>Ga0307928_10000225_pt1 | contig 40163 bp, 105 predicted proteins | sample AceLakmetagen232_FD_201815 | JGI IMG/M metagenome (GOLD analysis project Ga0307928, IMG submission 201815) | Saline water microbial communities from Ace Lake, Antarctica - #232 | ecosystem: Environmental > Aquatic > Non-marine Saline and Alkaline > Saline | place: Antarctica: Ace Lake...
TAAATCTTCAAGGTCTCCTGTAATATCTACTTCATCATAATCTTTTATTAGAGTTAAAAATATTTTATCTACATCAACCTCTACCTCTCTATTGCAGAGTTGGTTGTGTCCTTCACAATGTGTCTTAACAAATAAAGCCATTATCTCTTTTACTTCATACTTCTCTAACCCACCTATTACATTATGTAGTTTCATTTTAACTCCTTATATGGATTCTGTATTGTATATAAGAACCCTGTATATTGTAGTTTCATATCATCTCCTTTCGTTAGTAAAAGTAAAATTCTCATTCCTTCTCCATATCATCATCTTTCTTTTGGTGATACTTCTCACAACCTCTGTCATCTTCGTCAGGTGGTGTATCTTCAAACTCTCCTGATTCTATACTGAATGCTAAAACTTCTATTTGCTCTATAATCTCATCTATCTTATCCACTATCTCATTTTCATCTATCTTGTGGTTCTCTGCATCATCTACATACTGCATTACTATTGCGAGTATCTCTTTCTGGTCTTTATTCATTAGAATTCTCCTTAAATTTTGGACAATAAAATACAGGTGTTGTTATATTATGTTTAATACATAAATTAAATAACTCTTTTGCTATCTCACAATTATTGTCTATATTATCTATATCTAATAACTTACAGCTATGACATAAACAGTACTCTCTATGTTTTGGAACTAAATCCGTTCTTCCAATTACCATTGTTCCATGATGATTAAATGTAGTATATCTATTCATTTTTCATTCTCCTTTATTGATTATGCCACACAATAGTTTGACCTCTTTTTCTTCCATTTTTAACTTTTAACTCACTAAATAAACATGTCCTGAATGCAAGACAGGTATCAAGTTTGACACTATTTATAATATGCTGTATTCCTTCTATATTCTCAATACACACAATACAACCATCTTCAAATTTATCAAGTAATTTTTTAAGATCTCCTACTGTTAATATACTCATATTAATTTCTTACCACATCTCGAACATCTTTTCTGATATTTCCAACTCCAAAGTAATACATTTGAAAAAGGGTAACTCATTTCCCAATAAGGTTTATCTTGAACTTTAATTTTAAATTTATGTCCAATTATAAAACAAATTATTTTAGGTATCATATTACACCCCTATTTTATTTAAAAATTTACCTGCTTGCTCATCTGATATACTTCTACCAACTCCCTTGGGAAATATATTAAAGATATTATCAACTTTTAAAGGTTTCTGTTTAAGAGCCATTAACATATTATAAGATAGTTTCTTTCTTCCAAGTCTACCTCTACCAGTAGCATAAGTAACTTCTTTTTTATTCTTAATAAAACCCGCCTTAGATAATGCTTCATTCCATCTCTTTAAAAACTTATTTTTAACTTCAAAATCTACTAGTTTTGCATTTTCCAAAGGTGTTCCAATACAAGGCTCAAAATTAGTAATACTCATCTCTATTCTAATATTTTTAGTATTGACCAATCTCTCTCCAAATAAATGCTTATCTATTTTAGTATAAGACTTTCTTTTATTTCCTAATAATTCTACCCATCTAAACCATTCATTATAATTATCTCTAGGTAATCCGTGAATAAGATATAAATGTATTGATGATGAAGTTTTTAATAATCGATCTATAATTTTTTCTAGCACATCATTTACAACTTTTTTGCCAACTGATATTCTAGTTTTCTCATCAAAACTTTCAACACCTAACTTTAAATAATGTATTTTTTCTCTTTCTATCCATTCCCACAAACTATCTATATCTTGTAAATATACATCTCTATTTAATATATTAATATTATTCATTCTACAGTAATAAATTAATTCTTTTATATAGGGATAACCAGCAAAATTGGTAGTAAGGAAATTAATATTAAATATTCCCTTATGTACACAGTAATCAATTTGTTTAGCAACTAGTTTCATTTCCTTTGGTCTATAACTCCCTCCAGTAACCCAACCATACTCACAAAAAGAACATTTATGATTACAGCCCCTTGTAAGTTCTATAATAGCATATTTATGCTTAATCAAAGGAGTAGTAATTATATTACTACATCTATTCCATCCTTTTTTATCAATATAATTACTATCCATTTCTCCACGATAAATATTAAGATTCAATTTACTATTAGATACTCCTTGTCCTCCCCAAATAGTTCTTTCAAATGGTATATTATGCCTATTCATAAATGCAAAGGCATTAAATATATGAGTAGGGTAGAATACATTGAATCCAACCTCATCCCTCCCATTATATTCTATGTCATCCCACCAATTAACTCTCCTCGCTTCTGTTACCTTAGATACTATTTCATATCCAAGATTTACAGCTTCAAGATTACGAGCATTCTTAGGTATAGTATTAACTAATATTTCCATTAAATATCTTCTCCAGATAAAAATGACATATCACATTTCCAATCATATTGGCTTCTTTCTTCCCAAATCCTGGCAGTTTCTAGAATTTGCATATTAGCCTCTTTCTTCGTAATCTTATTAACAAACATTAGATGTTTCAAACATTCTTTTTTTAACCCTCTTATTTGAGAAAGTCCAATATGTTTCACTTGATGACAAGAGGGACATAGTGCTATAAACCCTTTTAATGTTTGAATATGTTTATTATCATCGTATTCCCAAATCTCGTGGCATTCTACTGGATGTTGCTTTCCTTTTCCACTACATATTCCACATTTATAATCATATTCTTTATAAACTTTTTTTCTAATTATGTCCCATTGTGTTCTAGTCACTTCACTTCTAACATTTTTATAAAATGCTGTTTGTGGAACAAGTTCAATAGTTAATTTATAGTTTTTCATTTAGTAAAAGAAACACTACCAGCAAATAAATTTCTTGGAGCTTTAACCCAAAAAATAGAAAATACTAGTACATTTTTATTCTCATCAACACTGGTAGTAAGATATTCATTGCCTCTTTTTAATTCTGCTACATTTCCTATACTATCTGCAACTTTATAATCTTTAACACATATTCTTTTAAAGGTTCTCATATTATTTAGCTCCTCTATCTGCATCTTTTAATGGACTATCTTCATCCATATGTTTAAATACTAAATGTGATATATTATCTTTTCTATTATTAGACCACTTTAAATATGTTGCTAGTTTTAAAACCATTTCTTTACCTAGCATATCATGTTTATGATAACTACAATGTCCTTCTTTTTTCAGTCGTCTAACAAATGGTTTTCCCATATCATGTAGTAACGCACTCCATCTTAATTCTATATCTTTAGGAGTTGCTTCAACTACTTTTTTAGTATGTTTCCATAAAGTTAAACTATGATGAGAATTAGTTTGATCATAATCTAACTGCAATGCTATTTCAGGTATCATAAAGTTCATTAGTCTTGTATTCATTAAGAAATCTAAACCTATTGAAGGATTATCAGACAATAATATCTTATCTAATTCCATACCCCATCTCTCTTTAGATATTTCTAATATCTTATAGTTCAATTGAGCACACATATCAAAAGTAACTTCCTCTATACTGAATCCTAATTGAGAAGCAAATCTACCTGCTCTTAACATTCTTAATGGATCTTCTTTAAATCTCTCAGATGGCTTTCCTACACACCTTATTACTTTAGCAACTAAATCTTGTTCACCTCCAAAAGGGTCATGTAATGTTTCATCATCCATTGCCATAGCATTTATGGTAAAATCCCTTCTACTTAAATCTGCTTCTAAATCACCTACAAATATTACATCTGGCTTTCTGTTGCCTTCTCTATATTTTTCTGTTCTAAACGATGTTAATTCTATTACATCGCCATCTATTTTAAACCCAATAGTACCAAATCTTTTACCTATCAAATATACTTTTCTCCCAGATTCTTTAATTTTTTGCTCTATAGTTTCAGGTAATAATGGTGTGGTAAAATCATAATCCTTAGGTTCTTTACCTAATAACTTATCTCTTACTGAACCCCCAACTAAATATACTGGAGAAACTATTTCTTTTACTTTATTATATAAGTTATTCATTTTAATAATGTTACTATAGTTTCCAATAAATTAATTATAGTTCTTAAGTGATAAATAGTAAATCCAAACATAATACAAAACCCGATATAATAACTAAAACTCCAATTATTCATTTTATATCTCCTTTTTATATTTTAGTTAATATTTGTGGTTTATTATCTCTAATTAAAACAGTATGTTCAAAATGAGCAGATAATTTCCCATCTACAGTAAATACTGCCCAACCATCTTTTTCAGATATTTTAACATCATAATTTCCTTCATTAATCATTGGTTCTATTGCTATAGTCATTCCATTTTTTAATATTTCTCCAGTATTTTGTTCTCCAAAATTAGGTATTGCAGGTGGTTGTTGTAATTGTTTTCCAACTCCATGCCCTGAGAATTTTCTAACAGCAGAATATCCATATTTTTCAACATAATTTTGAACAGCAAATGAAATATCTCCTACTCTGTTCCCATTTACAGCTTGTTGTATTCCTTTCATTAAAGCTTCTTTTGTAACATCTAATATTTTTTGAGTGCTTTCTGCAATATTACCTACTTTAAAGGTAACTGCTGAATCTCCATAAAACCCTTTATATTTAACACCAAAATCTATTCCTACTATATCTCCCTCTTTTAAAATTCTTTGAGAAGGAATGCCATGTATTACTTCATCATTAATAGAAGCACATATACTATTAGGAAATCCTCCATATCCTTTAAATGCAGGTTTACATTTATATTCTTTAGTTAATTTTTCAGCTAGTCCATCTAATTCTATAGTCGTAATTCCAGGTTTAACTTGTTTACCAACTTCTTGTAAAACTAAAGCAGTTATATATGAAGCATGTTTAATAAGTTTAATATCTTTCATTTATTCAACATCTTTTTTCATGTTATCATACCAATTTTGCACAAATAATAATACTTTATCTGTAGCTTTAATTAATATATAGAAATCACTTTCTAAAAAACTCTTTACTTCTTCGATATTAATAGTTGCTGTTTTGTCATGAAATAAAATATTATTTTTTAATTTTGTTAATGCATTTCTAATTTTAGAGCGAATTAAAATTCCTGCACTCATCTCAAATTTGCAGTGTCCTTTATTATCTTTCAATTTTTATCATCTCCTTTTATTTAATAAATGTTTCAATGAGAAAAGTTAATATAGTACTAAATATTAAACTCCATATTATTATTTTAATATATACTTTCAATTTTTATTGCTTCTTTTATTTATTTTTTAATCTTTTCTTTTTAATTTATGTAAAGTATGTTTATTACAATGTTTACAGTATTTTCTTATTTCTAATTGCTTTATTTGTTTAGATATTAGTGTTATGTAATTTTCTCTATTACATTCTTTACATTTTAGATATCCAAATTGTTTCTTTGCTTTAGCCATTTTTATTTTCCCTTTTACTTTTTATCAATCTTTTATTTACATTTTTATTAAACATCACTAATTTTCTATTGCACCCATATAAACATTTTAAATGCAAGAAGTTTTTTAACTCTTTATTTTTTACTATATCTTTCAAAGTAAAATCTTTAATGTTTCCAAAAGGAAGTATTTTATCTCTAAATAAATGTGAACAATGCCATAAATCTCCAACTTCATTTATTAATAATTCGCTCATTTGGATATAACATGGTATATTTCTATTTTCTGGAAACCTTATATTTGCATTAAATGTTCTTTGAGTATGTGAATGTTCAAATAACCATTTAGTATTATTATCATTATTTTTTTCTGCTATTTCTTTCATTTGAGGAACAATATTTTCAAACAAATCTTTTACTTCACTTTTTGAAAACATAAAATCTTCATTAAATCCTTTGTAAGAAGAGAAAAATACCGCATAGAAGTTTGGAAAATTCTCATAATAGAACTTCAAGAATTTTGGTATATCTTTATACGTTTGTTTTGAAACTGTGTACGTGATACTTAAAGTAGGTTTATCTTCTAACTCATGTATATATCTTAAATTTTCAATTACTTTATTAAATGTACCTTTTATTCCAACTAGCTTATCAAATTTTTCTTTATTGTAAGTATCTAAAGATGTTTTTAACCTATATATTTTTGAATAACTTTCTTTAGATAGTCTTTTAACACAATTAGTATTCAAATTAAATTTTAAATTATCATATTTACTCGTATAATCTATAGCTTCAGGCAAATAATTAACAATGGTTGGCTCTCCACCTGTTATATGAACAATCCCTCCGCCCATGTCTGAAAATTCATCTAACAAGTTAAAAAGAATTTTTTTATCTAATACATTTACTCCTTGACATTCATTACAATAAGAACATTTTAAATTACATTTATTAGTTAAATGTACTGCTATTCTTCTAATAGGTATTTGTTTATTTGCTACCAAACATTCAGTAGTTTCTTGTATTCTTTCTTCAAACAAATCCCAATATTTAAATCCTGTATTAATATTCATTTTATTTATTATATTTTTTAAATAAAAATAACATTGTTAAAGCTAAACTTAATGTTATACAATTACTTACTATGAAAATTGGTTCTCCTATATCAATAGATTTTATCATATAGCAAGAAGCAGTTAATAATATTAATTGATATGTTTTAATACTAATTCCTTTAGTAGATTTGTTTCTTAATGATTTAAGAAGTTGTGGAATAGATATACTTACTCCAAAACATACTCCACACCAACCAAATATATCAGGTATATTCATTTATTTATTCCTTACCAACTTGATTTATAATAATATTCCCATCCACTATTATTATTCTTTATAACTGTTTTTAATTCTTTTACTGTCTTTTCTAAATTATCAAAATAATAATTATCATAATCTTTAGAACCAAAAAAGAACCCAGCCTCGTTAGGTAGTAATTTTCTAGCAATAACTTTTCTATTTTTAGCCCCCAATATTTTTTCTATAACAGTTAATAATGCTTTCAAATCACCTATATCTACATAATATTCTTTACAATCATCATCACCATCTTGAACATTATCAACAAACCATTTATGAATACAATTAACTTTTCTCCAGTACATAACTTCTTCAGTTATATATTTTACTTTATTTGCTTTCACTCCTTCAACCCCGGATATTTTTAAGTTATCTTTCTCTTTATCCCAAATATACTTTTTCCTATCTAAATACATATCTAAACCCATATCATTTCTCCTTTAATTTTTTTGTTATTTTTCCACTACTGTTATTATATTTAATTAAGAAATCTCTCATTGCATCACTATAAGGTGGCTCTACAAAAAATGGACTATGATTTTCTACAAATGTATTCCAGATCTTTTTAAATAATCTTTTTCTCCTCTCAAAAGGATGAATCCATATCCATTGTAATGCCCACGAGGGAGTATCGTTTTTCCAATTTCTCCATCTAAAACAAGCTGCTCCACAAAGTGCTCTTGGATGAATGTCATTATATATTAAATAGGCAGTATATGGATATAGAGTTTTTTCTACAGCTACAAATTGTAAAAAATCAAACTGCATTTCTCTCCTAAAAAATCCAGCTATTTTCTCTACTGCTTTTCTATATTTAATATTTGATTTTTTCTCTACTTTTACTACATTGCTTCCGACAGGTCCAAAATTACCACAATCTAATTCCATTTTAGGCATAACTATATCTAAATATGTTATTCTCCAAGTACTCATTTATAATTACCCCTTTATTACTCCCAATGGTTTCAATTTAACTAATATATCAACTAAATCTTTTTGTTCTTCCATTACAATATCAATATCTTTATATGCACCAGGAGCTTCATCTAAATCTTTTTGTCTTCTTATAGAATGTAATATCCTTAAATCCTCTAATTCTTTTTGTTCTTTTTCTAAATCTAATTCTGCTCTTGCTTTAGTTCTACTCATATTACGACCTGCTCCATGAGAACAAGACATAAAACTATCTTTACTACCTTTCCCTTTTACTATATAAGAACTACGTTTTTGGTCTCCAGGAATGATACCTATTGTATTTTCTCTAGCTAAAGTAGCTCCTTTCCTATGTACTACTACGTTTTGTCCAAAGTGATTCTCTATAGAAGCATAGTTGTGTGCTATGTTTATCATTTCCTCGGGAAACAATTCTTTGGTAAAGTGGGTAGATTCATAAAAATCAACATCTTTTATATCAGTAACTTCTTCCCATATTATTTTTTTAATTCTTTCCATCATTAATTTTCTATTAGCCAATGCGAAATCTACACAGTATTGCATTTCTCTTAAATAACTTCTTCCCTCATCACTGTCTAATGGTAGAAAAGCTAAATCCCATTTTTTAGGTACTTCACTGAACCATTTTTTATTTAACTCTTTTGCTATGTTATTGTAGAAATCAGCTACTTGTTTACCTAGATTCCTACTACCAGAATGTATCATTATCCATATATTTCCACCTATTTTACTTTTTCCATTACAACTATGACAAGACATAAAATGAATATCTTTCCCTCCATTACATGATGGACAATCAATTAATTCTTTTTGTATCTCTATAAAATGATTTCCACCACCAAGAGTACCTATTTGTTTTAATGCAGAGTCATATTCTCTTGCACAAATAGGTAGTTTATCTTCATAATCTTCCCAAATTGGCTCATTGTAGTTTAAAAACTTATTAAAATCAGGCATTAACATTCTATCTTGTTTTTCTGCTTGATGATTAAATCCTACAGGAACAACTTTTCTTATCTCTCCCATTATTTTCTTTAAGAATTCCTGTAATGGAACCGCATCATATTTATTAATATTAATAGAAGTCTTTACAGCACACATTCCACAATTGTGAACAAAAATCCCAGAAGCTAAAGCAAAATTATGGTATTTTTCTACTTGTAAACAATATACATTTATTTTTTTGTTTATCTCTTTAACCCATAAAACTTTATGATTTATTTGATGAGTTTTCATATGCATACTGAAAGCTCCTAATCCTTTACACTCTTTCTCACATATATTACATTTAAAATATTTAGCATTATCTCTAATTAGATATTTTTTTCCTCTCCGCCCTGCTAACTTATCTTGTTCTATTTTTGTATCACTTTGATTATAAATTTTAAGATTTTTTTTAGCTATTTCTTTTTTCTTTATAATATATTTTTTATTAAAAAAACCTGTTTGTTTTAATTTTTTTAATCTCTTTATTTTAAAAATATCAGTACCAAAAATAGGTTTTATTTTTCTATGTATAAAACTATGTACTTTTTTATTTTGATATTCAATATTATTTGGTTCATTATTGTACCAACAGCCATCTTTATGATGAATTACATCATCTTCTTTTTTCTCTTTTAAAAAATAACTAGCTACCATTTTATGTGTTGCTATAGAAGTACCTTTTTTTGTTTTTATATGTTCATATCCATCTTTAGACTCATAAGAACGATATAATGGCATTAAAGAATCATAAGGTTTTAAATTTTTAGCTTCTTTATAACTGCCATTCAATAACATAAATTTATGGTCGGGAGTACAAGTAATAATTTCTCCACCACTAATACATACTTGCATAACTTTAGCATTTTTTCGAGTCATTAATGCTTTTGCTTTTCCAGGAGCTATTTTGCCAATTTTATCTAAAGAGTAAACATAAAAATTTTCATTTCTTTTACTTAACTCATATAAAGTTTGACAAGAGCCATCTAATAAAGATACTTTAGTATTTTTATCGAAACAGCCTATATCTACCCCAACAGCATTAGGGATTACTACTCCCTTCGTAGCTATCACTCCTCCGATTGGCATTCCATATCCTTGATGAGTGTCAGGCATTAAATCTACCTGTTTAAATATAAAAGGAAGAGATGCTAAGTTTCTAGCCTGGTCTAATGCTCCTTCTTCGGGATTCTCACACCAAGACTTTATTGGTACATTCTTTCCTTTATATACTTTCATATGCTAATCCCTATCTTACATAATATTGTTATAATTATAGTTAGATAATTTAATAATGCTATAAACCCCCAGAAACATACACTATTAGTATCTCTGTTCACATAACTTATTATAGCAATTATTGTAGCAGCTATAACAGTTATTCCTTCTAATATCATAAACATTTTTCATCTCTTTTATCATATTTATTTTCTTTATATAAATCTATATCTTTATATGTTTTCATTTTTATATAATCTTCTAATACCCCATACATACATCATAGGATATTCGTTTTTTATTAATTCTTGAGATTTATTCCATGCTTCCTCAAAATTTTTAGCTTTCATCTTTATTTCATTATTGTCTTTTATATCTAATTGTATTATATAATCATTCATTGTACTACTTGTGGTAATTCTCTTATAATTACATAGAGAAGATTAATTACTGTCATAAATCCCCAGAAACATAATTCATGAGTATTGTGGTGAAGAAAACTGTAAATAAACCAAACAAAAGTAAATAATGAAAAACATAATCCAATAATAGTCATTATTCTTCCTCTTTTATTAAATAACTAGCTTTTATATTATTATCTTCAAGTATCTCTTCAATACTGTCTAATCTTATACAAGTAATACATTTATCTGTCATATCATTTAACAAGACATCTTGAGTTCCACATACTACACATTTACCCTTATAGCTTCCCATATTTTTACTCCTTCACTTTAACATCTTTAGTTACCATTTTTCTACCTTCTGCATACGCTTTACCTCTGTTGTTTCTAAACTTTGAAGCTTGTCTTATAGTAGGTTCTATCCCTATTGCTTCACAACACTTTTTAAAATAATCATCTGTATTTCTAAACTCATTGTGTGTTATATCCATTTCTTCTCCTTCTCTACACTGTTCGCTTTTCAACAAAAACCTTTTTTAAATCCTCCCATTTATATATTATATCATAGAAAGTGGATAGCTCCAAGTCTTTTTTTATTATTCTTTTGCTATTTTGAGTTCACAGTTTAATTCTTTTATCAACTCAACCCCTTGTTCAGTTATTTTTCTACCTCTAGGAGTTCTTAAAATAGCCTTTTGTTTTAATAGATATGGCTCTACTTCAAATAAATAGTTTGCTTGTGAAGTATCTAAATAGGCTGCCAATCCTTGTAATCCAATTCCTTTATCATTTAAAGTAAGATATTTTAAAATCTCTAAATCTTTATATGTGAAACCATTTTTAATGATATTAAAACAATTTAAAACTTCTTTAATATCTTGGTTAAAATATACAGTTGCTTCTAATAATCTAATTAATTTTCTGGGAGTGTTTCTACAATTATAACATATTAAATCAACAGTTCCACTTTTTAATATATCATTTGGAAATAACTTTTTTTGGTATAGTAAAGACATATCAGTTAAATCTGAAAAAGTATAATCTTCTAACTCTATTTGAATTTTAAATCTATCTACTAATGGTTTTCTAGTTTGTATCATTTCTCCCAACTCAGTTGTAGCCCCTACTAAAGTGAAAGGTGGTATGTTTGGACTATCAAGAGTTGGTTCCATTATAGTATAAAGTTTTTCTGCATTATCTCTACTTATACTATGTATTTCATCTAAGAATACTATTCCACCTTCACAAGATTCTATCAAACTTAAAACTTGAGCTGTATCCACTATTTCACTAGTAATAGTTTCCACTACTTTAACTCCTAATTTTTTAGCTATAATTTGAACAAGAGTAGTTTTACCCATTCCAGCTTTACCACTTATTAGTAAATGGGGAAATACAAATTCTCTCTCTTTTGAAGCTTTTATATATTTAGATAATAATTTTTTTATTTTTTCCTGTCCAATATACTCATCAAAAGTTGAAGGTCTATATGTAGTTTGCGAAGAGCTAGTATTTGTAGAACATATTTTTGTTGGGTTTTCAATGCTCTCTAAATATTCATCTACAGGAACATCACCTATATATAATTCAAAAGAATCAAAATCTGCTTTTCTAACAGAGGTTTTTGATACCCATAACACTATTCCTACAATAAGAATAAAAAATAAAAATTCTAACATAATTTTATATATTTAATTTTATACTATAATTAGATACATCTTCTTTTTTAACCGTTTTAAAATGTTTAGTAGAATGTATTATACTATCCAATAACATTTTTACTTTAACATCAATCAAATCTAAAGAATCTTCTCCTATTCTTTTTTCTCTGGAATTAAAATAAGCTTTAATTTGTTTTTTATTTATATACATATTTTTTAGAGTTTTACTTACTATTATATTATACCACAAAAAGTGGATAGCTCAAAGCCTTTTTTTACTCTAACTAACTATTATCAAAACATTTAGAATATTCAACTGTTATATATTTTAATTGTTCTTTAGTTAAAGCGTGACTTCCATGAATTAAATACTTCGCCACTAGTTGATGTTTGTCTAATCGTTTTCTTAATGTAACTATATATTCTAATATTACAAAAATATCATCTACATCATTTTCAATCGCCCATTGTATTCCAATTTCTGCTAAATCTAAATGCATATTTTTCTCCTTTCCACACTACGATTAATATTTTACCTACATTTTTAAAATACTCCTTCCATTATATTGGTTAATAGTGAACATCTGCAGGAACTACCCATACTCCTAACCCTTTATGAGGATTCTCCAAACCCTTATCTTCATATAAGCACTTCCATTTGCTTAATACATCTTCTAAATGCTCTTTACAAGTAACACCTTCTCCTTCATGATATAGATATATAGAAGGTCCACGATACTGTCCTAAACAGTTAAATCTATATTTAGATTCGCCCCACCTACTCCCAACTATTTCATCATCAGTTTTTGTATTTAACTCTTCTCTAACAACCTTTAAATCGTCTAAAAGTCCTTTTCTAGTGTATCGCATTCCATCATCAATTAACTTCTTGCCATTCTTACTGGTAGCTTTTGATACAGGTGAAAGTAGTCCCCATCTATCAGCTCCAGACACTCCATTTCCATCTTGATTGAACATTGTATAGTAATCAAATGGAGCATTCTCCCCTGTTAAAATAATAAAATCACTTTCTGCTTCTTCTAAAGCACCTATTCTGTCTTTTGCATATACTATAGTTCTTATTACCATATGCATTCTACACCTCCTCACGTTGTTGGTTACTATTTTGTGTTCCTATATTTCTTAATGCCTCTATTGCTTCATCATATGTATTATATATATTCCCAAAATCTCCACTATTTTCTAATATCTCAAACCAATTATTATGTTCCCAATAATATTTAAAATTATCTATTTTTTTAAGGTCATTATCATCTTTAAACCCACCATCTATTCCATCGCCTCTTTCTTTTGAATCATATACTGTTTCATCTTCCCTATTATATATTTCTATTTCTCCAAGAGCGTGTAAAGAATATTTATTTCCTTTAGTAGCAATCAATCCTGCATACCATGTACTGTCATTGTGTTTCTTTGATATTTTTTGCTGTATTATCCAAATTTCTCCTTCATCTTTAGCTTCAATATTAGACATTACAATTTTTTCTACTAATAAAGCTAAGTTATTCAAATGATATAAAATCTTTCTATCTTGTTTAAGAGTAATATCTCCACTAGAACAATTATGAGAGTTTAATATTTCTTTTAATTGTTTATTAAAAGTATTATTTAAAATATGTAATAACTCCAATCCTTCTAAAGTATTAGGAGTATGTTTCCTTTCACTCTTTTGTCCCCTTACTTCCTCTTGTAAATCTTTTATTTTATACATTTCATTTCTCCTTTTTAACAATTTTCTTAGTTGGTAAATGTATAACATTATATTCCTTACCATCTTTTCGCACTCCATAAGGAAATGGTTGGGGTGGATATAATGGTGGATTTAATTCTTGGCACAATTTAAAAGCATCTCTTCTATTCATTTCTCACTCTCCTTTACCAATAAATCTTATAATCAGGTTCACTATCAATATATTTAACTGGTATTTTTTCTTCTTCTATCATATTCTGTAAATCATCCAATGTATAACTACTCTCGTCTTTTTCTTTTACTTTTTTAACAATACTCTCCAGATGTATAATATATTTATCTTCTACCTCAACCCTTAAAGATATACCATCTTCGTCATAAAAATCTACAATTACTTTCATCTTTCACTCTCCTTTTTATATCTTTTAAATTTAAAACATTTATTGCAAATAATATACCATCTTTTTTTTACTTCATCATATAAATCCGTTTCATTTCTCCAATTCTTACAACATTTCTCTTTCATTTCTCATTCTCCTTTTTTAATAATCTATCCAATTCTTTTTCCAATCATATCCAATTTTATCACAAATATAACAAATTCCAACTCCAATATTCATACCTATTAAAATCTGAAATAATAATTCTTTCATCTTTTACTCTCCTTTACATCAAAACCATCTGCGTTTAAAACATCATCAGAATTATAAATCTCCTCAAATGCTTTATCTTTATAATACTGTTCATCTTTTCCATCTTCTTTACTATAAAGAAATCTTATAGTAACCATTACTTCTTTTGTTTCTTTCATCTCTCACTCTCCTTGTATTTCAGTGTTAGAATATACTAAATCATACCAATTAATAAATTCTGTTTTGCATTTTTCACATCTGTAAATGTAACCCACAATATCATCGACTTCATTAATAGCACTTAAATATTTTAAAGTGTTAGACTTACATTTAGGGCATTCATAATGAAACTCTTTATCATTCATCTCTCACCTTCCTTAACAATTATTACTCTACTTTTAATTACTTCATATGTTATTCTTGCATCCATATTGATTTCTCTTTGAGTAGCTTCTGAAAAATCAACTCTCATATCTTGCACAACCTCTTCTGCAGTTGTTTTATCTACCTTTAATAATTTCATAATATCTTTTATAATTAATCTCATATCTTCTCCTTACTCTATCCAAGTATCATATTCTCTACTATTAAGTTCTTTTGGTTTAATGCTTTCAACTCCATTTAACTCTAATTCTTCATATAATTGTTTTTCTGCTTTATCTTCAGACTCTGCTTCAATTATTTTTGAGCCTTTTTCCGTATAACAAAATCCCACTAAAAATCTTTTCATATCATACTCTCCCTTATTCTTCTAATGTTGATTCACTATAAAACTCTCCTACAATCACTTCTACATTTTTTTCATCTGCTTCTTTTAACATTTCCTCAAATCCTTCTCCCATAAATACATCGTTCAACAAATCTGGTTTTAAATCCTTTGCATATACTTTTCCCATTTTACTTCCTCCTTATAAGGTATTGATTAATATTTGAACATCTTCATAATCCATAGCTTCTTCATCTCCTTCTACTGCCCAACTTCCACTATTCATTATTTCAACAGTTCCACAAAAATAATCCCAAGCTCTTTCAAATGTGCCATAGCTTTGCGAATTATTTTTATTATGTCCAGATTTCTCTGCTAAATGCTCATATGCTTTCTTACAGAGTTTTAAAGCTTCTGTTATAGTTAATCCATACCCAATACAACCATACCCACAAAAACCTGGAATATTAGCACGAAACATTTTCATATCACTCTCCTTTATTATTTTGTAACCATTAGTATGAAAGAAATTATTACTGTCATATAACCTACTACAGTTCCTAACAAACTAATCACAACACATATGAATTTTCCTTTCAACAGTCCATCAATGAATATTAATTTAAACCCCCATAAATTTAAAAAAATTCCACTTGTTAAATACATTATATCGTTCATTTCAACCCCTTGCTTAATTTTTTAAACTCTTTCTTTGTTAATAAAAAATAACTACTCATATTACTTATTTCATCTTCTACTTTATCCCATATTGCTGCTTCATCTTTACCACTCAATTCTTTTACAGTTACTCTACCTTTATCATCTAACTTTGAATCACACCTTGCTTCTATTAGTAATAGTTTCATATTGCTCTCTCCTTTATAATATCTGATAACTTCATAATATCAAATATATTATTTTTAAATACTCCTTCTTTAGTAAACCCAATAATATTTTTATCATAAGGAACTTTTAATATTTTACATAGTTCTTTAAGAACAGCTTTATCACAAGTTATTATCTTATTTAGCTTCATCTTCACCTCCAAGGTAATTAGTTAGGGATTTGGCTAAATCTGTTAAAGTATATCCTTCTAATATTTTATTATTAGCTTCTTGCGAAAGTTCCTCTAATATCTTTTCCTCATCTATCTTTTCAAGGATAGCTATTATGGATTGGTTGAAGTCATGTTTATATATCTCATTATCCAATAAGAACTCAGTTAACTCATCTTGAATCTCATTTTTCATAGTACAAAATACTGTTTTAGCTATGCTCTGACACTCTTCCTCTAACTTGTGGATTATGTTGGTTAGGTTATTCATTTTCTATCTCCTCTATTATTTCTCTAAAAGGACATTCTTTACATATTTTTCCATCACGATTGCGAACATTCTTGCAATTTTTATACCACCTATTCTTATAGTGCATCGCTTTTTTAAGTTCACTCTTCTTCATTCTTTTCCTCCAACAAGGTTATGGATTGCTTTTTTACCTAACTTAAATACTTTCCAAATAAGTTCTCCAAAATCAACTTTAGTGTTGGGTATATCTCCCATTGATATCATACCTACTTCTTCAAGTATTTTAGGGTCTATTTCCCTCTCTAACATCTTCATTACAGCTAATTTACATTCTTTGAGGGCTTGGGTTTCTCCTATAAGGTTATGTATTGCTTGGGCTACATTTTCATCTACTTCATTTGTTTTATATCCATGCATTCCTTTATGACAACTTATTATCTGTAATATATGTTTCACACTAAACATCTTTATCACAGCAAGTTTACATTGTTTGAGGGCTTGGTTATATCCACGAGCATAATCCCCACTTACATTTCTCATACCATCTTGTAGTTTTTCTACTTCATCTTTCATAAATCCTCCTTAATGTTTTAACTGCTGTTTCAAATATTCTTTAAACAATATTGCTGTTGCTTTTCCTATTGCTTTAGCTACTTCTTTACTCCATATTATCTCTTTTTCTCCTTCTCTCTTAACATCTTCTATCATAGTCTTGATTACTGTTCCTGTATCTTGAATAGAAGTATTATCTAATTTATCTAATATATGAATTAATCTCATTCTAGTAACCCATTCATTAGCTACTTCTTTTGCTTCAGCTAACACTGCCAATTGTTCAGGAGTAACTTTTCTTGTAGTAGATGTTTCTTTAAACTCCTCTCTTTTATGTTTAACAATTACTCTTTCTCCATTATTTTTAGTATATTCTTCCAATGGTCGTAACACTATACCTTCTCTCATTTTTCCCTCTTCTACAAAAACAATATTTTCCTTTACTCTAACTCCTATGCCATTTCTCATAGCTTGTTCTGAATCTTTATATAGTTCTATATTTATACTATCCATATCTGTTAGTATTTTACTGTAAGGAACAAATTCTAACCCTAACTCTTTAACTATTCCCTCTGCTTTAAGAACATTTAACCAACACTCTCCTATCTTCACTTCAAATGCTACAAATTTTAATTCTTTACCATATGTTTCTGACATTTTTTGACACTTACCACCATAAGCTTCACCATATATAGTCATTTTTCCCAGAATTTTTAGATTTTCAAACTTTTCTAGTAAATTATCTTTATCAAATAAAGAAACAAAATTCTCATGCTTTTCTCCTCCAGAGAAAAAACTAATTTTATAACTACATATTTTATAAGCATTTAAAATTTCTTCTGAAGTATATTCTTTATCTCCTTCTAACCCAGGATTTGGAATTGCTTCAAATCCAATATGAGCAGATGTTCCATGTATTTTCTCAAGAGCATAACACTCTTTGAAATTCAGTATTTCTTGGTTCTTATATAAATTATCAATATGTAAATAACTCATTTCATTACCTCCTCTACTTTAGATTCTTTTTTAACTAATTTCTTATCTATCACCAAAAAAATTTTATCTTTACTGTCATTTAATATCTTTTCTTTATAAAAGAATATCTTTATATTTCTCTTCCAATTTTAAAAATGTCTTATAACTTCCATCATGTTCTGGTAAAGAATAAATAAAACCTTTATTAAATATACTTGATAAATGATTATTAATTTTCTCTTTTTGTCTGGCAAATGAACAATCTTCTAAACTATCCCCAAAATGCCTTCCATCAGTAGAAGTTAACCATAAAACCAATACATCTATTAAAGAAATAGCTATTTTTTTCGGTAACTTAATACCCATAAAGCTTTTTTCTAAATATTTATCTAATCTTTCTTTTCTCACAAAATGTCCGATATATCCAAAAGGATTACCTGAAGCGTATTGTTTAAATGATGGACGATTATATACTATATCAGAAAAACCTCCTTTAAATTCTATTGATTTTCTATTCTTTTTATATTCTGGAAAAAGATAACCTTGATTTTCTCTTTTTTTTGTTTCTTTTGTTCTCATCCTATTAAAATAATCTTTTACTTCTTTTGGATATTTTTTTGTCCAACCGTCTTTTAGATACGGTTTAACTATATTATCCATTTCTTCTTTTGTTGCTCTCTTATTAATAGTATGAGATATCAAACCTATTTGATAAAACATTTTTTCGGCTTCTAATTTTATCAATAAAAGTTTATTATCCCCATATCTTTCAATTTCCTTATCAAATACTTCATCAGTATCAATTAACTTATAAAGAAACACATCACCTGTAGATACTGTAGCAAAACAACTATGTATCTGTTTAGTTAAAAATATTTTTTTCTTCATCTTACTCCTCCTTTTTTAACATAATATTAAATAAAACACAAAACTGTTTGAACATCTGTTCATCTATAAAAAACATATATCCATTATCTAATTCAAGCCAACCAACATTATCTTTGGCATATTCATGCTCTCCCATAGCTTCATCTAACTGAACACGTTCTTTAGTTCTACATTTAGGATTTCTAACTGCCATATCTACAATTCTTTTTACTACTTCATCTTTATCTGAATCTTTACAAATAATATACACTAATTTTGTTCCTTCCTTAACTTCATTATCTTTCCAAGATTTAAAATAATAAGGAATAGGAAGAGCAAATGCTAATTTATTATATTGAGCAATTTTATTAAAAGCTTCTGGAACAGCTCCAAATTCAAATTCAGCACTTCCCATATAATCAAATCTACAAATCTTTTTAAGTATATCCCACACTTCTTGATTTAATCCACCGTGTTTTAATCCACCACCAAAACAAAAGGCGTTAGCAAATATAGATAGCTTATCTTCTACTTTGTGAGGTTTCATCAATCTTTGTATTAAATAACTTGAACGTTCCATACTATTCCTCCTTATCATAATCCATTAATACTTCATTGCAGGTTTCACATTCAATAGCCACATTTTCAATTTCTTTCTTTTCATAACTAACACACACTATTTTATGTCCAATATGTGCTTTTAAATCTTCAAAATTTATTGCACTCATACTATTCCTCCTTTTTTATTTTATCTGAAATTACTAATCCATCTTGAGCATATTCAGTTCTTCTTACATAACTTATATTACAATATTTACAAGAGTAATATATTTCTTTCCATTCTTGCCTACAATCAACTTTAGTTTCTTCTAATGTTCTAGCACAATCATTACAAATCATTTCTCATTCTCCTTTTTATGAATGTATTTCTTCATCTATTTTTTCAATTAGAAATGTAACATCATCTTTAAGATTAACAAACCATCTTCCTTTTTCAAATTTATATATAGGTTCATCTGCACAATCATATGCACTTAAATATGCTTCAGTTTTTACAGTAAAATGTCCAAGAAACTCTTCATTCCTAGGTTTAACCTTCCTCTTTTTTTCATAAATCTTCACAGTATTAGGTAAATCTCCAATATTATTTGAGAAAAAACAACTCATTTCTTTATTATAAATCTTAATACTTCCCATATCACACATAGTTTCAAAACTTTTCATATCTTTATCTCCTTTATTAAGAACTGCATATTCCACCGACTAACCAATAATCTTCTCCATCATTCTTTATTCTTACTGCCTTTGCAGCTTCCCATTTTTCAGTATTGTCTTCTAGCCATTCATAACCTTTATTTTCATTATCAAATACTTCATCAGTAATTTTTAAACCACTACACTCTTTAAGTGTTCCACTATATCCACTATGACCATATTCATAATATAATTGGCGTACATATTTTTTAAATAACTTATGTAAATCTTTTCTTTTACACTTAAATTTTTCTTCACTAAAATTTGCTCCCATATTAATTCTCCTTATTTATTAGATTAACTTTCTCTCCACAATCAGAGCATTCACCTTCGTGTGTCAGATAAGTATGTTCGTGGCACATTGGACACTCACCATATACCATATCTCTTTCATCTTCTTCTACAATATTACCATTTTCATATATTATATTACCTGCGAAAGCCATTCCTGGTTCCTCATACTCTATTTCAAACTTTAAATTATGAAATAACTCGCTTATCTTTCTCAATCCTTCAAGTGGAGGTTCCCAAGGAGAACTGAAATAATATCTCAATGTATTTTTAGTTTTCTCTTCTAATATAGCTTTTATATCCCACTTGATTCCCCAATTCTCTAATCTCCAATCATACCAATCTTTGAACCCATATTTCTCTATATTCTTTTTCTGTTGCTCTTTTGTTTTCTCACTATCATTTGAACCCCTTGCTATTAATAAATCTTTTGGCATAGGAATAAGTTTATTCAATGATAAATCTGATTTGTCTCCATTTTTTCTTGGTGGAAGCTTTGCTTCTTTAACAAATCTTTTAATATCTGTTTCTTCCCCTTCTATTTTTAAAAAATTATTACACCAGTTCGGCATATTATTCCTCCTTTAAAATTTTCTCCAAGCTTTTTCACACTCTACTACCCAATTTTCTATTTTTCTCATAGATATTTTAGTTTTTTCTAATATCATAATTGCTGTTTTAAGTATTTGTTTCATAAATTTAGACTCATCTTCATCTCTGACTTGACTTTTATACATTTCTATTAATCCATTACGATTAGATTCTTTACTCATATTACGCCTTCTTCCTAGTTTTAGTTCTCTCTTGAAATATATCTCCTCTCTTCTCTATTATATTTCCAACATCAAAACTATCTGCTAATCTTAATAGTTCAGTAGTATCTTCTGTAGCCAAAGTAAGTATATCTATATTCAATTTTCCCCACCCTGCACTCGCAAAACTATCTTTTATTCTATGAAAATAATCATCTTTTGTTATATCTAATTTTATTACTTTCATAGTAGTAGTTGCTTTATGGCTTTCAAGCCCTGACATAGAACGTTTACATCCACATTCTCCATCAATATCTTCATTATCTCTATCACATTCAAAACTAAATTTAATTAATTCACCTTCATTACACCAACAAAAATCATTCTTACGAACTCCTTGTGTCTTTTTTGTAGCGACTAATATTTTCATTCTACTTCTCCTATTTAAGTTAGGTTATTTGTATTTCACCCTCTTCTAAAAATTTTGCATACCCCCAACCAATTTTTTTCAAAGTATCATCTAAAGCACGATATATAAACATAGTTTCTACTTTAAAGTATTTAAGTTGAAGCGATTTAATCTCAAGTATTGCTTCATCTATCTCTTTTCTACCCATTTCTATCTTCATTCTTTCTCCTCTTTGAAATCTCCATCAACATCACAATGAATAGGTGGATAACCATATTTCAACATAGTAAAAAATCTCATAATTCTTAAAGGTAGAAGATATATTATAATTTTCAATATATAATATACACTTCCTAATACACATAGTGGAAGTATAAATCCACCATTTATAATTACTTCAATAAACCAATCTAATATTACTTTCATATTGCCTCCTTTTAACTATCTATTTCTATTTCATATGCTCTTGCTTCATCTCCTATATATAACTCTCCACTTACATCTTCAATATCTTCTTCAGTAAAAAGTAAATCCATTTCTTTTACATATAATAATAATGCTTCTTTAGGAGTCATTTTAACTGAAACTAAAACCTATTTCTAACTTCCATTATCTTGACATTCTACCATTACTCCTTTCATATTATATCTCTTTCTTTGTAAAAGCATCTTCTACACTCTTATTGCTGAATATTGCCCAATTATATTGATGTTCTAACCCATCTAATTCAGCTTGAGCATCAATACCTGTTTGAATAATTTTTTCTAATCTCTCTCTTTCATTATAAAAATCTTCTCTTGTTTTTATTACTTTACAAAACATTTCACACCTCCATTTCAAAATGCTTTATTGTATATCTCATATTCACTTTAGCCAATTTTTCTTTTTTATTATAAAATTTATTTATTTGTTTTTTATTGTAACCTTTTTCTTTAAGTATTTCTAATTGGGTTTTAGTTTTCATAGTCATCCCCTATTTTAATTTCATCTATATCTTTTCCATCTTCATTACACCAATCACTCCATTCACCATTTTCAAAAATCTCTAATGCTGATACATTTGAATAGTCTGGTTTAATATTGTTTTCACATTGAAATAAATCATAGGTTGCTAAAGTATCAAGAATCAATCTTGCTTCTTTAATTTCTTTTGGTCTATTTACTTCAGCATATTTATTCATTTTAAATACCCATTCTCCTTTAACCAGATAAGCATTTTAGCTCTTGCATCTGCTTCGGTGTCTGCTATCACTTCTTGAAGAAAATGCCATTCATCATTAACAGGATTGTTGCTTCCTACAAAAATACCCCAAATATATTTGCCTTTTTGTTTATAATTTTTATAAGTAAATGTATGGTAAGTCTTAAAACCTATCCAATCTTTTAGCATCTCTCCTAACTCTGCTACTGTGTAGGCAGAGTATTCCCTATAAACATTATTTCCTGATATAATTGATGGTTTACCTAAGCACAGTTTCCATTCCATATCTTCTTGTGGAATTTTATACTCGTGCCTATTAGGACTTGATGGTGTTACTTCTTGCCACCAATACCACTCACTCTCTTGCTCAAACCTTAACTCCTTCATCTTCCTTGCTAACTCTAAACTTACTTTTCCAAATTCATTATTCATTTTTACTCCTTTACTTATTGTAAGAAAGATTGAATATATCCTATTAAATATACTTTAGGAGCAACACAAATTTTTATTGCATTCATAAATTCGTAAATACTCCCTGGCAAACAAGCTACAATTCCAACAACCCCAAATATTATTCCACCCACCCAACCATCAGAATCATTAAGTCGTTTAACACTAATAATGAAAATAATTACAGCACTAATAAATATTAATAAACAAGCTATTCCACATACAATACTACTAATAAATTCCCATTTTAATAGTTGTGAAACAATATCAGGTATTTGTGTTTCTACAATCGTAGCTGTTTTAATAACTCCGTTTTTTGCAAGTTCAACAACCTCAGTTAATTGTGCTAAAAGAGCTTCATTCATTTCACACCTCCATTTTTATTATATTTTAACACCTAAATCTTTCATAATCAACCCACCTACTTTTTGCTCAAGATTTGCTATATTGATTTCTAATTTTGGTATAAGAGCAGAAGATATTACTAACCATTTTCTTTCTAAAGGTAGTAATATTTCAGTCTTTTCTGCGATAGAGATTATTCTTTCTAATCTCCCTTTATGATATGCTAACTTCCCTTGTAATTTGTTTAATTTCCTTTCTTGCTTAATCATTTGTTGTCTCCTTTTTATATTTCTTACTTTTAACATAAAGCTTCCATTCTGGATCACCTAATTCTTCTTTTATTTTTACATTGTTTGCTAACATAATTTCAGCTTGCTCTATTGCATTCTCTTTTGTATAAGTATCAATAGTTCCAAAATCCAATAGAGTAGTATATAGCATTCTAACTCTATATGGTTTTTTTATTTTTATTTTCATACAACCCCCCACAATTTGAATTGGTCTCTTTTCTCTGGATAATTCTCTAAATATCTTTCTAATTTTATACAAAGACTACATTCGTGAGGACTATCACAAGTAGCACAGAAGGGGGGAGTGTCATTTTCAAGTTCTAATTCTGACATAATACACTCTTCACATTTATTTACATAACAATCTTCACAAGGAGAATAAATATTCAAATTAGTTTCAGTTTTTGATACATTATCTCTATCAATTACTCCCTTATGTTCATCTTTTTTATCTTTATCTATTTTCTCATTATAACTTTTATAACTACCCTGATAATATTTATTCTCGTAATATTCATCTCCTTTATATTTATATGCAGGAGTATATTCATATGATTTTTCTTTTATCATACTCATATCAACATCTGGAACACCAACTATACTTATTTCAACATCAATATATCCAGTTCCTCCACAAGGAAGTTTTACTCTTTTAGTGGCAACATATTCATCTTCTCCATCTTTCTTTGATAACACAATACTATAATCATATAAGTTTCTACAATGGTCATTATCTTCTCCACTATGGAAAGCCCCCATAGAATGATGAGAGTGAACAATTCCATCTCCACCTAATTCTTCTTTAAACTTTGCTTCAACTCCAGTTACTTCTTGGTTAGGGATTTTAAAATCTGTTACAGTATTTTCTTTAACAGAATAAATACCCCCCCATTCCTTATCTTTCATTTTAGTAGAAATATAGTTCCACTTACTCCAAATTTCCCAAGGAATATTTAATTCTATTTTCCCATTATCTTTACAAAAACCACATTCCCCATAATTCTTAATCTTTACTCCTAAAATGTTACTGTTCTTTTCCATACTTTTAAACCCTGTTACTCTTTTCATCTTTTCTCCTTTTTTTGTTTTATGTTTCTTTTTGCTCATTTACCTTCTCCTTTATTAATCTTTTATGTTATTATCTTCCAACGCTTTCTGATATCCTTCTTCATATCCATCTTCTCTACCCTCTTCTTTACCTTCTTCATAACCTTCATCAGCGGCTTCTTTCTTTATTTCTTCTATTTGTTCATCACTATAACTACAATCACAAGAATCACAATCTCCTCTTTCACAATCTGGACAATACCCATAATCTTCACTAATAAAATCGTGGGGATTATCATTTACTTCCTCATATATCATATCTCTTATCTCTTGTTCTCTTTCTTTTACTAATGGTTCAATAGAGCCTTTAGGAATATAACTACTTTCTTTTATACAAACTTTACTTAAATCTTCCATAATACATAACTCTTTATATAATTTAGAAGATACTCCTAAAGCAGCTGAAACTACAGCTGGAATTACCCAAGAAGGTGTTTGTGTATATCCTATTGGACCTTCATCTTCATTAAAAGATAATGGAAAGGCCTTTGATACATTTAGCACTGTTCCATCATATCCTATTCTTTGATAAGGTAAATTATTCTTTTTAGAATAAGCACAAATCAACTGTTGACTTTTCAAATTATCTGTGCAACAGAAAATATGCCCTCTCAACAAAGAGCATTCATCTTTGTTTGTTATCTTCATCTTATGCTCTTCTATTAAAATGTTAGGTCTTAATGAATATATTAAAGTTGAAAGAGCATATGATTTAGCAGTTCCTACATAACTAGTTCCAATAGGTAACCTATTCAAATTAGATGCTTCAATTATATCATCATCTACCAGAATAAGATGTTCCACTCCACTCATAGCAAGAAATAAGGCTGTCCAAAAACCTGTTCCACCACACCCTACAATTGAAGCTTGTTTTGGAACTTTAACATCTCGAATCAAATTTTGTCTTGAGTATAAATCTCCTTCTAACATATTACACCTTCCTTTTTTTATGTTTCATTTACAACAATTGTTTTATACACCCTTCAGCTATTAATTCATGTACTATTTCTTCAATAGTTTCAGGTGTTAATTTTACCATTATAGTCCAAAACTTATTTTTTCTTTTTGGTGGCAATATCTTTCCTAAAGAACTCATATTTATTATTTCTAATGATTTAATTGCGTTCATACATGTTCTTTTTAATTCATCAATACTTTTTAAAGAATTATATTCTAAATCTCCTGTGCATAAATTTCCATATGTTCCATCTAAAGTGTGTCCTGTGAAATGACACCCTATTGAAGGAGTTCCTATAAAACTAAAAAACTCGCTTTCTTTAGAATATTTTCCATACAACTTGAAATCTTTTACTATTGTAATAGGATTTATAGAATAAGTTATTCTATTATGATATACCTTCTTAATTGCCAGATTGCCTTCATAACCTTTAACATAAATATTATTTCCAGATACAAAAGCTTCATAATTACCATCAAAAGGAAGTTTTTTTATTCCTTTTAATAGTGTATTACAACGATTTCTCCAGCATGCTTCTATTTCTTTAATTACTTCACTCTTCACAGCAGCTTCTCTTACTAATTTTCTATCTATCATTTCACCTTCAACAATAGGTATATCAGCAATAACAGGTTCTACTATATCTAAATCTATAACTCTATAAGTATTACTATATCCATTTGGAAAATTTACGGTCATATAAGACTCTAAATTCTCACTTTGTGCCACCACTCCAATTTCATCACATTGTCCAAAATAATTACTATCTTCTCTTATTCTCACTCTTGTTCCAATTTCCATTTTTCCTCCTTATAAATATATATTATTATTACGAAGGGAGAGTTCAAACTCTCCCTTTTACCTTCATAAAGATAGTGTGAAATTAAACAAGTCCTGGCTTCACATATCTCTGCACTTCAATACTACCTGCTTCACCAAAAGTTGCTGGAAGATCATCAGTAGAATCAATCTCTCTTCCATCTACCAAGATAGTGAAAGAATCAATTCCCTGTTGCTGTAAAAGGCTTTTCAAAGTTTCTTTTACATCAGCTGAACCATCTACTTCAACTTTCGTTCCTGCAATAACTATACTACACCTACCGTTCCCTAAATCTCCTAATTCCATTTTTCACCTCCTGTTTTATGGAATTGTTAGCACTCTTTACTTCTACCATTTTTTATTTATGAATACGAGTGGTGGCTAACTAACAAGCCACCACCTTCCTTCCTTTCTCCAAAGGAGGTTACAATGGAGTTTCTGGATTGTTTACTATCGCTATCTTGTTCATCATCAAAAGTTGTGCTAACACTCCAGAAAGTATTATTCCAGTTGTTTCAAAAGGTATATCAAAATCTTCCTCTGCCACAGAAGCTGCTTTAAGTATTATATCACTAAAATGTTCATCAACTAACTCTGCACTTTCTTTTGCTACTTCCATAAATTTTTGGAAATCCATTTTATCTCTCCCATATTTATACTACTATTATATCACATAGAACATCGCCACAACAAGTAAAAAATAGTTCTATTTTTTGCCTATTTGCTTTCATCTTAATTTTCTTTTCTTATTTCTCAATTTACTCTGATTAACTTTCTTATTCCTATGTTGAATATCTAACCAATGCCTTATTTCTACCATTATATCTAATATATGGTTTGAATCATAATTCCTACGTTTTTTCTCCCTCCCCACTTCTAACTTTGCTAGTTCTAACAATCCAAATTTAAACATTATAATCTCCTTCCATTTTCTCACTTGCCATATCCAATATTTCATCGCCTTTTTCATCACTAATACTACTTCCATCTATTTTAAATACTTTCCTATAATAATTATCAGAAACAACATCATACTCTTCTCTTATTGTATATTCAGCATCACTATCTATTACTGAATAATGTTTTGTTATTGTTCTTAAATTTACCATTTCAACCTCCTTCGTTTTATTATTTACAACTTTAAAGAAGTTAGAGTACCTACTAAACAAATACTTTTTCTGTTTTGGCTTTATATTACAACTGCCTTCAAGATATGACTTTGTAAATAATGGGTGAATATCTAAATATTCTCTAATCTGTACTGCTTTGTTTATCAATTCACCCACATCAGTTACATTATCTAATTTCTTAAAAGCTAATTCAAAAATATCTAATTTTTCTCCTTTAAACGACATTTTACATACATTCACCTTAACCTCCTTCCAGTTGCTTATTTACTTTCTTAACCTTAACAATGTAGGTGAAACACTCCAACCTCCACCTTCTGTTTTCACTTTGATAGTTTTCACATTTACTTTTGTTACTATTCCAGTAATTATCTGACCACCTTTACTTCTATTAAACTCTACTTTATCACCAATGCTAAAATTAGAAGCTATTCTTGCTTGTAATTCTTTATGCCTTGCTCTTAATATATCCCATAGTTCACCTATTTCAGTTGTGGTTTTAATTCCCCAACAATACTCTACTACTTCTTCTTTCTTCATTTCATACCTCCTTTATTAATTTACCTTGTGAAATAAATTGCACTAATTCTTTGGCTCTCTTAATCCAAAAACTTCTTTGCTGTTCAGATATCCTTTCCCAGTCACTTCTAAACTCTTCCTCTTGTATTATATAACTCGCATCTTGTTTATATAGAAAATATGCAAGTGCTTCCTCATCCACTTTCACCTCTCTATTGCAGAGTTGGTTGTGTTCTTCTCCTTGCGTATATAAAGAACCTCCGTGCACATAATTGCCTTCCTTCTTCTCTAACCCACCTATTACATTTTTCAATAGTAGTTTAACTTTCATAGGTTTTTCACATTTACTGCACCAATTATCCCTTAATTCTCTTGTATTATGATGTCCTGAACAAGTACAGAAATCTTTTCTCTGATTATTTTTCATCTCTTCCTCCTTTTTAACTAAATATTTTAGCTAATTCATCTCTATATTGAATATTACTCAAAGCATAATTTTTATTAATAGTAGAAGATTCTCCCCAATATGGAATAACCCAATCATCACCTATTCCAGTAATCACTTGTATTCTTACTGTATGCTTATTCTCTTTAACTATTTTATAAAAAGAATAACCATCAGCATACTTCTCTCTGATATATCTTCCAACTAACTTCTTATTCTGCTTTGCTGTTTTGTCTTTCAGCTCCATTTGAGATATATTCTTACCAAAGTTTTTCATAGTATCACTATAATCGTGCATTTCTTCAACATAATCGCTCATACGAACACCTCCTTTTTAATATAAACTATTTTTCCACAGCTACCACAAGTTAGTTTCATATTGCCACTCTTATACATTGTAGATGAACCACTGTCATAAGAAGTATAACAAATCGGACATACTTCAAGCTTTCGTTTAATATGTTTACATTCTCTCATATTGTCGCAATTAGAACAACTCATTTCAACCTCCTCCTTTAAGTTTTATAAAGTTTTAACTCTTCTTCATGAGGTTCATAATAAAAACCAGAAATAGTATAAAGGATAGTATTAATATTTTTAGAACTACCCAATTCCTTCCCAGTTTTAATATGTATTGCTTCTACTTTACCTATACTTATAACTTCTTCACAAAGACTAAAATGATGAACATCATTCATATAAACTATATCCCCTATTTCAAACTTTGAAATTGGTATTATATCTACTACTTCCCAACAACCAAGATTTAACAATTCTTGCAAAGTTAATGTGTTCAACATTACACGATTATGACCATTGTATTGTAATTTAATTAATGTTTCTCTTATTTCATCCTTTGAATCATAAACAATTTTAAGATTATAAGATATTCTGCCTTTTAGTAAATCCTTTAGTTCATACTTCATTTTACCTCCTTCTTTTTGCTTATTTACTTTATTTTTTAATTTCACTTAATAATTGTTCACATTTATATACTAGTTCGTCATTCTCAGATAAAATTCTTCTCCAAACTTTAAGATAGTAGTTAAACCTATGCCATTCACGTTTAGACATAAATGTCTTCATTAAATTACCACTATATTCTTTAGTTCTATCTTCACATATCTTTACTAAACTCTTATTTCTTTTAACTTTTCCCATCAAGTAATCAAAAGTTTTAATTTTCTCTGCCCATGTTTTCATTTCAACCTCCTTTACTCTTTTTCTGTTAAAGTAACTTCCACATTTACTTTAAAATTAACTATCTTTCTTGTTTTTAAATTCCATATATCAGATATTTCCCAATCACTATCATTTGGTTCTTTGTAAAACTCTATTATATACTTTTCCAATTCTTCTTTAGTTTTAAATCCAGTTAAATCCATTTCACTATCTCCTGTTTCTAGCAATAGAAGATATTTAAACTCTACACTTTTATTATTCAATGAAACATAATCTTCTATTCCATCAGGATTTGCTAAAATCTCAATAAACTTTTCATCAACCCCTACTAATTCTGCTTTAGTTGGTAACATTTCACTTCTCCTTTTTAATAATCATCATTTCTTGTTAGTTCTATACCAAGACGTTTCTTTGCTATTCTTTTAACTTTATTGATAAGGTAATAAATGAAATCATTAAATCCATCAAGTTTCTCGTCAATAAGTTCCATTGCCATTTTCTTTAGCATTGTATCGTGCTGTTTTTCAAATTGCTTCAAGAATGGCTCAAATGGTATTGCAATTCCATTGATTTGAAAATCTACAATGAGGCTACTTCCATTCTCTTTATATACTTTCATAAAAGTAGCTGTATCTTTTTTGTTTGTAACTTTCGCAAATCCTTCAATGATAACATGTTCAACTATAGAATCCTTAATGTCTAAAAATTTAATTTTTTCTTTCATCTTTAACTCCTTTCTTTTTGCTATTTTGTTTTCACTTATTTATAATAATTCTTTCACTAACTCTATTAAATAAAGTTTAGGAGCAAGAAGTATTTTTAACATTGTAACAGTTGAAAAACAAAGCCACACACAAGTAAGAAGACCACCAAAAAAAGCAAGAAGTGGTGATACTATTACATCATCAGCATCTTCTACTTCCCATCTGAAAATCTTTCTAACGATAATAGTTCCAAATATAAGAATCAATATAGAAACTCCTACTCCAATGATAGATATAGTTAACTTGAAAGTTAATATCTGTTGAACTAAATCTGGTAACTGTTCCTTTACCATAACAGCTACCTGAATTACTCCATTTTTTGCTAGTTCTGTTAATTCTGTTATCTCTGCCAACAATTCTTCTTTCATCTTCTACCTCCTTCTTTTTACTCTTTTGCTTTCAACTTACTTACTTCTACCATTACCTTATTATAATCAAATCCCTTTCCAGGACAATCTTGATGATGCCTTTCTAAATAGTTTAAATCTAATTTAATGAACAACTCTGCCAATGCCTTATATTGTTCATCAGTAAATTCATCAAATCCTGTTAAAGCAATTCCTATCCAATTATTTCTATTTCTTTTATCCCATTTAGTAGAAGGTGAATGTGCTCCTTTCATTAAGAGACTTCTCCCTTCCTCAATAGTACCATCTTTTCTTATGACAAAATGATACCCTATATCTTTCCAACCATTATTTTCCACGTGCATCTTCCTAATTTCCTCAACAGAATTATCATATCCTGCTGTATGATGAATTACTGCTTTACTTAAAAGCATTTCACTGCTCGCATTGAATCCAATAAATAGTGAGCATATTAGAATAACTATTAGTCTTTCCATTTTATTCCAACCTCCTTTTCAATTTCTTTAATTATATTTGCTTGTTTACAGTTCTTTTCATTATTGACTTTAAATTTTCTTGATTCACCTAACCCTATTCCACCAATCAAACAATAAGGACATCTACAAGGAGTTCTTTCTCCTGTTACACCTATAAATTTTGTTTTCCCTTTACCAAGTGCTTGATATATAGCATACTTCACATCTACTGCTATATATTCTCCTTTTTTAATTCCAGCATCTATTCTCACTTTATGCCTCCTTTATTTCAACTACTTCAATATCACTTCCTATCCAACAATCTGTTCCCCAATCAGTACCTACCATTTCAAAACAAACATCTTCGTTGTTCCACTTTACAATTGCTTCATCATCACCGAGATGAACTACTGTATCATTTTCATATATATCTTTCCCGTTTTTATCTTTTATCTCTATATACTGACCTATTGTTTCTGGTCTTACTTCAATAACATCGTGAAATGCTCTCCAATCTTCAGGCAATATATATACTTTAGTTAATGTTCTTATAAGGTTCCCATAAACCCATTTATTAATATCTTTTCTTTTTCCTCTAAACTTATACTCTCTCATTCCATACCTCCTTCTATTATACTACACCTTAACTTGAATTCTTTTGCCATTTTGCTTTCTCACCTCGAACTTATTTATTTTATTTAATACTTTCATAACATTACAGATATGAACCTCCTCACTCTTCCAACACCATAACTCACCACACAATGAACATTTTACACACTTACACTTTGAAGGACAATTTTCTGTTCTTGGATTCATTATTTCCTCCTTTAATTTATAAATGCTTTACTTCCATATTTTCTTATACCATGACTAACTTCTTCTATACCATTTATTTCTTTTACTATCACTTTATGAATTATACTTTTCTCTAACTTTATCTCTCTTAATACTTTACCATTCCCTGCTTTAATAATTACTTTTCCACCTATCATATATCTTACATCAAACATAATTCACCTCCTATACTATTATTTTAAATGGAACATAATCTTTAATGAAACTTGTATCACCATCGTTCACTTCCTCAATATCTTTCTGTTTTACTCCACTAGCTTCCATAAATATTGGCATATCACAATCTTCTTCAAGATACATTTTCCCATTGTTATAATATGAATAAGATGATATCTTTTCATCTATTCCTAATCTAACTAACTCTATTAAATCAACTTCTAACCAACCATGTGAAGCATCAAAATGAAACTTATACTTTTTACTTTCCACCATTCCCTCCTTCATTAATAATTTTTAATACATTACCCATTATAAACTTCACTCATTGTTTTGTTACTAACATCAGTTACTTCAATTATATCCATAGGAATATCTTTAACTCTATAGAACTTATTATCTTTCTTATACTTGAATACTCCAGATACACTAATACAATAAATATACTGAAATCCTGGGTCTGGAAGAGCCTCACTTATATCTTCTATATCGGGCTTTATTTTAGTAATCAATTTGTTCCATTGTTTAACAGAATATTGTCCAACTAAACTTTTAGTTTCTAAATTTTTACTTTCCATTTCAACCTCCTTCTTTTTGCTAAATTGCATTCACATAAGAAACACTATCAATTATATCTAACACTTTCTGCCCTGTTAAATCGGAATAAGCATACTCCGTTCCCCTTCTAAATCTTACTGCCCATTCTTTTAAATAACTTGCTTCATAAGTTCTCTCAATCTTCTCTGACCACCTTGTCCAAATATACTGAACATACCTATTTAACTGTTCACCAAACAAACCATTCTCACGACCTATCTCTTCTAACACCATCATACTATTCTTCACTGCTCCCATTTGAAACCTCCTTTGTTTTATATTCTCAAATATATTTTTTCTTCTTTATTCCCTTTTTCTTTTAATACTTTAAGGATTTGTTCAGTACTTCCACTTCTATATTCTTTACCTTTAATTCTAACAATTAAATCAACTTCATTTGATAACCTATTTACTATGGTTGCTATTTCCTTACATCTTTCTTTTCTAAGTCCAGTCATTCTATAAATATTTTCAGAGTCCACTTTTCCATCTAAAATATCTATTAAGGCATCTTTTATTTCCAATCTACTAACTTTTTTCATCTTTCACTCTCCTTTATTATATGTTAGGGTTGGCTTTCAGCTGGGAACCACCTATTGTAGCTATGTTTTCCTTCTCTCTACATTTTTCTACATTTTTTCTTCCTACTCACCAACCCTTTCTTTTATATGTTATAAAAACTAAACAGGGAGTTTCCCCCCTGCTTCCAAAATTGTGAGATACAGTTTACATTCTCTTCATTTCTCCTCCTAGTTCGTAGGTTATTCTACTCAATTTTTGGTATATCCTTACTCTTTAATTTTATCAAATGAACTTTTCTTTGTCAATAACTAAATTACTTCCCTTTTGCCAAATTGCTTTCATATCAGAAAGCAAAGATACTCTTCGCAATACTTGCTATTGTTCTTGTATTTCTAGCCCAACCCTCTTCAAATTTTTCTGCTACACTTTCTTTTACATTATACTTTACCTTTACTTCTACCTCAGAACCTACTAATACACCTATAAGAATAGCAATCATAGCAATGAATACTAAACCATATTGGAGTACCTTTCCTAGTAAGTTCAAAAATATATCTGCTATATCATTCAACAACCCTGTCTTTCTCTTTTTTCTCCTCACTACCTTTTTACTGTTCATTTTCTTCTTCATTTTAACCACTCCTTTATTAAATAGTAAAGAACATTAATAAATATTCCTCCTACCATTATTCCCAGTATAAAATAAACTAAATCTATTTCTATTGTCATTTCTTTCTTCCTCAGTTAGTAACATCTTTTAACAAGTTTATTTCATCTGACACATCACAATTCCATATATCTTTTAACTCTTCTTTATTATACTCTTCCTTACTCTTTCTAACTGATGTACATTCTGCTCCCCAACCACTTGCTAATTCATATCCCATATGAAGTAGTTTATCTCTTTTTGTTTCTGCTGTTCTAAACTTCACTATAAATCTTTCTCCTACCTCAATACAATTTGCTACATATACTTGTTGTTTCATTTCATACCTCCTTCTATTTATTAACTATTAAAATTTTATTCTCTACTAATAATGATACTAAGAAACCTCCTAATATTCCAACATTTTCCTTCATCGAAGTGCTTAATATGTTTTTCATAACATCTGCATAACTATCAACTTCAACTCCTAACTTTTCTCGTATAATTTTACTTGCTTCTTTTACTGCTTTTTTAAAATCTTTTTCACTATAATCTTCAATATTCATACTTCCCTCCTTCATTTTTGCCTATTTACTTTCATACTTGAACTTTATCCCATAATATTGGTAAATCACATTTCCTACCACACCCTTCATTAATACAATACTGAACTCTTCTTTTAAATGCTTCTCCTTCATTACGATATACCTTAATAACCATACTATTCTCTTTACATCTTCCACAATAATATAATTTTCTCTTTTTCATTTGTCTATTTAACTCATTAACTCTTCAACAAAATCTTTTGCTTCTTTTAACCCTATATCTGCAACCATTCTTACTGCTTTTATTTGTTGAAATTTATCTCCTTGATGTTTCATTAATTCTTTCACAACTTTTTTACTAATAAATGTTTCTCTAACTTCTACCGTAATAGGAATTTGTGTTTCCATTTCACACCTCCTTATTTATACAAATAATTTTTCCATTTTATTTTTACTACTATTATTTCTAACTGCCTTTTTCCGATTACACTTTACTGCTTTCGCTTTACAATTATCTACAACTGTTCTACTAAACGGTTTCCGTCTTACAGATAGTTTATGTTTCTTTGCTAAACACTCTAACATGAAATAACTAAAATAAATCTCTTTCTCTGCTACATCCCTTCCATTATAAGTGCTTCTCCTATCTACACTCGGTTTAACCTTTCTTTGCCACCTTTTCTGTAATGGTTTCCTACTTGCTTTACCCTTATACAATCTTTTCTTAAATGTTCCTCTTAATGTATCACTATGACGAAGTATAATCTTATCGGTGTAGTTTCCACAAGTCAGGCACAATAGAACTGGGTGTTTCTCACTCGCATAAACTACCTTTGATAATTTCATAAGTTCTCTCCTTTACTATTCATCAAGGTTTCTTATAAACTTACTAAAATCTACCAATTCAACAGATATATCTTCTCCCATATCTAAATCATATGCTTTCTTGCCACCTGTATATTCACAAGCATTACCATACTGTGTTTCATATACTCCTGATTTAAACATTGAAAACCTCCAATTCCTGTTGGGCTTTTGCTTTCACCTTATCTAAATGCCAACAATGTTTATGAGTTCTCCACCCACGACAAGAACAATATACTTTTCCATCACTACCTATCCTAACCTCGTGAAATACACTCGGATTACTACTACTTTGAAACCTTTGTATCACCTTTTTCTCCGTCTTTACCTTTTTCATTTTATCTCTCCTTGTGGTTTATATCTTTCTATTAGATTCCCATCTAATATAATTCCACATCTATTATCAGGTGTTGTGAAACTCCTATTGATAGCCACAATAGAATCAACAAACATTTTTAACTTTTCCAACTTTTCTGGTGTTACTCTTACTTTAAGTTTAGTTTTCATCTTCTACCTCCCTTGTTATATAGTTATGAATTTAATAACCTTACTTTCCATATATGCTAATTTAACATATATGTTTCCATGTCCTTCCTTTGTCTTACTAATCAACTTTTCTAATGCTTTAATCTCTTTAGGTGGAATATAACCATTCCTTTTACATACTACCCACCATACATTTCCATCTTTCCGATAACTTATTATGTCTATTGGAGTTCTACTACCCACACTCCTGTGAGTGAGAATTGAGCCTTTGTTCAGTTTGTATTGGCTTCGCATCTCAAATTTTGTACCATTGGAGTAATTCTGCCAACCTTTTTCTTGGTTTGTCATTTTTTCTCCTTTATGTTAAAGAACAGTATTATTTATCCTATAATCATAATACTCCTTGAACCTTTCGGTGTCAACTTCTAAATTAACGGATAATTACGGACTAAATTCAGGCTATAATAGGGTATTATTTCACCGTGAATAGATAATTCTATATAATTACTATTATACTATAATAAGAGTGAATAAATCAATTCTAATAAGAAACAAGGTTAATTATTCCTTTTACTGTATTGCTTTCACCAGGGAGAATAAGGGTGGATAATAGATTAGAATAACGATTAAAAATGTTTCTAACTATAATGATATAAATAACCTATAATAAAAGAAGTCTTATATATACTATGCTATCATATAGAGAGAAGATAAAGCAATGTATAAAGGGAAGGGGGAAAGGATAAAAGGGGAAGTATGTAGGATAGTAAGTTAAGAGAAAGGTAGAGGGAGCCTGGAAGCAAAGTATATCTTTTCTTTCCTCTTTTCATAGCTTCACCATCATCCACCACTTCTCCCCACTTTACTCCACTTCGGTGAAAAGGAATCTCTATATTATTAACTCTTCAATCTTCCTGGGAATATAAAAGCTTCATATTACCAACCTTTCAACTTTTCATGAGAACTAGAAGCTGAAAGAATTTCAGTGAACTTCCAGCCTGGAGAACTTCAGTGAACTTCTTTTAGTATATTATAAGAACTTCATTGCCTGGGAATAAAGAAGTTCTATATTATCAAATCTTCACGAAAAAGAACATACTTCTTAAAGAACGTTAAATACATACTAAATAAAGATTTTTTTAAACACACTACTTAAATCTCTTTAAAAAGTCTCCTGGCAGGAACCAGACAAGAACACAAGCAATTTTCATGCCAATTCTACCTAAAAAGAGATTTATTCTAAATAAAAAAAAGATAATTTAGAACTTGACATTGTTGTTTCCCAGGAGTATAATAAGAGTAGAAATGGATAAGATAAAAAATAACATAACTGGAACAAATAGAGAGGGAGGAAAAAGAAATCTCTATAAAGTTATGATTATAATAGATGAAATAAATAACAGTAAAAAGGAGGAATGGAGATGGAAAACATTATTACATTAAAAGCAGGAAGTGTTTCCTTAAAAGGGAACAAAATGGAAGTAAACGGGAAGTCCTTTAATTTACCCAAGAACCTTGTTAAAGCATCTAAAGAACAAGATTATGAAACTTTTAGAACTCTAGCTTTAGAGTTTATACAGAATATGTATAAAGAATTTAAAGTAAAGAGTATTAAAAGGAAAGCTTGGATTAGGAAAGCTCTATTAAACAAGTATAATCAAGAACTTGTTTATAGAGTAGATTCAAAGATTAAACCAAAAAAAGTAAAGAAAGTTGTTACTGCTAAAAAAAGAATTACTGTACCCAAGAAGAAAAAGGAATTAGCAGTAGCATAAAAGTAAATTAGAACCCTGGGAGAATCAAGCCCAGGGTTCTTTTTTTATACTCAAAAAACTTCACAGCAAGAACCATGCCAGAACTTCAATGAACTTCAACCAGCCTGGCTCTCTAAAGAAGGGTGAGTTAGATATAGGCTTCATAAAGAAAGTCCCATTACAAGGCGAATAGGTGGGTAGAAATGGATTCTAGAAGCCCTATATTAAAAGAAGTTCACCACCTGGATTATACTTAATAAACCTTTTTAAATACTATGTTATTAAATGTTTTTAAATACATTGATAATAAACATCTTTAAAAAGTCGCCAGGGTTCGGTGAACACGAATAGCATATTACTTAAAGTTCTATTAATGAACATAAAATGGCAAAAAGAATAATCGTATATTACCTGAACTTCTCCCCTTATATACTATTTATCCTTAATATAGGTATTGCTGGTTACAGGAAGTTCAATAGGTATTTAAGGTATTATTTAGAACTTGACACTAATCCGTTCTCTATGATACCATAAGGTATGGTTAATAAAAACCAAGAACAAGGAGAGTAAAATGGAGAGAGATTTAAAAGAACTGGTTAAAATACTAGATAAGGATAAGAGAGGAATACCAGATACTGTATTTAATGCCTTACAAGTAATAGAAGCTAAATGGTTAGAGATTAAAAATGCTATTGAGAACTTAAGTGATAGAGAGTTTAATGCTTTTAACAGAAGGCTAACTAATAAGGAGCTAGGAATATGATTACTAGAACAGTAGCTACAAATTTAGTGCAGGAATTAGTAGGTAATTTAGAAGTATTACTTGATGCTAAAGAACTATTTAATGTAAGCGAGGAATTTAGATCTTTGAATCAAGTATTAAGTCCTATCAGTAAAGAAGTATTACTTGACAATTATAGAGAAGGATTAACGAGCAAGACTAAAGCTGAAATACTACAGATCTGGAAAAGTATAATGGTAGCGGAATTAAAAAGAATGTGAACAAAGCGAATGAGTAAAGTAGTAAGCAACTCCTTGTTTTAACCCCCTGCTTTTGAAGGCAGGGGGCTTTTATTTCTTACATAGTTAGAAGTTCCATGAAGTTCCAGGGAGAAGTAATCATTATTTCATACTATAATTTTTATTTATTTAATGCTTGACACAATACTATTCCCTGGTTTATAATAGATACCATAGAGTAATTATACTCTATAAAAACAAGGAGGTTTCAAATGGTAGTTAAAACAAGTATCCAAGTAATGAGTGGAACTGCAAAGTATGTAAAGACAGAGGTTGAGAATAAATTTGGTAAATGGAATGATAATTATTATGTTAAAGACGGTTATTATGTAATACATCACGGGAATCAACATCACGTTTATAAAAAAGAAATTAAGTGCCGTCATTATTCACCTGTATTAATGTCTTTGAATTAATAGCCATTTGGAAGTGGCTCCTTGTTTTGCCCCTTGCTTCCCTAAGCAGGGGGCTTTTTATTACTATATTGTTTGAAGTTCACGCCCTGGCTATATTATCTGAACTTCATTATTCAGTGAACTTCCAGGGCATATTAGGTGAACTTCCAGGGCATATTATTGGAAGTTCACGTTGCCAGGGTTGCCAGGGATCTTTTAAAATGTTTTTTTTATCAATGTAATTAAAGATCTTTTTTAACAATGTTATTAAATATGTTTTTTAACTCCAGCCACCAGCTCCAGCCACCAGCCACCAGCTCCAGCCACCAGCTCCAGCCACCAGCTCCAGCCACCAGCTCCAGCCACCAGCTCCAGCCACCAGCTACCTATAATAAACGGATAAATAAAACTATAAAATAAATAAGATAATAAATACTATAAAACAAATAAAATTAAATGATAATCATTATCAGTTAAATCAAAGGTCATTAAAAATAAAATTTTAAAATAAAAATCAAGGTGCTGCATCCATTGGGAGAGTAAGGCTACAGCCCCCTGTTTTTTTTTATTGACACTTATTTTAATAGGCGTATAATCAAGAGTATGGATAAGTTAAATAAAACGACACAGGCAGACCAGACAGGGAGATTAAAAAATTATCTGGACACTTGTGATAAAATAAATCTTAAAAATTTTAATAGTATAAAACAAGGAGATAATAAAATGTCTAAACTATTATTTTTAAATGCTAAAAGTGTATCGTTAAGCAGTAAGGGAGATAAAATAACAATCAATGATAAAACTTTTAAATTATCAGATGAGATAATCAAGGCAAGTAAATCAGGTAATTATGATAATTTTAGGGTTTT
>Ga0307928_10000227_pt1 | contig 40154 bp, 38 predicted proteins | sample AceLakmetagen232_FD_201815 | JGI IMG/M metagenome (GOLD analysis project Ga0307928, IMG submission 201815) | Saline water microbial communities from Ace Lake, Antarctica - #232 | ecosystem: Environmental > Aquatic > Non-marine Saline and Alkaline > Saline | place: Antarctica: Ace Lake...
AGAAACCCTGCTCACCTTCCGTGGTATCTTCCTCTTGTCCGCTGACAAAAGACTCGGCGATTTCAGTGATCTGCTCGTCGCTAAGAGACTCGATGTCGACGCCCTGGCCTTCCAGGTACTCGACGAGCTCGTTCTCTGCCGTTTTTTCCATATCGTTTGTGCCGTAGACACTTGCCAAAAAATCGTTCATGCTGAACTCCTTACATTCGTGATGCGTATTCTTTTCCTTTTTTAGACGCTATCTCCAAAACCTTCTTCAAATAAGGTTTGGCTGTTGGATAAGCGGCCACCAATCCACCCGAAACTAACGCTGTGCTGACCCCAGGAGAGCTAGCGACAAGCTTGCCCGCCATTCCCAACTCTTTCCCACGCTGCTCTTCCTCTCTAAGATGTGCTGACAGCATGTAAACTATTGGGGCTGTGCCTATAATGGGAAGAACCCATTTACCAGCACCAGCAGTTTTTGTACGCCCTGAGAGAGAATCATCGAGATCGGAGCCTATAATCTCTGAGAGAATACTAGCGTCCTTCTCAATGGTCAGCACACACGACTCCATTACTTCAGGCAGGCGCTGCCTGTACCCAAGATAAGCGGCCCCTATCTTGTCGAGTAAGGGAGTAGACGCCTCTTTTATAGAAGGCTTTTTGTCCATGTGCGGGCGCACTCTTAATCGGCTCATTCTTCTACGTAATGGTGGTAAGTACGCAGAGCGTTCCGATATTAATGATGTAAGTAATCTGGCTATAGCGGGAGAAAACATCTCCGGACCCATTTGAATAGAGTCATTGGCGCACTCAGCCGGAGCGAATACACAGTCGTCCAACTCAGGGTCGGTGACTCCCATCTTAATGACGATAATCTTCTGAAACTCTCTTGGTTTCAGAGGTATCCCCAAACCAGCCAGTGTGGACAGTGTATTTCCTAGGGGGTATTTAGACAGCCTATCCAACGTGTGATCTGGTATATCTTTTTCACTGTTGGAGAGCAACGCTACAGTAGGGCTATCCAGGTTAGTGGCCAGCTTCTTATCTATGTTGGCCGCCTTAGACAGCTTCCCCTCTTTTTTGATAGGTTTTTGGAAGAAGAACGACGTTGGTTCTGGTTCTCTTTTAGCCTCTGCTATCTTTTCCAGCTCGTAGTCCAAATCAAGGTCGTGGCCGTACAGGTCAGCTATATAAGCGGACGGGGGCTCCCCTCCGCGTGCACAAGCAGAGCAGCCAAAGCAGCCATACCCAGTAGCACTACACTCTTTACCGACATTAGCTAGTTTCTTCATGACCCTGGCAGTCTTATCTGCTCCGATAAAAACGAAGCTTATATCGAAGAACCTAGGATGCAGATTAACGACGTATACCCTGCCACCATTGGGAAGAGTTTTCCCCATCATGGTGCGTGCGTGCTCGCAGTAATCCGCTCTAGTCCGGGCTAAACCGGGGATCGGTTTAGCAGCGTGCCTCTCCAGCAACTCACGGGCCGGTACGTTTATAAGTTCACGCCAGTCTGGGTTGCATATACTGCACACGTCGAACGGAACCTTGCACCCCATAGACACTTCGGGGAACTGACCGGATTCTATTTTTTCTATGACGTCCAGACCGCCATTGACTTCGGCAAGATGTCTGTCCAAAGATACTATCAATTCCACTCGGTGCATCTTCGGATTCCAAGCAGCCAGATCAACTCTACCGAAAGAGTTTCGAGGATCTTTATTCTTGTGGTGCCTATAAGGAAAGGCGTACCTTTCAAATGTCTTATAGCCGTAGTCCTCAGGTCCTTCGTAACCAAGGACATCATCCGGGAATGCGTCCCCGTTGATATTAGGTCCCCAGTACTCATGAGAGCCAAGAGCATTGACCAGCACGTATATCTTAGCCGGGTCTGGGTCCAGAGCGTCCATGAACTGAGCTACTTTAGGCAACAGAGGAGCAGCAAACTTCTCCAGGGATGCGGCTTTGTTGATAACAACAGCTGCATTCTCCCCGGTCCTCTCGTTGAAATTTTTGAAGCTCAGTATTTTGTTCATTCTACTTCCAGAGGGTTCCCGGATCTTCTTTGTGCGTTTGCGACAAGGCCTTTCCCATCATATCGGTGGGAACCTTCACTCCTGCCTGAGAGATACTCTGGAGTTTAGCCCTAGCTTCGAGTAAGCTCTTTACCTCTTCAGGATCTATCTTCGGGACTCCGGACTCATCGGCCCTAGAAGCGGCCCTTCTCACAAACTGCCCAGCGATCACAGGGTTCTGGGCGAACGGTGCATTGAATCTATGCAATACATCGAAGGCCAACTCTCTGGTGACCGGCTGGTACTTTTGCAGGTCAGGGTTGGTCTTCATCATCTTGCCATAATATCTACTTTTGCCGAGTACGCGTTTTGAGGACTCTATCCCCTCATCAACGCCGGTGAAGGCTTTAGCGGCAACGTAGCCGCCCGTAGCTAGGCCCGCTCCCGCCAACGCTCCCGCAAGGTATCTGGAGTCTTTTATTTTCTTCCACGGTATAGCAGCTCTCTTTTCAAAGGCACTCCAATTACCCGATGCTACCTTCTCGAATGCTTCTTGTCTTGTATCCACTGTTAGCTCCTTGCCGGATTGATTCTATTGACATTCCTCTTAATAAAATCATCCATTAAGTACTCTTCCCTGGACAGCATGGCCAGCATCCCCTCTGTTTCAGCCACCATCTCGGCTACTTTCACCATGCCTTCGATAGAGACGGACAGGGAGTGCTCTCTGTTGACAGCTATGTAAGCTGATTTACTCATCCCTATGGTCAGCTCATCGCCGTCACGTTTGAATCTACGCATAAGCTCTTCAGCTATAGATCCAGCCGTAGCAGCGGCAATCTTTTCATTCGGACTTACCTGATCTATGACGTTAAGCACGTCACCAAAGGTGTAGCCCTCTGCCAGTGTAGTCTGCGCTTCCTGCGCGGCGTCACTAACAGTAACCATCAGAGTGTTCTTTAGAGAAGCAAGCTTCGATCGCTCATGTTCCACTTGGCCACTGATCTTGGAATGCATAGACCAGAAGGAGTGCAAGGGAGACTCTTCGCCGAGAGTCTCCCCCGACGTGGGTGGAAAGAGCTTTTCGATTGGTATTTCTAAAGAAGCAGCTTCTTTGTAATGGACTGGTGGGGAGTCATAGTCCATTACGGGAGGACCTGTTGGTTCGTCTCCACTATCACCGTCGGAGGGCATAGCCTCTCGTACGCCGTCCCTGGAAGCCAGATCAAACTCTACGTTCTTCTCGGCTTCTCCCTGGAACAACTGATCGAAAGCGTGGATGTTAGCAAACTCAACGACCCTGGAGATCTGACGGTCGTTGATGTCGGGCGTATCGTGCAGTGTTTCGGATATGGCCTTGTTCAGAGACACGCCGTCTTTCAAGAATTTTTTAGCGGCCTGCTTACCAATAAACTCTAGCCGCTCTGGCTCGATCGAACCAGTAGATGTATCTACAAAGGTTGAGGGCATAGCAGAGTTTCCGAATGCTTTGGGCCGCAGTCCTAGGATATTGACTAGGTACCACGATTGTCAAGTGTTTTTCTTGACCTATTTCTCCAATGATATTAAAGTTATATCACTAGGTGGAGGCCTAAAATGAACCTCATCTCTATCGCAGAAGCCGCCGCGATTTTAGAAGTCAGCACTAGAACTGTGTACAGCTACATCTTAAAGGGCCTGATACGAAAGGGGGAAACCCAATCTACGGTGTCCGAAGAAGACGTACGCCTGCTCAAAGAAAGCAGGTATCTGGAGGAATTTACGCGGGTTGATTCGACTACAGTCAACAACTTATTGGTTAGAGTGAGGAGGCTAGAAAAACAAAACGAAGCACTTATTTCTTTATTAGGGGCTAGAGGAAGTCAACAAACGCTAACTGAAAGCCAACTAGTTGGACTGCACGCACTATGCTCCAGGATAGAAAAGAGCCAGAACGTAGCCATCACGGACATCCAAGCAATAGCTCTTCTAATGATCCACATAGACGAACCCGGACTTACTAAGCTATGCGAGCTCAAGAAAGACAGCAAAGCCTGGGTGGTTCTCGTTAAAACAATGCGTAGAGTCATTCCAGGACTCCCGTCGTTCAAACAATTCCTAGGCGACCCCTTTATGGTGAAGACGCAGAAGATGCTGTTGCTTGGGTATGATAGGCTGAAAGAAGCAATAGTCCTAAGAGCAGAAATACACGGAGACATCTACAGTAAAGGGGTCTCCTCCCTCCTGTCAGACAAACCATCCCGTAAGATACTGAAATTGCTAAAAATTTAGCGTTATTGTTCCATAAGAGATTTGAAGGGAAAGGTACAGTTCTCTTCAAAACTCGAAGAACCACTTTTACCAAAAGGAGAGACAATGGGATTCAAGGACACAATGAAATCGATTCTGGGTAACGAGAATACCCAGAACGCCATACTGTTTGGCTTGGGCGCTGGTGCCGGAGAGGCAGCAAAACGAACGAACGCCGGAGAAGCTCTCGGTGCGCTGCACCCCGCCGTGCGCGTAACTGTGTGCGGACTCACCTTGCTCGGTGCGGGCGCTGCGGCCAGGTCGGCGGCCAAAAGCCTCAAGAACGTGCGCGCCGCCCAAGCGGCCAAGAAAGAGGCCGAGGCCAAGGAGCCGAAAGCCGAGGCCGAGCCGAAAGCCGAGGCCAAGGAGCCGAAAGCCAAGAAGAAAGCGGCGTAAAGCCGCAGAGGATAAGGGGGCTCGCGCCCCCTAGCTCTTTTTAGCTACTAAAATACGTCAGGTCTTCTGTGAGGAAGTGTAGAGGCCAGGAAGCAGTACAGGAAAGAGTGAAAGGAGTCGTCCGTACTTCCTGGGTTATGTTTGTACTCATCCACTCTGGTCTGCTCGTTGAACTCAGAAAAGATGTTCATGAAATCCTGTGCGAAGGGCTTTCTAAACTCCTCCCACCGAGGGAACCTGAAGACGTTCCTGTTTTTTATAGCCTGGAAGACATCGGACATGATCTCTGTTCTGTTGACCATGAAGCGCTTAGCCTTAGGCTCCCACTTCATCTTCTCGCGCATAGAACTAGCGTACTGATAGATCATGACCCGCTTCTCGCCGTATCGATTCACTAGCTTACGGTTCTGGTAGAAGCCTCCACCGTAATCGCAACCAATAACGACAGGCTTCCACTGGTCTATGATGCGGATAATCTTCTCTACCTGCACGGTTGGGTCTATCTCCTGTCCCTCAAATCTGTACTGCAGAAACACGGTGAACCTGTCGTCTATATAGGCCGCCAGCGTAAGGACGGTGAACGAGGTGTGATGGATGCCATCTGCACCCCAGTCCAGCCCGGCGAATACAGCCCCTCCGGCTGCTAACTGTTTACGCAAGCCTACTATGGACTCGGAAGACATAGTAAGGTTTTCGTCGCAGTTTGCGAAAACATCTTGCTGAGTAAGAGGGCGGCTACCAGAGTCGTAGCTAAGGCCTAGAATCTCATTGTAAAAGCGAGCGCGTCCATAGCGTATCTGATTATCAAGGATACTGGCCCAATCCACAAAGGGGACCATCAGCTGAGATATCCGATAACCTTCGAAGGGGGAAGCCGTACGCGGGTCAGGGTTCATGGACACCCAACTGGCATCTTCATGGGCAGCGGTAATCGGTGCGCCGCATTTGTCACAGACCAGCCCGAACTTCCCTATGCTCTTCTCACTGACAATGTTCCAATAGCGGTAGTCCCCGCCGCCGCAGTTATCGCACGGGATCATCCACTCATTCTGAGTAGAAAACTCTGACCAGTAATACTCAATCGTATTGTCCAGGGTCTTAGGGGTTCCAGAGTACGTAAATATCTTGAAAGGGGAATGGAAAGCGCACTGCTCAATAACCGGGATATTATCCACCGAAACATCCTGGATCTCATCTATGTTGATTTTATCTGCCGGGATACCGCGGACGCGATCAGCAGATAAGAAGGCGTACCGGTAACGAATCATGGACCGGTTCACAGACTGCTTGATATTTATATTATCCACTAAGTCCAGCGGAAAGAAGGGCTTTAGTTTAGGACTCAGCTCGATGACGTTCTTGATGCGTTCTTGGGAGAACTCCTTAGTCTGCGTGTGTGTAGGGGACACGTACAGGGTCGAAAAGTTAGACAGGATGCATGTGTACGCAAGGGAAGTGTTCCCTAGTGTCGTAGACTTTTCCACCTGTCGGCCGCACTTCAATAGAAGCTTATTCGACTGTGTGTTGTACGGGTCTAGAAGGTAACGCCTGTCGTCAAAAGTGAATGGAATCAGCTTATTATTTACCTTGTCCGGGACTCTTATATAGAACTCGACAAACTGCGAGGGAAGAACCCTCTGTAAGCCCTGCGCCCGCACTGTCTTCAGCTTCTCCCCGATGTATTGAAACTCAGGGACAAGGATCGGGCTACCCGACCCATTCACGGGCCTTTGCCTTACTCTTCCGAATGTTTGCGCCAGATGCCTATTTCTGTTTACCAATGGCATAGTTAGAGCGTATAGTAGCCTGTACGTACCTGTCAAGGAGATACTGACATGGACTTAGAAAAATGGTTGCAGGGAGTGGGGAGATCGATAGCCGCTGCCGTCGGGGCTGAGTTAAGCAGCGTGTCAATAAAAGGCACTGAGCACAGAAAACAGGTGACGATAACCCTAACCGGTAACAGCCCATTGTACCGAATGACAAGGACAGAAGTCAAAAGAGTAGCGCAAGCTATGGGCACTGAGCACGGGATACATGTAGGAGCCACTAAGATAAGCCCGTACACGTTCCAAATGGAGCTTTTCGTGCCACCCAAGAAAAGAATATTTGTGTTAGATACTATGACTCAGGACGAAATACGAGAGCTAAAGCGCGCCTCTTTTCTTAAGGCGAATAAGCCCGAATAACAGGCCTGCTCCCCCCAAAGCCAAGGCTCCTTTTGCTCTGTTTCTGTGGAAAGACAAGTCGTAAGATTTTAAGGCCTCTGGCTCTACAGCCGTTTTATCCTTGCTCTTCTTTACTTTAGACCAGGCTTCCCTTTCTATGTCCATGACTTGCTTGGTGAACGCGCGTCTGGACACAAGACTCAGAGGGCCGGGAAGGGAGTAATGCTTAGATTTTATATGGCCTAGCTCATGCTCTAGAATTACCTTCGTTACCTTCTTTGGGACTACTACAAAAGGCTTCCTACTCTTAGGGGTAAACCCGGCCATCCCATTTATTCTGTCATCCAGTACCTGCTTCATGTCGATCTTTGCAAGTACACGGTCTTCTGCCCCGTACTCGTGGCCGTACCTCTTCATGAACGCGTTGACTTCTCTCTTAGTAGTGATGGGCTCCACCCCTTTAGGGAGCTTGATGTCCTTTATTTCTACTTTCTCCGCTTTCATAACGGCAGCCCAGTCGGGCGGGCTTGTCAATAAAGCCTTCCCGGCATCAGCGATCCCTACAGCTACTATCGGAATAGACATAGCCGTAAGAGCAGAGGCACCGGGAGCCCTCTTCAGCTTATCGAAAAATGTACTAAGACCGGACATAGGAACCTCACGACGCTGCCGAGTTACCCCAGCATTATCTTGAGTAAGGGCTTTAGCTCCTCGTTTATGCTAGTGAGCAAAGCGGAGAACATTTTAGCCTCATCGGGGGATAGCCCGTAGCCTTCGGCCCTAAGGCACCAGCTGTCAGAGCCTACCCCGAAACTCTCTATCCCTGCCACCTCTTCTTTCAGCATCTCCAGCCTGCATCGTTTGTTGGCAAAAAGCTTTTGCCACTCATCAGCGATGACCTGCCCGAACCTGTCGTGCAGAATGTACCCTCTTCTTTTGGCCTCAGAAACCATGTCCACAGCCATGCTTCTTGGAGGATAAAAATGAAAGACGACACCGTCCTCCTTTTCAGAGAACCCTACTATAAACGAGTCTGCCTGTAGATACTTCAGCACCACGGGAGCAGCCGCGAATGTTTTCAAAACATCCTGTAGGCCCTCAAGCTCTTCCTGGGAAGCAGGCTTAGCGTTCTTCGCTATTGGCACGTCCTCTTTCAAAGCTACCCTCTGCTGTACTTGATCGTTCATTAGTGTACCTCTCCTTCTTCTTCAGCGGCAAAATCGCCTTCAACAAATTCCGGAGTTCCCTGTAAGTTGGCGGACAGAGATTCCGAGTGACGTCCTTCCGTAAGCGTATTCATATCGCTCAAGTAAAAAGAACCTCGTTCTAGCCTGAAGCTCTCAAACTGAGCCAGCATTTCCTGTATTTTTACATCACTGTCTGTCAGTTGCTTAGCAGCCCCTACTATGGAGCCAGCTAGTTTTGTCATCATCTCCACCTTGTCCTTACTAATAGACAAGTGGGCGGTCTCTTTGAACGTACAGTACAGGTCAATCAGAATACTCCGTATGATGTCCCTAGTCTCTACGTCAGGGTCCAGATGAAGCCTAAACAAAGCAACGTCTCTGCCTCCACGGACGATAGCCATCTTCTCTTCTATGTTTGGGTCTTCCTGGTTTCCGTCTGAGAGGCTCTGTATGTACCTTACCCACCTGGATAAGTCCATCTCCTCGACGTTGAAAAAGAAGTGGCTGAACACTTCCACCGACTTGTATCCAAAGAGCCTTTCGAAGTTCTTGTTCAGAAGCTTTGCCACTTCAACAAAGGGCGCTCCTCCCAATAGAAGGCCCTCAGCCTTCCTGCGTATAGCTGGAGTGGTGAGTATTTTCTGGGCTTCTACATACTGCTTTGTTGGATGGAATGACTGGTATATCCTATGCTCCCTAAGAAAATTCGCGGAAGCTTTATGCCTTTTATTGTGAGGCTGAAAGGCAGAAGGAAAGCTCATCTCCTCGAACAGATCCAACGTGTACTCCTCAGTGGCGGGAGCCATCCCAGCATCCTGTAAAAGACGCGCTACCCTCGCCCTTCTATCCGACTGAGTAGCTGTATGCATCCTGGCCAGGATACTTTTTATGAAGTACTTGGCCGGGTGTATTTCCAGTTCCATCGCTAAACTCCAGTGTTAGGAGACATTCTTAATGTCTGACCTCTGCTTCACTTCTTTCAGTCCCTCAATCACGCTTTCCATGTGATTCATGGCCCGCTCTATGGAGCCCTCCGGTACTTCTTGAAGGCCCAGTCTAGACGCCATGAGAAGCTCCGCCAACTTGGTCACTGAGCTCTCCAAACCGGGAAGGTACTTGGAAAAGTTCTCGACATTCTCGGCGTTGAGAAAGTTCAAAGACAGGACGTTGTCTATGGTTGTAGCATCCGGAATGTCTGCCGCTGCCTTTATGAGCTCCTCGGCTGTCGCTAGTGTAGGTTTAATCCTAGGAAGAGCTTCCAGTCTGGCGGCTGCCCTTTTCTCGGCTACAGCCTCGTGCACTTCCATAGGGATCAATGCCTCGAACGCTCCTCTTAGCTCAACAGATGTATGGATGTTGGCCTCTGCCATTTTCTGTAGGGCGACTCCCTCGTCCACGCCAATACAACTGAGAGCCCACAGAGCATCACCAGTAGTGACGTACTCTTTGTGCTTCTCCGCCATCTTTTCAAAGGCAGGCCCTCGTACGGAGTAACGGTCATCTTCGTGGTAATGAATAGCGATGAAGTCTGGGTACGCTCTCTTAACGATGTGCTCGTTAGGATCTGATGCTACCTGCAGATGTTCAGAAGCCAGGCCAACAAAAGAGTAATCGCTAGGGATTACGTAGCGTCTTTCCCCCACACAAGCGATCTTGGACAGGTGAGGCTGATCTGTATGAAGGAGACGGACAGGCCCTCTCTGATCCCAGCCCAGGTACTCCACGCCATCACTAACCTGTATTGCGTCTCCTATCTCCAGAGGCACTGTGGCTTCACCCGTTGCTTCCTTGTAAAAGAAGCCAAGGCCGCCCGGCTCAGAGTAAGACATCTTGACGGACTCTGTGGGCATAGCCTTACCGGCTATTTTCTCTTGCATGGCAAACCCGCCGTCCGTTACGAACAGACTCAGGCCTGTTTTCCCATTGACCAGGTCCTCGATGCCCGGTATGCAGATGCCTGTGCAGTCTTCTCCGCTGGCCTTTTTAGTCATGCAGCCGCCGAAGTGATTTGTAACGAGCTGTACATCCTGCATGGTCTCTTTAGGGCTAGAGGCGCAGGCCACCTTCACGCCAGCCTCATCGACCGCATCGACGAACTCTCTGCCCATCATAGCGTCCGCCTCTACAGAGGATAGCTTCTTCTCCACGGGTCTGAACGCTTTTCTATTGGCGTACTTTACCCTGTACCCGTCTTGAAGCTTCTCCACCAACACAACGTCAGGAACTATCCGCTCATCTACAGAGGCGGTCTTTTCCTCTCCGTCTGAGACCTTATCCAGGAACTCCAGCAAGCGCGCCGATGTCCCTGACTCGTCAAAAGCTCTTTTCACAAACGGGTCTGTTAGAACGCTACTGAGTACAACCAGGTCTTCCTCTCTTACGGTAGGCGCTATGTCCATGAGAATAGAGGCAGACTTCGTAGAGCCACTGGCATTGTCGCTTCTCTCTGGAGGCATCAGAGAACTGACCAGGGAATCTTCTTTCGGTGTATCTGCGGCCACATCCGTAGTCGGAGGATGCAAGAGCGCTTTCTTCAACCTCTGCTCCGTAAGGGGATAAGTATCTCCCTTAAAAAGGAACATGTCGAACGGCGAAAGCTTCTTGTTCTTGATGATGATAGGTATGAGAACCTTCTTGATCCCTATCTCCTCCGCGTCTTTCTTGGAGAGGTTAGTAGGCTGAGACACGACCAGCGTACCTAACGCATAGCCCTCCTCGACCGCCTTGTCTTTGAAGGTTACCCCCACTCTAAAGCCACTAAGGAAAGGCAACTGTTGGTGGGCAGCATCGAGAATCTCCTGGGCCCAAGCTTCGGCGTTGTCCCCCAGCTTGGTGTCTATGGCCAGCTTCTCGAGCGGTTTCCTGTTCTCATCCAAAAATAACCCGTTCATTTTATGCCTCTCAGTCTGAAGTTACGCTTGCTCCAGTGAGCCCTGTTACTTGTTGAAGCAAAGAAGTCTCTGTCGGGACTGCTCCCCCGTGCGCGTGCACGTTGAACGCAGCCGTCAAAGCCTGTAGTTCAGCGTGCAGAGCCAGAGGCCCCTTAGATCCATTATTTATCTTAACTCCGCCTGCACCGCAAGTAATCATTCCTCTACCCGCACCGGCCTTGAAATTTCCAACGGAGTTGAAGTCGCCTTTGTGGGCCACGGGGCCGTCCAGGCTAATTATGTCAGAAGTTATTGTGCACACGCCGGATTCTATTCCAAACTCAACAGCGCTGAATCCAGCTGACACGGCTTCCATGGCCATGCCCTGTAAGGATTTGAAGGTAATAAGACCGGTCGGGTCCATAATTAAACTACAGGCAGCCATAGAAAAATTGTCCGGAGCAGACCCTACTTGAGTCGTCCCCCATCCCTCTGGCATGACGTGTATGGCCAGGCCTCCTAGCTCATTTCCTGCGACCTTCCCTCCAGCTATTATAAAGGCAGCTCCCTTGCCGTCCGAGGCCATCGCTTTAGCCTCTATACGCATAGAGGTTGGGAGCATTCCTGTCGGTTCCAGAAGCCGCTGTACATTAAACCGAATCCCTCCGGCCATAGTGTGCAGCTCATAGTTCTGGCAAAAGTCCTTTATGTAATTGTTAACCGGGATGTACAGTCGCCTGCACACCTTAGTGGCCGCTATGTCGATCACGCCTCCTCTGCGAACAAAAACGTAGTTCCCGTCTACAGTACCGGCGTAAATATCTCCTGGGTGCATGAGAGGCCTGTTCCCCCTCTGGCTCTTGTCTTTATCGTCACTGTCATCCACAGCTGGTCCTGTGTAGCCAAGGACAACCGGCTTTTCATCTTTAGTAGAGGTAGTCATCACGTACGAAATAGCACCAACCTCTGGCATGAAATGGAGGCCTCCACCGTGCGATGCGTGCATGTAAGGAACGCTGTACCCCACGTCAAAGAACTGCTTTGCTCCGCCTATCTCCGCAACGTCCATGGTGAACCTGTCCACGTCCACAGCTACTACCGAGCAGCGGTAAACAGAAGGAGTTGAACTATCGCTAGTCGACCCACCTTTTTGGTTCGGCTCAGCCATTCTTACCTTCTAGGCCCGTTCAAGACGCGCCTCGCTCCTCTATAAGCACCTACACCAGCAACAGTACCACCAGCAGCTACGCCAGCAGCGGGTACCCAATGTTTAGCTACAGCCTTATAACCGCCGCCAGCCATGCCAGGGTTCAAGACACGTTGTTTCAACGTGCTTCCGGCAGCTGCCGCTCCTTTGTTGTACTTCCCGGACAAGTACTTGAGTTGCTTAGCTCCGGTGGTAGCGAACCCTTTAACTGCCTTCAAGGCAGTTCCCAGTATAGCTATCTTTTCGAACTCGTCAGAGAAAGCCTGCATCTGTACTCTGTCCATACTAACCTCCGAATTCTACGCCCACGGCCTTGTAACGCGGGTCCATTTTAGAGCTGAGAGTGCGTACCATCTTAGAGTATTCTCCACTCATAGCGGCGGCACCTTTTGGGTCTTTCTGTTTCATATCAGCATAAGCTTTCTGTACAGTAGACAGAAGCTGCTTAGGATCGTTCTGACCAAAGGCCTTATCTCCATAATTACCGATCAAATGAGTCATCTGCTTGCTGTAGACTCCGCCCTTTTGGAGTACGTGCCTATTCTTCTCACTCCAAGCGTCATGCTTTGGATTAGGCCTGTTCTTCTTGCGTATACCCATTAGACTGCCTATACCGCCAACAGCAGCAGCACCAGCTAAACCACCGATAATACCGGCAGTTCTTGGCCTTACTTTTGCGGCTAGTCTGCCGAAACGCTTGCCTGCGCCTACGGCCTTCTCCGCCGAAGAGGCGTAGCTATACCCGCCACCTCCAGCAGCTCCGACCGCGCCGTACAGACCGGCATGAACAGCGCCTCTTCTCTTGTCGTAGCCGTAACTCTTTGTGTGGCTAGGAGGAGCATTCCTTGGATGCTGGTTATAGCCAACAAGAAAAGTACCTGTGCTGGCTATCTTCCGCATCTCATCTGAAAAAGCTGTGAACCCTGCCATGCTCTCTCCTAATAAAAGAAAGGCTTATCCTCAGTGCCTTCCCCGAAACTAGTGCCGTAAGCCATACCAGGTATTGGATTAGGACTATGCAGCAAAGAAACATGCCCTTTAGCCGCTGCGTCTACCATCGTTTCTTTGAGGCGTTCAAATTGAAGCTTTGCCATCCAGTCTTCCTGCATGTCCAAAGGTGTCTGCTTTCCTCGAAGCAGTAACTGCGCTTTAGCTGGCTTTCCACCAGCACGCCCTTTCTCATTCCACTTCAACACTTCGTTGAAAGGAACTACGTCACCTATGTACCAGCCCGGCTTATCTCCGGGGTCGTCTATCTTAGAATACCCCATCATGTTTCTCGCCACAACCTCTGCGTGACGCCTATCTATACGCACTCCCTCGTTCTTGTAAGTAGTAAAAAGATCTTCCGCAAAGTTTTGCTGTACTGCCTTAGGCCCTACGAGAGGTAGCAGTTGGTGCGGATTAATAGGACCTGTGGATATCCTCTGTCCTTTCTTGATCCGCGCTCCGGCATTTGCCAAGACCTCTCTATCACGAGGAACGTAGTGTCTCTCGTCGCCCACAAACAAGTTCCAGCCACCAGCCGGGTCCTTACTCTTCCTAGTGACCAGCCCATCTGCCTTTGCTAGAATAGCTGAGCCCTTCAGTATCTGCGGCATACCCAACAAGCTTTTGACCCGCCCGTATGCTGACTGCATCTCGGCCCCGGCGTACGTCTCACCACCGTCGTGTGCCTCCACCTCTCCTGGCTCAAACACACCGCCGGTATGGAAAGCTTTCATCGCCATATTAACTAGTGGCTCACCAAAAGCCTGGGAGGCTACAACGCCGATGTTGTCTCCTATATTGGGGTGCGTCCCAGTCTCTATCACGCCCATACACTTCTGACACACACCGTCCCCGTGCTCGCACCTTATTGGAGACCTAACCACTACGGAATTCACTTTATTGTTCCGCAGTTTTGTCATTACCTCAGGGGTGATGAGGGTGTCTTTCTTAAACTTAGAAACGCCAGTTCTAGTGTCTACAGCCAGGTGTCTGTTGAGGATGGAATCATCTTCTGTCTTCAGCTTGATCCCTTTGTTCGTCCCACAATCATTTCCTGTGACCATTGTGGCGATGTTGGACGCAACTATCTGTTTCGTCATGTACCCTGGGTCCTGTACGGACATCTGCCTCTCTATAGATCCCTTCCTAGACCCGTGCATGGCTGTGAAGTAATCCCCTACATCAAGCCCTTCTGAGTAGGAGTTACGAATCACCTGAGGGACCATAGATCCGTCGGCCATTCTCACTATCGCAGGAGAAGCCAGTATCTGTTTGGCTGAAGCCCACTTTGCTTTTGCTCCAGACCTGATCATCTCGTTTATAGCGTTAGTTTCTTTCGCCGTGTCTAGTTCCTTACGGACAGCCTTGTCCATAGCGCCTAGTATTTTATCGGTCTCTGCGTTTATCCTCTTGTTTTTCTGGTCACTGGTCAGGATGGTGTTATTTAGCGTCATACGAATACTGCTGTCCAACCGAGCCAGAAACGGGTCCCTGGTTTCTTTCAGTGGAGTGATGTCGTCCAGACCGATAGTAAACCCGCTCTGGTACGCGTAGTCATTTCCTAGGTCCTTGAACGCATTTACTACCGTTGGGAACTCATTTGGGTGATTCTTGGCCGTCTGGGTGAAGGCTTCCTTTATCCTATCGTTACCCATAAGTTTGTCTTTATCGTGCAGTACGTTCAGCCTATCCGCTACCGCCGTAGGGAGAGCTTTGTACATCATATGCCTGCCCACTGTAGACGCCTTGCCGCCTATGATCACAACGTCAGTTGCTTTGAGGTTCCCCTTATTGAACTCTTTAGCAGCCTCGTTGTACGAGCCGAACTTCTTGTTTGTCCTAGTTCCCCACTTACTTAGTTCGTATAGGCCCTGTACAGCCTCGTTGGAGGGGGTGTACATAACGCCGCCATGCGTTGTGCTGAACAGATTGTTTGAAGGGAGCATCTTTCTGGACTCACCAACAGCCTCATCTGAAACAGGCACGTAGGCAGACATCGTGTCCCCGTCGAAGTCAGCGCCAAAGCCGCCAGTGACCAGCGGGTGGACCTGCACGGCGCTTCCGCCAATAAGCTTCGGGAAGAAAGCCATCACGTTGTACTTGTGGATAGCCGGGTCTCTCTTGAGCAGTACAGGACGATCCTTAACAATGGACTCTAAGTAGGTCCGCACAGACGGGTCGTCATTGTCAACAAGTTTCCTGGCTCTTAAAGGGGTGTACCCCGATAGAGACATCTCTCGAATTACGAACGGTTTATACATCTCCAACGCGGCTTTGTAGGGAATACCGACCTCATCCAGACCAAGAGAGGGCTCCGGAACAATAGTAGAGCGCATGGACATATCCTGCTTACGCCCTATCAGGTTCTTCTGGAAAAACCCATGGGAAGGTTTCTTACCGACCACGATGTTAAGGATGCCCTTCTCAACTCTTCTATTCTGGGTAGCGAACCCCTGAAGAGCCTTTAAGCCATCGTATAGCTCATCGTGTAGAGCCCCCTTGGTTTCGTCCGGAGAGTCCGGATCAAGCGTCTTCAACCCGTCGTTAGTAAGCGCCAGTCCCTTGTACAGCTTGTTCAGGTCGTACACTTCCAGCGCAGCGCCTTTCCCGGCCCTGGGCCTATCGGCTACGTAGCCTTCCCAGTTAGCCTTTGTGATGGGCCTGAACACCGGAGGTATTACGGGGACTGCCTGCATGATGTAGGCTTCTGCTGGTTTAAGTTTTACGTTCTTCAACGCTTTCAGGTACCGTATCTTAGCTACAGATTTGTCCCGTGTCGGGCCGTGCTGTGTCTTTACCTTCTCTTCCAAAGTAGACAGAGTGCTGTCCACATCTATGGCTTCCAGCTTTTTCTTTATCAGTTCCGGACCCGTTACCCCTTCTTCCGAATAGGTTCCCTTCAGCGCTCTGCCGAAGTTAGCCCCTAAGCCTGTCAAGTCCTTTATAGGCTTCTCGAAGAGAGGATTAGGCATGGGCTCCTGAAGATCAAAATGAGACCACCTGGTGCCATTCAGCCCTCCAGTTATGTGCAGATCGAAAAGACCTCCCGTCATCGGCTTCAGGTCTTTCCCGCGTATCATAAGCCCAGGATCTGACAGAGCACCGCCCGATGTCTTTCGGGTCTGCTCATCGGTAATTGGGGAAAGAAACATCTTGTTTCCTTCCTTCACGGTATCAACGCCCATTCCCCTAAGATACGCTAGGAACTTGGTATAAACGAAAGGAGTCTTTGGAGGAGGTATGGCGTCTCCAGCCTGCAGCTTCACCCAGAAATCCTCGTCCATGTCGCCCTTGTAGGTATGGGCCTCCCGTATATTAGCCTTGGCTCCGTGGGCCAGTAACCCGTACAAAGTAAGAGGGTCTAGGGCCTGGGCCCCTGTCCCGGACTTGGGGGACTGATTTATGTCGTAAGGACTACCAAAGCCGCCGGACCTGGCTGACAACTTCTTTGTGACCTGGTGTTTCTGTTTGAGGATGTACTGCCTGCCTGTAAATATTTTACCCAGGCTTCTCCCCGTTGTAGGGTCAATCAGCTCTTCTTTGCCAGAGGGATCGAACCCGTTCTTACGGAGCAGTTCCTTGACTTCCTCCACCTTATCCTTGCCGGGACTACCGAAGCTGTCTATCTTAATGGGCTTTCCTAGCTTGAAAGCTACCTTAGCCGCGGCTGTCTCCAGAAGCTGGCCCGGATTTATTCTTCCGTGAACGCCCGTGGGGTCCATGATCACTTCTATAGGCAGACCGTCTTTTGTATGTGGAATCTCGTGATCCGGAACTATCTTCGTAACCACACCTTTGTTAGCGTGGCGTCCCACGATCTTATCTCCCAGTTGAATAGGCTCGGACGTCCTTGTGTAGACCTTTATCTTACCTGGGGACTTGTGCACTTTAGAGACTGTAGCTGGACCGGCACCGTCCCAGATTATGGGATCTACCTTAAACTCACTTCTGAAAGCTTTTGATATTTGCTTTCCTTCCAGAGTCGGGTCCCGCCTAAGCAGCTTCCCTATAACCACGTCACCTGGGTTCAGTACTACGCCTTCACGGACGATGCCGTCGTCATCCAGTTTCTCCTCTTGCTCCGCTGTAAGAGGAGCGGATTCCCCTAAGAACCTGCGCTTGTTGAGTAGGACATCCTCGTTTATCTCTATCTGGTCTTTGTGCAGATGATCTGAGGACATTTTCTTAGCCGCTGACTCAGACAGCACTATCCCGTCATCAAAGTTGTACCCTTTGTACGGTAGGTACGCTATGCGTAGGTTACGCCCAATAGAGAACACGCCGTCCTTGGTGAAGTTAGTATCAGCCAGCAGTTGGCCTTTCTTTACCGTGTCCCCCGCCTTAACCACAGGAGTAGAATCTATCATCATCCTGTCTTCGTTGAGCGGAAACTCATCGTACAGAGGGATGCGGACTTTCTCTCCAGTGTGGCTTTTCAGGACTATTCCGTCCTTGCCTACTCTCTGCACGATACCTGCGGCAGGGGAATGCCTAGCAAACCTCTGCCCGAATATCTCCTCGAAGCTGGTATTCGGATCTTCGGAAGCAGACTGAATAAGGGGAGCTTCAGGGTGAGTGAGGCCGACGGCTTGCTCTTGTTGCCTGGAGGCCATAGACGCCCTGTTTCCCTGATCATTCATCAAGAACGGGATCATGTTAGACGACAGATCAAACAAAGCCCTAGGACTTTTCATGACATAATCTGCCTTCGTGTAGGGGATTACGTCGATCCCGCCGTCTTTGGTCCAGGTCTTGACTTCTTTCTCTACGGGTACCGGAGTGTCCCCCTGCCATTTAACCTGGTCTGGAAGAACCACGTTCGTTGACGCAGCCTCCATCGGGTCTATGTAAACGGTCTTGCCCGTTTTACGATCGTATACCGGGGTGTAGGTAGTATTTCCTACCTTCTTTACGCCGATAGGAAGATGCAGGGTTATGCCTATCTTCTCTGATTCTGGGGTGTGTATGGGGTCCCTAAACCCAAGATGCGATTCATCCAGATATCTAGCGGAGTCCTCCACGCCCTGATCAGTTTCAATACCCTTTTTACCCATCCTGGTGACGACAGTATGGTTCGATAGCATGTCCAGCGGGTTCGTCTGCACCGGGCTTCTACCGAGATTAAAGGTCTGTGGCTTGAAAGCGTTTATTACGTACTTCTTGAAGACGTCAGCGGAGAATACCCCGTCTACCGTATCCGGTACCGTAGGGCTTGAGAGTCTTCTATTGAGGGCGTTCTTTATCTGAAACTTATTGTCCTGTGTTACGTGTTCATAGACCAGATCGTCCAGTCCGTGGATATTAGCAAACTCTATCGAGTTCCTGTTGTCCGGTTTCTCATCCCCTCTGGCTACTGACAGTAATCTTTTTGAGGAAGCAAGGAGAGCGTCTCCAGAGGCGTAGCTAAAAGGCTTTCCCAAAGTTTTCTTTGTTACTTTAGGATCGAAAGTAGCTTCCTTCAACCACTCACTCGCCCACACCTTGGCCTCTTCCATAGTTTCGACTTTAGGGAGCCCGATGGACTTACGCCATTTATTTATGTCCTGTAGCGGGTTCTTGGGGATATTGTCGTTGTATATCTTATTTCCCCACGCCTCTTTCATCTTATCCGAGGACACTCCTGCTACCGACAGTAGCGAGACCAGGTTGAAGTTCGTAGATCCACCGTAGTTAGCTTTGAAGGAATGGGCTTCAGGGTCAAAAAATAGCTTCAACCTACGCCGTTTGGCTGACTGCTGGAAGTTCAGCATAGACTCCAGCTCGCCGTTGGCCATAATGCGTGTGTACACACCAGGCTTCAGCCTGTCTTGGAACCCGGTCTGGAACTCCTTGCCGTTAACGATGTAAGACCACCTGTCAGTGATCCTGGGGAGCTGAGCGAGAGTGACGGTGCTGGTGTCGGTATGCCCCGTCTTGTTGTCCGTCAGTTTAATCTTTGCCTTTACTGGCACAGCCCACGTACCGTCTCTCAGCTTCACCTTTTTTTGCGTAGCGTAGTCGTCTGCGGTGTATTTATCGTCCACCCATATCTCTTTGAGTTCCAGTTTTTTCTGTCCGTGCTCATGGGGGAAGTGGGAGGCTATGGCGTCCATAGTTTTTTTCTTAAGTTCTTTGAACGGAACTTCGGGATTTATATAGGACACAGAAGTACCTCTGCTAGAGACAATACCGCCCTTATGGTACGACCCTAAGACTTGGAATGTCAACCATTTTATCGCATAAGAGAACCGATATAGGCCCACGTTTATTCTTAACGAAAGGAGTGCCCATGGACAGGAAACCGAAAAAGAGAACGACCGTAAAGAGGCCTAAAGAACGCATATTGGTAACGGAATCCTTCGAGACTAAGCTTGCGAAGGCGGTCGGAGCCAGCCCCAATACTAAGATAAAAGTAGCGGGTGCAAGAGATGCGTGAGCTCTTAATGACCGCATTTCTGTGCGGCGTTTTGACGGTTGTGGTGATCGCGCTTGGCAAAGTTTCGTTTAGTGACCAGCAATCATAGGAGGAGAACCATGAAGTTGGCCACATGTCCATTCCTACTTGAGTGTCAAGGTGGAGGAGGGAATTGGAACGGAGCTGTGTTCGTCATTGAAAAGGCGAATAGCCAAACAGCAAAGTGCGGAAGGGTAAACTGCAAAGAGTGCTCTATCATGCCAGAAGCCGATTGGATTTGTCCTGAGTGTATCCAGGAGACAGATCTACTGCCCGGTTTCTACGGCAAGGGAGAATGCAGTCGTTGCAAGAAATTCAGTATCGCCCTCCAGGCAACATAGGGAGGAGTAGATGCCAGACCAAAAGTGCGATGAGTGCGAGGAGGGGCTACAAGGAGACGAATTCGTTATGTTCAGAAAGGCCAGGCTCAGAGAATCTGACCGTGGTCTGGTATTTGGTACGGGCAGCGCCCAAGATGAAGTAGACGACGCATACTTCATGCACACGGAGTGCTTCTTCAAATACATGATGAGAGAAGAACCTGAACTAGTGGCGGCTCTATGCAGAGCTAAGTGTGGACTACCCTAAAAGTAAAGTGCCGGGCCCCGATCTATCGGGGTTCCGGCACCTGTAAATGGCGACTTTATTTTTAGTCTCTACACTAGGCCCGAAGACGGGTCCCGCCTAGGCGGCTTCTGATTAGGTAAAGGCATCGAACTAGCGGACATAGGCTGCCTATTCTCTTGCTTCTGGCCGAGCATAGAAAGGACCAGAGCGTAAAGCTGCTGATTCTGCTTAGCTAGGGTGTTTAGAGCAGCAAACCTATCGACGTCATTTTCCATTGTAGATATTGCATCAGCCACTCGTTTAGCGGCATACCCCATAGACACGCCGCCCGGAGAAGCGGCTGACTGCATAGACAGCTGAGACTGCATTTCCTTCGGAACGTTCTGGGGTTGCTGGTTACTCTGTGGGTACATACTAGCCTGTGCAGGCGCACCAGCAGGGCCCTGGCCCGGAGGAGCTTGGCCCGGAGGAGCCTGGCCCGGAGGTTGCTGTCCAGCGCCGGGTGGTTGGCCTGCACCAGCAGCGGGAGGAGGAGCAGCTGCGCCGCCTCCGCTTAGATCATTCTGCATGGCCATCTGTTGCTGGGTCATGACACGCTGCACCTTGCCCTGGATAGTGGCCTGAGAGATCTGCATTTTCTCCTGAGCAGCAATCTGCTTGTCGATCTCCTCTGATTTTCTCTTTTCCTCTATCTCAAGCTCGAAGTTCGAGTCCTCAAGCAGCGTGCGGTCACTAAGCTTCTGCGCCTGATTCATCTGGAAGTAATAAGCCGATCTCTGGAGATCATCAGCCATCTTAAACTTCTCATGGCGCACCGGAATCTTGGTCCAGTCCATGTAGGTGGCCGTAGTATCGAGCACAAACCTAACCATAAGCAGCTGATCCTGCAGATAGCCTATGAATTCGTTTTCCAGGAACCTGAGCGAGACGTTACTTCCGCTGTACGAAAGACCGCCAAACACAAACTCTACCGGGAAGCCCATACCAGACACGATCTGTTCGGCTACGCCTCTGATCTCCTGATGCACCATGAGGGCTTTTCCCTGGCCGCTTATGGTCTCGTGCCCCATCGGTATGGGGAGAATCGGTATGTAGTTATTGTCGTACTTCCAGCGGGTTATCTCTTCTTCTATCTCGCCTCTCCACTGGGCCAGATCCACCATTCTGTACGGGTCAGACGTGGAGCTGCCTGCTTGAGGGAAGATGACCCTAAGAGGCACTACGTGGTCTGTCGCTATGGCTTCCTGGGCTTTACGAAGGATCTGCATGTAGAACGTGTCCTTCAGAACCGGAAGTATCATTGGCATTCCCCAACCATTCCACGATGCCCGCTCGTCCGGGTGGGATATGTTGGCTCGCCTCATATGGTACACGTTCTTCGGATTGAGAATCAGGTTCTTTTTTAGCCTGATAGCCCTGAGGTAGATATCGGGAGTGGTCTCTACGATAGAGCTTTTCCCGATCCTCAGGTCGTTGCCGAGCGTTTTAGGTATCTTGTACAGATAGGTGTAAGTGCCCGTCGTCTCGTTGTAGTCTATCCGGATATTCTCTGGATTCCACCGTATGAGCTTGATGTCCCGGTAGGACTTGTAGTAGTGATCTATGACCTTCGCTTTGGTCTTCTCCCCGCACACAGGGCAGGTAAGCTCAAAGTGCATACTTCTGAACTTCCAGTGCTTTCTTAGGTTCTCTACCCTGTCCCTGGATTTACACTTCCTGCACTCCAGGAATTTGTAGAAGGGGAACACAACCGAGATAAAGGCGTTGCCGTAGCAAGCCCTGTCCAGCCCGGCTTCTATTTGGAATGTACGGAGGTTCAAGACGTCTTCGAACAGATGCTTCCACTGCTCTTTCAACCGGTAGTCCGTCGTTTCGTATATCAGATTTCTGATTGGGTAGGCCGCCATTTTATAGCAGACGGCGTTGATTATGGGATTGGATAGGAAATAGTACCTACACCACTGGAAAAGCGTACGTATGTCGCTCGGTAAGTAGGTCTGCGCTATGTCAAAGAAAGGACTCGGGTAAGACAAAGCTGACCCAGATCTTCTGGACGTAAACCTATACCCGGTTCCAGGGCCCTTCGATGCGTAAAAGTCGTTAATACCCATTATACAGATGCCTGTGGACGAGGTTTGTGTGCGAAGGCCCTACCAATAGCTCGACCTACTGGCTTGGCTGCAGCGTCTGCACCGAGCATACCCATAATGCCCATCCCCGGCAGAAGCCCCCACGCTGCCGTGCCTGCAGCGTTACTAAAGGTATCCTCGAACTTACGCTTCTCCCCTGGTTTTGGTTTAGTGACAGCTTCTCTCGCCAGTCCTGCTCCTGACATGCCAATAAATGACTTGTTCCCCACGGGCATGTAACGGGTGTATTTGCCAGCACCAGTCCAGCCTCTAAGGCCAGCCTCTCCCGCGGCTGCGTGTATCTTGGAGCGCACGCCTTTCTGACCGGACATGACATCTTTAAGGGGAGTACCCTTGTATACGTCCTTGTACTTATCTTTGCCAAAAGAGCGGCCCTATTTCTTAAAGCCGGAAGCCTCATCTTCCCCCAAGCCCCACCTACCGCTCCGCCTAGCGCTCCTCCGACTACCCCGGCTTTTAGCGCCTTGGCTCTTGCTTCTTCCGGGGAGTATCCCTGGCCCCTGGCCCTCATGTACGAAAGCCCCCCAGTACCGGTACCAGTAATCGCGGAGGTAACAGCCCCTCTTCGTACAGCACCCTTTAGACCTTCATTTGTGTACTTCGTTATGGCGTCATCGGCTGCGCCCTTCATGGCCGTGTTAGTCCCGTGACCTCTCCAGGCTGTTTTAAGGTATTTGCCGACACTCTTCCCCGCGGCCTTGGCTGCAGGTACTACGAACTTCTGGAAGATTGCATCCTTTTCCATGGTCATAGTACGGTCCTCATCTGCTGCTGCAGGAGATTCCTACGCATCAGCATGTAATCCCTAGCCGTAATTAGTTTGTAGAAGGAAGCTTCGTCAGGCTCGTCGTAGTGCTCCTTTGCTATTTCAGACGTCGGATCATCGGAGAATTTCTCCCACAGACTCTTTGTTTTAGTAGGATCGATCTCCAAAAACACTTCGACGTTAGTTCCTTCCTTCTTATCGACCCCTTCAGCTGGTTTATTGTTAAAGGGGTGCTCGTCTACGAAACGGCCTGTACAAACGTCACACCTTACCGGGGTAATGTCAACATCTCTTATGCTTCCGCAATCCAGACACTTGTACTTAGGTTTAGCTAAATACTCCTCCGCGAAGGCGAGAGGCTCCGGGAGGAAGTCCACCCCGTCCATCATAGCCGAAGCAGCTATAAACCCGCCGACCTCAAGGGAATACTTTTCCTTTCTAACCATAGAAGCTATATCAATAGCCGCCATGCACTGCATCACGTTAGGTCGTACAAGTACCTGAAAGCTGGGCACATTATTATTTAGAGCTTGACAGACAGGAACGAAGGCTTCCCAAAAAACCCAGAAGGCTTCGTTAGCATGTAAAAGTTTTATGGCGTTTATCTTGCTCTTCACAAGCTCGCTGATGTTCTTCTCGCCGAACTCTGATGCTATCTCTGCGTACACCGTTTGAGGCAACCACATAAGCCACTCGGGGCCCAGCTCCTTAGTCAAGAAGATGTCCAGGATCACGGGGTGTGTGTCGTGGTGTCTGAATAGGTTGACTTTAGTGACCGGTGTACCGACGGTATCGTCGTAAGACTCTTCCGCTACTTTTTCTTGTAGCTCCTTACCCCCCTTGTCGCCAAAGAGGATAAATTCCATCAAAGCTTGTTCTGATTCTCTCATAGTACCTACGATTTCGTGGTAGCGTTGATGTCACTAGCCATCCTCATCAGAATCAGCTTATGCGGGTCAGGCATACTGAGGAAGATGCCTTTCGGGTCCTTCGTGAACGCCTTAACAAAGTCCTCCGAGAACTGCTCGGTCAGCTTCTTCCTCTTCCCAACCGAAGAAGCCAGTTCCTTAAGGGCGTCTTCGTGTACGATCTCTCCATTCATTTTATGCATCCAATCCTCTGGATGCTCCTGAGCTATCTTAGTCAAGTCCCCAACAGTCGAATAGTAGGGATCTGCAATGCGGGTATCCCACAGCCTATCTATGCCGGTCTGCTCGTCAAATTCCCGCACAAGCTCTGCGTAGGTTGATGCGTCCATTAAACCAGCGACCTTTATCAGCTCGCTGAGGGTATCGTTCTGAGCTTCATCCAGGTACTGTCTCCTCTGCTCAAGGAACATTCCCCTGGAAGGGTCGTAGTCAGCAGAAGCGTATTTTGTAACCGCAATAGCAGGCTCCAGGCCCACGTTGTGCATAGCAGCGGCCAGCTTAACGCAATACGCCCTGCGAGCCGACGGGTGGAGGTACCTGCTGTTCTCATCGAAGTAAGTGGCCGCCTGCTTGATCTGAGTGAAAGAATTCATGGGGTACTTCTCAGCAGAAGCAGCCTTGCCCAGCCCGGTCGGGCCTGGGGCCCCTACCATGCCTGTAGAATTACTGATCGTATTACTCCGATTAGCTGCCATGGTTTTCATTCCTTTGGCGTTCATCTGGAACTGGCCCATTGGGTTTGGTGTTTGCGGAGAGGGCATGAACATGGCGGACTTCTCTTGGAGGTTATCTCGCCCTTCCCCCAGCCCTCTGCCGCCGCCTTTGCCGTAACCAGGCCCTTCCAAAGTACCAGGGCCGGTGTTTTTATTCCTGCGAAGACCACTAGGCATTCCCTTGCCTTTTCCAGCGCCTTTCTGGCGTCCTGTAAACGCGGCCTTCCCCGCTTCTTTCTTCTTCAGAAGCTTATGGGTTCCGTAAGCGCCCCCGCCGACTACTCCAGTCCCAAGCGCAGCTGCTCCAGCAATACGACCTTTCCTAAGGACAGTCTTCATAGGCTGACCGGAAGGAAGACCGCTTACGTTCTTAAAATCTGCGGCCTTATAGCCAGCATTTTTTAGATCCCTTGGGTCGATGCCCGCCTTGACTCTCTTGGTGAAGAATTTAGCTGCCTTACTCTTTATGCTTGCGGTCTTGTCCGCTTCTCCTGGAGGATTCACAAGGAACCGCTTCACCTGCCCGTTCCCCTTGTAATCCAGGACAGTGTTGTCCTTCCCGCCGCTTACCTTTCCGTTCCTGATGAACGTACCCACAGCACCGCCAACTCCATAGGTCTCGGCGAACTTCTGTAGGGAGGCGGCCGCGGCCACTTTGTCCGTTTCAGGGAGCTTGTCCTTATTTTGATGGAAATAAAGACACTGCAGGAAGGTAGTCACCTGGTCAATACAAGCGAACTTACGCAGAACTGTGCCGTCAGGTTCGCCGTACAAAAGGGCAAACCGATCGTCCGGCATTCGTTCCATCTGTTCAGCTGTTCGTACGTCAGCTTGTTTAATGAAGTCCGGTAGACTATCTGTGGTAGGGAAGGCCAATTTCAGGACGTCGCCGTGAAGGTCGTCCTGAAGGTCAAGAAGCTCTCGTCTCAGGCTTGTATGCATGTCTATCTCCAAGAACGGAAATTACACGAATCCCGTACGAAATTGTATAAGTCCAAGCCCCCTAATGTCAAGTGAAATTACGGCACCCTTTTTTTACATAAGTCCTAAGATTTAGCCCAGACCCAGAATTATCCCCGACAACGAAAGGACAGAGCATGGCAGAAGACAATTGTTACGGTCGTTTATTTGACTCTGACGCTATCTCGTGCAGGTCCTGCATCCACGCAGAAGATTGCCAGAGACTGTCTGAAGGAGGGAGCGTAAACTACACATCAAGGAGGTACGGAAGTGGGAACAGCAGCAGTAGAAGAGCGCCCTCTGACTCTAGCTACCGCTACACCGCCCCCAGCACAGCGCGCCCACTGAGTAAAGAAAGAGCCACAACCCTTCCAGGACCTATGCCTAGGACAACCGGCCCGTCAGAAGGAGAAAACAAGTGGCGGCGCTTGGCTAAAAACACTACCCTGTCCGTAGCCGAGATGTCATTGGCGCAGATGTACCTGTTCATTTGCGACATGGATTGGGAGTAAAGAGTGTCGTTCCTAAAAATCAGTGAGCCAAGAAGTTTCCTCAGACAAACAAGAATGCGGAAAAAACTATCGAAGAGCGCCCTGGCCCAAAAGGCCGGGGTGGACCGGCAGACAATCATCCGACTAGAAAGAGAGGAGTCAACCCACCAACCCAGCCTAAACACGCTAACGAAAGTGTGCAGAGTCCTAGGCATAATTCACGAGAGGGACCTGCTGAACACGGCCTTTAACACCCTGTCCGGTGGGGCCAACATCCCGGCGATACAGCCGACGGTGATGCTGAACATATCAGCCAGAGACAAAGTAAAGATGCGCGAGACTTTGAAGAGGCACGTAAAGCGCCTACTAAAAGACTTCGGTCTGCTGGACAAAGTAGACGCAGCGGTCATGGAAGAGATAGACGCAGGACTGGATAGGGCCGTGCGTCTCACCCTGCAAAAGCGTAAGGAGGAAGGCCTACAAAATGGAATTCAGTATGAGGATGAAGGAGAGGAGTCCTGATGCAGCGTACGTAAGCAACAACCTGTGGCTTCCACGGAAGCACGTACACCTCGCCTCTATCGAACGAGCACTCACTTATTGGGATGAACTGGGGCATCCTTTTCTGTACATGTTCTCCTACTATCAGGACCACATAATTGTGCCAAGGAGCTTTATCGAACCCAAAAACTACCCCAAGTACGCGTTCCCCTTCATCGACGTGAGGCAGACCTCCTTCGAGGAAGTAGATGTGCAGTTCCACTTGCCTGCGCGAGAGAGCCACCCTACCGACATCAGGGGGAGGGACGCTTTGGTAAAGACAAGGGGCGGGATACTGGAGTATGCCTGCGTAGCCGGAGACACTATACTTAATGTCAATAGAGGCGGAAAAGGCTTCAAAGTAACCATAAAAACAGCGTACGAAAGGCAAGAAGGGGGGCGGTACGCCTGGGATTCGACAATCTCTACAAGAATCCGTTCTGATATGGGAGGGCACATAGGTCTAAATAAAGTGCTTGCCATTCTCTATAAAGGCAAAAGAAGGACTAAGTACCTAGAGCTGAAAAATGGCGCGAACTTACGAATAACTGAAGACCATGAGGCTTTAACAGAAAGGGGCTACGTAAAAATTAAAGACCTGATAGTCAACGAAGATAGGGTGGTAACGGACGGCTGGCTAGTAAGCAGAAGCACACACAAGCCAAAACAAGTGTACAGGCGATCCAGTTGGTACAAGCACCACCCGTACGTTCGATACCAGAAAAGAAAGGACCGTACAGCCCTAGTCTACGCAATAGAAACACACCGCGCCGTGTATGAGGCTAGACTAAACAACTTACCGTTCAAAGAATTTAGAGAGCGTTGTCGCTCCGGTGACATAAGTGAGCTCACTTTTGTTGATCCCTCTAAATTTCACATTCACCACAAGGATGGGAACATCCACAACAATACACCAGACAACCTAGAAAGCCTTCCGGCAGAAAAACACTTAAAAATACACAGGCCTGGGAGTAAGGCGTTCGGCCACGGAGAACTCATGCCTAGCTTAGTGGTCGGTCTATCCGACGGCGGACTTGAAGAAGTGTATGACATAGCGTGCGCGGACCCTCACCACAACTTCGTAGCCAACGGAATTGTTATTGCAAATTGTGGCAAGGGAAAAACACTAGTGTCCGTAGCCGCGTGGGTGATGAAGAAAGTACCCGCACTGGTAATCGTGGATGACCAGGGGCTGCTTAGCCAGTGGAAGAAGGTCCTGACCCAAGAGGATAAGCACCTAAAAGGACTGGCTGTGTCGGATAGCAAGGGAAACCCCATCACGGTAGGGCATGTACAGCGCGACGTGCTTGACTTTGAAGGGCACCCCATCACCGTGGCTATGATCCACACGTTAGTGAAGAACCCTAAGCGATGGGACGAGAGGTTCCGCAGATACTTTGGGGTAGTGATCTACGATGAGGTCCACACCATTGGTGCGCCTACCTTCTCCAGAGCAGCGCCTATGTTCAACGGGACCCGGTGGGGCCTTACGGCCACGTACCCTAGAGAAGACGGGATGGAGTCAGTGTACTCCTACCACATAGGGCCCGTGATAGACAGTGACCTTACGCATGAGTTAGTCCCGACCGCGGTGTTCCTAAGATCGGGTATCCGGGTAGATTTTGATAAACACGAGGAGAAAACAGCCGTAACTGACGTACGAGGGGAGGTAAACATATCCAAGTACAGGACTTGGCTCGGGAACCATGAGGAGAGAAACAACAGGATAAGTCTAATGATTCAGCAATCCCTGACAGTGGGAAGGAAAATACTGGTATTGACCCACTGTAAAGCTCAGGCAGAATTAATGCATAAGCGCTTTCCTTCGTCCGGTATTATTACCGGTAGCGTGGATAGGGACGAAAGGCTGACCATGCTGCTGGACAAGCCGCTGACCTTTGCTGTCGTAAAATGCGGTAAGCGAGGGCTGGATGACCCCAGCATAGACACAATCTACTACCTGACGCCGTTCAAATCGAAAGAGATGCTAAATCAATCAATGGGAAGGGCCCAGAGAGCTGTTGAGGGAAAAAGAGAAGTGCTCCTGTTCTTTATCGAGGATGAGGACAGAATGTCCAGGGGATTGCTAGGAGAAGTTAAGCGCCTACTCGTTGGAGCAGGCATCAAGTACACCAACGAAAAGCTATAGGAGGATTGGATGGACGAAAAAGCTAAGGACAATAAGGGGACTGTCGTAGTGGTCTCTGACGGAACGAGGAGGTACATCGGAACAGTAAGGCGGCAAGTCGTGACTAGTCAGTTACACTCTGAGTTCACGCTCGATGGAGTGTTCGAGGTAATGACTTTCACGCAGCCTGTGGCAGCCGGAAAAGGGCAGCAAATGCAGCGACTAGTGGCCCTCACGCCAATAGACGACTACAAGACGACCCTCGACGGTTTCGTTATCAAGGCATCTAACTGGTACTTTCCGGGTGAACAGAGAGACGGAGAGTTCGCAAAGAGGTACGAGGAGTCAGTTTTGCAGGCGCGGGCTGCTGAAGCCGACATCGTGATCCCAGGAAGTGGGTCTAATGTTAGGCAGCATTGAGCACCCGGATTACGCGGAGTGCAGGCGCTGTCCTTACCACAAAAGCAGAGAAAGAATTGTCTTTGGAGAAGGACACTTAAAAGCAGACATAGTTATAATAGGAGAAGCCCCCGGAGCAGAAGAAGACTGCACGGGCAGGCCATTCTCCGTTACTACTCACACAGGTGACTTTGGCGGGATATCCGGTCGATGGCTGTGGGACATGGTAGCCATGTACACCAAAGAGCCGGAGATCAAGAAGCTTATCGCCAAGAAGTCCCCCAGCATCGACGAGTACGAAGTTCTGAGGGACATGCTCCTGGAAAGAGAAAAAATCTATGTCACAAACGCACTCTGCTGCAGAATGCCTGAGGAGTCTAAACCCGTAAAGAAAATCCTCATGGCGTGCAAACACAGGCTAGACTACGAAATATACGCCGTAGACCCAAAAATAGTGATAACAGCCGGAAGGTTTGCGCTGAGCACTATGATGGGAGAGACAATCCATTCCATAGGTAAAGAAGTGGGCGACCCAAGGCCTGCATTCATCCAAGGGAAACTAGGCACTGTACCCTATCTAGTCTTCCCCACGTACCATCCCGCCGCGCTAGCACGGCGTCCCGACTGGGGCCTTCCTACTAGCCTGTGCGACGTGAATGTTATGGCCATAGGGGAAGCGTTCGACACCTTGGACTTTATCAACAACATCTACCACGAAATACCAATGCCAGAACGAGGAGGAAAACCATGAAAATAGTGGGTGGAAGAAAACCTGTAGTCGCGGAAGCGGAAGCGCCGCAGGAAGTACGGGACGCGTACGACGCTTTCCTAAGCATCAGGAATACCCTTTTGCAGCAGTTGGATGCTTTACAGAAACTGGACCCGAAAGGATGGGAGAAGCTGCAAGAGCTGGAAGAGATGCACGACGAGGCAGCGAAGCAGCTGTCCGATACGTGCGAGAGGGAACGCGCTGAGATAGGGAAAGTAAAGTTGAAGCCGAACTTCGCCAAAGGCTACGACATCGACAAGTTCCTGAGACTGGCCAAGAAAAAGAAGATCCTCCCAGAATTGAAGAAGATGGGGGTCATACGCACAATCGTAGATCAGAAAGCAGCAGACGAGTATCTGAAGAGATACCCGGAAGACTTTGAGGACTTCAAGAAAGAAGCGTGGGTTGAAGAATTCAAGTTCTATGCTGTTTACGGGATACCGAAGGTGAAAAGATGATCAGTCCTATTGTGCACGCGCACATAGACTTGTCTGTTACCGACACCACGCGAAAAGTAATCATCTTTAAGGACAGCGCCACACCGCAAATGGAGGAGGAAGAATTGGCTTACCTGAAAGAAAAGCTGGGAGATGGAAAGGGAAGGGTCACCAGAGAAATACCGTTCAAATTCTGGACGTCCGGTAGGGACGGAGGGGTTACCTTCGGCACGACGGTTACCCTGAGCGTAAACTGCGACAGCGACGACGGTGTTATGAAGGACGTCGACCGATTCCTTTACAACGTCGCGCTTGATTTGAACCTCACAACCCTGGAGGAGTTGGAAGGGATAGCGCACGACTACTTCGAGAAGACGAGAAAAAGGAGAATCACATGAGCAAGACGAATCTCGGAAAAGGTCTGCTCGTCATGGACAAGGGCAAACTGTACGTTACTGGGGTCCATCTGCAGCCTGCCCTAGAAAGTGGGGCCTTCCCAACCGTGGAGTTGGAGTATCAAATAAACGACAGTAAGAACGAAAGAGTTGCTCGGGGGGTTTTCTACGTAAAGAAGGATGACATCCCCCTGGCAGAAGCAGAAGCGCTAATTTCGAAGTGCGCTCATGTCGCCGCTAAGTACGCTTTTATGGAAGAAGGAGTTGCAATCACACAAGAGGCCGAGAGCGTGAAAGAGTCGTCTAAACCTCCAGATTCGTCCGCACCTAAATCGATTTAGCCGTGCGGTAGAAAAAAAACAAGATTAGGCCGCATTATTCGATTGACATTCGCATTTTCCGGCCCTAAAATAGCCAGTTCCTTGGAGGAAAAATGTACGACATCGAGGTGAAGCTACTTTCAAAAATCCTGTTCACAGGGGACTTGAAAGAGGTGTCGAAGTTCGGTGTCAAGGCTACTTACTTCAGTCATGCAGAGACCAAATCGTGCTATACGGCCATATTCAAATGGTTTAACGCAATCCACACAAAAGGAGACGTTCCGACTCTCCGGATGATGCAGAATGAGTTCCCGAGCTTGCCCTTGAAGGAAGAGCCGAGGGACACGATAAGGACTTTGTGCAGAACGCTGGTTGACGACCACCTCAGACGGGAGCTAGAGGAAGGTGCCAATGACGCGGTAATCACATCCCGCACCCACCCAAGGGAAGCCTTGGAAGATTTATCCGAGTTGGTGAAGAGACTGTCCGTCGCTTCTGGTTACTCAAGGGACATAGATTTATCGACAGCGCACGCTGATCTATTGAGCGAGTACTTCCTGGTAAAAGACTCAATGGGTCTGCTAGGAATGCCTTGGCCTTGGAACACCATGAACACGCACACTCTCGGAATGCAGGACGGAGAATTCATTGTCATCTACGCTAGACCTAAGAGCAAGAAAACGTGGCTAATCCTGTACATGGCGTGCCACTGCTATATGCACGCAAACGCCAGAGTTCTCTTCTATACAAAAGAAATGGCCCCTAGCCAAATCTGTCGCAGAACCGCGGCCATATTAACCGGTCTGGACTACGGCAGATACATCAAAGGGGAGCTATCTAACGAAGAAGAGAAGATGTTCGAGGACGTCATGACGTCGTTAGCGGCTGATGAGCGGGATAACCGCAACAAGAGGGGGAGTAAACGAAAGTTCATAATAACCAGCGATAGCGACGCAAACGCAGCAGGTCTGATAGGGCTAGAAGCAAAGATCGAGGAACTTGAGCCTGACATAGTATTCATTGACGGGCTGTATCTTATGAAGGACGACAGAACCGGAATGAGATCCACAAAGCACGGAAATATTACTAACATAACTCAAGACACGAAACTACTGGCCCTCAGGAAAAAAGTGCCGATCGTCGTTACCACGCAGGCTAACAGAGAAGGAGACGAGATAAAGGGATCTAGTCTTAGAGAGTTGGGATACTCGGATAGTTTTGGGCAGGATGCTGACATCCTTCTAAGAGTTATGCCAGTTGACCACCCTAAATCGAAGATCCCTCTCGTCGTCATGAAGGTATCTGGAGCAAGGGAAATGCTGCTTGACGCTTTTGTTGTAAACGGCCAACCGGCCTCAAACTTCGGAGAGTACGCAACCAGCCTAACCCCAGATATAGCCGATGCAGCCGGTATGAAAGCGGGAACTTCCCCGCCCTCTAAAACAAGTAGTAGCTACACCAACAGCGCAAGCAGCGGCAGTACAGACAGTAGCAGCGCAGGAGACAACAACGTAGACCACGGAGATGGAGAAGGGAGTGCAGCAGATAACAAAAACGCAGCGACTAACCCAAGGAAAAACGCAGCAAGTAGGAGGGGCCTAACAGCAGCCAGCAAGCCCAAGGCTAGAGAGCAAACCCAGCAAAGACGACCGAGGCCGCCGAACGCGGTAGCGCCAAGAAGATTCTCCCCGCCATGATAAAACAATTCTTGGATAATAGGCTTCGCGGGTCTGAGTTATCGGGAGACAACCATCTATCGGCATTCTGCCCATTCCATTCAGGAGGAACGGAGAGACACAGGTCATTCTCCGTAAACCTGGATACAGGACTTTGGTGCTGTTATGCCTGCCATGAATCCGGAGGAATTCACAAGCTCCTTAAGATGCTTGGATGTCCCCCTTCTGTGACGACATCGATACAGGAGAACGTCCAAGACACTAGGAGAAAATACGCTAAAAAAGCTAACCTAGCTCCGGTGAAAGACGAAGACACAGTACTGGAGGAGCCTCTCCTTGGGGTGTACGATTACTGCCCCAACGTTCTTGTTGAGAAAGGGTTTGACCCCAGCCTTCTAAAGGCATTCGAGGTTGGGTTCGACAGAAAGCGTTTTAGAATAACCTATCCGATCAGAAGCATGGACGGAGAACTGATTGGGGTGTCAGGAAGGAGGATACTGGAGGATGAACTAGAGTACTTTGAAAAGTACAAGCTGTACACGTCAGAGATAGACGAGGACGCGAATCTAAAAAAACCCTACCGGAGACCGACCCTGAAAGGGACACTATGGAACGGGCACAGAGTAAGGCTTGCTCAAGCTTCGAAAACGTATTCATTCGTAATTGTAGTGGAAGGGTTCAACGCCCTTTTACGCGCAGTAGAATATGGGTACCCGAACACAGTAGCCACATTCAATGCCCACATATCTGCTAATTCAGGGAAAGTTCGTAGGATAGCTCAGCAGGATCTTATTGTAGAGTTCAGTGTTCCCGCAATACTGTTCTACGACAATGACCCGGCTGGAATCGATGGGACAATGAGATCAGGGACCAGACTAAGTAGAGTACTACCAGTGTTGGTAGCTAGATATCCTAAATGCAAAGAAGGAACTCAGCCGGATGACCTCAGTAGAAACGAATTCTACGAAGCGGTACAGAAGGCAGAGCACTTCACAGACTGGAGGAAACACAATGCGGTATAATCAACGCTCTAGCCAAAGAGGCAAAACCAAGGGCGGGTTCGGAGGAGCTAACTTTTCTGACAGGTGGGCTCCTCCCAAAACAATGAACGGAGATCCGGTTATGATTATAGCCGGGTCGTACGAAGAGTACATCGACGAGAACGGGAACTTCATCGCCGAGCCTAAAGAGAGGCCCCTGCTTCCAGCGTATCACTACCGGGAGCACAGGATGGTTATTGGTAAGAGCTTCCGCTCTTTGGTGTGCAGAGAGGGGTGGGACCCGGACGATCGCAAGGATTGCGTGCCCTGCTACCTGAAAGAGCATGACCCGGAGAAGTGGGCGAAGGTCATAGACTCCAGACAGAAGCAAGGGAAGACCGTGCCCGGAAAACCAAGGGACGCGTGGGCCCATACAGTTGTGGTGCTGAAGAGCTGCCACAGTGTACCGGCTATCCACAAGGCCACAGGGAAAGAGATCACCCGGCAGGACGGTAGCGCTGTGATGGAGACCGTAGAGTGCGAAGGCCGTAACTGCAAGCACTGCAAAGAAGGACACGATATGGTGTTTGGTCGCAGGGCGTGGTGGTCCACCGGATCACTTCACTATGACCATCTCCTCGGCATCTCGGACAACATCGCCCAGTCCTGCAAGAACTGCGGCGGGCGCATTATGGCCACTAAGCTGGTCTGCAAGAAATGCAGTGCCATCCTTCTGGACCGGACCTCTACTCAGCACAGTGACGAGCAGATAGAGCAGCAGGCTCACAAGCAGGTGTACTGCCACAACTGCGGTAGCAGGGACTTTCCTGTGGACGTAGACGGGCTGACTTGCGACGGTTGCAGCGACCCGGTACGCGCTGATCTTACCGAGATGGTCATATGGCTTAAACGCCAAGGAGAAGGAACGCAGACAGCGGTGCAGATGGTACGGTGCCAAACGCCGAAAGAGTTCCAGGTTCCCGAGGCCTTTAAGGGAGAGAGCAACTTTGTCTTGGACATCGTACAAGACCTCATGTCTCCGTTCGATTTCGAGCAGGGCGTGCTGAAACCCCCTCCCCTGAAAGTGCAAGCAGCGAGGATAGACGTAGAGAATCCGTTCGGTGAAGAAAATCCGAGCGACCACTCCGCTGACTACCAGCCGCAAAAGACGCAGACGATGCGGCCTGGGAATCCGGGAGGTGCCGCGCAGCAGCAGCCGCTGAGGCAAGAGCCCCAGACCCAAGGGCAGACACGTAAGCCCCCGCCCCGGCCGGACGGAAGAAGACCATCAAGATTCTAAAACTCAGGGGGGCTTCGGCCCCCCTACTCATCAATAGGAGGGTTAAATGGCTCGCTCTTTTGACCCGTCGCTGGGCGAATCCATTTACGTCGATGATGCGAATGGAGCTATAACTATATGCAACGATTTCTTGAAATTGAGCCATATAGCTTTCGATACTGAAACAACCGGGTTGGATAAACAAAGGGACCAGATAGTGCTGTTCTCTCTGTCGGACGGTGTAAGTAGGTTTACACTCCCTAGGCACTGCCTAAGGTACCTAGCGCCCGTGTTCGTTAACCCAAACATAGTGAAGATATGCCATAACATTAAGTACGACGCGCACATGCTGGAAAATGCCGGTATCCCGTTGATGGGTGACTTTCATGATACAGTAGTTATGGCTGGTCTTACCGATGAGAACAGATCGCTTAGGCTAAAAGACATATTCTCAAGAACAACGAGTATGCACACAGAGAACTGGAAAGGCTTGATGGACAAGTTCAAAAAGGCAGGCCTAACCCCTAAAAGGGATGCCACAGTAATAACCATAATGACCGATATTATGGGTAAGATAGCCGAAGAAGAGCCATTAAGCGAAGCGGAAGAGTTCTGTTTCGACGTGCTGCAGGACTACGCCAGTCAAGACGCGCTGCTACACTGGAGATTGTGGGACACGGAGAGGAGACGCCTACAAGACACCTACTTCGGAGGAGAGGACTGGACGGGCTGGGACTTCTTCTTACAGATAGCCGTACCGTTCACAAAAACTCTGTTCAACATAGAGCGCAGAGGATTCGCTTTGGACCTACAGTTCCTTAAACAACTAGAGAAACCACTCAAGGACGAGATAGACGAAGTAGCCAGACAATTCGCAAAGAAAGCTGGGCGAGAATGGAACCTGGCTTCATCAAAACAAATGTTGACCTTCTTCTATGAACTCCTTGGTTACAAAAAGATGGTAATTAGAGGAAAGGAGCAAGAAACAACCAGCAAAGATGCGTTAGAGAGGTGGATAGTACAAAAGAGATGTGACTACTCCAAACTTCTACTTGAGCATAGGAAGAGATCTAAGATACTCGGTACCTACGTACTCGGTCTGCAGGAAAACTCCTACGAAGGAAGGATACACACCTCCCTAAATCAAACAGGAGCCAAGACAGGCAGGCTGTCATCTTCCGGACCAAACCTGCAGAACATACCGAACCGTGGGACGGATAAGCTCGGCCTTAGAAAAGCATTCGTAGCTTCTAGGGGAAAGAGACTTATCGTGGCTGACTATGCACAGGTAGAGATGAGGATATTTGCCCACTACAGCAATGACCAGAACATGCTGGACGCCATTAATAATGGCAAGGACCTACACGCGGACACAGCAGCTCGAATGTTCGGCCTAGAGTACGAGCAGATAGTAGCCTCTAAGAAAAAGGCCAAGGCGGACCTAACCGAAGAGGACAACGCCATCATAAGCGAAAGATCTAAGGCCAAGACGATCAACTTCGGGATACTGTACGGGATGAGCTCGTTCGGACTGCAGACTACGCTGGCTACGCAGCACAACATCGAAGTAGACGAAGAAGAAGCCAAGGGGTACCTGGATCAGTACTTCATAGCATACCCAGGGGCGGCTGCTTGGATAAAGCAGGTAGAACGAGAAGTGAGCAAGAATCAGTGCGTGCAGACTATCCTCGGTAGGTACAGAAGACTGCCCGATGCGAAGATTGGCAACTACAAGCAGAGGGCTAGAGCAAAAAGGCAGGCCGTCAACGCCATCATTCAGGGATCGGCTGGAGACGTAATAAACGTAACGATGAACAGCCTTGAGTACGATACAAATCTGAAAAGGCTGCAAGTCAGGCAGCTTCTACAGATCCACGACGAACTGGTGTTTGAGCTACCCGACAATGATTACGTCGCAGAAGAAGCCAGCAAGATCATCCGGTACATCATGGAGCACCCTTTCGAGGAGAATCTATCCGTTCCTCTTCTGGTCGATATGGATCAGGGATACGACTGGTCGGAGGCAAAATGACGCGAACAGATCTTATTGAGAGAGTGGCTACGCAGACAGGCCTGCCTAAAGAGAGCGTTCAGGAAGTTCTTGAGAAGATGGCTATTGCCATTAGCATGGGCCTGTCTGATGGAGAGAAAGTGAAGCTACGCGGGTTTGGTACATTCAGCCCTACGGAAATACCCGCGAGACTTGGAAGGGACTTCAAAGGGAAGAAGATCAAGATAAAAAGAACCGTCTCGGTCTCATTCAAACCGTCTATAGAAATGAAGGAGGTACTGAATGGGTGATACTAATGACGAGCTCCTCAAAGCGCTGGAAGGAGGAGACCCAAAGGCACGGCTGGAGTTAGCTAAGGCAGCGTCGGATTTCATAAAGGCGTCCATGGAGCCCAGGTACGAGAGTTACTGTGTACGGCGCATGTTTAACGCACCAATTGACATCCCGGAACCCTGGAAGACAAGGTTCGCTGAAAGGTACAATAAAGCCCTGGAAGGGAGGAAAGAAATGGATAAATACGGAGTGAAGCAAGAGGAGGACACGGACAAGACCGCTAGCGACAAGAACGTCTGCCCTAAATGCGGAGAGAAACTGGACAAGGACAAGCACGATAAATGGTGCCCAAGCTGCGGCACTGAGCCGTGGGAGGATAAAAATGGCGAAGGCTAAACCAAAAAGCGCCAGGCCATTGACCCCAGAAGAGATAAAGAATAGAGCAGAACGGAAGATTGGAGACTACAATAGGCACCACAAACAATCCCAGATACTGGACATAGCAGAAGTGACCATACCGTCCACGTTCTTAAGGTACCCGTTCGGCATACCGTCACTGGACATAGCGACGGGCGGTGGGGTAGCCGCTGGGTCTGTAGTTGAGCTAGTAGGAAAAGAAAGTCTCGGGAAGACTGCTCTAATCTACAGGTGCATGGGAAGATACCAAAAGAGGTACGGAGAGCACTCATGCCTATTCGGAGCTCACCTTGAGAGCTTCGACAAAGTGTTTGCTCGGATGATGGGTCTTATAGTTCCTATGTCAGACGCAGAGATAAAAGAGGAAGAAAGACACCAAGGAAGGAAGCTCACGCAAAAGGAGAGAGACTACCTAAAGCGTAAAGTAGGTATCTTCCATGAGATACTCGGAGGGACACCAGACATCCTTAACGGCATACTGGAGCTGTCCAAAACAAATCTGTACAGGCTGGGGATACTGGACTCTATTGGGAGCCTCATGTCTGTGGAAGAGGACAAGGAGGAGGACACAACGCAATCCAAGTACGGAGGTGTGTCTAAGGAGCTTACTCAATTCCAGAAGAACTGGCGCAAAAACATGTCAGTCCCGGACGAAGACGGCAACCCGATGCTGACTACCCTTATGGTTGTTAATCAACAGAGGGAGATCATGGGAGGCCGAGGAGGAGTAAGAGAACCGGGCGGAAACGCCCTGAAGCACCTGAAAGATATCAGCATACGCCTCACCCTAGAGCACAAGCCAGACAGGGCGGATGACCCCACGCAGGACACCTACAAGGAACTTCGATGGCAGATCCAAAAGGGCAAGGCAGGGTGCCACGATGGCCCTACCGGAGTCATTAGGTTCTTGCTACCGGCTAGAAAAGGCACTGGTCTTTTGCACATAGATGACTCAGGAGGACCGTACGCCGAACTGGATCTGGTCACCTTGTCTATCGTCACAAAGGTAGCGGGGAAGAATGGCACTTGGCTGACTTACCCGAAGGAAGACATCAGAAACTTTGACCCTGGAGACCTGAAACCAGACCAGGTACTTCTTAAAGCGCAGGGCGCTGAAAATATGGCCCAGCTATTACGCAATGACCCCACTCTATTCGAGATAATAAAGGGGAGGTTGTTCAAAGCAGCAGAAGTGAGGGATTATGACGAGTACCTCTACCACACGATGCACACCATTAAAGACGGGTGACCAATGCGTAGGCTGTAAACGCGGACAAATGATTAAGCTACTTCCGGAGCATAAGTTCCTAACGTGCAACTTATGTGGAATGAGGGCCCTATACGGGACCGAAAGAAAGAAAGGAAGAAGCGAGGGACAAAAACGAAGTAGAGAACAAGAAAGGAGCATAGCAAAGAAAGAACACGGAGAGGTTACGCCAGGATCAGGGTGCGGGAAGAAGCACAAAGACGACGTCCATTGTGACGAGGCAGTCTACGTCTTTAGCGGGCACCCTAGAATCGAAGCCAAGTCTACAAAGCACATAACCTTCAGACTTGATAAGCGCGATCTACAAAACCTTGAATCACACGCGAAGGAAGGAGAAGTGCCTATCATGGCTGTTGAGTTTGCACACGGTTCAGAGAAAAGATCTTACTGGGTGATACCCAGGGAGTATTTAGAAAGGAGGGAAGTCGATGGATGAGTACAAGAATAAAGCTCTAATCTACTCCCCTAAAACATGGAAAGGAGTGTCCAAGAAAACACGGGAAAGGATGGGCGATTTTGAACTGGCGAGAGAGATAGTGCTAAGACTGGAAGACTCAAAACCAATCTCACACTATAGCAAGAGCGAAGCGGGCTCTAGGGCTCTTAATGTATTTCATCCGTCAGAAATCTCAGGGTGCTTACTGCGTCTGTGGTTTTGCTACAGTGGAGAAAGGGCAGCTGCCAGAAAGATTACGGCTGCCACCAGACTGACGTTCCGAATAGGAACAGGCGTGCACGAAATAGCCGTGCTTCCTGTACTAAAGGACATGTTTGGTGATCACTGCCTTCTTGAGGAACCTATTAGCATAAAAGCGGGTCAGATGTTCCCTGAGGATGATGAGCCGGATGAGCTACTGGTCGTAGGACACACAGACGCCATCATACTGGTCGATATCCTAGGAATGCTGGTAGGAGTGGAGCTCAAATCCGCTAAAAAGTCCTCGTTCGCTACAGTCATGAAGAAAGGGCCGTACGAGTCCAACCTTATGCAGAAAGAGACGTACCTAAGAGGCTTCAACGCCGACATATTCTGCGTGCTGTTCTGCAATAAAAATGACTCAGAGCTTATGCCCTTCTACTACGAGCCAGACGAAGAAGTCTGGACAGCGATAAAAAGGCGCGTAGGCACTGTTCGATCTCTCGC
>Ga0307928_10000228_pt1 | contig 40099 bp, 45 predicted proteins | sample AceLakmetagen232_FD_201815 | JGI IMG/M metagenome (GOLD analysis project Ga0307928, IMG submission 201815) | Saline water microbial communities from Ace Lake, Antarctica - #232 | ecosystem: Environmental > Aquatic > Non-marine Saline and Alkaline > Saline | place: Antarctica: Ace Lake...
AACACTGTCACTTCGGCTAATACTTGGTGAAATACTAGAGCTAACTGAAACTGAAGGACTCAGAGATTCACTTACACTAGGACTCAGAGAAACACTTAGACTTTCGCTTGCTGAAGGTGATAATGAAACACTTAATGATTCACTTAAACTTTCAGATGTACTAGGGCTGACACTTGCTGATTCACTTACACTTTCAGAAGCACTAGGGCTTGAAGAAGGTGAAGCAGATAAACTTGGTGAAGATGAACCTGCATCGGTTTCCTTCATCCAGTGAGCTTTGGTAGTTGTACCCATATTTACCCAAACAATACTTCCTGAACTTGCCAGTAAGTAGTATTTAGCTCCGACTGCAAAGCCGGTGTAATCTTCAGGTACAGTTTCACCTTCTGCTTCCAGGATAGTATCGCTACTAGTTGCCGGAACAGCATTTAATGAAGTTCTATATCTTAAAATTCTATTTTCCAAATAAGGGTCTAAAGCGGTTAAAAAGTCAGTATCTCCGTCTGAGCGAACACCACTGTCAATAGCTTCTATACGAATTATCTCTTTTTGAGTTAATGCGGGTAGATCAGATTTGACTTCGAATGTTTTTGATGCCATTTTGCTCTTTCTAATAACTAAGCCTAGTATCTAGTGTTTTACCCCTAGAACACTAGGCTCTTGTTATTTAGTTACTTACTAATTATGCAAAAGTTGCAAATAACTCGACAGCCATGTGCCTACGAGAGTCTGCTACCTTAGCACCGTATACAAAGAGGTCTTTGTATGCAGATCCGAAGTTACCAATTAGGTCTTCTTCGATATCAGCTTCTAACAGCTTCTCGGCAAATGTACACCAGTTGGTGTGACCTGCTAAGATTCTGTACCCATCGGAGTTGTTTCCGCTGAGTCTATTAGATCTGAAGATCTTCATACCGAGCAACTCTGTAACCAATCCCTTTTTGACAAGTTCTGAATAAACCTCAGGTACATGAATGGCTACGCCACTTGCACGAACTAAAGTGTTTTCAAACTCAGGTGGAACGATCATCCATCTGCCCATGTCGGGAACTGCATTGTTGTCGTATTTCTCTGCTTCATCCATTTTCTGTTTAACATCTGCAACTTTCTCTAAGAGGTTAGTTGTAGTGATAGAAACGGCTGTGCTAGCTTCGATTACATAGGAAGCCCCTACTGTTATTGCTCCACCTGTGTAGGCTGAGTCAATATCATCAAGGTCATCTTCAATTACGATACTTGTAGTATTGGTAAAGGTTTTAACTCTATACCAAGCTGAGTGACCAGTGGCTTTGAAGCCTCTGCCAACCATGCCTGAAGTGAAAGTTGTACCATCACCGGTTACTAAACCAGTGGTTACATCAACTGTAACTGTACCGGTATCATAATCTGTTCCTACACGATTACCTGCTCCAACATCAGCATAAAGACCAAGAACGAATTCGTCCATGTTCTTATTGCGTTCGTCAGCTTTTTGGGCTACGACAGTTGAATGAGGGTCTTTAATGTAAGACTTCCAGTTATCGATAGCATATTCTTTCCAGTAGAAAGACTTCAACTGATCGATTGTTAATGTTGCGTTATTCTCTAAAAGAGAATCCGCTGTTAAATTTGCTCCCGTATATGCCTTCTCAGAAATACGATCAAGATTTAAGATATTCAAAACAGAACCAACTTGGTTGATTTCGCCCTGGTAATCTCTATTGACGATAACATCAGTCAATGATCGATCATACATTTCTTTGAGAAGTCTATTCGAGAAACCCTGTGCGAGGGTTGTTGCTCTTGCTGATCCCATAGATCCTTTCAAGTAATTATTACTATTACTTACCGGCTCTATGAGGTTAGGAAGTTACACTTAAATTACACGATTTTATGGGCTTTGTCAATATATACAGTTTTATTCCTCGACTGCGATACGACCGGCTTTTAGTTCAGCAAGATATTGTTTGTAGTTTACTGTTCTAAGTCTTCGAGATTGTGAGAGAGTTAATTTTCCGTCATTTGGCTTAGGTTTGTTTGCTCCGGGAGTACCACTTGGCATCTGAGAACCTTTATTCTTTACGACTTTTTTACCTGACTCATAAAGGAATGAGGAAACTAAAACATCAAAATCTACGCCCCTTCTTGTTGGCATACTAGAGAATAGTTTGAACGCTTCTTCTTTACCTTCTAAGTCTGGGTTATTTACCAGGGTTTCAGCATCAGCCATAAAGCTATCAACTTTACCATTCCAGGCATCCATATCTTTGAAATCTTTAGTAGCTTCTCTGAGAGAACTCAACTGTTTATCATGAGCCATATTCTGTTTAGCCATGTCTTTTTCAAAGTCAGACATAGTATCCCAATCGGAATATTTAGCTGTAAGTTCTTCTTGTGTTGGTTCAACTACTTCACCGGCTTTTTCAATAGCTTCAGCCATTTTCTTATTCTTGTTATAGAGAACCTGAGCCTCTCTTGAGGAATCTTCATATCGTTTCTTAAACTTTGGGTCTTTAGGATCTTCGGGGTCTTCCTTTGGGTCTTCAGGATCTTTTGGGTCTTCTTTAGGATCTTCTTTGGGATCAATAGGATCTTCTTTTGGTTCTTCCTTAGGATCTTTAGGATCTTCCTTAGGATCTTCTGCACCAATTTCTTCCATGATTTTATCTTTAGGAGCTTCACCGGCTTTATCTAACTTCTCTAGTGAAGCATCGATGTTTTGTTGCATTTCCTCTTTAGAAGGTTGTTTATGTTTTGGCATAATTGGACTCTTTCGGAGCGTTAAATTATTTCTTAGTTACTTGTTTTGCTTTTGGTTTTGCTTTTGGTTTTAGTTTTAGAACAGAAGCGTATTTCTCTAACTGCTCACCGTTTAGATAAGAGCTTCTAGCTTTAAGAAAAGCTATATCTCCAGGAGTAAGAGCTTTTATTTCTTTTTTAACAGTTTCTACCAAAATATCTTGAAATCTTCTAATCATATATTCATCCTATTCTTTAATACTACCGCTTGTCAAGCCTTCTTGATATTACCAAGAGCGTTCTCGACCAATCTTCTAGCTTTTTTAGGAGTAAGTAAGAATGATTCTATCAACATATAGTTCTTGAGTCTTGCTTTAAGGAAGATGTGTTTTCTGTTTGAAAATATAAACCAGATCTTTTCCGGCGTATCTACTAACTCTTCTTCGACAGCATATTTCATGTTTTGAATACTATCAAGCATTATTGCGGGAGTAATCATTCCCTGCTTCAAGCCTTCTAACATCTGAGCGTATGTGTCTTTCTCAGTTGGGTTTAAGTCGTCATATTTCAATCCGACTCTTTTGAGTATGTCGTCCATAATTCCTTTCCTATTCGTATACTACTGTTATATTTGATGCTTGTGTAGTTTCCCGATCAGTACATCTATATCATTAGGCATTAAGCTCCTTGTAGTGTTTGCAATCTGTTTACCGCCTCACCCTGCAAAGGATTTGGTGGTGTTTTGGTTGGTTCTGCTTGTGGTTGTCCTTGAGGAGTTACAGGTAATGCTTGATTTTGACCAAGACCGGCTTGTGCGAATTGTTCTTGTTTTCTTCGCTCATAATCCATGACCTGATTGTTCTCTTCTGGAGTAAGATCAGCAAACTCTAATAATTTTCTCTTGTAGATTTCGTCTAGCTTAGGATTATCTGGCATTGTTGTCTTAGCCAAGTTCATCTTCTGTAGTGAATCTGTAGTTTGAGAGTTCTTCTCTTCTTGAGTCCAGATCTTACATCTGTAGCCAGATTTAGTCATCCAATCTTTAGGATAGATTTCTCTACCATAGAGATCGTTAGTGTTTTTACCCTTCTTCCAAATCTTAACCATGTCTAGTTTGTCAGCACCGGCTTCAATTAGCTTATCAAAAATTAAACCTCTACGCTTCCAAGCAGGTGTATAGAATTTACTCATTCCTTTAGTTCTCTCTTTGGCTTCACCTAGAGCAAGTTCTACTTCTCCTAGAGTGACTGACTTAGTCTGAACATTACCCTGTTGGGTAGCTGTAGCACCGGTAGCTTTTTCTACCATTTGAATCATGTACTGCATTGTTTCAATGTTGCCAGCTAGTTGAGGGATATCTACTCTCTGTAGAAGATCTTTAGGATTACCTGGAACTCCATAGAATCCGAATGGTCTAGCTTGATAAGTGTTTGGGTTAAACCCATTCTTAGCATTATAGAAAGTCATTCCGAAGTTACGAAGCGTTCTATTTTCTGCTTCTTGTGACATAAAGACATTGAGAAGTTTATTTGGTTGTCTGACAATATCACCGATACCATCTGACCAGAAATCTTGTCGTTCTACATCATCACCCCAAGTAACATAGTTATAGTGGCTTCTCCAGAAGTTGTCTTTGGTCTTACCAATTACTTCTTCAAGAGGTTTCTTCATTAAGACTTCACGATCATCAGCCTCAACATACATATAAATCTGCTCTTCTTCATCGTCTGCTTCTGCTCTCCATACGAGATGGATAGTTAGCTCGGCGACTGTTTCACCTAGTATTGGAGAATCGACATCATCCAATCCCATGTTCTGCATCTTTTTGTTTTTATCAGTTAGTGATTCTTGGTTACTCGTTGATTTAATCAAACCCATCGTACTTGCATACCATGTCTTTAATCTTGCAACTGCTTCTTTATCGTAGTCATCATTTCTCTCAATAACAGAGAGTGGTGTGAAAATATGTTGATGTATCAGGAATCTTGAGGAGTCTAAATTGGTTGGATCACAATATCTATCGACTAATAGATCCATAGGGTCTTGAATTGTCTGCTTGATTCTTCCATCCATAATCTGCCATTGGTCGAATGATCTTCCAAATAGTAAGACTTGTCGCTTATCAACAATGTCTTGAACAGTCATGTTGTTTTCTTCAACAGTTATGTTCCAAAACTCGTTCTTAAATTGTTCTGCTGTTTTATCATTATCTAAATTCTCGTAGTAAAGCACCGGCATATCATCAATATCTTTAAGAATTGTTCTGACGGTCTGCTTCATCAAGGGGATGTTTACTGTTTGTCTTTGAACTAAGCGATCAGTGATAACCGTATCTCTGTATAAAGTGTAGGTTTCATTCCATTGGTCGTGTCTTCGTTCTCGGTAGTTATATCCTGACTTTTTATTGTTCAGGAGCATTTGCATCTCGTCTGTAATGTGTTTTTCTGTCATATACTTATACTCCTACATAATACTATTTGAAGGCAAGTCTAAGCCAAAGTTCCCGGTATGTAAGGATTCATTCCGCCAACATCAGTGGGTTGAACGAAATCTTCGACTTCTTTTAATTCAAAATACATTCGCATCATAAGCATATCAGAAAAGTCAGGGGATCTACCTAGAGCTTCTTTGACTTCATCTTTTGGTACTAAAGTATGCTTCTGTTCGGTAGTCGTTATTTTTCTCTTTAACTGCATCAACTCTTCGATAATTTCTTCCTTAGTAGCATCATCGATTGGAGCGGTGATAGATATCTCGTGGTTATTGATCTTTTCAGCCAGTATAAATCCGCACTGACTCTTTAAGTTTCTGTAGTTTTGGGTTGGTAGTTTTTCGTCTTCTTCTCGCTCTGTTTTAATTGGTGAGCTATTAGCTACAAATCCCTTGATTCCCCTCAAGTTGTCTACAACACCACCACCCACTCCATCATCATCAGCAATAGCGTGAGAATAGGGGATTGCATCGCCTCTAAGTAGATCTCTAATATCAGTCGTGGTTTGATCTACACCTCGCTTGACCTTCCAAATGATTTTATTAACTTCTAAGCCCTTCCAAGTACCGATAACGGTCTTATCAGACCCATACCTTGCAACATCAGCCGAGAGATACTTTTCGTTTGATTTTTCCAGTACATTAGTAAAGAGATCATTGATAGCATCGTAAGTACAAAGAGCATTATCACTTGCCATATATTCCCAATTCCCAACCTTTAACCTAGCCTTCATGATTGGGTCGCTAATTTTACTTAATTGTTCTTCATATTCATCTCTAGTGTATGAGTTATCCCCATAAAGAGATTGAATGAAAGCATAGTCTGTACCTAGAGTACCTTTTTTCCAGGGTTTATAGAAGATACGATACAGCCAGTTTTGTTCAGGGTTCATTGTTAGAAGAATCTTAGCCGGGAATAATCCATACTCTTTATTTTTCCACCTACCGACACGAGTTTTCAACATATCAAAAGCCTGGAAAGATATCTCACCTGCCTCTTCTATCCATCCGCTAGTGTATTCAGTTGAACCTAGATCTTGGAATTGAGGGTCTGACGGTGTTAGTTTGAGATCAAGTAGATCTATTCTTGAACCGTTCTTGAATTGTATGTAGTGATACTGACCATTTAGTTTCCAGTCGCTTCTAGGGATATCATGAAATTCACATACCTTCATAAAAGTGGCGAAAGAAGATCCCATTAGATTAGTAAGTTTATTTCTGCCGATAAACCATTTAGTTCCGGGGTACATATAGCACATGGTAATTATCCACTCAGCACCTAGCCAAGATTTACCACCACCTGCTCCACCACCGAATCCAACATAATGAGTTACTTTATCGAATAGTTTCTCATAGGCAAGGTGTTGCTTATACTCAGGCTTTATTGTTGGGGTTATCTTCATTTGGTTTGGTGTAGTTGAAACCGACTACAACCTTCTCTCCATCAGTCGTAATGTCAGTGTCGCTTTTCTCTCTCATGCCATGATTACTCATTAGCATTAACTTAGTGATTGTCGAATTTACATCCTTATCAAACAGACCTCTATCAATCAACATTTTTCGCTGTTCATCCTTAATATTATCTAAAGACTTACGAAACTCTTCATTCTCATTAGCCCAAGCATGGAGTGTTTTCTCTGGTACACCAATGATAATAGCTATATCAACTATCTTTGGTAGTGTGTTTGCAGTGGGGGATATCTCAGAGATATATTTCTCTACTGTCCGTATATATTTTGGACTGTATTTTGAAGGTCGTCCGTTTTTAACTTTTGCTTTTTTCTTCTTTGCCATGTTGTTCCTGTCTATTACTAGAGTTAGGTAATAATCCAGTATAGATGATACGAGTGGTTATACGCAAGTCGTTTATTTACTATCTCCTTAAATACTTTGTTTTAGTGTGTTAACTTTTCTACTAGCATCTTTTCTTTCAAAGGGCTTTCCACTCTCATCTAAAAATCCTTTTAGTTTAAGATACTTAATTAAAATATAAACATGACTAAAATGTATTCCTATTATCTTAGATATAACTCTACCAGATGGTGGTTTCCAAAGATGTTCACTAGACAATAACTCTAATACTTGTTTTTCTCTTTTAGTTAGGTCTGTGTTCATATTCATTATCTCCTTATTAAGTGTTGGTTAGTTTTTCTTTAATTCATTTAATTTATGTTGTAACTCAATAATTAAATCTCGGTTATATGCAGTGGTATTAAAGTCAGCTATTGATTGATCTACTGCATTTGATATTTCTATTTTATAGCTATTTGGTTTAACAAACACATATTTTTCTCGTTCTTCTGCCTTAGCCTTTTTAACAATCTTCATAATGGGGTCAAGCCACTTATCCATAATCATCATTTGTTTTGTTGTAATTGACTCAGATTGATACCCCTGTATATAACAATCTTTAAGTAGTTCTTCTAACCGCTTCTCTGTTCTTTTCTTCCAGTCATTGTTCATAAGTTTATTTCCTCATTAAGATACTTTTCTTCAAACTCGTTTAATAAATCCATTATTGCTGGTATTGAATTTCCCAATTCTCCATTTAATGATTTAATCATTGTTTCTTTTCTAAATGCTTGTACAAAGTTTTTAATTTCTTGTTTTTTCATAGTGTTTTAATCCTTTAGTATAGCTATTGCATCATTTATAGCTTGATAATAATAATCTTGATGATCTAAACTGTGTCCTGGTTTTTTCTTTAGCTTGTTAATATTTTTAATCATTTCTTCTATTTGTTTAGCCTTAGCCTTTTTAATTAGCTTAGCGATATATTGGTTTTCTTGTTGGGTAAAGTGTTTCATTAGTCCTTTTCTTTTAGGCAGTTTGTTAAGCAGACCTGCCGACTGCTAATTTTGCCTAGTAGTACCAAGATGATCGATAGCTTGATCTATAAGGGGTGTACCAACTTGAAGAATAGCTCTTAGTTGGGTAATAGTATGATCTATTATATCCATAGCCATTTGAGTAGCTAGGACTCTTATAAGAGTAATTATCATAAGTGTAGGCGTTTGGCATAGACTTATAATGACCACTGACATAAGTTCCATTAGATCGGTAATATCCATTAACATAATATGCTAATGCTTTTGCACTTGAACTGGCAATCAATGCTAGAAAAAGAGCAAATCCTAATATAATTTTTTTCATGTTTTCCTTTCCCTAACTAATAATAGTTAGAAGCAGGGGGCAAGGATTTTAACCTTGCACTCTAGTGATTTTTAGTCACCTGTGTTTAACCTTCCACCACCCCTGCTTTTAGCTATCATATTAAATTGCTGTTACCATATAATTTTCTGCCATTCATTATTATCTATTTTTACATTACAAATAAATGGGAATGTCATTTTAGTCTTAGCGTTATCGAATCTCTCATAAGATTTACAGGTTAAAAAGTAAGTGGTAAATAGAAATACCCAAGCAGAAACGATTGCCGTAGTGATTACTATTAGAATTGCTACTGATTTTTTCATTTATATCCTAAAAATCCTATATTACCTTTGCGACCCTTCCAACCTGTTATTTCAGAAGCTCTTGGATCGCCTTTTTTATATCTTTTATCTGCCCCTGCCTCTAAGTTCTTGAAAGTACCGTTTTCTAAAGCCTGGTCGCCCTTCATTTTCTTATACCAAGCAGGTATGACACCTTTTGATATAGGAAGATCAAATTCTACCTTATATTCTCTAGCTAAAGTCTTATGAGCCTGAACTGTATGACTTCCGATTTGAACATACCATTTTCCACAAATTAGACATTGAATTTTGCCAGGATCATATTCTCCTCGCTTATTTCTAGCCCATTGTTTTTGATAATCTCTATTTTTTCTATTAGTAGCTTTATTTCTACACTTAGTAGAGCAATAAGTTCTAAATCTCTTGGGGAGATCTCCGCCACATTCTTTGCAGTTTGTTCTTATTTCTACCATACCACCATTCTACCGCTTGTATATATAGTTTGTCAATTACTTCTCTACTTTTGCTTCTTTTACTAGGTTAAGAAATTCATCTATATCTAATACAACTAAAATAGGTCGATAATTACCACTAATACAGAGAACCGGCGGTTTATTATTAGCCGGATGACTCCTAGCTTGATCCCACCACTCCCAAATTCTAACTTTTTCTTGGTTTTTACACTCTATTGAATAATATTGATTGTAGATATCTTCTTTGAAGTTCTGACCATTTCCAGATCCGGGAGTACGAACAGCATATCCTATTTTACTTCTCCACAATGTTGCGACTTTTTGCTCTAGTCTTTTTCCTTTTGCTTTTATTGAGGTTGGTTTCATCGAGTTTCTCCTTCCTAACTCTATCTTTTTCTACTTCTTCTCTAAATCTCATGAGTCCATGATCCCATTCTTTAATAGACTTCTTGAAAGCAAAACTAGCCTTCTTCTTCATTTCAGGCGACCAATTTATCCATGCTTTTTTTAATTGACTATAGTTCTTCTCATGAATCTTAGATATTTTTCTTAATAGTTTGGCTGTTTTTTGGTTCATAGTCGCCTTAATTGGACATAGTAGCTCTTGTTAGAAATAATAACCGCTCTTCTGATATAGCCCTTCTTTAAGAGAGCTTTAATAGCGTTTATTGTGTTGTAATTTTTAACTCCCTGGTCTTCCATTTGATCTAAAATTTCTTTATGAGCTATTGGAGTTTTGTTTTCTCTAGCCCATTTGTCTATGACCTTCATTACGCTTTCCTGTAGTTGTGTTATACCGAAAAGATCAACATATTTGGTTTTAGACATACAATCAATATACAACCGATTGAAAGATGTTGTCAAACCTGTTTAGGTTCTCCATTCGATAGTATCTACCTTTGGAAAGTGTTCAGTATCAGGATTGCCGACTATTTCTGACATTGTTAATACGCTGTCGCTATAACCGACCACTCTATTATTGAAGACCTCAACATATTTATGAGTTCCCATTTCGTTATTGAGAAAGTTGTACCCCTTGTGAGTAACCAACCAATATCCTGAGAGTCGTTCCCCGGCTTTTGTTTTACATTTAGCAACTAAGCCATGATATCTGAGCTTCTGAAAGTTGTTATATTCCGAGCTTGATAAACTTAGATCTTTGTCCGGGTGAACTTTATTTATTCCTGTAGATTTGATGTGACTAGCGACTTTATAAAGGGTTCTTATAATTCCCTTACTAAGGCTCTCTTTTCTAGGAGATATTGTTTGACCACATTCACTACAACATGGTTTTTTAGTAGAAAACTGAAATTCAGTCGTCATTACCATTTACCTTATTGTGAAGGATATCTGAGAGAAGGTGTTTCATTCCTTCCATGTCTGCCTTCATAGTGACTACATCTTGTACCTCACCAGTGATAGATTTTTCAATAATACTTCTAAGCCATCCAATTTGCTCTGTAAAAGCGAACTGCTTTAGCTCCATGATTTCCAACTTAGCTTTGAGTTTGATAATCTCAATGTCTTGGTCGTGGATTTCATCGACATTTTCTTGTCCTGAATTTTTAATCTCTTCGTACATTTTTTTGTATGATGGTTTCTTCATAATTAGTTTCCTTGATAATATTTAATACATCTTGCAGGGATATCTTTCATAGCCCAATTTTTATAATAACTACATTTTGTTGGATTTTCCTTTCTTTCTTTTTTTAATGAGGAATATCTAAATGCTAGGAAGATCACCATTAACATAGCTATTGTTGGGAGTATGTAGGGGGCAATCTTCTTCATAATTATTTACCTATATTCATTAGTAAGTCTGAGTCGCCTGAGATTACCGTTGGCAAAACACCGTTCCACTTCTCGTAGAACTTGTTCTGTAGCACTTGGTCAGAGAGAGTTTCTCTTAGAAGTCTTTGAGTTTCAGCTTCGGCTTCTGCTTGAGTGATTTTTCTCTCCTTCTCAAACTTAGCTGACTCAGCTTTGTTCTTCTCAGTTTCAACCCTAACAGCTTCGATTTGTTTATCTTCAATAGCGTTCACATATTCTTCTGAGAAACTAATTTCTCTTATGCCGACACTATCAAGAATAATTCCATTCTCTGCAAAAGTTGGTAAGATTTTATCAAATACTTGTTGCTGAAAATCTTGGACTCTGCCTGTATATAGATCGTCTGCTGTATATTCTCTAGCGATAGTTCTTACCCAAACTCTACTTTCGGTTTTGATAATCTTATCTACTAAGGAATCTTCAGATCCTAAGTTTTGAGTAATATCATCAGCCATAGTTGGATCTACTGAGAACCTTATGGTGTAGAAAATCTTTACTTGCTGACCGTCACTAGTATTAGTATCTACTGGATAATCTTTATAATCTGCCTCTGTATTATCTTGAGATTGTTCTGTTGAAGTTTCGTAAGTTACTTTTTTAGTAGAATATTCAGTTGTTCCATCCATAAATGGAGCTTTCAAGTGAAATCCTGGTTCTAAAATTCTGCCAGTTACTCTGCCAAACCTAGTAACAACTTTAACTTCACCGGCTTTAACAGTGGTAAATGAAGACATTAAAGTAGTAAATATAAATAAATAAACTAATCCTGTTAATAGTGTCTTTCCTATTTTTAATTCATAGTCACCATATTTATCCTTTTTATAAAAAAAAGTATCTTCGGTTTTAGGCTTTTTTGATTGAAGCCTAGCGTTCTGCATTTTTTGTTCATCTTGATATGACATCGACATATTATCTTTCTTTATAGTTATTATTTTTGATATCTACTTTCCATTCGTTCTGCCATTTTAATTTTAATCGTGTACTTCATGGCGTTGATAAGCTCTTTAGTTACCTCTAAATGACCTTCCATCCTGAGCTTATTCTCGTATTCCTGACTTGCTTTAGCTTTTGCTCTAGCTTCAGTTACTTTTTCAACCTCTTGGGTTTTCTTCTCAAAATACCGGTTATATTCCATCTCAGCATCGATCCAAAGTTCGGTGATGCTTCCAAGAAGTGATGCTAACTTATTAAGTAGATTACTTGCTGTTTCGGCATCATTACAGTTGTATGAGGCTTTTCTGATGGTTTCTAATACATCCGGTACTGTGAGTTCTGACATTATTTTTTAGCCTTCTTAGGTTTTCTGTTTTCTTCTTCTTTTTTCATCCTAGCTATTTCTACATCTAAAACCTTATCTAGTTCTGAGATGTGTTTTTCCATCATTTTAAGCTCTTTTCTTGAGTGATTAAGCTCTATAAGAGTTACAATGACAGCTCCAAATAACCACATAGCACTATTGATGGTTGTTATTCTATTGTCTGAGAATAATCCCGCTATAGCCCATGCTTGAGATGTTGCGATAAACACCCAAAATGAATTTTTCATATTATTGTACTTTCTTGAGGATTTCCTCAATTTGTTTAATACCTGCTTCGAGTCCTGCTTTGATCTTAGCAATTTTTTCTTCATCTCTCTCTACTCTAAAAACTTCGATTTTATCTAAACTATCATTAAAGACTACGAAGTCTACCCATTTGCGATCAGCCACCAACATTTGATGTTGCATCTGCCACATATATTTAGTTTCAGGTTTTTTAGTTATTAAAAAGCGGATAAAGTTGGCATCAGTAGGACACTTGATTTCAACCATCCCATGCTCCCCGACTAACCCATCGGGGCTAACACCAACTCTATCGCTTTCTTCAATGTACCCTACTTGAGTTACGACATTCCCGGACTTGATTTCGTAAGCAGATCGAGCGGTATTTTCCAACTCGTTGCCACGCTCCATGTCTGGATTTACATAATTAGTTTTGGGTCTACCTGTAATGATCTCACCGACTTTTTCATAGCATTTGGTTTCTAAACCTTTACCTGCTGTAGCTACTGCCTGAGCATCTGTTCCGCCAAACTTTCCTATTCTGGTTGCTAACCATTTTTCAGATCCTTGAGGCAATTCTTCGTTTGTATAGATTTTCATTTAAGCCTCACTTTCGTTTTGAGCGAACTTAATTTTTACTTCATCATATATAGGAGTAATTAAACTCTGTTTATATTTCTTAGTAAGAGTGTTACAAACTGCCGAGAGTTCTTTTTGATTCTTACAAGCCCTGATAGTTTCTTCATCTTTAGCTTCAACAGCATCTTTCATATCGATGGCGAGTTTATCTACCGCATCAGACTCAACAATTTCGAAAGCACTCATTAACATATATCTACGCATATAGGTGATTTTAGCTCCCAATTCTTTAATTGGAGTTCCCTTTGGAAGTGTTGCTGTTGCTGTAGGACAAGTGAAGATAATCATATTAGTTAATTCGTTATCAACTTCTATATCTACAACTCTAAGGACTGCTGTTTCAACTAAATGAATAATTCCTTCATCTAAAGAATTGTTTTTAGCTTCAATAGTAAACTGAGTCATAAACCCATGCTTCTTTGCCAGGGCATTTATAGCCGGAAGAAAGTCACCGAGTTCATAATATTTGATTGATTGATTACTACCAGATTTCTTGAGTTTCATCTCTTGGAGATCTACTCTAGCTTCTGTTACTTTTTGGTAAATTGTCATTATTCTATCTCCTGATTATCGTCTTCTAAACCAGTTGGTTCATCATTGAAGGCGTTGATACCGTAATTATAATTCTTAGCAAACTCTATAGCGTGAATGAGCTTATCTGCTTGTTCAAGAGTTTCTCCAAAAATAATCTGTTGATCTTCATCAAAAACGGTGATATCTGAAATAGATCCATCATCTTTGAAGTCGATATCGACCATATAATTATCGACAACGAGCGATGCCGATCTGAGGGGGGTTGGGTTAGTTTGTTTCATACTGTAAGTATACTACCGCTTGTATGATTGTGTCAATAGATCTTTATAGATCAGTTTCGTTTTTGTCTGGATTTTGGTCGGTTTTACTCTCTTTTTCGGCTTTCTCTGCTCTTACCTTAGCCCATCTCTTATTAACCATATCTCTAAAATGATTTCTACCGTATTTCTTTAAGGTTTTCTTACCGCCCATTGATCCTAGTTGTTTTGCTATGTCAGATTTGTTCATTATTTCATTATACAACCGCTTGGGTACTTCAAGTCAATAGTAATTAGTTAAATATAGTAACGAAGTTTATTCCTGAGATTAGATCGTTCGAAGAAAAAGTTTGTTGCCCCCTACCCCCTACTTGAGGTAATATCATGATAAACGATTGCTTCAGTCCTTTTCAGGAGAGCGACTCCCACCTACCGTTTGAAGGGTCTTTGTCGCTATTAACAGCTCTATTCCGGCGATTGAGTCGTCCTTGAATGAGTCGGGAAGTAACTATTAGAGTCGTTCTTCCACTTATGTTGCCCACGACTTTAGCTTATTAGCTAAGTACTCGATCCAATTAGTCGTTTGCCTGCCCGACAACAATCCAATCAGATCGAATACTCAACCAATAAAAAAACGACCTCTCAGTCGCTTTGTTCAATAGTGCTTGTAATCTTACTTGTAACATAAAAAAACTACTTGGTAGAGATGTCGGCATTGGTCGAGCTTTCCAACACCTCTACGAAATAGTTTAATTGCTCGACCATCTATATTTATAAACTCTTTTAGAATTAGTTGCAAGTATCAAAAAAGCCCACCTTGTGAATGAGCCTCGTTGGATCAAATAACTATACAGACTTTTTAATATGTCTGCAAGTATTATTTTTTAGCGTGCCTAATGTAGCCTTCTTCGGCTAACTCTTTTTGAATGATGACAGCTAGTAAATTTAACACCGGAGCTAACCCAACAAGTTTCGGGTCATCGGTTATATAAACTAATCCTAGTGAAATTCCCCACGAACCTAATAGGAAGGCAATTACTTTAAGATGCTTCCATGTTACTTCGCTGATTTGTTCTGGTTTTATCATTTTTCCCTTTCTATAGGCACTTTGCCTATAAAAACTGTTATTTGTAGTTAGCAGTTGCTTGTATCTTCTGCTATGTTGAGCCTGTTTCGTTATTAGCTCGTATATCAACCGTTTTTTACGATGTTTTCGGCTATTTTTCGAACAGCTTCTTAATACACTCTACCATTTTCTTAAAAGTACAGCAATCTACCTCAATTATAGGCTCAATTTCTGGACATTCAGGACATTCTTGATTTTCGAGTTCGGTTCTTAGATTCTGGTTTTCTTCGGATAATCTACCATTAACAATTAAGGTACTATCTAGCTGTTTTTGAACAATAATTAGTTGCTGTTTATACAGTTCACATGGATCTTCTATTTCCGGCATAAGAGCTTTTAATATTCCACTAGTTATTCCTTCAACGACTTTATCCTGACTATGCCAAAGAGTTCTCCAATCTTCTTCAACTCTCCAACCTACGCCGGCTTCAATAATTACGCATGGAGTATTTGCAGACATCTTAGACCACATATAATAGAACTTGGTGTTCTTGTTAGATCGATTCATTTTTTCAGGGATGCCAGTAATAGAAAAATAAGTCTTCCTCATTTCGTCAGCGATTCTATTTGATTCTTTAGTTGCAAAGTCTGTAGAAGGATCTGGGGTGTCAATGAAAGCACCTCTATCGTTATAAATATCAGCATCATAGTGAACGGATAAAAAGAGATCCCAATCACCGGCAATATCTTGAGCGGTTGGATCTGCATTACATTCTCCAACTTCAATACCATGTTCTCTGAGTTTAGAGGCAATTTTAGGAACTATTTCACTAGTCCATTTTTGTTCACCTGGAGCACCAGTAGCACCAGAAGTACGACCCTTGTGACCTGCTTGAATTAAAATTCTCATAGTTATTTCCTACAATTAAGTATTTTTTCTTCTAAATTATTAAATCTAAGATCATTATATTCTCTCTCGGTTTCAAACTTTAATTCGAACCACTCCTTTGTTGGAAAATCAGCTTGAACAGTTTCAATAGCATCTACTCTTAAAATTGTATTAACCATTTCAGTTTGTAAAACAATGACTGCAACAGCTCCAAAAAAAGCTACTGTTAATATCTGCCATAAGTGATTTGTAAAAAATTGTGAGATTGTTTTAGGCATGATATATATTTAGTATGACTTGTAAAGCTACTTGAAGTCAAGCTATTTGTATTTCTTCTCTATTGTAGCTTTAGAAACCTTCCCATCCTTGAACTCTACAATTACTTTTTGTGCTTCGGTTTTACTTATTTTCTTAGCTTTTAAGGCTCTAATTAGAATGTTCTCTACAGTGGTATAGCTAGAATGTTGTTTTGTAGTGACTATCTTTAGGTTATCTCTATCGTTTGAACCACCTAATCCTAGTGGAATAGTATGGTCTAATTTCATTTCTTTATTCTTATCTCCGGTTTCAGCTTTGATAGCCTGAGATTCTCCAACCGGGATTCTTTCAACAATGATTGCATCGTTGCTAATTTTGACGATTCTTTGACCAGTAAATATTCTATTGAAGGCTGTTTCTGGGTCAGTACCAAATGCTTTTGCATAAAGAGTAACCACATTTAAGAAGTTATCGTTGCTTATTTCTTTACCAAGAGGTATTGCTCCGGATTTCTCATTTGACTCAGGGTATGAGGTAACAGAGAAGCCTAAGGCATCGATTAACATCGTTCCTAAGACAAATTCTGCTGTTGGATCACTCATGAGTTCTATACCATTTTGAATAACAAGTGGAACAGTACCCTGATAGATAGCTTTTCCAGGAGTGAACTTTTCACCACCAAAGAACTCTCCGGTTACTACACTCTTAATAAGTTGGAACATTGGAGAGAGTTTATTATTAAACACTCCATCGACTAATATATCCCAAGCATCATCGGTTTTATATCCACCTTCTCTAAGATCAGTCCAAGTTCCGGTACTACTCTTTTTCCATTGACTCCATCGACCATCGTGATAAGTAGGCATTACTCTCATGGCTAATCTGAAGACTCCACTCATTCCGCCAGTGATATCTACCCATTTACCCCAGATTTTAATCTTTCCGAAGTTGGTAGATCTTGGATCTTCATCAACACTGTCTGGATCTAGTAACTTAGCCATAGTTAAAACCACCGCTACGCTAGTGACTATTCTTGCTAAACTTTGTACTGCTTGTTTTCTTGCTACTGGATTATTTCTAACCTTTGGATCTGTTAAGTGGGCTGTTAGAGTATCGAAGTTAGATTTGAAGAACTTAGCTGAAAAGAGAAGAACATTCAACTCTTTAGAAACAGGTTCAAACTTACCAAGACTTCCTCTACCAGTCATAGATTGAACGAGTCTACCCATTCCGATAGCATCATCCTTATTTAACATATTCAAACCATTTTTCTCACCAATATCGATCATCATGTCTGCTAAATCAGCTCTCATTCGTAAAGCTCCGCCGGTATAAGCCGATTCTGAGGCTTTGAATAACCTACCAAATCCAGGGATCTTCTCTGGTATCGAGGTAGGGAAGGCTTCTTCATTTAGAACATTAAGTCCAAATCCACCAACATCATATTTACCATTGATAGAGTTTGGTCTTGAGTAGATGTCTGCTTTGATTAAGTCCATAGCTTCACCACCCTTGAGTTCTGTTTTGATGTCGCCCCATGATTTTATAAAGGCTTTAACCCATATCTTAGATGTCTTAGGATCTAGGAGAGTTTTAATACCCTGTCTGCCAAAGAATGAATTATCAAGAGAAGCCACGAGTGATTTCATAGTTCCAGGCATATCTAATACACCTTTTTGATAAATAAACTTTAGAGGGTCTTCTTTGAAGTTCATTGTCTTAGCATCGAGCTTGAGGTCGTTTACAAAGTTCTCAAGGTTTACCGCATCCATTCCATATTGAAGTCGTTTTGTTTCACTTGGGAATACACCATCTTCATTGGCTAGAGATTTTGACTTAGAAGCCTTCTTAGCTAGATCGTGTATCATTTTAGTTTCTTCTTTAGTTACTCCAAGTTTTAGCCTGGTAGTAGCTAGATCACGAAGGAACTGCTCTTGTTCGGCTGTACTTAAAACTTCGTCCATTCTCTCTAGTTTGGAGAGTAGGTCAAATTTAGTAGCCGGGGTAATATTAGTTATTCTCTTAGCCCAAGTTATCATTCCTCGCTTCTGATTCTTTAGAAGTAATTTACTTTCAAATAGTGAGTTCATCTTGAGAGCGTTTTCCTCAGTAGTAAACTTACGGAATAAATCATGTCGCTCTTCGCTAGTCATAGCAGAAAGTTTAATAGGATCAATAGAACCATCGATCAAGGCTCTCTTGAACTTGTCGGCTTCTGATTTTATTAAACACCATGCCATATTATTCTCCTAACATTCTATTGACTGTATGAATGTATTCCAGTCATATTTACTGACCTTCTTTACACTCTCTTTTATTTTTTTAACTTCTGCTTTTATCGCTTTTTCTTCGGTTATTTTTTTATGTCGCCTCTTAAATATCTTAGCTCTCTCGTTTGCTAGGTCTTGAACTTTAGATAGAACAGAGTTCTTTTCTCGTTCTCTAAGTAGCCTTAGTTCTGAGGCGTGAATACTTGTTTCAGATACCAGGGGAGAAGTTGCCATGCTTCTTAGTAGATCTAAATCTCCGCTAGTTTCGACATATTTCTCAACACCGGCTATAAACATACTACCACTCATTCCAGCCGGAAGAGGTTCTTTGCCTGTAACTATATCTCTAACTTTATCAATATCATTAGCTATTAACTGACTGACTAACTTAGATTGACCCTTTACTGTTCTACTCTCAAACCCCGCTAGGTTTTCAAATCTCTCGTTTAGGTTTTGTTCGATACTCACCGCCACCTTAGATACTTTAGTAGTTCCTGGTTTGGTCTTAGTTGTTGCTTGTGCTTTATTATAGATGTCGGTTAATTGTTGTTTTGTAGTAAAATCCATTTTATCTTCTAATAAACCAAATGCTTGTCTTCCAACTCCATCCGTTGAACCTTTTAATCTACCAGAATATACATTTGCATCTATTTGTGGGTTAAAGTCGTGAGCAATCTTTTGTCTACCAGTAAACTTATTTATAATATTTGCTACTCTGTGGTTTCCATCAATAACATAATATTTATTAGTATTAAGATCGTGATAAACCTCTATTGGCTTTGTTGAATCTGTCGTTGCTTTTACTCCCTCACGCCTTATTTTATTAAGGGCATCAGTATATTCAACATCCATATTTGATTTAATATCTTTCCATCCTATTTTTGTCTTTTCTCCAATAGCACCATGATAAACAGGTTTAGACTTAACAAACTCCTCAGCACTCTTATACTTCTTGGCTTTTTCTAAAATAGATGTTTCTTTAGCTTTCCCGGTAATAATTTCTTCGTACATCTTCTCAATTTTACTAGCGTTCTTGTTGAAGGCTTTGATCCTGGAGAAAATCTTCTTGAAGAATCTACCCAACACTCCCTTAATAGATTTAGCATTATTAGCGTATTTAATGAAGTCTTCAGCTATCTTTTCCTCGACTAGAGCCATATCATCGGTTTTATATCTCTTCATTCCCTCTTCAAATAGTCCAAATTGTTCTGCCTTAGTGGTAAAGACATCAATATATTTATGAACTGCTTCATGGAAGAAAGTATCTTTTGGATTAGTCTGCTTACCTAGAACCTCGATCATCTTCTGGCTATAAGACCCAAGAGCTTTGTTGTTGGCTAGGATCTGAGAAGTAATCTTAATATCGTCATCACCAAAAATCTTCTTGTTAAGGTCAATAATTTCTTGTTCCTGTTGATCGGTAATATTTAGTCCGACATCAGCTAGATCGTCTTTAATTCTGAAGGCGATGGTAGCATTTTTATCAGCTTCACTAAGTTTTGATTCATACCACTCAAAGCCTCGATCATCTTCGACTAACTCGATATTGCCCTTCCTGAGCTTCTTGATGTATCTGTTAAGCTGTCTTTCATAGAATCTAAGAACTGTTTGTTGTTCACTTGCATAATCTTCGATTTCAAACTCTTCAATACCAACTGCCGGTTCGTAGTCATCTGGTTGTTGGAATTGTTCAACCTGTCCTTCTGCGGTATAGACCATTGTGTCGTTGCCCTGTTGTTCGAAGAAAACATTTTCATAAATACCTTCGTAATCTGGTTCGTAGTCTTCTTCCATTGATTCTCTAACATCATCTTCGATATCACCCCAAGCAATAGGTTTTTCAACTAATACATAAACTCCGTCAGCATCAGCTTCTTCAACAGCACCAAATTCAGCTATTTGTCTAACAGCGACTTCTTCTTCGCCAAGACCATAATTCCATCTATTTTCTTTTGTTTTATCAATTACGACCTTTGGAATACCCTTTAGCTCTTTAGCTGTTGGTTTTGTTCTGGCTTTTATTTTTTTGATTCGATCATCAAAGATTGCCTCAAGTTGTCTTAATCTCTTTTCTGACTGAGATAACTTAAACTCATATTCTTCTATTTGTCTATCTGCTGTTTCAAGAGCTTCTACTTTAGCTTCTTGTATATTAGTTCTTCCTTCAAGACCGCTTGGGATTAAGTAGTTCCAATAACCATGATCTATACCATATTTTTCTTCTAGTTTATCTTTGAAAGACAAGTCGTGGATTGTTTCAGCGGTTATACCCTCTTTCTCAATTACTCCATCATTAAGAAGTTTCTTAAACTTAGTATAATCTTCTATGCTTTTTTTATGTTTTTTAATTGCCTCTTCTTCGGTAGCTATATCTCCATCATTCTTGAGGTTAGTTTCTTCTCTCTCTAGGTCTTCAGCTTTGTTTGTATATTCAGAGAGTTTTTTTAGAGAATCTTCAGAGTCTAAAATAAATTGAGCCTTCTCTTGAGTATCAACCTTGCCCCATATTTCTTCTAAGTCTTCAAACTCAGACTGGACATCTTCTATCCTGTTGTCGATATCTTCTGACCTAGCTTCACTGTCTAAGAAGTTATTAACTTCACCAGATGGAGCTACTGTAATATTTCCTTGATCTGCATCTATTACCATCATTTCTTCACCACCATATTCAATGAGGTCGCCATAGGTTAGGCGTTCTTCATCATTTGCTGATGTGACTTCATAAGGCATACCACCATCTTCGCTAGTGTAGCCCTCAATAAATGCAATAGTTCTTGGGGTAGGGAAACGGATTGTTTCAAATCCCTCAAGAGCTTTAGTCCTGATAGATTCTCGAACAGTTCTTTCATGCCAGATGTTTTTGTATTCTAAAAATTGAGCTTTTTCTTTGCTTATTTCTTTTACTTCATCTCTTGCTTTTTTAGAGTGTTCTACTCTAGCTTCAGCATTGGATACTTCTTCTTTAGAACCCTTAACAGCTAGTTCAAATCTCTTAATGTCGTCTTGGTCTTTTCTGCCTATGGCTCTCTCTAACTGAGTTTCCATTCTCTTTAGATAAGCCTGGTCATTTTCAAGAACATTTTCATCTGCTGTAACAGCTTCAGCGAGTCTTTTAGAGTCATCAATACTACTTATATTCTGGAATGAGTCTGACTGTATCTCGGCGATATGAGCGATTTCATTTACATCAAAAGATCTGTAGTGAGAGAATAAACCAGATTTAGTGTTATTAACTATGAATCTTCCAGAAACCTCTTGGCTATGCTGATTGATCCACTCTTGAGCATTTTCTTTGCTAGTTGCGACTGTAAACACATTATCTTGGATGTTTGCTTCGGTTAGCTCTACACCCTTCTGGAGAACAGCCCATTTAGCTCTAGGATTACCTTCTTGAGCCGGGATCTCTTTTATCTCAACTTGATCTATATCTATATCTAATTTGAAGTCGCTACTAAAGTGACCTGTCTTACCATGCTTATATGGAGCATCCATAATGTAGGTAGTGGTATTGTCAGCACTAATGTCAATATTGTCTGAGCCATAATCTGCATAAGTAGAACTCTTGATAGTGTTAAGAGGCATTAGCTCACCAATCACTAGTCGTCTGAAATCCTTCATGTTAATATTTTTGTCATTTAGATAGTTTTTATCTAAGACTCTCTTAATAATAATCTGCTCTTTAGGTTTGAGTCCGAGTTTATTTGATCTACTGAAGTTATCTAGGAAACTGTAGCTACCTTTAGTTAGGTTTTTAATCTGAGGTGACTCTAAAAATTTAGAAGTAACTGCTGACTCTTCAACATCTTCAATAGTGTTGATTTCACCTTCTCTAAACTTAGTGGTTTTCTTATTATCTATATACTCATTGATTTTATCGGCTCTTGTTTGAGCTTCGGTTCTTTTTTTAATTTCAGTTTTCTTTTTAGTAGCTTTTCCTGGTTTTGCTTTTCCACCGCTTCTTTCCTGAACTCCGTCAGACTCTTTAGTCTTTTCATATTTATCCTGTCTACCTTGCTTCGCATATTGGTCAGCGACCAACTTTTCTTCTGCATAGAAGGCATTGTTTTCTAGGTCGTGCCACTCTTTACCTTTACTTTTTAATTGGCTGTTATTGTATTGAATAGCATCGAACTGACCCCTGAAGGCTTCTCTGATAATTCTATCTGAAATTCCATAATCAACTCTCTTCACATTAGCAGGTAAGCTCTCTATGTGAGCCTTAGCATCTTCATTTCCGGCTTCAGCCAGTCGTTTCATAAAGTCATATTGATCTTTAGGAACTACTAGCGTTCTCTCAAAACTTACATTTTGTTCTGTTACTTTACCTTTAGATCCCCTAAATACTTTTTGTTCAACCACCGGTTCTTGTGAATAGGTTTTTGATATCTCTTGGACTTGTTGGACTTGTGACTCGGTAGTACCTTGAATAGATCCATCGGTAGCACCCTGTCCGTTTAATATCGATTCTAATCTAGTTTGGTCGAGTTCCATCTCGCTAACTTGCTTCTGAATATTCTCTGGAATGTTGGTTGTGTTTTTGTCTACAATTTCTAAGGTTAGTTTGCCATCAGTAGTATTTATTCTGACACTTTGATCTGTTTTTTGAGCTTCAAGAGCTACTTTGAGTATTTCTTTACCTTGAGGCGTATCTTGAGCTTTAGAGTCAATGATTTTGTCTATGATGTCATCGGCATCCATAATGGATTCATCTTGGTTGATAATCTCAGTACCTTCTTTATTAAATTTAATTCCTGTGGCAATAACTTTACCACCTTCCAGAACTCTGATTCCACCATCACCCATAGCACCCATAAGAAGACCGAAGAATCCGGCTTCTTTCCAACCTGCAAATAAATCTTGGTTTTCGTTATATGACCTCTTGAAAGCGTTGGCTAGAACTTCTTGTACGATCTCAGTACCACCTTCTAATCCTGTTCTAACAACAGTACCAATAAGTTCTTTTTTAAGACCGCCTTTTAATAATCTAGTAACTATTTTTCCTTCTCCGAGTTCACCTGGAACTAGAGCTTCAACAATACCTGCAAGAACACCATATCCTGTGGCTAGTCTAGTAGCCTCTTCATCACTGACACCTTCTTCTCTGGCTTCAACATAAAAGTTTCCACCCTCAAGCATAATAGCTGTAGGGATAACACCAACACCACCAGTAAGAAGACCTACTCCAGTAGTAACAGCAAAGTTAGGAAGATTCATCGTTAAACCACGAGCTACCCATTGAGGGTCTTTAATCTTATCTCCAAATTTTTCGTAAGTATCAGCTTCAATAGGATTTTCTGCTAAAAACTCTTGAGCTTTGATTCTGTCTTTCATTGACCACTCTAACCACTTGTCTTCAAAATCTTCTTGTCTTTTAGGTTCTTCTTTTTTCCAGATAGCAATAGCTTTGTCATACTGTTCTTGATTAACAGCTTCTTCACCCCTAATTTTTCTCATGATATCTACCTGCCACTTTTTAGGAGCAAGTTGATCGATTGTATATATATCTGGAACTGCAATAGGAAGAGTCTTAATTGTAGAGAGTAGTTGTTGCCCTGCGGGTTTAGCTACTTTTTTAATTTCTTGACCAAAAGAACTAACCCAATCTTTAGCCTTAGCCCAGAATCCTTTTTTCTCTTCTTGAGGTTGAGGTTCGTCATAAGCCTTAGTAATAGGCTGTTCTTGTCTTTGTTGTCTTATAGCTCCACCATTATAGGCGTTTTCTCTTCTATCCCAAAAAGAACCACTTACTTGAGATCCAGATGGGGTTGAACTTCCACCTTCATCATCAAGCCCATAAGCCGATGCTCGTTGTTTGTAGAAGTTGTTTGCCATTATTATTTTGATCCATAGTAGTATTTGTTTATTTCCTCTTCAGATTCCTTTGCCTCTTCATAAATACTATTATTATTATAGACATTTAAGATTTCTGCGGGGGTTAGATAAGTTGCATATACCGACATGATATCGCCAGAACTATCTCCAGAATAGTTTATAAGAGGTTTTCCATCCCTAGCATCTTGGGCTAGTTGGGCTACTATTTCTTGTTTACTTGCAGTTCCGCTACCACTGCTACTACCACCACTACTAGAAGTACCACCAATCATTCCTAAACTTTGTTGGTTAAGTATTTCTCCAGTAGATCCATTCACTAAACTAACGGTAACTTCTCCAGTACCTTTATTAGTTGTTTCAATTAACTTAGCGTTTTTAGAGGCTGAAGATTTAACAGCGTTCATGAGTAATTCACCCGGAATACCAGTAGCTCTTGTTATTTGAGCAATAGATTCACCCGAAGCACCGTTCAAAGCACCTGAGTCAAGTAATGTGTTGAAGTAATTAAGAGCATCTCGACTGGCTTGTGAGTCAATATCAATCTGCTTCATTTGAAGAGCCATTTCTGTTTCAATGTCAGCCTTCTTCATAGCAATTTCGCTTCTGATTGGGGCTGTTTCCTCTTCATATTTTCTATTTAATCTCTGTAATCTCTGATCTACTTGAGAAGCTGAAGTGAATGGATTATCGCTAATCTTGCCCTTAGCCTCTAAATATTTACCCTCTAGGTCTACTAAACTAGCTTCTTTGACATCTATTCCTGAGTTAGCAAATAAAGTCTTTTGTAGATCTGGTAGGTTGATAGCACTTGTGGCTAAACCTTGAGTAACTCCCGCACCCGCACCTAGACTTACACCAGTTCCTACACCTGCACCAGTTCCCGCCGGAGTTCCAGTTTGTTGTAGTTGTTGAGTTCTTTGTTGTGCTAAGTATTTCTCAATATCGCCGGGATTAAGCCCTTGAGCTTGATCTGATTGTAAGTTTATTTGAGGAGAAACTAATTGACCCGCACCTTGCTGATCGCTCATTGGATGGATTACGCCTGGATCTCCGAATGTACCGCCTTTATATTGGCGACCTTCGTACCATCCTAGATCTTCAAATCCGCCTTCTGGTGTTTTTATATTTAGTTGTGATTGACTGTATGTTGGCATATTAGTTAAAGTTTCCTGTGTTTTGTCCTTTAGAGCTATTAGATCCGAAGAAGTCTGGCACATCGAAGAACGGTTGGTCTTTTTCGTATTTCATCTGCTCTTGTTGGATATTATTCCATGCTAACACAAGTATTTGCTTAGCTTGAGATGATCTAAACTCACCAGCTTTTTCTTCTTCCACCTTATTTTTAAGAATTGCTACTGCTTCTAGTAAGACAGCTTCATTACACTCTGGTTGAGAGTAAGAGAAGATAGTCACATCTGAGTTTTCTGTCATGGAGTCTACAACTTTTTGACCCCATACTGAGATGTTGTAAGTTCCGACCGAAGTAGGTACTGGATAGACGAAAAATCTTCGCTTCTGATTAGCCCATTTCTTATCTGTAGATCCTGAGTTAATAGAGCTGTTTCTCCAAATTAAATAGTCTTCAAACTTCATAGGAGAACCATCTGGTAATTCACCATATTGCTTATCATCAATCTCTATTCTCCAGATTGAATTATCTCTCCAGTTTTGAGGGTAATCGTAATATTCTGCGTTTAATTGAGTTGATGTTTTCTTAGCATCTTCAGTTCCAGACCATCTAAATAGACCACCTGACTTGATGTAAGCTCTATTGATAGCACTCTTAACAGTAGCTAAAGGAAATAGTGGTGAAGTGTCGTTTACATTTAGGTCTGACTGTACCGCTAGTATTAGATCTTCAAATGTGTTCATAATTTAAGAATAGATTGTCTAACTATTTTAAGACAAGTTACTTTTCCTCTTTCAGATTGAAAGAAATCTGCATACCATGTTTTGACATCATCTTTAGAGCGAAGTCTACTTCATCAGGTAATACTTTATAAATTGGGAAGTCTACTTTGTAGATCACCTTGAGTTTATTTTCTCTAATCATTTTTTCGAAGTCTTTCATGACCTCTGTTGGAGCTTTAAGCTCTTTTTCTTCTTCAGACATACGACCTTTCTTAAACCTTTGCTTGTCGCAAAAAGTCTTCATTTTTATAATATTGTTCTGCTGTTTTAGATTCAAATCTTTTATTTGAGTGTCCTCTTCTTCTTCTCCAAACTTGATAACCATCTTCGGTTTTAATCCATTTAATCTTACCTTCAGTTACCTCAAGAAACATTGGGTCTACTGAGTCTTTAGTATCACAAAAGTCAAAGAACCATACCTCAGGAGCTTCAGCACAATATAAAGCGTTATACCCTTCAGAAGTTCCCATAATTGCTGACTTATCATATCCGTTTATATGAAACCAAGATCCACTAGAATCAACTTCAAAGTTAGCTCCGTTACCCCAAGACAAACCTGCCCTACCTGCTCCGCTTTTATATGAGGTTAATCCCATATTTCTTACAGCAAAACTTACGGTAGAATGATCTACTGAGAAGTCTATATTGTCATAAGATAGTTTTAGTTGTCTGGATATTTTACAGTCGCTAGTTACATTCAGGTTTCCATCAGCATAAACACCACCCCTCATAGTCACCTGACCAGACGAAGGTATAATAATTTTTTCATTATTACTAACATAGATGTACATCGGACTACCAATAGAGTTTATTCCTATTCTATTTGATGAATCAGACCACATCTTAGATCCACCTTCCCATCGAAGATAAGAATCTTGGTTATATCCACCGCCTCTTTTCAAATAAATATATGATGGTTGGCTTGTTCCACCAACTGAGAGTGTACCTGTTGTGATATTACTTGCATTTAAGTTTGTAAGAGAAATAGTGTTTCCACTGATACCACCTCTATTAAGATTATCGGCATTAAGATTTGTAACATTGATCGTACTAGCATTTAGAGTTCCAGTGGTTATGTTATTGGCATTAAGACTTCCAGTATTTATGACTCCAGAATCAAGAGTTCCGGCTGTTATTTTACTAGCTGATAAATTATCTACATAAGTTCCACTAATAGCTGATCCTGACCCTGTTGTTATTTTTCCACTTACTTCAACACTAGAGGCATATAAAGCCCCTGCCATACTTACTCTAAATGGAGCTGAACCATAGGTAGCGTTTCCCAAATAAATTCCACTAGAATCTGCTTTGAAAACATTGTTTGCTGTACCGATTGTAAAATCTACACCAGTAATAGTTCCACCGATAATATTATCACCACTAATAGTACCGGCAATAATGCTTCCGGCTTGAATAGTTCCCAGGAATGTAGCATCACCAGTTGTTCCATCAATAGCAAAGGTAGTAACACCAGAATCATTTCTAGCAGTAATGCCATTAGGACTTAACCTGAGGTCGCCAGTTACACTACTTTCGTACTTTCCAATCTGAATAGCTCCAGACTGAGTGAACTGAAATTCTTCAAGGATTTTACGAGTCTTAGTGTTGAGAGAACTTGTGATAACCTCTATTCTTTTAGGAAGAGGTTGGGGAAGAATCTCCACATTAGAATAATTATCATTAGATGTGCTTTGAGTCGTGTCTATTGACTCAGATGTACCCTCAATGGGTTGATCTTCGATGATAGTTGGTTCATATACTTTATCTGTCATGTTATTCAAAAAATGTTCTTATCCTATGTACTTCTGGGCTACTATTTCCGGTAGGATTTAGCACGACTCTTGGTTCAAAGATATCTCCCTCAGCCCCTAGAATAAAGACTGCTTTTTGAGTGTTTGCGATGCTATGAGTTAGATCGCCATCAGTAGTGTAGGCTTGAACAAAGTCACTGTCCTTATTCATTCTGTACCAAAATTCCAAAGAAGATCCACTTGGTAGTGGGTCAAAGTAAAGTTCGGTCATTTTCCAATTAGTTATAAGTGTTGGTTTTTCCAGAGGTGATCTAAAGTCTAATCCTTCATAAACTGCTGTAGCTTTAGCGGTTGAATCTTCTGCTAGAACTCCAAAGTCTGTTCCATCTTGATAAGAAACTAGGGTAGTTCCACCGGCATTGATAACAGCACCGATTTCATCTACATCCATAGCTACCTCAAGGTTTAGAGTCATAGCTTTATTCTTAGATTTTCTACCATAAGAATAGACTCCATTTTTACCCGAATCTGCATTAAATATTCCAAACAGAGCTAAATTTCCCACTGATTGTTTATCTATCCAACTTGAAGCTCCTTCTTCCCATGTAAAGAAATTAACTTCCTTTATGGTATTAGCTACTCCGCCGGGATTAACTTTACCGCCACCTGGAAATCTGAGAATAGGTGTTTGATCCATCATGTTTGCGTAGAATAATTCTCCATCATCACCGACTTGAGCTAGAGGTACTTCGCTATCGATAGCTCCATTAACTCCTCTTGAGGTATCTGAGCCTCTAACAGTTCCTATGACAGCCCTACCATCTCTCTCTACCATTGTTTTAGTAATATTTCCTGGAACTAAATCTGTAGCTTCTGGAGTGTATGATTCGTCATATCCAACATAAGCAACAAACTCATTATTACAAATAGTCAATGCTCCACCAACCTGAGCCATAGTGTGCCAATCAGCACTCCATAAATCACCGACTTCAGTGACATCATTCCAATCGTCATGATTAAATAATTCTTTTTTATAAAGTTTGGTAGTTGTAGCAAAAAAGAGATAAACTTTTCCTGTATCTGCGTACCATTCTGAAGCTCCAACAATACCTTTAGGATGTTTATAAACCCTCGCCCAGAATCCATCTGAATCTCTTTTATAAACAGACCCGGAGTTGCCAAAACCGTAGGTATAACCATCTTTGGCTTCAACAAAAAACAGTATAAGGTCGTCAAATACCGTAGTTAAACCGGGCGAGGGGCTTACAGATGGGCTAGTTGATCCTGATGCGGAAGAACTAGGTGATACTGAAGAACTAGGACTTACACTTTTAGAAGCTGATTCACTTGAGGAAGGAGAAACTGAGGCACTTGGAGAAGAGCTACTGTCTAAACCTTCATCGGTGTAGGCTTGATTTGCTATAAGAGAATCGATTTTCCTTCGAATATCCAAAGCAGACCCAAACTTAAATGAGCCTCTAATTCCTTTATCATCGTATTGGCTTATGCCACCATCAAATGTTTTAATTTCAAATGTGTTCATATTGCCTTTATGTATACCAATTCTTGTATTTATCAATGTAAGTGTTCCCAACCACTGCATCATATTTATCAGCATATCTAGCCTCTGAAGGCGATGCTGAAGGACTTGATGAAATACTTGAACTTATACTAATTGATTCACTAGCTGATTCTGAAGATGAAGGGCTTCCACTAGCTGAAGGACTAGAAGATTCTGATGCTGATACAGAAACAGAAGGGCTTAAAGATTCTGAAACAGATGGAGATAAAGATATACTTGCCGATGGTGAGAAAGAAAGACTAGAACTAGGACTTCTTGATCTTGAACTACTTTCAGAAACAGAAGGGCTACTAGAAGGAGATGGAGATAAAGAAGGACTTGCACTTTCCGATACAGAAGGGCTTAAACTTTCAGATACAGAAGGGCTTAAACTTATACTAGCCGAAGGACTTGCACTTATCGATAATGACTCTGAACTACTAGGAGATTCTGATGCTGAAGGACTTAGTGAGATAGATAATGATTCACTTACTGAAGGGGATAAAGATTCACTAACACTAGCTGAACTTGAAGGGCTTACTGAGCTAGATTCTGATGCAGATTCACTTGTTGAAGGACTTAAACTTTCACTACTTGATGGAGATTCACTTGCACTAGGACTTTGAGATGATGACTCCGATGATGAAGGGCTAGAACTTCCGCTAAGAGAAAATGAGCTAGATTCTGAAGCAGATTCGCTTATTGAAGGACTTGCACTTTCACTACTTGATGGAGAAGGCGTTGATGATTGAGAAGAGCTAGGACTACTAGAAGGTGAATAAGTTGCCGAAGGACTTGGTGAGCCAGATGACGAAATTGATGACGAAGGACTCAAACTAGACGAAGGTGAAAGACTTATAGATGAAGATTCTGATATAGACGGACTTAAAGACTCACTTATTGAAGGACTTGAAGATTCTGAAACTGACTCCGAACTTGAAGGACTTCCAGAAGCACTTGGGGATAAAGAAGGACTAAGTGATTCAGATGAACTTTCCGATACAGAAGGACTTAAAGACTCACTAACCGAAGGAGATCTTGATTCGCTTAGTGAAGGTGATGCTGATGGTGACAATGATTCGCTTAATGAAGGTGATAAACTCTCACTTAAACTCTCACTTACACTAGGACTAGCACTTTCACTAGCAGAAGGACTAGCACTAGGACTAGCACTTTCACTTATACTTGGAGAAGGTGATCCTATTAAATCCCAAAATGTTGTAGGCGAGTTTAGATTGTTAGACTCTGTAACCAACCAGTCTGACGATAAATCTTTAGTTGCTACTCTTATGTCACTAACTAAACCATCGATCCAGTTTCCGTAAGCACCAACATCATTACCGATTGAAATATTTGTTCCCGGAGCTGTTGTTGATGGCGCTCTATCTAAATCAGCTTTAATCTCAACACCATCAATATACATTCTAAAATCTATATTACTTGCTCCGTTTGAGGTAGTTCTTATAGAATAAAGATGTTCTGCATCAGTAGCATAAGTATCGCCTGTTTGTTCCCAAGCCTGACCTGCAATTAAACCAACTACTTCAGTTGGCACATTTGGAGTTCCACCAGTACCATCAGTTCCTAAATATAATCCATAACCACCAGTAGCAGGACTGCCACCAGTATATACAAGGGTGTTACCGCCACCCGTTGTTCTTGCTCTACCCATCGCACTAATAGTTATGTCTTTTGATGTAAGTGATTCACTTGCTGTAACAGTAGCTTCATCATCTGTTCCATCAAAATCCCATGCTTTACCAACCTTACCGGCTACTAAATCGCCAGAGGTCATAGTTCCGGCTGATGTACCTTTATAAGAATCTTCAGCACTACAATATAATTGAGGAGCGGTTGCACTAGGATCTTGGTTAAAATGCAAAACAGTCTGATAATCGCTCCAAACAGCCTGACTTCCAAAAAGATCATCTGCTTGATATCCAACTGCATCTGCATTTCCATACCAGATAAAAAGACTCGTTGCGTTTGTATAACTTAATGTAGGTACTTTAGCCCAAATCTCACAAGTTTCGGCTGTAGTATCTAAACTAACTATTTCAAAAGGTACTTCTGTAGTTCCTGCTGAGTCGGTAGTTATTCTTAAATCACCTGCTGTTTTATATCTAATAATGACAATTCCTGAACCACCATCTCCACCATCACCATCTGCATCACCACCACCACCACCACCGCCACCAGTATTTACAGTTCCAGATACACCGGCGGTACTAACTCCTGCAGAAGCTCCCGCACCACCACCACCAGTTCCACCATCTCCAGGAGCATAATTAGCTGATCTTGAATATCCACCACCACCACCACCACCGGCATAATATGTAGCTAATCCAGAAAGACTACTTGTTAAACCATCACCACCACCACCACCAACTAGAGTAGTAGCACCACTTCCAACTTCACTTGCACCACCACCGCCACCACCCATTAAATATGGAGATGGATTATTTGCACCACCCGCATATCCTTGACCAGAAGTTCCAGAAGCTCCATTTTGTGAAATACTTTTAGCACCAGCACCTGCACCTGATCCACCACTTGAGGGGGTACTTTCATTATAACCATTTGCTCCACCACCACCGACTGAAGTTAGAGTATCAAAAACTGAATTAGAACCGTTAGCACCCTTATTGCTAGTATAGCCACCCGCACCACCGCCACCTACAGTTATTGAATAGGCTTTAGCTGTAACAGCATGACCTATGCCAGTTAAAAATCCACCTGCTCCACCACCACCACCATGACCGGCATATCCACCGCCACCGCCACCACCTGCTACGACTAAATATTCAATATTTTTAGAATCAGGGGGCGTGAATGTTCCATCTGAAGTAAAGGTGTGAATTGTATAACCGTCTTTATGAGTTATAGTTCCACCAGTAGCATCTTGTTGTAATCCGGCATAGACTCCACTACTTAAATTATCACTTGAAATAAGAGCCGGATAATTTGTTAAATTACTTGACCCTGATACCTTAGTGGGATCACTATCTATTTGATATGGAGCTGACCAATCACCATCTTTTAATAATCCTGAATAATATAAAGCATTTATCTCTGTATCAGTTAAGGCTCTATTAAAAATTGCACAATCATCAATAACTCCATCAAAATACCAGTTACTTGAAAAAGCACCCAGTCTACCAATAGAAAAATCTCCATCTGAATGAGTATGAGTTCCCGATGCTACTGCTTCTTTTTTAGTTCCATTAACGAAAACTTTATTTAATCCAGCACTTGAGTCATAAACACCTGCAACAAAATACCAAGAACCTGCAACAATAGCTACATCTGATGTAATTTGCGCTCCAGTTAAACCATTAAGATTAAAACCTACTGTACCAGTTGTTACATTTACATAAAGACCAGCCCATGCAGTAGCTCCACTATCTGATTTACCCATAACTGCCATCTGAGCTATACTTTCAGCTTTAATCCAACCACACCATGTTTGAGATCCACTTATCTCTAAATTAGCACAAGAAGCATCGGCAATATTAAGATAATTACTTGAACCACTTTCAAAATCACCACCATTACTAAACTTAGCACTAACATAACTTGGAGCAGTACCAGTTAAATTATAACTATTATCAGAAGTATCATTAGCATTTTCTAATCTCCAATATCCTTGAAGGTTAGCATCATCTAGTAAGCTAGTTGAGTTAAGTTCTATTCCTGAAGCCATATTATTTATTATCCTTAGTCTTTACTATATAACCTAAGAATATAGCCACGAACTATTTCAAGTCAAAGACAACCTTGCCCCAACCGGGGATCTCATTAGCTTCAGTCCAACCTTTAGTGTATTTCTTATTTCTGAATTTATCAGGACTCCATCTAGTAGCAGTAGAATTAGCTCCATGCCTGATATCGACATTAGGGAGCTTAGAATTGAAGGCTTCTGAACCGAAATCATCAACTCTTTCAGATCTGCTATGAGTTCCTGGCTCAAACCCGATCTTTCTGACATAGCGATTAAAATCTTTATCTAACTCAACTCTGTCGTTGTGATCTTCTGCAAAAAATCTTAGATCTAAATCCATTTGAAAGTCTTCTAGCATTTGTAGGCGTTTCTTGAAGTGTTTGATAGCAAACTCTCTATTACAAACCAATCCGCTTAACTGTCTACAGTCATCTGTTCTTATTGAATGACCATCTTCAGCTCTTACCTTCCAAACATTAGTGTTGTAGTAAAAAACATCATCCTTTGGTGGAGTGAAGTCAAAATGACTTTGGTGATAAACAACATCATGTTCGCAAAAGAAGACATATTTAGCTCTTGATGCTTCCAAAGCACCTATAATTTGCTTATTCATGGTGATCCAACCTCGCTTTAACTTGAGGTGAACATTGATTCCCATATTCTTCATTGGCTTGAGAGATGCACTAGCTATTGGTAGACCAATATCTCTAAGAGTCTTTTGAACCCTATGAGCGATCTTCAAATTTAGTTGATTATCAGTATAAAAAATAATACCCTTATTAGTTCCGTACATAGCACCTTCTTTCATTACTAGGTCTAATACTTTACTTGCTTTCTTAGGGTCATCTCTTTTAGTCATAGTATGCCATCCGGGAACTGGCTTAAACTTATCAAGCAACCAAGCTAGGGGTTTTGTTTGACCTTCCCATCGATTATAAAAAAACAGATCTCTTGAGAGTTTTCTAGCACCATTTATTTGAGATTGATCTTGCTTATATGGGAATCCAAAGTCACCGCCTTGAGTTCTAAACATGTGAGCATACCAAGTCTTTCGGTTAGTAACTAACCTACCACCAGACAACCAGGTCTTACAGGCAACTTCAGTACCTTGCTGACCCCAAGAACCAAACGCTTCATCTGATATATTTAATTCCCAATACTTCTTTCTAGTAAGCATAAAACAAGAGCCTTGAGCTGATAAAGTTTCTACAATATCGCCCTTCTGCTTTTTCTTCAATGCTCCCCAATACTGAAAATGAAGAGTAGTGTCAAACCGATAGCACTCAGATCTTCTTGATTTGCGAGGCTCAAAGTAGATCTTCTTTTCAAACTCAGTGGAGTCACATTTATTATTACGACCTTTGTTTTCTCCGGGATTACGACAATTAGATGGTGTAGGTGACTGATACCATTCATTTCCGCACTTCTTACATCTCCAGTTAAAGGCGTGAAGATTAAACATAGTTGGGAGCATAGTCCAGTCGTCATGACCTTCAATCTCCTTCATCATTTTGACATCAAATCCTTCATCAACAGCACAATGAGCATCTATTTTCATTATCCATCTAGCTTTTGAGAGCTTACAGGCTTCATTGGTAGCTTGTCGCTGACCAACAGATTTATTGTGTTGGATGATAGTTAATCGCTCGTTATCTTCTAAAGCAGGTTCTACCCATCCGCCATCCATGACAACAATTATCTCGGTGTTACCCCTGATGTTCTTTAGGATATTTTCAACAGTTCTCTTGAGGAAAACTTCATTTCTAGCAGGGATTAAGATCGATAATTCTATTTCTCCCATGTTGGTTTTTCAGGAATTAGTTGCTCTTTACTGTCAATATATTCTCTACGAATTACATTCTCTTTAATAGAGTGTTCTAATCTAGGAAGTGGATGCCCCATCTGCTTCATCTTGAAAGCTAGGGCGTTCATATCCTTTGGCAAACACTTGCCTGACCAACCCATATTATCTGGGTAAACATTAGAGTGAGTTCTATTGAGTCTTGGGTCTAAAACCAATCCTTCTCTTACACCTGTAAAACTTGACCCTAAAACATTACAAACTTCAAAGACATCGTTCCAAAAATCTACTCTCCTAGAGATCCACATATTCTCACAATATTTAATAATCTCTGCTTCTCTTGAGGTAACTAGGTGAATAGGGGCTGAAGCGTGAAGAACTTTCATGAACATTCTAGCTACTGCTTCACGAGCTATTTTATTTCCACCGATAATTTGGAAAGCATTTTTTCTTGATTCAAGTAATGGATGACCTAGAGTTTCCCCGACATACTCAGGACTCATACAAACTGACACATCATATTTTTTCTCTAATCTCTCACAAGTTCCGATCTCTACGGTTGATTTAACTAAAAAGATATCCACATTTTCCCTATGCTTTTCCACAACCTTTTCCACAATAGAGGTATCACATTGACCAGTTTCGGGATTCATTGGGGTAGGTACTCCAATAATAGCTAAGTCATAGTGTTCTTTATTCGAGGTGGGTTCGTTATTCGATACTTTATAGAAGTTTCCTGATTGATTTGTATAGTTGGCGGTCTTGAAATACTTACCCATGTACTGACCAACCCAACCATAACCAATAAGTAAAACTTTAGGTTCTTTATTTACAACATCGCTTGATGATTGTGGCTTCCCTAGTTCCTTAGATAACATAATATTTCCCTTCGGCTTCTTTACGAGCCATAATTGCATCTTTTATATCATTAAAACGACCAAGAAAAATCGATTTGCCACCCAATTTTATTTGAGCAAACCATTTTTCCCTATTTTTATTCCAATGAACTCCAACATAACCAGAAGTATTGTTGCTTTGAATATTCCTATTAAAATGATTTTCTTGGCTTGTTACAGATCTTAAATTTTCCTTTCTATTATCTAAACGATTTCTATTTATATGATCTGTTTGTAAATTATCTGGAGTATTATTTAGCAATCTGTGCATAGAGATTACTTTATATTTACCATTAACTCTTTTTCCATAAGAGGCATAACCAACATTATCTTTACGCCATCTAAACTGACTTAACCAGTTAAAATCTTCGCTGTCTATGATTGTAAATCCACCATTGCTTAACTGAATTTTCTTCATATTCCTCCTTTCATCTTGTTTCTTCCTTTCCCCATAATTTCATAATATCTTCCGCACGACCCCATTTATCTAACTCAACAATCTTGATGTCGCCATGTCTTTTTCTAGTTCCCTGAGATAAGAAGCCAAAGGCTTGAGGGTGTGAGAATACTATCGAAGGACTTTGAGAGAATGATTCGTATGAGTTTCTAGGACTGACCTTGAGTTGTTTTTCATACCTTCCGGGATCACCGAAGAACTTTAAGATTCTCTCTTCTTCGTTACCTGCTTTTACAAAATCAGCAACTCTTTTGAATCTCTCTTCCATAGAGCTAACCAGATAATCTTTTTCACATAGCAGTTGATTGACAACTTTGCGTTTAGATCTGAATGAGAAAATAGGTGGATTAGTCCATGTAAATAGAGATACCTTGTTCATGTCATAGATGAATGTTTCTGGTAGAGATTCTAGGTCGTGGATTATTTGCTTAGAGTGGAAGTGTGATTCGCTGTAAAGAATATCATCTTCAGCCATCGCTACATATTTAGTTTTAGCTTCTTTTGTTCCTACCAACATCTGCCAATAAATATTTAAGTGGTGTCTACCCTCTTTATGAAGTTCATAATCTCTACCTGCTACCAAATTGGTAAACCCGCCTGAGTTAAACTTCTCTACCGGCTTATGGCTAACCACGATAAGTGGTAGATCTCCAATAGCTTTGGCTAATTGCTTCTTAGTGTTTCGTAAAAATAGCGGATTAGTAACATCAAGGTGATTGCTAGTGTAATAGATTATTGTTCGATTCATTTCTTTAACCATAGCCATAAGCCATAGTCCTTTACTGCTTCTGTTCTTATTAGTTCGTAGCCAGTTTCTTTAATTAAGTTTCCGATTGTTTGTTCGGTATAAGATACTCCAGACCACCATTGATCCATTTTAACCTTATCTGTTCTAATCCTAACCTTAAATATTCCACCAGGTTTTAGAACTCTGAGTACCTCTTGAAAGTTAGATTCAACCATTTCTTTAGTTTTGAAGTGTTGGAATACTATATAAGAGAAAACAATATCTATAGAGTTATCATCAAATGGTAGTGTATATCCATCTGTTTCTGCAAAATAAACTCCAGGAACTCTCTCTCTAGCTTCTTCTATCATCTTTCCTGAAATATCAGTTGCTAGTACGGTAAATGCTTCTTTAATAAACTCAGTCATTCGACCATTACCACAACCTATCTCAAGCAGAACCTTATGACAGCGTAGTAAATCGTCTTTGTTTATATATTTAATACAATCTTCCTGACCGCTCTCCCTGAACTGATCTTCAGTAATCTCTTTACCATAATCTGTATTTATATAATACTTAGAGTTCTTCTTAGCTAGTTTTTCCCAAAGTTTTTTCATAATTATTCTTTTATAAACCACCAACAAGGACATTTATCATCCTTGTGTTCGGCTACTCCCTGTAGTGTTAAATTGATACTAATTCCATGAGATTGAGCATAAGCGTTTACTGCTTCAACTACTCCACCAGATCCAAACTGATAGTAGTCATGACCAGATACGATGCCACCCTTCTTGACCTTCTTAGACCAGAGAATAATGTCTGTCATTACTGAATCAAACTGATGATCCCCATCAATAAACACGAAGTCTAAAACTTCATCCATAATTTTAAGAGATGCTTCTACTCCGGTAGTTCTGAGAATCTTAGCGTTGAATGTGCTGAGTCGCTCCATAGCTGTTTCGTAGGCTTTTTGTTGATAGTCGTTACTTCTCCAGTTACCCTCATATTTCATGTAAGGATCAATACAGTACAGCTGTAGTCCTGGGATTTCTTGACAAAGTATTTCAGCATACCGACCATCGGCTGTACCTACTTCAGCTCCATATACGAAGCCCTTTTTCTTGAAGTGTTTTGCGAGTTCAATTCTATCGGTTATCATATAGATCCTTTATTTCTTTTCTAGTTTTCTTTTGATCTTCGTTAAGCGAGTAACCTCTACCTTTGGTTTTATGCCAGTGAGCATACCAAGTTTTAGTGTTCCTCATTACCATACCACCATTTTGCTGACATTTTATTCCCATCTCTTGAGCTTCTTGCCAAAATCCGCCGAATCTATCTTCATCCATGAGTTCTAGTTCGTGGAAGTAGTCTTTTCTCATAAACCAACACGATCCTTGAAAGCTAGGTGTTCTTATTAGGGAATTATCTTTTCTCTCTGTTGTTTGCTTGCCTTGAAGGTTTTCGTCTAAATTCATCACATCTATGGGGTACTTAGCATCAGTACGCTCTTCAATAACCCATTTTTCGGGGTCTAGTGGGTATCTTCTTGGGATAACTATCCAATTTTTCTCACAATCGGCTACTAATTTTTCATCAAAGCCTTTATCAAACATACAGTGAGCATCGGTCTTCATGATGTAATCACCACGAGATAAAGAAACCCCAGAGTTTATTGCATTTCTCATTCCTCTTGCTTTGGAATAATGAATGTAATTTACTCTAGGGTCTTTGTTGTAGTCTTCTGGTTTAAGCCACCATCCATCTAGGATTATGTATATCTCTATATCTCCAGTGGCTTTTGCCAATAAATCTTTAACTGTTTTTGCTGTGTACTGTTCGTTTCGTGAAGGAATAATGATAGTTACCATGTAACCAGTTTATTCCATTCAACCGCTTCTAGTCAATAGCGTTAAGTATTATCCGGGAAGGATGGACTTGCACTAGGACTTAGAGAAACCGAGTCACTTGGGCTAACGCTTGGTGAAGCACTAACACTTGAACTTGGACTCTCAGAAAGCGAAGGACTTGGACTATAACTTGCACTCTCAGAAGAACTTCCTGAGGTACTAGCACTAGGACTTGCACTTCCAGAATATGAGGGCGATAGCGATGCCGAAGAACTTGGGCTTACAGAAGGACTCAAACTTTCACTAACTGAAGGACTTGCACTCTCAGAAGAACTTCCAGAATAGGAAGGTGATACTGAAGGTGAAACACTGTCACTTCGGCTAATACTTGGTGAAATACTAGAGCTAACTGAAACTGAAGGACTCAGAGATTCACTTACACTAGGACTCAGAGAAACACTTAGACTTTCGCTTGCTGAAGGTGATAATGAAGCACTTAGTGATTCACTTACACTCTCAGATGTACTAGGGCTAACACTTGCTGATTCACTTACACTTTCAGAAGCACTAGGGCTTGAAGAAGGTGAAGCGGATAAACTTGGTGAAGATGAACCTGCATCGGTTTCCTTCATCCAGTGAGCTTTTGTAATTGTTCCCATATTTACCCAAACAATACTTCCTGAACTAGCCAGTAAGTAGTATTTAGCTCCGACTGCAAAGCCGGTATAGTTTTCAGGTACAGTTTCGCCTTCTGCTTCCAGGATAGTATCGCTACTAGATGCTGGAACAGTGTTGAGTGAAGTTCTATATCTTAAAATTCTATTTTCCAAGTAGGGGTCTAAAGCGGTCAGTAAGTTAGCGTCTTCGTCAGAACGAACACCACTGTCAATAGCTTCTATACGAATTATCTCTTTTTGAGTTAATGCGGGTAGATCAGATTTGACTTCGAATGTTGTTGATGCCATTTTGCTCTTTCTAATAACTAAGCCCAGTGTCTAGTGTTTTACCCCTAGAACACTAGGCTCTTGTTATTTAGTTACTTACTAATTATGCAAAAGTTGCAAATAACTCGACAGCCATGTGCCTGCGAGAGTCTGCTACCTTAGCACCGTATACAAAGAGGTCTTTGTATGCAGATCCGAAGTTACCAATTAGGTCTTCTTCGATATCAGCTTC
>Ga0307928_10000230_pt1 | contig 39817 bp, 63 predicted proteins | sample AceLakmetagen232_FD_201815 | JGI IMG/M metagenome (GOLD analysis project Ga0307928, IMG submission 201815) | Saline water microbial communities from Ace Lake, Antarctica - #232 | ecosystem: Environmental > Aquatic > Non-marine Saline and Alkaline > Saline | place: Antarctica: Ace Lake...
TGCTTGGATTGTTAGTTTAGCGTTACTGGCTGTTTTCCCATTATTTGCATCAGCTCCATGCTTCCCTACAAATAGTATGTTATCTAAATCTGTTATGATTGAAGAAACTGTTCCCCAATCAAGATTTCCGCCTCCATCTGAAATTAGAACTTCACTAGCATTTCCATCAGCTATAGGGAATTCATAGGCTTCATTAAACGTAATGTCACCACCAGTTTTTAATGTTAATAAAGCTGTTCCTGCACTTGGCTCTGAAGAATTAGTGAGTTTCATAGGATCGCCAGCCACTGAATTATCAGGACCAAAAGCATAGAATCTAGTTCCCATTATTTCCCAACTAAAATATCCATCTGCTCCGCCATCTGGAACGGACACCATAATATTAGCTGTTGAAGCTACGTTGTCATCTGTATTGTTGACTGAAAATGTTCTTGGAACTCCAACTGCAAGCTGTGAAAAGGCAAAGTTTCCATAAGCTGTTGATCCAAAGGCTGGATTCGCTCCTGTATTAGCTATCAATAGTTCTCCAAGTGTCCCTGCCGCCGTCGCCTCCATTGCCGCCGTTGTTCCTTTTCCAATCATTACGCCTTGAGCGGTCTGAACGCCAAGTTTGGCTTTCAATGAACTAGGATTAACTACATGATAATCGGTTAACGTTCCGCTAACAACTTCTGAATCTGTTGCTAGTTCGGTAATTCCTTTTGAATCTGCTGTTGCTGTATGCCCAGATACTGTTACTGTATTTCCCGGGCCTTGTCCAGTTACATCAACTCCAACTCCCCCAAGAATGTTTAATTGTCCACTTGCGTCTGGCTCAACTGCTGGTGCTCCATCATCTGTCAAGAATGTTTCAGCACCTGTTCCACCAGATAATGTTACAAAGCCATCTGTTACAGTAAAATGAGTTGAATCAAAAGAAGAGACTCCCTTAGTTGCTAATAAGCTTGTAGCTGCTGCTGTTGCATTAATTCCACTTATAGTTACTGTGTTTCCAGTTGCTGACGTTGAGGTTCCCTGTGTTGCGTTTCCAATTAAATTAATTATATCAGCAACCGGTAAAGCGCTACCAGCATCGGCATCTATTTCCTTTAAATATCCAGTGGCTGTATCGATATCGACGATATCTAATTCGCCGGTAATCGGATTATATCTGAATGGCATTATCTACTCCCTATGAATATGTGTAAGTTAGAACATCATCAAAAATAAAAATAAAATTAGAAGATGCTATTCCGCCAATTTGTGGCCATTCAACTGCTGTTATGCCCTGATTAGCATCGTATGTAATTTTGCATATTTGCCACTTGTCTTCAGACGTTTCAGTTCCAGCCTTTGCTCTTGCTAAATGTGTTGGATTTCCGTTTGCATCATTTACGGCCCTGAAAGCGACCTCTGAATTTTGAACAATAAATTCTCTTCTGTCGTTAGCCCCATATTTAAATGGTCTATTTATTCCGCTTGACATGTTTGCCTCGTATGTTTGATTAATGGCCCTATTTGCATAGAGCCATTATCATGTTTTTTATACTATTTATCGCTGGTACAAGCACTCTACGCAAACAAGGCCAGAAGAGGGAGCCGTAACTTCCTTGACTGAAAATTGTGTTCCGATTGCAAATACGCTTTTATCATCTTTTTTATTAATATTTGATTGAACATCATATAAAACAAATGATCCAGCCGGTACGTACCATTTAGACATAGTTACGTCGTTTGTGAAGTACATATCAGCATCCGTTAAATTTAAAAGCCTAAACGCTCTTATTGGATTTTCTGTAGGACCTCCGACGCTTGCGAAAACGCCTGATATTCCAGCAAATCCTAACGATCTTAGCGACTCAAAATCAGCTTTCGAACTCATAAGTAACTCCTTGTTTTTTGGTTACTTAGTTTTGATTAACAATTATGTAAGAAAAGCTTGTTACATCTGTTGCTGCTGCTGCACCTGTAACACCTATCGCATTAAATGTAATAGTTGCTCCTGCTGCTATTGTAGCCACAATAAATCCAACTGCCGGTGAACCGTTTAATGCATATCTTGTACATACGACTCTATCAGTTGCTTTAATGTTGGTATTAGCCACAATAACCTGACCTGCTACAAATGTAGCTTGACCAATAAAGTCTGTAGCTGCTCCACCATTCATGTGGATTTGAGTTGCGACTGATGCTAGTTTTAAGTCTCCGCCAGAGATATTAAAGTCTCCAGTTCCTACTGTAGCTGTTACACCACCTGCTGCATCTGATGTTGTTAATGAAATTGCTGTAGCTGCTGCTTGTGAAGAAGCTATATTAATCTCTAAAGCTGCATCTGCATCAATTCCGCCTGCTGCACTTAATAGAGTAATAGCATTCGCTGCTGCTTCTTCTCCATTTACAACTACACGTCCGGCTGTTGAAATTAATGAAAGATCAATTCCTGCACCTGTAACGGTAAAGTTAGAAGCTGCTGCTGCATCTAAGCTAATCGCTCCTGTAGAGTCTAATAGTGTTCCTAGAGTTCCAGAATCACAATCAATCCCTCCGCCAGCATTACTTGCCTGAATGCTAACTGCTGCTGCATCGGCTTCTGAACCATTTATTAGAACTGATCCACCAACTGAAGCTAATGTCAAGTCGGCTGCTGCACCTGTAACGGTAAAGTTAGATGAGGCTACTGAATCAACAGAAATTGCATCTCCAGAATCTAAAGTTGCTCCACCGGTTCCAGCTACTAAAGCTAATGAACCAGCTCCCGTTGCGTCACCAACAGTGATTACGTCAGCCGATGCTGCCGCACCAATATTTATCGTCTTAGCACCAGTTCCGCCACCAGCAATTTCTACTGTTCTAGCACCTGTGCCAGAAGCGAATTTACAAGTTCCAGTATTAACACCAGTTGAACTAATTTCATAAGTTGAAGTTACCGCTCCTTCAAGAGTGAAGTTTCCTGTTCCAACTAAAAGATCCATGCTTGAAGCACCACTTACAGAACCGAATGTAAGCACATTTGCTACTGCGCCGGTTGCTATATTTACTGCTTTTCCAGCAGTTGCACCTGTTGCAATATCAATTGTTGTCGCTCCTTCCCCAGAACCTATTTGAACAATATTTATGCCTGAGGAGTCACCTAGAGTCATTGTTCCAGTTTGAGCTGTTCCACCAATTGTAACCGTTCCAGTTGTAGTTGCTGAACCTATTGTATAAGTTGATGATGCAACACCGTCTAGAGCAAAATGGCCTGTTCCCACTTCCATAACAATAGCTGTTGCGCCTGTATTGTTTCCTAGGGTTAATGTGTGAGCAATCGCGTTTGTACCGATGTCTAAAGAACCAGTTCCACAATCTACTACTACTGAAGCAGCTCCATTTGAGGACCCTAAAGTAATTGTTCTTTCACCGTCAGTACCTAAATTAATTGCTTGGTCAACATCATCATTACCAATATTAATTGCTGCTGCACTAGAATTTAAATCAATTGTTCCGGCTGCATCTACGACAAATTTGTCACCTGCATTAGCTGTAATGTCACCAGCTCCTGTTGAAGCTAAAGTGATACCTGCTGTTCCTGAATTAACAACAACTTGAGTAGCACCAGTAATATTTCCGAACGTTAATACCCGTGCTCCGGCACCTGTACCACAATTAATCACTCCTGTTGAAGCATCTGCTCCCAAAGAAAGAGCTACTGCTCCCGTTACAATAGTTGCTGAGGCTCCAAGTGTTGCTAATCCAGTTGTGTCTAATGTTGTGAAATCCGCTGCTGCTGGTGTTCCAGAGCCGATCGCTGCTGGTGCTGCAAAAGCATCTGCTAATTTTGAAGGTGTAATTGCTACTGTGTCTAATGTCAAAGCAACCGTTTCTGCTGTCGTTGCAATCTGTCCAATACCCTTAACTGTCTCACTCCAATCCGGAGCGCCTGCAATGGCTACTGCGGCAAGTCCTGCCGGTGTATTTGCTATTGCTTCAGAGATCCCAGCTTGTGTTTCTGCAATTGTAGCTAGTCTAACAGTACCTTCGACAGTAGTGCTTCCAGATGGTGATGATGAGTCAACCCAAATAGCGTCTCCAGATGAATCAAGACCACCATATATATAATGATCTGCTGTGTCTGCTGTAGGTTTATAAACCCATGGAAATCCGATAGAGAAATTCTTGTCAGATGCCGTTGGGGCTCTTGGATATTCTTTTGCTATCGGTGGAACACTAATAAATGGTAATTCCGTACAATAGGCTTGGTAAATTTTTTTGGTCATTTTTTTCTCGCGTGTTTGAATGCCCATTTGTGGTTCGGGCCGTTGACCATATAATAACATTTTGAATGATTTTTTTATATTGGATATTGTTGTAAATTCCCCAATAAGGTACATTAGTACTATGATAAAGAAACAACTAAAGATTACGGTACATCCCAACATACATAAGAGGCTTAAAACGCTTGCAGCTAAGCAATGTAAGTCTCTAAATTATATCATGGATGTCGCTATTGCTAATTTTTTAGCAAAGTATGAAGGCCTAGATTACGAAGAAATTTTCAAAAAAAAAGATGAATAAACCAAAAGGATACAAAATGAAAAAATTAATTTTAGCATTAATAATAACTTCTAGCATGATTTGTGCTTTTGAAAAAAAAGAGGGATCTTATAATTACAACGCAGTTGGAGTAGATGTAATTGCTCCGGCTTTCACCATTGGTAGTCGTGATTGGAATAAAACTACCGGAATTGATATAAACTTAAGCGTCGCTAGTCTAGTAATTGCAAATAGACTAACTCTAAGTCTGTCATTTCTCAAGAAATTTAGCGATGACACCTATATTGGTATAGGCGGCGGAGGATTTGCTGCTAACATAATTTCAGAAAAGAATTATGTAACTGGTGGTGTCTTTCCATCGTTAAAATTTGGGAAAGAATATAAAGACCATTTCCACGAAATAACAATAGCTGTCCCTCAGTTCACTAGAAGAGAAAACAGCTTTCTCCCTTGCATTTCATATAGATATGGTTTCTAAGGGGAGTTATGATTGATTATAAGACAATATTAGTAATACTAGAAATTGTTGTTTTTTCGGTGCTTGTAGTTCTCACAATAAAAATGATAATTGCGATGAAAAAAGCATACAAGGCTGATCAAAAACTAATCGAACTTATGAAAGAAGAGACGAAAACGCGTAAAACTTTTAATGGATTCATGACCAACGATATGATTTTTCAAAATAATCTTATAGGTGATTTAGAAGCTCGAATATCTATTCTGGAGAGCAAAAATGGGAAATAAAAGAGAAGTCTGTGATAAATGCGGCAGCCAAGTAATAGAGGGTAAATGTGACTGTGGCCAATGGTTTAACAATGAAGAGAAACCAGAATTCGTATTACTGTTTGAGCGTGCAATGATCGCCTATAATAATATGAATATAGATAGCCCCATATCTGGCAGTCATTTTGACGGTACTTGTATCGTATTGTTCAAGGGCGATTACGAGCTATGCGAAAAAGTTAAGGATTTCATAATAGAGGAAGCTAAATAATGAAGGGAATAAAACATTTTTATAATGGAAAAGTTTATTACGATTCTGAATCGTTTTGGGAAGACGTCAAGAACTTCCCGGACAGAACTTTGTCTGAGAAAGATTTCAATTGGTTGTTTTCGATGGCTGCTAAAAATATATGGATAAATTTAGAAATGTATAACTCTATTCCAAAAGGAAAAGAATGGAATGAATGGATGAATAAATTCTTTTTTGAAACCTTAACTAAGTTTATGGATCAAACCCCATCCTCGGATGAATCGAAATGAGTAAGATCATAATATATGATTATACTGGTGAGCCAGCCATAGAAGTTGAAGATGGTGTTGCAACAGCACTTAAAGATTGTCGGGTATCTTTGAGTGCGATTCTTCATACGTGCGACTCATGTAAGCCAACTGTATTTGATCTTGATATAGTAGACATAACCCCACCCTGTTTTTAAACGGCCAATATATGAACACATCTAAATCATTATTTTAATTAAATATTTACGCATAAAAAATTGACTTTAAACGGTGCTTTTAATATAATCGTTCTTTAATTAAACCGGAGGGTTAAAAAACAATGGATAAAGAAACAATAGAAGAAAAGCAAGTTGTTAGTGTTACAGAGGCTGCTAAGATTCTAGACGTCCATCCCTCAACGATCCGGAGGGCGATTAAGAGAGGACATCTAAAAGCCTTTAGGTTGTCACCAACTGGAGGAGGATTTAAAATACGCATTGACGAGCTAATAAAAGTGTTCAATAAACAAATGCCTATAAACCCTAAAGCGAAATAAAGATTAAAAAATAATATGATAATTGGTTACGCTAGAATATCAACCGAGACTCAAGTCCTAGATCAACAGATTGACGCGTTGCTCAAACATGGAATTGATGACCGAAATATTTATAGGGAGCAAATTTCTACTCGTTCTAAAATTAGACCTGAGCTAGAAAAAGCTATGGATTATTTGAAAGATGGGGATACGCTTGTTGTTTGTAAATTAGATAGACTGGGTAGATCAGTCCAGCACTTGATTAAGTTGATGAAAAGTTTTGAAAAAAACAACATAAATTTTGTATCCTTATCAGAATCGATTGATACATCAACAGCAGTCGGAAAGATGATTTTTCATGTAATTTCAGCTTTTGCAGAATTTGAACGTGATATTATCTCGGAAAGGACAAAAGAAGCACTAGCAATACTGGTGAAAAACGGCAAATCGCTAGGAAGGCCGTTTATATTGAACACAGAGCAAAAACATGCTATAGATACATATATGTCCAAGGGGATGGCGATAGAGGCTATAAGACGCCTTATAAACGTTAAATCTCGGACGTCGATCTATAATTATTTAAAAGGTAAGGAAAATGGTAATTGAATCAGACTCATATATGAAAATGGAACTTCACTTAGATGGAAACGACTCTGTAGTGTTAAAAGTGCCTACATTTTGGGATGCAACGAAAAATAATTGGATAGGTGCTATACAAACGCCGAAAACTAAAATTATTATGAAGGCGACCGGCAAAGATTCTTTTGAATTGCAAAATAATTTCAACATTGAAATAAGCCGGTATTTAGAAAATACAGAATATACGGATGAAATATTTTCAATGTTTAAACCGGAATAAATAAAATGTGCAAAAACCAGAAAACATATAGACAATGCCACCATAAGTGCGAAACATGTGGTCAGACGTACGATTTGCTCGTACATCACCTTGATCGCGATAGATCCCATAATGAGTTTGAAAACTTTCAGGTGTTGTGTACCTCTTGCCACGCTATAGTACATAAGAGAATAACTAATATTGCTAAAATGCAATATCTTTACATAACAGATCCTCAACAATTAACATTTAATTTTAAATAGAGAAAAATATGAAATCACACAATAAAGATAAGTTACTAAAAGAACTAGAATCGATGCCACTTGAAACCCTATCGGTAGTGCAACAAAAGGAACTAGACTTTTTGCAAAAGACCAAGAGACTTATGGAAGAGGGGATGACATCCATCAAGGGTGGCTCTAAACATTATGACAGAAAAGGGAAGGAAATGTCTCTTTGGGAATGGTCATGTTACTTTGAAGATTATGAATATAAAATTGTTGCAGTTCATAAATTTGGAGAATATAAAGTCTCTACTGTTTGGCTTGGAGTGGATCATAATTATCATTTTGAGGGCTTCCCTGAAACGCCAATAGCTATTTTTGAAACGATGATCTTTAACGACGATGATAAAGAAGACGAACTATCTGGTTACATGGAAAGATATGCAACCGAAGAGGAAGCTTTGGCAGGACATTTAGAAGCATGTAAATTGGCTAGTAATTTATCAAACGACAATTGGCTAACTAAGACCAAAATAAAAAATAGATTTGGAATCTAAACAATTAACATTTAATTTTAAATAGGGAGCGTTGATATGTTTTTACTATTAGGGATTATCTTGCCGGGATCAATAGGAGCTATATGCTTATTGGGATGGTTTGCATGCAATAATGAAGATCCGTTTTCATTCTAAGTAAATAAAAAATGTAGTAATTTAAATTTTCCCAAAGATTTACCTACTTTTTTAATATTTTCTACAGTGAATTTCTTCTTTCCAACTTTTTCTGCGAGATCTAACATTTCTTTAGCTTCTTCTTGAGATGTGAAAGCTTCTATTAATGCGTAGTTTTCCTTATTATTGATAATATCGTATACATCTTTTCCAAGAAGTTTTCCTCTTATTTTACCGCCTCTAATGATACTTTCCATTTTTTCTTGTGCTAATTTATTAAATATGTCTTTTCCATTTTTTGTACGCGATAAGTCTTGTTTAAGTTCTGCTACTCCCTCTGGAGTCTTTGAAAGTTTGCGTATTTTTTCCGGTGTTTTATTTGAATATTTAGCGGCAGCCTTTGTATCTTTTGTAAATTCTTCTATCCCTTTAGCAGCTTTTGCACGAGTGGGAGTTCCTTTTGGCCCCGTAACCTTTCGTATTAATCTTGGTGGTACTTGAGCTTCCATTTCGGAACGTACTGTATTTAATTGCTCTGGAGATAAAACGCTTTCTAAATCTGTCATAGCTCTTCTAAAATCTCTTGATCTTACTAAAGCAGGATTGTCGACAAACTTTTTAAGTTTTTTTTCTACTATTTCTCTTTGTGAAGCTCTTAGAATATCATTTCCTTGTGGTGTTTCGCCAACAAGATTATTAATTACATTAAAATGATCAGATTCTAAATTTTTACCTAATAGTTTTTCATAATTTTGATTTGATCTATCTCTATATGGATTTACAGTATCGTTATTATAATTTTGAGTCCATTCTCTATATGCTGTATTCGCTTCACCAAGCGACTCGGCGGCTGCTCCTTCTCCAGCTCTGTAAACGCTTTCCTGAATTTCATTAATTGTTGGTCTAAATATTCCTTTTGGAGAGCCATGTTCAAAATCAAAATCCACTGTTTGTCTTAAGGACTGTATTTGATCTATCAATACCTGATTATTTACATTAGGATAGCTAACGATCGCTCCACCCTCAACTACAGCTAGTTCTCCTATTATATCTTCTAATGCATTCATTAAGTTTCTTTGAACAGATGAAGGTCTAGGTATTCTTTGTAAATTTCTTAAACGATTTTGTAATTGATGTGCTAATTGTGCATGTGGGGCGTTAATTCCTTCATTGAGTTCTCTCGCTCTAGTATATAAATCATTAACATGTTGATAGGCTGCATTATCACTTTCCATAACTGTATTTTTTAAGGCTATTCCAGCTTGTCTTTTATTACCTATTTCATTGACATTTACACGATTTAATACGTTCTCTAAATTTTCTTCTGTTGTTGTTGTTGGTCTGATTCCAGCAGAACCCGGCCTTACTCCTATATCTTCTCCACCCTCAGTAACTCTTCCAGCTAAACTTCGGCCTGTCCCTTGTTGTTGACCTTCTAACGCTTCGGCTGCAACTTCTTCTGCTGTAATCCCGGATCTTAATTGGACTTCTTTTTCAGCAAGATTTTTCAGGTATGCCCCTTGTTCAGCTTCGCTTAGAGCCTTGAACGCCTCTAATTGAACACCTGCCAATCCAGTTAATTTACCAGTTGCCTTTGGGTCTCGTTTAATTATATTAAGAAGTTTTTCGCCAAATGAAGGAGCTTCTTCCATTGCTTTTAATACAACCTTTCCCACATCTTTAGACATCATTCCAGTCATTTCAAGCATAGACTGAGCGTCTTCGTCTAGTCCCATCGCTTCGCCAGTTTGTCCTAGTATGCCACCAGCTACAGCTGGAATAAGCATCCCTGCTACTGGTAACTGACTAAAGATATTAGTAGCTCTTTCGCCTGCTTTAGTTAAGGTTTCTTCCGTAGTTGAATAAGACTTTCCTAAATACTTCTCTAGGTCTTTTTTTAAAAAAGCTTCATTTCTTTTCCCCAAACTACTCAAATATGAACCAAATTCTTTAATTAACCCAGTTCCTTTTCCTTTTATTAAATCTCCCTTTTCACCCTTTTCTCCAATTTCTGAAAAAGCTTCTAATGCGCTACCTATTCCTTTAGATGGACCAGCAAAAGCCGTAATAAGTTGGCGTCCCATAAACCTTAAAGGAGCTTTGAAATTTTCAGAAATTTGCTCTCTAACCATTTCTCCGTAGGTCACTCCTTTTTCTTCAGCTGGTAAACCCTCTAATGATTCCCATTGTTCTTTTTCTTTAGGAAGTATTTTTTCTGCAAATGAACGTGTATGAGTAGGCGCAGCTGGTGTCGGTTCTTCTAATCCTTCTAATTTTTGCCAATCTAAATTTCCACTCATCTTATTAATGTTCCCCCTCTTTTTTGCCATACAGCAGAGTCTCTAACTGGAACTTGCTTTGGAGTAGCATCATCTCCGAACGCCATCCATATATTGCCTTCTTTGGGAGGCTTTTCTTTTATTCTGTCTTTTGCAATCTCTAAATTAAGCATACTTTTGGCTTTTACTTTTCCAGAATCAATATCTTTATAAAGCTTGGTCAATTTTTTTAAACCTTCTTGTGCGAAAGGTTTTAATTCTTCTGACACTTTTAATGCTAAATGAGCGGGTGGCTCTCTTCCAGCCTTTTCGTGTTGATTAACAATTCTATTTGTAATCTCAATCTTTTTTTTATCATTATTTAGCAAATACCTTTGTGTTTCGGTTATACGCAAATTGTTTTCTGGGGATTTTAAAGGAGATTGTAAAGATTCTTTGAGCATACGTTCCATATACTGATTTAATCTAGTTCCACCTGGAAGCTCTTGCATATCTGATATAAGTTCATGTTTCACCGCTGCATTTAAATCATTAGCAGACGAAGATCTAATAGCATCAACAGTATACCCTTTATTGCCAAGATAGTCTGCTGCAAAGTTTCTAACCGTTTGTAAATCACCTTTAGCTAGAACACTGGCCATACTATTTAAGGTAGCTTCTCTTTTATTGATGCCGCCTGATGTTTTTTCTATACTTTTCAGATACTCTGTGTTAGATGCAAAAGCTCTTTGATCTTTTGCCGCAGAAACTTTTTCTTTTAATGTTTTATCTTGCAAGCGCTCTTGTTGTAAAAGATTTTCTTGTTGAAGAACATCTCTCTGCATTATTTGAGCTTCTTGTGTGTGTCCCTCAGCTTGTAACGCAGCAACTTGTTGTTTTTTATACTGGATCTCTGCCATTTTGTTCTTATAGGCTTGATCAGCAGCCTGTGGTTGAGCTGGTGGTTGAGCTTGCTGTAAAGATTGATCTCCATCTTCTGTTGGTTCTCCTACAATTCCACTTAATATAGAGCCATTTTGTTCCCCTATATTCTCTGCTGGTTCAGCAGATGCATCATCACCCTCTAGGGGTGGCTGATAAGGCTTCATAATTTCTTGCATGCGCTGTTTTTTAGCTCTTGCTTGTAGTGCTTCGCCGATAGATGCACCTAAAGCACTTATTCCTTTACCTAATCCAGATCCATATTTTAATTGAATTACCATATTATTTTCCTCCGCCAAATCCGCCAAATCCGCCGCTTGCCCATCCGCCACCAAGTCGACCGATCATATCGATGATATTTCCTAGAATACCTTCTTGCTCATGTACCATAGGTGAGAACTGTTTTTGTGCAGCAGTTTGGCCTAACAGTCCGCCCGCTTGCATTTGTCTGTTCTGTCCAAGATTATATTGATTCATTTGCTGACTACCCAAAGAGCTAGTTAAATCAGTAGCACTTTGTGATAATGCTTGGTTTAAAGCAGATGAACCGCTTTCATCCATGCCCATGAATTGTTCTTTTATTCCTGGAATAATCTGTCTTTGCATTGTCTGTTGAGCTGGATCAACAAACGACTTCTGGAACATGTCCTGGAATTGTTGAGGGTCCTGTTGTTGACTCTGGCTTGAAAGTCCCTCCATTGATTGTGTCAGAAATCCCTTTTGGTCAGGAGAGAGTAAATCCACATTACCTTCGTGCGAAACTCCTCCAAGCATTGTTTTTCCGATAATTACCTCCACGCAACTTTATGTATAATGTGTTGCCCATTGTTTTTGTTTATGTTAATATTCCCAATATGGGAAAATTTATTGATTTGTCTAATAAAGTATTTGAAAAATGGACTGTTCTTAAAAGAGGACCAAATGACAGGCAAAAGAAAGTTCAATGGATATGCAGATGTAGTTGTGGTTTTATCGGAAATATTAGAGCTAAAACCCTTCGCAATGGAGCTTCTACTGGTTGCAGACAATGCCAAATTAACAGAACCTTCAGAACTCATGGAATGTGTCGTTCTCCTACCAACAAAGTTTGGGCAGGAATGATTGCCAGATGCCACAATCCAAATGATACTGGGTATAAATGGTACGGTGCAAAAGGAATTGAAGTATGCCAAAGATGGAGAGATGACTTTATCAATTTTTTTGAAGACATGGGAGAACGACCCCCTAATAAAACTATCGATAGAATTGATAATTTTAAGGGCTATTCTAAAAAAAACTGTAAATGGTCTACCACAAAAGAGCAGAACTCTAACAAACGGCATCATCAACTTTCTCGACTTCCTTAGTTTTAATCTCTACTTTATTTTCAACTTTTTGAGGTTCATTTTTTTCCTCTTCTTTGCTTGGGTCATATTCCATTAGCACCGCCTTACTAGGCTTAAAGCCATATCTCATACTGTGCTTGGGATAATTTGTTACCCAATATATTTTGTTTAAATTTCCTTTTACTCTTATCTTTTTAATATGCTCAGCTAATTTTCTAACTGCTTCACCTCTACCCCAATATTCTTTATCCATGCTAAAAACTTGGATCAAAATATCCTTAGATAGTGGGTCAACGTTAAACCATAACATCCCTTTGACTTGGTTCTCTTTGTCTGCTAAAACATATAAGTGGTTAAAAGGATTGAGCACAACCCCCTTGTCACCCTGCATCATACAGTTTATTTGGTGGTAACGAAAAAACTCATCTATGGAGTAATCTCTATCCCTTACTTGCTCAACTAGGTAGTGCGGCACGTGATCTGGAGTGAACACCCTAACCCATCTAAGTTCTTCTATTTTTTTCATTTTGTATCCTATTCGTCTGCGATACCTATATACTTACTGTGCATTATGAGCCTTCCCGATGCCGGTACTGCTAAATTAACAGTCGCTGCGGCCGTTGTGACTCTATATATTTCACCACGATATGTATTAGGTATTGCGTTAATTACTAAATAATTTCCTGCAAAAGCAACACTTGAAGATTGGACTGTGCCAACAAAAGGCATGCCATCTGACAGCGTTACATTGTAGGGTAGTTCTAAATATAAATTTCCGGCTGCGGTTGTTGAAGACCATGCTATGTCTGCAAAAACCTCTGTATATATGCCCTGTCTGATCGACCAACCAACTTGCTGAGTATAAGTGAAGGTGCCGTCTACTGTACCGTTAAGAGTGGGAGTCCATTGTGATTGGTCAACGTCAGCATCATTTCTGATAAAGCCATTAATATTATCTGTAAGATTTTCGTACATGTCCTGTAGCTCGTAGACTAGATCCTGCAAATATCTATCCATATCGGCATCGCTATCATAGTTGACTCTCAAAGGTAATATTATTTCAGACGGTAAACTCATTAATTAGCCATCCTTCCCATCGGTTTGAATTTTGGATCAAAGCCGTGTATTCTAAATGGTTCATTAGTCCCACCAGATGTGAATTTCATTATATGTTGAAAGCCAACTCCGCCTGCAAAAACTCTTTTCCAAGTCTTAGTTTTGTAAAATAATTTATGATAGAGTCCGCCACCACTAGAATATGTACCGAAATCTACAGGCGTTCCATCTATGCCATCCAACGTAAAGCTATTGTCGTCGACTACCGTAATAACGTAAGATGTTGAGCTCTCACCACTATTAATATCTTCCATGCCTTCGACACCATAAATATATATCTCGTCACCAGTTGCAAGGCCATGATCAGGCGCTCCAACAGCCACAGGATTAGTTTTTGTTGCTGAAATTATATTTGTTATAAAATGGAGATTTGGTAGAAAATCTAGCTGTCGTGTTAGATATGGAGACTGCTCGGTATCTTTGTAAAAACTAATAGTTCCTTTCGTTGCTTTATCTGTATCGAAATAAATGTCGACATATTGAAATCTGGCTTCTTTGCTTTGATCTTTGTATGGATTCCATCCAGCAGTCACAAATTCTGAATCAATAGATAAGCCATTATCAGATGTGCCAGTTTCTAATTTAAATACTAACCCATCAATGTTTCCACCTAAGAAAATCTCTTGATTATCAACGAAAAAATATGAGAGTAACGTTTCGTCACTATACTCTTTGATCTCTTTATCTTCATGATTGGCTGCTGTAAAATCATTTAAGGCAAAATCTTTTGAGACGTTACCATATCCAAGGCAATTCATATCAATTTTATAAGTAGAAAAGGCTCCAGAATCGTCATCATAAATTAGCGCTGCTTCGTTCTCAGTGCTAGTTGTGTCACTTTTGTTATACAGAGTCCACCATTTTTTTTCAGCAAAACTTCGTTCGCAAAACACCTTTTCAAACTCATTATCATCGATTTCATTAGTACAAAAATCACTTATTCTGTCGTCAATTCGTCTTGTTTCTACGCCATCAGTAGAAGTAATTCCTCTGATACCTAGTGCTGTTGCATATCTGTCATAGCCAACAGTTGCCATTTTACCTTGACAAGCTCTAAAATTATTAATTCTTCTCCATTTAAAAGCTCTGCTTGGATCTGATGTTGGTGTTAAAGACCAAACAGAATTTGTGAAAAAAACAATAATCTGATTTTGTATTAGACGAGCCGAGATGATTTGTTCACCAGTTGCAGCGTTTGTATATCCACCACCTCCGGCAACCACATCGTTCCATTTTTCTGGATTCTGTTTAGCACACCACCGTGCTCTTTGTGGGTAGTTTTTTGTAGTTCCAGTTGACTCATCATATTCATATGTATTTAAAACAACAAGACGCTGACCAATTGAGAATATAAGTTTTGCACCATCTAATATACGTTGTTTGATCGGAGCAGCAGGGCTTAAAACAGGATTGAACTCTTTTGTGTTAAGATTGTCGTCAGTCCCATCATAATACCTAAGGCCATCAACTGTAGCAGCACCAGCAGGTGTCCCCTGTTTTCCATTAGTAAAATACATTCTATTTGTGCCCGAACCAGATTGCCAATTCGCTGATAAAAAATAATCATATTCTCCTCCGCTAGCTATATTTGCTGCATCAAGTCTTAGAAATACTTGTGGCGTTGCTGCTGTATCAAACCTATATGCTCGTCTTGTATTAAATGCTATTGTTGTTTTGCCACCACCAGCTTCGACATAACGAGTTATTCCCATTACTCGATCTTCACTAATATTAGTTATTGTTCCGCCTGTTGTATAGGCTGTGTATGTAGTAGTAGCAACTCCTATTGAAAATGTAGTTGGCGCAGTAACTGTTATAGTATAATTGACTCCATTAACTTCTGTCATTCCAAGAACGTCTGAAAAATATACTACATCACCACTAACATAACCATGGGCGGCAGTAGTTGTAACAACACCTGTTGCTGCTTGAGATATATTAGATATTGAAATTGTAACATCAACTAATGTTCCAAATTCAGAAAAGCCCTCTCTTTTTTGCAAATAACCATGTTTAATATGGATGTTGTCTAGTGTGCTAAAAGAATCAGCAGGAGCAATCCAAGGCTCCATATCAGAGTCCAACCCAGTTTTAAATGGTGCTATATTTGTTGAAGAGGTGCTCATTTTTGCTCCTTAATTTCCTATTGCAAAATATAAATATGTAGGTGTTCCAGAACTTGCTTTTACCTTATATTGAGTCTTACTTAATAGCTCAAAGCCAACTGTTGCCGTAGATCCACTAGCGTTGCCAGAAACATGAAAATTAGCAGCGCTAAAACCAGTTAATGCAAAATTTTTAGTAACCCAAGCAGTTGTTGCATTTCCTGTTCCCCAGATAAGAGTTAAGCCGTTTGGTAAAACTAATTTACCGGTTGCAGCCGCCGTTAGGCTTCCACCTGTTAATAATGTTTTTACAGAATCTGGATCTATCGCATATAATTGCGGCTTCCCTGCTGTATTTTGTTTAGAATATAGTTTTACAGCATCTGATAAAACAGTAGGGTCTGAAGGAATGCCACCAACCTCATCTCTATCTGCAAAATTTACAGCACGTGGCATAAAAGTATCGTCTGCTGATTCTATAGCGTCCCAGTTAGGAGTTATTACGTTTCCTAGATTTCTTATCTTTGTTGATCCCTGTGGCTTAGTTTTGTCCCAGACCATTATTTACTCCTTAAAAGTTTGGAAGAGCTCTTACATTTAGTAAGTCTTGCTCTGTTCGTGTTAAAATATAGTTGACCTGCTCTTTGTAAAGCGCTGTCGTTTCTGAATAGGCCTCGTTCTCTCCAAAGTCTGTAAATATGTCCCTAGCTGTTCCGTATGCTAGGCATGGCCCCCATTCATTTAATTCTGGTGTATCTGTTGAATCATCAAGAGCTGTGACAACTTGGTAAGATCTCATTTTTATTATGTATAATTGATCAGGCGCTGGGTAAAGTTGAAATTTATTTTCAAAATATAATATCGCTTCTGGTCTCCCAGCCTTGAAAAGAATATAATTTAAGTAAATCAACTGACCGTCTGTTGGCGCAGCATTGAACGTTACCGATATTACCCCTGTACTATAATTGATAGTCGCTGTTCCTGTCGCTGAACCTGTAATCGTTATGTCTGCTGTAGTGTAAGTTGTGGTTATGTCTTCAAACGTTTCTGTATTATCCGAAATAGTTAAAGATGACGGGTATATTGGAAATCCAGTTACTGTCGTTGTAAACGTTACTGTAGCTCCGTCTCCCGTCCAAGGGTTTGAAAAAGTATACTGAAGGGGATTTTCTTGTTCGAAAATAGCTGAGTCTTGGTACCATAGCATTGATAAGTTGTTAACAGTTGCTGGTGGCTCGAAGTTAGTATATAGCTCGTCCGGTGCTGCGTATGTAGCTTGATTTGGTGTTGTTGCAAAATCATAAAAGACATGCTTTTGCTCAAGTTTAACTTCTGCTGGAAAAGTATATAGATAATATTTATTCAATCTATCACTTAATTCTGTGTTAGACATATCATCTTCGCTAAATCGTCCAGTAACCTGTCTGATTTTTTGCATTATTTCTGCTTTAGTCCAAGTCATTCCCATTTTATCCTCCGAATACCTGTCTCATCTGAAATCTGGAATTATTTCCAATTAATTTTTTAGTCATTCCACCTTCACCATTAGGACGCCAATCCCAAATAGGTGTGTTTCTTGACTCTATCCATTGTGCGATAAATCTTGGAAGCGTATATTTGCCACCATGAAATAACGTAAAATTGTGGTTTTTCTTAGCATTTCCATAAGGGAAACGATGGGAAAGACCGGGTTCTTCTATGTTCATAAACTCAAACTCGCAGACCTCACGAAGGAAGTTCTCTTCCTTTTCATTCTTCGGCTGTTTACCAATAATTGGCAACTTCTGAAGGTTTTTCATTGATACGTCTCGATTTTTTAATTCACTCATTTTTACCTCGCGTAAATAAAAGGGAGGGAGAAACTAAGTCCCCCAACCCTTTGTGGTTCGTATTAAAGAACTACGTTAGCTCCAAGAGCAACGGCAGTCATAACAGCGTTGTTAGCCCCTACAACTCCAGTTCCAAGAGTAATCCCTTGAACTGCTAAGTTCTCTGTCGGTATAGCAACACCATTGATGTCGCTAACTCTAGTAACATATCCACCTGAAACATAGACGCTATATCCAGTTACAGATGTATCAGTTGCAGTAGTAATAGTAGTCGCAGTTACAGAAGCTACAGTATAAGTACTGTTTAAACTTGCATCTCCTGTTAGGTCGTCTGCTACAGCTACAACCTTAATTGTATCACCAGCAGCAAATCCGAATTTAGACGTTTCATTAACTGTCAAAACCCCCGGAGATGCATTTGTGAAGCCAGAAATGACTGCACCAACTGCTGTTGATTGTGATAGGGGAGTAAAGCCGTTACTTGTTGTAACACTTCCGTCTCCTACTAATACGAAATAAGCGTCTGACATTGAGCTGTCCCAATACCATTGCGCGCCATTCGTTACGTCAGTTACAGTAATTTGACCTACCGTAAAACCAATAGACTCATTTCTAGCAACCGCAGTCGCAGGATTAGTCCATGTCCAAACTTTCATCTGTGTCATATAATTCTCCTATTAACTGTGGGTTGACATTAAATTAAGCATAAATGCATCATTTAGTATTCTCGCAACGAAGGGGTGCTGCCAACCAACTGACCCTCTTTGATGCAATGGATCTGCACTACCACCGGATCCAAGAGGTTCTACATAGAAGTCTCCTGTCTCTGATTTTAGATGCACTACCGCATAAGCTTCTTTACCAACAATAATGTTATTATACACTGGTGTTGCAGCAGCAGATACGCTTCCTGCACTCGTGTAAAGCCATCTGACATTGCCGGTAGAACCCCATTCGGCGTCTAAAACAGTCTGTTGTGATGAATAATTACTTGAGTTCTGGAAGTTAGCTACAGCCTCTAGATCGTCTAGAAGATCTGTATCCATGTAACCCCAAAATGCTGGTCTAACCGGAGAAGTCGCGTAAGCGTTAGTTCCAGTTACAACCTCGGAAATCATATCGGCATCGTTTCCAAGCAAAACTTTCACGGCCGCATCGATATCCGCTTTCGTTAATTCACTTGGAGTTGATCCGTTAATTCCGTTGCTGCATTGTAGGACGGATGTTGTACTTGCGAGCACATCGCGTGTAACCTCGTCCATTGTCTGTGCGAGATTTTGTGATAAAAGCCTTGCAGACTCATTGAGGACACGATCTTCAACTGTAAGTTGAACTTGGTTAGTAATTGTTACGAAATTTCCGTAAAACGATACTCTAGCTTTGATATCAGATGCTGATAGAGGAGCTCCTGGAGGAGTTCTACCATCTATTAAAGGAATAGGCACTGTGTCTAGCTTTGAATATCTTCTAAATACAATGGTGTCACCGTTTTTTTCCGGAAGAATTCTACGCTGGGCAAATTTCGTATGGATAAGCGTTGGATACGCTGTCATCAATAAAAGCCTGTCGTAATATTCCCGAACCGCTGGTGGCAACACTGCTGTTGTTGTCATAGTCATAAAAAACTCCTAGTTTTTTTATCCTAAATGTCTGCTAACTGTCTGCTTGAATTCCTCGTCAGACATGTCCTTGTAACGTTTGGCTTGAGAAATAGGAGAAGTAGAACCCATGCTTGATAAACTACCCGCTTTTTGCGAGTTTGCAACTATGCGTTGTGCGTCAGCATTTTTTTTACTTTTCTTATTTTCGCTCCGATAAGATTCGGAATTTTTAGCCAAATAGTAAGCAAGTTCATAGTCTTGAGACTTCTTCAAGGTGTTTTGCAGACCTGGGTTTTGTTTCAATATATCGGGTAAATATTTTGTGATGACCTGTTGATAGTCAGGATTCTTTTGTGCCATTTTTAGCTCTTCAATCGTCATGTTGAATTGATTTGCCATGCTTCCAGAAAGCTTTTTAAACTCCCCTACCGTCATGACATCTCCATCATCTAGTCCGTCAAAATCATCTTTCGGTTTGACTGGTGATTGTTGAACTTGATTTAAGGCCAAATGATCCTTTATCATTCGCAACTCATCTTCCATCGTTTGTCGTTTCGCTCGCTCAGATTGCAGTGCAGATAAGGGGACGTTCTGTTCTTGCTGACCGTCTCCGTTGTCTGCTTGCTCTTGTTGAACTTGATTAGAATCATCTGATGGTGGAACGGCGGCTTCCAAATTTTGATCGCCCGAAACGTTAATTTCTTCATTCATATCGCGTGTAGCTCCTTTAACTCGCCCGTTTTGACTCCTGGTGGTTCGTCAGGTTTAATAGTCAATGTCGGCGGCACTTATTTTGTTATATATGCACCTGGTATTGAAGTAGTTTCTACGACTACCTCATCACATGAATCTGCTCCAAATGCTTTTAATGCATCGTAATCAAAAGGTCTCTGTGGCATATTGACATCCCAGTGGATTGTTCCCCTGCTGTTGTCAACTTCGCCAACTATCATCCCAACTTTTGGAAGGGGTTTTTTTGAATACGCTTTAATGTATTTTATCAAGGTGGGTTTCCCATCGACGCAAGTCTTGGATGGTTTTGCAAAGACTACGATCCAATAAGGGTTAGTTCTGCCCTTATTAGCCTCTACGATTGCTCGTATCTCTTTGTTATCATCTTCTATAATCGCGTTGCGGGTTTCTCCAGTCTCCTGACTCATAAATTGTTCTCCTTAAATACTTCCTGGTAATGCCTGAGAAGGGTATCCCTTACTTCCGGCAGAGTATTTTTTTATTTTTCCTACATCATATTGCTCAGAATTTGTACTTATAGACTTAACAGGACTTGCCTGTGTGTTATCTTTAAGCTTCATTCCTTTTGCAGATGAACTATTACTCTTCACCTTGTCCATTTTAAACCTCCGAAGGTTCTTGTTGTTGTTGTTGTTGCATTTGTTGAGCAGCGATTTGCTCGCCTTGTGCTGAAATTGCTACGTCATCTTCTTTCACCTGCTCTTCTTTCATTCGACCCATTTCTTCCATTTGTGAAATAATATTCATGTATTTTGTTAGTCGGTCATCATCCATTGACTGTAATTCTTTCATTGCTCTAGCTTTATCTAACGCTGCGGAAGCTCTTGAATCGATTGCATCTGCTGCTCGAGAATCTTCCAATCCCATGTTGGCAACCGAACGAGTGAATCTTTCTTTAGAACCGGCAATTTTCTCAATTGCAGACGCTTTGTTTAGTTCTAGCTGAGATTCAAGTATTCGTTGCTGAACTTGTTGTTCTTTTTGCTGCTGTTCGGCTTGTTGTTTCTCTGTCTCTTCGATTTGTTTGTTGTACTCTGATTTGCCCTGTAGAGGAGCTGCATTAGCTAACATCTTGCCTGTTACCGGCACTCCTAGCTGTTGTAAGTCCACTAACTGTCTAAAGTAGATCTGACGTTGGCTATCTGTTAGAACACCCTCTTGGACGGTTACATCGTATTTGACAAAATCCTTGTTATAAAACTGCTCTGTTGGCTTTTGATTGATTATTCGTTCAACTTTTTCTGGCTTCCAAGTTTGGATCATCTTGAGAGCTTTTTTAGAAATTAACTTCTGGGCATATCGTAAATTGTCGAAAATATCTTGCAGGTTAACTATTGAGGCGCCCTGTCGTAACATCATCATGATTCCGGACTCTTGAGCATTCTCAGTCATTCCAAACGCAGCGTCATTTACACCAACAATTGTCATTATGTCTTGATCAAATTGCTTTTGAAGTTCGAACATTCCTTGTGGTATTTGTGCTGGTGGAATTTTTTCGATGTCGCCCGGCTGTGCACTCTCTTCTTTCCAGATGACTTTGCCTTGAGACGTTTGAAATAAAGATCTCGGATTTACAACAGAATGTTTTTTAGCCATCCAGCCTGAATTTATGCTAGAATCCAAGATGTCAATCATCTGAGATCTGCGCTTATTAGCCTCTTTTTGTGGATCTAATTGGCAACGAACCAGTGATTGTAGTTTAAGAGCCCAAGAATCTGATTCTGGTTCGAAAATCCCTACTAATGGAACGAACGGGTATTCATTTAAGCCGAACTGGTTACGCTCTGTGCGCATAAGCTGGTCGTTAACTATAATATGGCAGTCGACGTATCTTTTAGGACGCTGTATGACCTTTAACTGGGGGTATTGTTGCACAAAATTCTTTAAGCCTTCGGAGTCACCGTCCCACTCTGTAAACTCTCCGGTCTCTTCATCCACAATAGTTGGAACTTTTTCCCAGCCCTGCTTATAAAATTCATTGTAAGAAACGAAATCTTCGCCATTCGGCTGTCGCTGGTACGGTAGCCATGTAAATTTATCATCACGGGCTAAGCCCTGCTTGGTTAGCTCATCAATGTCTTTTTCTTGTCCCGGTAAAAGAGAGGAGGCTTGCTGTCTAGATAGATATTTTCGCTTGATAATATATCCACAATCTGAAAAATCCAGTTGTGTAAAATATGGGTCAGTTATAAAGCCGGAGTATGGCTCCCGTCCAAATTTTATATCACCGTTTACTGGGTCGTCCCTGTAGTCCATCCATATACTCAATAGATTGAATCCAGTTTTAAGAGCCCCCCCGAAAGCTTCCGAAATAAATTTATATCCGTCGCCCGCATTTAAGGCGAAAAGAAGCAGTTGAGATAATTGATCAGCGCCAAGTTGGTCTGAATTTTCAGTTGGAATTACAACAGAACTCAAACGATGCTTTCTTTGATATCCTGTTAAAAGATTTATGTTTCTGCGAATATAATTGAAAACAAGAGCGTTGCGCCCTTCTTCGAATAGCTTCTGTTTTTCTTGTTCGTTCCATTGATCGCCCAAATAGGCTCGTAAATCAGTATCGGCTAATGGATAAAATGGGTTCCATGCCAAATAGGCATCTTCGTATAGATCATTATACTCTCGTACAATAGAATTATCTGACATTCATTCCTCGCGTGTAGTGACTCTACCCATTGCTGGGGTGGTCCAGAGTCTTCAAATAAGAGGGTCGGAAGTGCTAGCAAAGACAGGGTATCCCCCGACTACTCCCTACAATCTAACCGTTCGGGGTTAGACCGATTCCCTCAGTTTAGCTTTTGTTTTTCTTTACCGGTAACAGGTGTTAGATCGATATCGTATCCGGTTGTATTTTCTATTAGATCTTCAACGGCCTCTTCTGCAAAACAGTCTGGATTGTCTTTTTGCCAACTCATAAAGGTGTTACAACCCGTCAAGGTTAACAGTAAACATGCTAAAAATAGTTTCTTCATTTTTGTCCCCGTTTTATTGTATTATACTACAAATTTCAATTAATTTATATGCGTATTAAAGTGCAAAAAGCATCTCAAAGGCCGTTCTAACCTGCAAGGGAACTACGGCGTTTCCAAGGGCTTTAACTCGGTGTGTCCTATTCGGTAACCTTGTAACCACTCGACCCACATCGGGTTCAACTGCCCACCCGCATGGGTTGCTAATGTAGGGGTATTTCTGTTGTATTCGCTCGGGCTTGCATTGTCCTTCCAGTCTCTCGCTGCTGGAGTTGGGAAGTGTTTTGCAAACGTCACCAATGTCCTCTCCACTTGCTTCTTGCTCTTTGGGTCGTATTGCTTTGCCGGTCCTCTCGCTGAGTCCCAAGCTTGTGGAGTGGGCCAATATTTTACCGCTCGATTCAACGTCATCTGGGTGTGTTTTCCCGTCTTTGGGTTGTATGCCCTCTGATTCGGCTTGCAGCCCTTCATCCAGTCCATTTCCCCCGCTTCCTGGGCGCTTGGCGTAGCCCAATAAGAACCATCTTTCTCTTTTATGCCTCGCTCCCACATCTGCAGCGGATAGATTACACCACCTACAATCATACCCTCTTTCGGCCAATTCTTTACAAACTCGCTCTGCTCCTTTAGTCCTAATGTTTGGGACGTTTTCAAGGAATATGAAGGGAGCTTTCGTTTCATCGATGATTCGTAAAATTTCGAAAAAAAGACCGCTTCGCTCTCCTTCCAAGCCCTTTTGAGCTCCTGCAACCGAGATATCTTGACAGGGAAACCCACCATAGATGATGTCAATTGCTGGTAATTCGTCTGTTGGTAGTGTTCGAATGTCGTCCCAAATTGGTGCACTGGGCAGATTCCCTTCTTGCATTCTTTGCAAGAGGACACTTTGACAATAGGGGTCGATTTCGCAATAAGCGGCGGGGCTAACCCAGTCTTGCAACGCGAGGGTAATCCCTCCAATGCCCGAGAAAAGATCCAAGCCATTCATAAATCTCCTTAATATTTAGTTGATATCCATTACGTTTGAATCACTTAAGATTTCGTGCAAATTATCTAATAAAAGATCGACATTTATTTTGCAATATGGAGCCTCCGCTTCATCTTCCTCTTCGTCCTTTTGATAGACATATCCCTTTCTCAAGCTTCTACAAACATCATCTAGCTCTGTTATGGCGAGATACATGTTATTTGCATTTTGAAAGATTTTCAGGTCTGTTCTGTCATCGTTATTTTCTGGATCGTCTAGATAGAATTCATATATTACTTTCACTTTAACAATACATCCTCTCTAGTTCGTCAGCGTCTCTTGCTGTAAATTCTGGCCGTAAATTCATGTTGAAAAAGTGAGTGTAAAGCGCATAGCGAACGGAATCTAAACAGTGATCGAATTTCTTTATTGGCTTATCCTCGCCCCTCTCAGAGGCTTTTGAATCCCACAAATAAGAGCTGAACTCCTTAAGCGTTTCCATGCAATTAGAACACACCTTAAACGTTCCATTTGTCAACAATTGACCAGTAAATCTAATGCCCGGGATAACATCGTTAACGGCGTCCATCACATTGTGGATATCGTTTCTTCTAAGTTCTTGTTTGAAAGAAGCCGCAGACGGATCAATGTAAATCCGCTTTACATTATAGCCCTTAATAAACTCCACTAAATCAAGCGAATAGTCATAATCAGACTTTTGTCTCATCTCTTTTTTAGAGTCGTAATAGTATTCTTTTTCCAGCCACATATTAGGATACGAACCCGCGTTATAACCAATCAGGGTAAAAACACAAGGGTTAGTTGTTCCATAATCAACCCCGACAATATAGTATGTAGCCTCGGCTTTTGGCATTGTAATTGTATGTATTTCTTCATCAAAAAAGTCATAAACCGCTCCATCGGCTAGACACCACTCCCCTGTTATGTACCTTTTAAACCACAAACCTTGATATTCTGCTGAAAGATCTGCGATATATTTTTCAGAAAGAGTTGGGTTATCACGAATATTATAAGAAAAAACCTTCAAGTCAAGTTCGTGCTCTCTGTCCATGAAGTCCCTTTTAAGCCAATGATATGGCGAGTCAGGGTTTGTAGAACAAAAAAGCTTCGAATCTGGGATAGAAAGCCTAGACAGCAACATTTTAAAAAAGTTTTCGGGGATAAGAGAGGCTTCATCAATTAACGCTCCTGCAAATTCAGATCCCCTGATCTTCGCTTCCGCTCTGTCGTCATTGGCTCCGACAACATACATTATGCGGTTGTAAAGCAAAACCTCCCCTTTACCAATAGAATATTGAACGGCATTGCCAACAATTTCTTGCAACGGGGCAATAATATTTCTCTTGATGGTCTTGTCGGTTCTGCCACAGATAATCAACGGCCCTTTTGGTCCTGATCTGCAAAAATCTAACCATCTGAGCAACCCAATGAAGGATTTACCCGCTCTCACGGGCCCTTCAAAAATGTTTATTCGGGCTGTGGACTCCCTGTAAGACTCTATTTGTTTGTTGCTAAGACTTTCTAGTGCCATTTAATTCCTCTCTACTTGGACGCTCGGGCATTGGTTGCCAGTGGGTGGGATGTTCTGTCTTTAAGTCCATTCTTAACCCAGCATTATCAATTTCGTATTTTAGCGACTGGAACTGCCCTGTTGTTATATTATAGGTTATAATTCTTCTATAATAGGTGTTTGTTGCAAGCACAACAACGCAGTTGTCCTCCTCTACTGGCTCAACCGGTAGCCTTTCTTTTACACTTATCCACTTCATGCCATTAACCATGTTTTAATAATGGCTTCTATAGCGCTGTACTTAATTAGCCAGTATACAATATAGAACTGACCTAGCATAAAGTGTAAGACTCCCCACCAAAACGAATGGTTTATAGTCCACGATAAAATCAAAGCAATTGAACCCCAAACAATTGAAAGATTCATCGTTTTTATTTTTCTTGTCATTTAATTACCCTTTTTTTTATAATCATTACAATAAAAACCACTTCCTTTGAATCGGAAGATAGCATTTTTTCCGCCAACCTGTCGTTCAAGCGTCTCTTTTTGACAACTTGGACACATAGTCAGCGGTTCAGCCGTAATTTTCTGGAATTTTTCCAAAAACTTTAGGCAGTTCGCACACTTATACAGGTATGTTGGCATTACGATTTCTCTTTCCACTTTATAAACCCATATATATTTAGCATTGCAGAGATAGCGGTGCTGGCTGTTTGCACCTTGAGCCCTAGATGGTAGTTTCTAACAGACCAATAAGATAAACAAACAAGCCAGATCAAGAAGCAAATACGCTTGCCTCTTGCATTTAGAAACCGGCCGGCTTTACCCAATATGCTAATCAAAAGATCTGTCGTCTCTCCCACAGTCCGTCTCCTTATAGTTTCTTGCCTAATAGCTGTTCTAAAACAGAGCTTAGCTCAGCTATCCAACATTGCTGGTTAAACGCAAAATCAACTGGATTTTGTGGCGCTCTTGCTTGTCTTTTTAGGCTTTTTAGCTTTTCCAGCGCCTTTTTTCTTTTTTTTCTTTTTGCAAACACCTTTTTCTCCCTTGTTAAATGAACTCTTTACCAACATCGTTATAAGCTCTCGCATCATTACGTCGTCTAAATCCATAGCCAAGTCAACGAGCTCTTTCGTTGCGTTTGAAGAACCCACTTCCTCTAGACTGACGTGAAACATTTCAGCCAACACCGTTACAGCTCCTTCAAAGCTAGCTTCTCCGACGCTCATAACAAGCTTGATAGAATCACCCTCATCGTCACAAGCGTAACACCTATAGTTACGATCTTCCTCGTCAATCATCAAATGGAACGACCCACAAAGCGGACACTTGTAAGCGCTTCTATGCTCGATATCCAAATCAGCTAACACCCGCGACAAGACCACCGCTTGCTGCAAGTCTCCTAAGCTTTCTTTACTAAATAACATCCTTACCCTCATTTTGTTCTTTGTATAATTGTTTTAATTCTAAAAATTCCTTCCACCAAGTCTTTTCATCATTGGCAAATAAAAACTGGTTTTGTCTAATGTTGTGATACAAAATAAAAAACATCTCCTCGATGTTTGAAAATGCACCCACTTGGCCTTTTAAAGCCTGTTGTATCGTCTCTTCGTCACCCTCTAGTGCAACTAGCTTAACTGTGAGCTTACGCATCATCCTGTTGGCCTTAAGCTCTAGTTTCTCAAGCTTGTTTAAGTTGACCTGAACTATCTTTCTGATCTTTTTTTCAAATCCCTCGATTACCATATCTAGCGACTTGACACTCTTTTTAAGGTTCCTATTTAGATCTCTTACATCTTCACTGTTCACAGTGTTGCTCCTTGTTTAATTGCTGGAAAAAGGAATCGAACCCTCAACCGTCGGTTTACAAAACCGGTGCTCTACCAATTGAGCTATTCCAGCTTATCTTTATCGTCTTCCTCTTTACGCTTGTCCACTTCGTCCAACAGCTTTGAGTTCATTTTATGTAAAAACAACTGTTCTTCATTTGTTATTCCTGTAAATATTAAGCTGACTCGGTTCAAGCGTTTGGCGTTTAATTCGACGACACATTTTGAAATTTCACTAGACACCATAGAGACAGGAGTTGAATTCATGTCTTTTTTAGTCATAACGGCCGTCCTTTACCCAATTAGGCATCTCAGAGTCCAACCCAAATACCCCATAAAGAGTTTTGTTTTTCCAGCACTCGCTAAAAACATGTTTAATCAAGACCTCACACTGTTCTGCAACACTTTTGTCTCTTGGACTGTCGGGTATTATTTTAATCATAAGTCCCCCGCCAAGACTCCTTGTAAATATCTAGTTCACGCGGGCTTTCGTTTTGCAAAGCCGTTAATAAAAAATCAAGCGCATCTAGCAAGGCTGGCCTCTCATCGATAAATTCCATAATAGTTGGCATCAAACGATATTGAATCTCTTCCGACACCCCTATTTGCTGGATAGTTAACTCTGGCAACTCGTCATCATACTTCGACATGCTTTATTTCCTTGGCCGACTTTTCCTTTGCTAGTTCAACTAGCGCGTCGAAATCCTCCGCTGACTTGATTAAGTGCATAACATCCAACAGGTTGGCTAAGGAGCCGTTAAACTCTTGTTTTGCAAGCGGTTGGTCTGTTTGGTTAAGTCTTTGCTTTCCTAGCCATACAAGCATCGTTGTGTTGCCACTCAGAGCCACTTGGAGCTGTTTTCCTAGTAGTAAAGAGTTACCTTTTTGTTTCTGCGCTAGCAAATATACTGAGAAATCTACTCCCTTCTCTTTTCTGCACCTAGTATATAACGTTTCGTGCGAGACGCCTATAAAAGCGGCAGTTTGTACTCCGCTAGAACCCGAGATTAAACACTTGTCTACCACCCCCCAATCAATGGGAATAACCTTTCTTCCACCGTTATGGCCTACGTTTCTTTTCTTTTTGACAACAGGATCTCTCCTTAGAGGGACAGCAACAGGCGGTGTTTTTCTGCCAAGATCTCTTCGCGTTTTTTTACATTCTTTACACATGCAGTTCAACAGGTCTTTATTGTGCTCCACCTTCTTAGCCATTATTTGCACCTGACTTTCATTGTTGCTGTTGGAAAATCACACAGAACTGTATTGAGCTGGCCCTCGATGAATTTCAAATCATCTTCATTTTCAAACTTAATATTTATTGATAATTGTTTAGGCTTTTCGTTCGGCTCAACGTCCATGTGCAGCTCTTCCGACGTGAAACCCGCATCTAAAAGGATATCGACATCCCAACGATTAGCGAGCATGTCCAAATCAAACTCCCCGCTAATCTTGTTTAGCCCGATGGTTAGCTCGTTGGCTTCCCTGTCTGAAAGTTTTCTGGAAGGTATCGCGACAGCAACCTCGTTATGTCCGAGGGCCCGCAACGTTTTAAGTCGTTGGTGTCCCCCGACAACTGATCCGTCTAGCTGGATGACAACGGGTTGGCACATGCCGAACTTTTCAAGCGATTTCTTGAGATCCTCCGCTCTTTTTTTCGACAATCGTCGGGGGTTGTCTTCATTATTTGTGAGCTCATCAATGCCCCTCTTTTCATATTTCCATTTAATATCTAACATGTTTTACCTGTGGTTCGCGGGATCTCTCCCAGTCAAAACTTTTAAAAAATTCTTACTTTTTCTCTTCTTCTACGGGCTTCTTCTCGGCCTCTGCTTTTGCAACAGCTTCTTCATGTGCTTTTGCAGCCTTTTCTTTGTCCGCTTGCTTAAGATCATCTGTATATTCAATGAACGAGTAGTAGAGCACATTGTATAGAGGCACACCAAAACCAGAAACATTGCCCTCGTTCCAGTGTGGCTGATTACTTGTTAGCTCTTCTAGAAAGCCTTTGAATTCATCTTCTTTTAAAGAAATGTTTAGTTCTTTTCCGTTTAGAAAAAATACGTTTAATTTATAATCCATTTAATATATCCTTTTGTTTTTAGTTTTTAAAATGGCACTTCGTCTGGGAACTGTAGTTCTACGGACTGGGCCTTCTGTGGCTCTTTTTGAACCGGTTTAAACGCGTCTATAGACTTCTTGGCTGCCTCGCAAAAAGCAACGTAACGCTCTTTGTCGGGAAATCTAATGTAAGGTATGTGTTTGGTCTCGCCCGTCTCTTTGTCTTCGTATTTTCGGCTTGGAAAATTAATCCACCTCTTGCCATCCTTCTCAAGCAAGCTAAACCCATATATTTCAAGGCCAATTTCTTCAAGATAAAGCGCAGCAATTCCAAGGCAATATCCCTTATTTACTGGTGTATATTTAAAACATTTCATTGCGGTAAAATCCATTTGTTAACTTTCGTTTCGATTAGCCTTTTTATGCTCAATACTTTTATTAGAAATATCTTATAGCATTCTACTAGCCTCTCGCCCATCGTTTGCTGACGTTTTGTTATGAGTTCGTCTAAAGAATCCCCTAGCTTGTTGCCGGCTTCCTTCCACTCGATCATACATTTGTCACACCAATGCCGTGACCAGAGTTTTTTGCCGTCCATAAAGAAATATTCTTTTGTTGCGGTGTTTTTTTTGCAATTATCGCAATGGTTACTTGTCATCTTTTTTATCTTCCTTTACTGCTTCTTTCTTTCCTTTCTTTACCCACAGCTCGCCCAATTTGCCAATTGGTTTGACGTACTCAAAGCCCTCCTCTAAGGCCTTGGCACGATTCTTTGAAGGAACATCTTCAGGGTCATAGACGGCACCCGCTTGCGGAATTAGCCTATAGTCTCTTTCATTGAGGTTTAACAGCAATTCAACTAAGCAATCTTTGTTGTGCATTGTTGCTTCTAGGCTTTTTATTTGCGCTTGAAGGCTTTCTACGTCTCGTTTTACCCCGTAAATATTATTTGATATTTCGCCTCTTGTTTCTTCACCTTCCACAAACTCCTCGAATCTTTCTTCTAGTGATCCTACGGATTTTGAGAGCTCGTGTAATAATTTTTTGTTTTTAAAAATTCCCATCATTTTCCCTGTTAAAGTTTGTTTTTTTTCTCTTAAATTAACTACCCAGGCGTCGTTTAAAATTCTAGGTTGTGCTAAGCTAGAGTAACGACTGAACCTAAGAACGTTTCCATTCATTACTCTCTTACCCACAATTCGCCCGCGATTTCATAAGCTTTTACGTATACAAAGCCATTGGATCTTGCAAACTTTCTAGCATCGTCTGGTTCATACAGATCCCCGCAAAGTTCCGATATTTTATGAGGGTATATCATTAGAAAGTCCTTTGTTCCAGCCTGTTTTAGGGCTTCCGTTTTTTCTTGCAGTTCGTCGAGTTCTTTATCTGCTCTCACAAACCGATTATTTATGCCGTCGAACCCTTTCTCGATAAGTTCTTTTATGTTCTGAAACTCGCGATCAACGTACTCTTGTTCGGTTAGCACTTGTCCGCCACCCATAAAAAAGCTTGCTCTTCTTTCGATGTGCTTACTCTTTTTGCTAAAAATTCCCATCATGATTATTTACTCCCTCTGCCCTTGCCTCGGCCTGCACCGTTGCCCTTACCTTGACCTTTGCCATATCCCGGGCCTGCCGGTTTGCCTGTCTCTTTGTCAACAGCTTTGCACGGCTGTTTGTTCTTGTTTAGTCTTAATCTATTTGTTGCTTTTGCTTTCATTTTTTTCCTCTTTTTGCAAAAATTGAGAGGGAGGACTTACACCCCCTTAGTTGACTATTGTTAATATTCGTCAATCTGCCCCTTGTCAGGTATCCTCGATTCTTTGGAGTCTCTCGTTTTTAATTCTTTTTCTTCTAAAAGCGGAACATATCTGTCTTCTATCATCTGTCCCGAAAATCCGCTCTGACACCCTAGGCATATTCCAGTTGCGTTTAGTATTACAACTTTCTTGCAAGCGGTGCAAGTCATCCAGTTATTGTTGTTCATTGTAGCCCCCGAATGGGTTAATATATTTTTGAAAAACTCCCCTTATCTTTTCCAAAAAGCCTTCATCTTCAACTGGAAATAATGTAATTATGACTCCTGCTTCATTTGAATATCTCATTTGAGATGTTAGTTGCACGATCTGACAATCGTCGTCATATGCTATCTTATTTAGAACATCAAAATAAAACTTTACAATGTTGTCTACGTCTGGCTTGGTGATGACAAAGTTCTCAGAGCCTTCTAAAACGGCTATCTTACGCTTTTTAGGCCATGAAGCTGGGATCTGGTGTCTTATGTCCACGTCGACCGCGATAGGCCCTTCAAGAGCCTTTAAATAGCCTTGAGAGCGAAACTGCTCGGCAAATGCTCGCTTCATTATGTTCTTGACCCGTGTTTGAGGGTCGTAAACAAATCCCCTTGCGAATCGGTGCCGTTGCTTTGATATCGGCTTGCCTAGATGTTGAAACTTCATATTTGTGGTTCCTTGGCGGTTAAACTCTAGTAATAAAATATTCTTTATTTAATTCCAAGCTTTTTTTTAATTATTTTTTTTTAAATAGTTATTTAGTGCCAAGAGCTCTATTTTTGCAACAATTCTAAACGAGTCACCGTTTACATATCCCCCAGTAAATAGCTTGTCAAGGTAGTTGCCCGTTGTTGTTTTAGTCTTAAAGTTTTCATTGCGTGAATCCCACATACGCTGTCCGCTCAACATCAAACAATTATTTAAAATAGTCATATCCCTCGATTCATCTCGGTACTTGAGGTATTTTGCATGAACTTTTGCAATCAATGACAGCTCTTCCGAGCTTGCCCCTGAATCTTTTGGCTTGTTGTTCATCTCAATAACCGCTCTATCGTAAAGCTTTCGTAACGTCGTAGGGCTTTGAATGGTTACCGGCCAAAACTTTCCCCCTTCTTGGAATGCCCAGTTGATCACCGCTTTTATTTCAGCAGCACTTAACTTCTTGGCCTTCATCATGCGATCAATGTCTTTAGCCCAGTTATCAATAATAGGCCTATCCTGCTTGGGATTCTTCTTTTTCAATTTGTCAAATAGAAAGCAAGAAAGCATGCGCGCTTCGTCAGAAGCGACTTCTCTCTTATTAGTACTTATAGTATTAGTAGTCTTATATATATATGGGCTCCGTGTGGAGCCTTCGATAGGCTCCGTATGAACCCTTCGATAGGCTCCGTATGAACCCTTCGTAAACTTTATTTGAAAATAGTTATTTGAGGTGTATATTTTTCGCTCCCATTTCATGCCCAACTTGTTTGTAAATCTTTGTATAAGCCCTTCATCTTCGAGCGCTTTTAATCTCTTCTTTATCTCCGCAAGGCTTACTTTTGCTAGTCCCGCCAAATATTTGTCGCTTGCAAAACAATACCCAACTTTATTTGATAGCGCATTAAGTCTTCCGTATAAAATTGCTGTTGAATCGTCTATTTTTGGATGGTCGGCAACATAAGCCGGTATTAATAGAAAGGCGTTGTGTGAATTATCTTCGACTTGGAAGTTTTCTTGAAATTCTTCTTGCTTTATAGAATCTTTATCTGATATTATGTTTACCATATTATATTTATCCTTTTGGGGGGTTTATTTAATATATCTACACTCGCGTGTAGTTCCCGTTGGGGGGGCGGAGTGGTTCCTGCTCCCTCAGCTCTTTTTTTTAAAAAACTTTCAGTCGGCTGAAACCTTCACGCCATTGCTCCCTTATATCTTTTTCTTTAATTATTATAAACTGTTATTTTCAACAATTTTATCTAGGACTTGGGTCACTTCATGATTTGTCAATTTATAGACTAGCCCTTTAATATCGCTAGGCGTTTTAATTCTCCCTTTCATATAACGGTATAGTGTTGTTCTGCAAACTCCTAGTTGTTTTGCAATAAATGTTTGCTTTATCCCTCTTAGTCTTAGGTATGTACGTAAATCCATGCTTTTATTTAACCTTTTGTGTTGCGTTCAATTATTAGATTTAGTATATTAAGTGTATAAATTAATAACAAGCACTGTTAAAAATAATTTAGGTCGGAAGGCCAAGTGAGATGATGATGAATACAAAAAAAGAATATACAAAGGAAACAAAAGACCTAATATTACAGGTTGAGAATTTTGAGGTTTTGCATAATCTGGTTAAAGGGTTGAACGCCTTAGAGCTAAAAAGAGCTTATTTCATTCATATATTTGGTTTTGATGTTGAATTGGATCACGAGTTTTTTACTAGTTTTGCAAAAAACGTAGATTTTGAAGCGGTAATAGAACATTTAAATATTAAATAAAGGGTGATGATGATGAAAATTATAACAAAAGAAATTGATAAGTTGTTGGAAAGAGAAGGCCAAAAGGTTCAACACGATGTAAGTACTGGCAATACAAGTTCAAAGTTGATGGCTGTCTGTCATCTTTTCCACCCTTTTTCTGATTGGGATTGGTATTTAATAGGTTATTCGATGAAAGGTGGCAAGGACTATGTTTTTGCCTTAACTAGTGGTTTTGAAATAGAATACGGTGATGTTTATTTGCCGGAACTGTTGGAAATTAGAATATGCGGTCTACCTTTAGAAAGAGAATTGGTTTTCAAGCCTATTGATGTTAAAGAATTATATGAAAAGCTTAAAAAAGGTGAAAGATAATGAATGATTTTGACTTTATCAAGCCCGTCTTTGTACTGGTTCTAGGTATTTTAATAGGTAGATTCTTAACGATAAGAAAGGATAGATAATAATAATGGATGCTGAAAAACAAAAAATACTAGACTTTTTATTTGAATATGAGTTAGATAAGGATAAGCGCTATTACTACCCAGTAAGCGGAGATCTTGCAACGGGTGAAGAAGTTGTAGATGATTTTTTAGAATTTTTTTATGGCAAAGATAAATATGTATTATGGGAGAACTATTGTATAAAGGATTTATCGGGTGGGTTTTTACATGAAGAAATGACAGATGAAGATCTTGAAAAAAAATATGATGAAGACAAAAACGATGTAGAGCTTTTCTGGAACATCTGGACAGATGGCAACAGCTTAGAAAGGGAAGGTGAAGAATGATAAAACAAACAAATGAAGAAGTTTTAATTGATAGATTAAGCGATTTTTATGACTTGCACCCTGAAATCAGCGACTCAATTTACGACGAGGCTATTTCAACCCTTGATTCATATAATTATGATGATGTTGACATGCTAGATGAACACGTTTGGGTTTACTTTTGTGATTCGATCATGGATTCAATGACCGACAAGGGGCATGTTGAATTAATTTCACTAGATGACGAATCTTTTAAAAAAGAAGTTTCAAGAATCTTAGATCAAGACCAACTAATGGGTGCGATTGTCAAGATCAAATAAGATTAAAATAACAAACATTTTAAAGGCTGAAAATGTTAAAAGAAAAAAAGGCCTGATAACCTAATATAAACATTCATAACGAGGGGAACCACTATGAATAATAATGATAAAGAGATAGTAAAAAATGACTATCTAGTTGAACTAAAAAATACACAAGAGATGTGTAAACTATTAATGCAAACAAAGCATTACGATACTATTGGAGCGGTTGGAGTTTTTGCAATTGTTGAAACTGCTAAATCGCTTGGAATTGACCCGCGCTTAGCTCTTGGCGGTGGTCTATACTATACACGGGGCAAGGTCGAGATGTCATCTCGCATGATGAACGCTTTAATTAGAGCTCAAAAACATTCAGTTACTCGAGATAAACGCTCAGACGATACAATTTGTATTTTACACGGCAAAAGATCAGACACTAACGACATGTGGTCAGAAAGTTTTTCAATTGAAGATGCGAAAAAAGCAGGAATTTACGGATCAAGAGGACCTTGGCAAACATATACAAGAGACATGCTTTTTGCAAGAGCTCTTTCAAGATTGGCCAGACAGCTTTTCCCGGATATCATTGGCAATTGCTATGTTGAGGGCGAAATATCTTTAGATCCGAGCATTAAAGAGCCTAAAACAAAACATATTGACATTAAAAGCGAAGCCCAAAACGACAGCGAAACAGTAGTCGAAGTTGTTGCAGACCTACGAACAGATGAAGAGGTGAAAACGCTAATGGATTTATTCAATGTCGTTCCAGATTACAAAAAAACTATCGAATTATTTTTAAGAAAAAAAGAAATCTTATCGCTTAAGGAAATGCCAAAAGAAATGTATTCAAAAGTGGTGAAAATTGCTCGTGAAAAAGTAAAAGAATATGTTTCTTCATTGCAAACTAAATTTTCTTCACAAGAGTTGGAGGTAGCAAATGCATAAAAACGATTTAATATGTTGGATAGTAACTGGAGTTTTATTTGTGGTCTTTTTACTAGGCTCTTTTCACCTTGCAAATGAATATAGCATCGTGGCAACTAAAGCTAAGACCGAAATCGAATTAAAAAAACTTTCACTTATGGGGGGATCACATGCATAAAATTATATTTGAAACAGAATCAGAGTGGCTTAAGGTCAGAAAAGAACATATTGGGGCAAGTGACGCTGGAATTATCATGGGCGTATCGAGATGGAAAACTAACGATGGGCGTATAAAAACGCCTTATCTTTTGTGGCAAGAAAAGCTGGGTCTTGATGAAATGGATTGTGACAATCCCGCGACACGTTACGGAAAAGCAATGGAAGCTCCTGCAAGAGAAGCATATCAAGAGATGGTTGGTGATTTATTTGAACCAGTTTGTGTAAAAAACGCAAAATATCCGCACTTAATGGTTTCATTAGATGGCTTAAACGTTACAGATGACCGAGCAGTTGAGATAAAAAATTGCAAATCAGAAGATCATGAGCTAGCGAGAGCTGGAAAAGTCCCTCCAAAATATTATGCTCAAGTCCAAATGCAAGCGATGGTAACTGAGTTACATTTTGTTGATTATTTTTCTTTCCATAAAAACGAGGGAATCCTTGTTAAGGTCGCAAGAGATGAAGTATATATTAAAAAGATGGAAAAAAAGCTTGATGCTTTTTGGAAATGTGTCGAAACACTTAAAGAGCCTGCTTTGACCGATGATGATTTCGTTGAGCAAGGAAATGAATGGCTTAAAATTGCTGAAAAATTATATGATCTGAAATTGCAAAAGAAAGCAATAGCCGATCAAGAAAAAGATCTTGGAGAAATGCTAAAAGAGAGCTCAAGCCACAGAAACGCATGCTCAGGCCTCTATCGCTATACACGTAGTACAACCATAGGGCGGGTAGACTACAAGGCCATTCCTGCGCTTGCAAACGTCAATCTGGACGATTTCAGAGGTAACACCGTTACCAGTTGGCGCATACACAAGAATAAAAGTTAACCTGTTTTTTAAGTAAGTTTATTTTTTGGAGAAAAAATGACCCCCTTGATTGGGGGTTTTTTGTTGACTGATTTTTTAAAATAAATTATCGTTATTTTTAAAAAAAAAGAGGTAACCTGTGAAAAAGATTTTAATTGTTTTAAGTATTATATTTTGTGGAAGCGTTTTTGGTAGTTGGCACTCGTTCGATACCCCGCCTCAAGAAGGACAAATGCATATGATCGTAGACATGTGTGCCGGCGTTCACTACACAAAACGACAGGTGTTAATCATATCTCATTATCATGAAATAAAATCTGCATATGATTTTGATGACAACGGATGGTGGGATGCAGAACCTTATCATATTTTGGAATGGTTTAGTCAAGGCTCGAAAATATTATATCTACCGTCTGACATTGATCAAAACTTTGTTGATAGAATGCAACGGTTTGTTAAGTAATTTTTAACATAATAACGTTCCAGATATATAGGACGATTCAGCATTGACTATATCGACAACTTTGTTTCCTGAAAAAAATTGAATCGAGGCGTAAAATTCTGATGCTGCTGTAATTTTTGCCACTACATTTGCTCTTATAACAAATTCATCCGCAGAGTCTCTAAAATTTGCTGGGCTTAATCTATAATATTGAGTATTAGAAATTCCGTCAAATTTTAAATAACCCTGTGTCATCGCTGCTTCAACTTGATCAACTCTTACTGCTACTGTTATGAAATAAACCCCTGTAACAGGTGCTGTAAACCGTGATGTGCCATCATAGTCCCCCCCCTGATCCATTATTTCACTTGTAAATTGGCACTCGTAGCCAGTACCGTCTCCCGTCACGTTGTCTTGAGCACCACCAATTGTTGCACAAAAGCTTGGTTGCTTAGGCATCGTTACTTCCCACGTTGTTGGCGCGACAATGTAGGTATTAGTTGAATTTGTTGCTACCATTATAGGCCTATTTCTATAGGTTCTTCATAAGCTGTTTTATATTCTACTTTAGAAACATGCGTTTGAATTGCTTCATCAATAATTGGAGAGATAGTTGTATATGATTTATCTTTTTTTATTGCTTCATACAGATCTTTTTTGCAAATAGCTATATTATTTTCTAAAAAATATTTCAACATTGCTATTGGATCTTTATAAAATGCTTTTAAGGCTAAATCTTCCCAATCTTCTATTTCAAAACCATCTGCCCAAATTTCGATTGTTTGTGATTCGACTCTTTCTGGGCTTCTTTTTTCATCGGGATCATATTTGCCTGAATGAAAGCCATCCATTGCAATAATTGCGGGAATAAGTATAGCTGGATCCATTGAAATTTCTTTCGTTTGTTTAGATCTATAATAGTCAAACCAAACTCTAATTATGTTTTTTTTTGCTTTATTAATCATTCCTTTCAAAGCGCTTCTTGTCCAATCGTTTGGAGTGTTTCCATAGAAATGATCAAATGCTTTTTGATCTGATTCTGATATTTTGTGTCCTAAAATATGATATGTTTTCATTTTAAATTCCTTTAATTTACTAATGTTCCTGCAAAAGCTGATGAATCACTATTGACAATATCAACAACTTTTGTCCCACTATCTATTTTTAAATATATTATACATGTTGATGCGGCTACCATTCTCATATTAATTGAGCCTGCAAATGTATGTTGAGTCGCACTATTCATAATTGACCCCGGATTAACCAGATGATACCATGTATATCCAGAAGCTACTATTGTCATAGATCCAGATGTCATAGCTGCGGTTAGTTGTGTAGCTCTAATAGATACTGAAAATAAATAATTTGCAGTTACTGGAGCTGTGAACGTAGAAGTACCATCGAAATCCCCCCCTTGATCATAGTTTTCGGTTGTAAATTGGCACGTATAGGTACTAGCATCGCCTGTCACATCGGCTTGTGTTGCTCCAGTTCTTGCAGCAAAGCTTGGCTGCTTAGGCATTGTCACTTCCCACGTTGTAGGCGCGACGATGTAGGTGTTAGTATTATTAGTTGTTACCATTGGTCATCCTTAACATAATAGTTTTCCTGAAAAATAACATGTTGAGCAGGCTAAAACATCAACAACTTTTGTTCCGTTTGATAATTGAAGATAAATTATCGAAGTAGAAGCTGCTGTCATTCTATAAATTTTAGATGCAACAAATGTATAATAATTAGAAGCATCTTTAGCAACACCCGGACTAATTAAGAAATATGAATTAGCTCCACTTACTTTTATTCTAATGTCACCTGTAACCATTGCTGCTGAAATATTTGCTGCACATACTGAAAATGAAAACAAATAATTTCCGGTTGCTGGTGCCGTAAAGGTAGATGTGCCATCGAAATCCCCCCCTTGATCTACTAGTTCATTTGAAAAAATAACAGTCTGGATTGTGCCGTCACCTGTCACGTTATCTTGGGATTCACCAACTGTATTTGCAACAAAAGCTGGCTGCTTAGGCATTGTCACTTCCCACGTTGTAGGCGCGACAATGTAGGTGTTAGTGCTGTTAGTTGTTACCATTTAAACCACCGTGATGTTTCCTGTTGATGAAATTACTTGCCAGCCTAAATCTGTCTCGGTACAAATACAATGGATTGTGTCCCCAAGGGCTACAGAGGCTAAAGATCCGCCTGCACCAACTGTTGTAATTGAACTTCCCATCCTGATATATTGATTTTCTCCTTGGACAATACTCCAGCCAAGTGCTTGCTTGAAATTTGTGATTGCAAATTCTGTTCCAACAGCGGAAGTATCCGGTAATGTCATTGCTAGTACTCCTACTTTGTTAGCTATATATCCGTTTGCCACAACAAGACTTGCGTTAACTGTAGTAAGAGTCCATGTAAGTCCTCCACCGCCTCCACCAGCTTCCCAAGTTACTGCTCCAGATCCATCCGTAGTAAGAACATCACTAGCATTACCATCCGCAACTGGGAATGTATAAGATTCACTAAAAGTTATGGCTCCATTCGCTGCTGCAATTTCTAAAGATGAGGTGCCTGTGCTTGGATTAATGTTAGGCCCTACTTTGAAAGCATCAGCATCTGAATTATCCATTCCTGCACTAAAAGCCGTTGAGCCTGTTATTAACCACTGAGAGTACGGGTCTCCTGTTGAGGTTGCTCCACCAACTGAAATGTTACATGCTGCATTACCTGCTGTAGCGGTGTTATCCATGTTCATTATATTAGCTTGAACGATTCCAGAAGCTTCTCTGCCTCTACATGTGAGGTCTCCATCCATTT
>Ga0307928_10000232_pt1 | contig 39766 bp, 65 predicted proteins | sample AceLakmetagen232_FD_201815 | JGI IMG/M metagenome (GOLD analysis project Ga0307928, IMG submission 201815) | Saline water microbial communities from Ace Lake, Antarctica - #232 | ecosystem: Environmental > Aquatic > Non-marine Saline and Alkaline > Saline | place: Antarctica: Ace Lake...
GGTTTTCTGATTTTAGCCAACCGCATGATTTCAAAGAAAAGAGTTCCTCTTGTATCCTCGAAACCCCCTCGCTTTCCAGCAATGCTAAAACTCTGGCATGGAAATCCACCACAGTAAATGTCTGCTTCGGGCAATAATTCGGGATCAACTCCTCGAATGTCATTTGCAAAAAACTCACCTTCTTTCGGTTTATGTATAGCTGTATAACTTATATTTGCATACTTGTCTATCTCAACATGACCGACACATTCATGTCCTGCCTGTTCCATCCCCAAACGAAAACCACCTATGCCGGAAAATAAATCTAAGAACCTCATCTTGCCCCTTTCTGCACCTCTCAATGCCCTTAATTTTTACCCTTAGCATAACATTACTAATGGAACTTATTCAGCGTATGGCTCTGTATGCCCCTGTGTTGGCGTACTGCAGACCATATCAGACAACCGAGAAATAAAAGCAATAGTAATAGTTCAGTCATTCTGCGTCCTCCTCATACTCCTGATTCCAGCATTGTTCGCAGGTAATACCACGGCAGCCATTAGGCATTCCGTTTACATCTGGTGAATATGATTTATTCCAATCTACTTTCGGACCATATCCTAATCGAAATGTTTCATCACCCGGACAATGCTTATGATATATACTTTCTATTCTCTTTTTATGTAACTTCATTCTTTTCGATATATAAATATCTTTATACGTCATATCATCCCTCTTTATCGGCTTTGTACCATTTGCCGACTTCATATTTATTCATTGTTACCTCCTGTAATTTGTTTTGATCCGTTCATAATCTCAGCTATTCTTTTTCTAACTGCCATTGGTATTACCGCAACATTCTTCTCACGCTCAACCATACTGTTATAAGTCTGAAAGAACCTTGCTCTGTCTGCTATCTGGTTTTCACTCATACATAACTGTCTAAATCCCATTGCTTTAGTTGCCTTTCTAACCATCAGGCTTAAACTTTCTAATGCTTCACGTTCTGCATAATACCCATACCTACTGATAACACCGACTACCTCCTGCCATGCTTCACCTGCCGTCAACATAACCACAGGGGTTTGTATATCAACCATCTTTGCCCTAATCCCTGCTACTGTTGGTGGTCTATCGGATATGGATATGAATGCTTGTACCGCTGCAAGTGTCAGCCTGTAATCATCCCCCTCAAAGAAGTTGTACCAAATACCCAGCTTTGCATCATCTGTAGCGTCAAACCAGTCATATGTTTTAGAGAGAGTTAGGAATATATTTGCAAATTCTTTTTTAGTCATTAGGATTCTCATAAAATAAACTAAAAGAACATTCTTTGCACATTTCGGACGGTTCATCATCTTCAATATCCCTTTGATAGCCATAGCATTTACCGTCAATATCTTTTCTTGCACCTTCGCATAGTGCTAATAATGATGGTGTTGTTCGTGTATTCCACGCTTCAATCGCTTCATCTTTTGAATTTATATTAACAAATACAAGGGTTTTATTGCATCTTTGGCAAGTTAATTCCATATAACCATGAATTTGAGTATATAATTCTAACTGATTTCCAAATGCCCCACAATATGGACAAGGCTTTAATTTATTCATCACTTACCCACTTTCTTAATACATCATCTGATTTCTCTGCTCTTGTCATTGGTTTGTTTGATCTACCTTCCTTCTCGTCTTTTCTTGCCCAACTAAGAATAACCCGATAGTGGTCTATATAGTTTTTCCCTTTTTTATTACTGCCTATGTAAATATCTAATCTTTCTATTCGTTCTTTGGCATCCACTTCACCGAATTTATCAATTAGCTTTTCATATTCATCATCTTTTAACAGCACTTTTTTAAATTCACCATATCTATGTTTTGAAGGTGGGCTGTCGACTTCAGGCGACTCCGGTATATCCTTGGTTACATGGTTTAATGGTTTAATGGTTCCTTGGTTATATGGTTGTTTGTTGTTATCTGTTTGTTGTTTGTTTGTTATCTGTTTGTTATCTGTTTGTTGTTTGTTTGTTACTTTGCTGTTGTTTGGCTTGTTGCTCGGCTTTTCTATTTTCTGATAATCACTATAGTTAATCACGCTTATAAGGGTAAATCTGTTTGTTGCTGTGCTTGTTATTTCATTTGTTGATTTTAACTTATTTAGTGATGTTCGTACCTGCTGCACTGATAAGCCTGTTTCTTCTGATAGATGATTAAGCGAAGTAATTAAACAACCTTTTTTAATAGACTTACCATGCCATTTATTATCTTTGTGATTAGCTTTTAAAAGTAAATGAGTAAACAACCGACAAACATTTATATCAGAATACCACTCCCAATCTAATATTGATCTGTATAATGCTATAAAGCCTTTGCTTTTATTATCACTTCCAGCCATTTCATCCCCTGCCCTCTTGCTCATTACTAATTCTGTCCATCACTTGAGTTATGCAGTTTAAGACAATAAGCTGCTCATCTTTATCATACTTCATAAATTCAGATAATTCATACCATATTGATGAAAGATGTATTAATCCATGATCAGGATTACTATAACGCTTTGCTATTAAATAATACTCAGTTGATAACATTTGAATTTTTGTAGCAGTCATCCCTACTCACTTCCTTCCTTAATCTGCAGCATCTTTTTTAGCTTTATCATATTTTCTTCGTTAGGTTTTCCTAATCCAGTTTCCCATAGTCTATAAGTGTTGATATGTACACCAAGTAATCTCGCCATATCTGATTGATTAAACCCTAGCTGCTTTCTACGTTTTTCAATGTTCAGTAGGATCACCTCCTTTCTTCATTTAATTATACACAACAATAACAACATTGTCAAATAAAAAGATAACAATTATTTGCGTTTTTGTGGTAGATATTTGCTGTAAAATGTACACTTTTCGTATCAATCAAACATGGTTGTCTGCCTTGTTGCATTGGCTATTCTTTTATTCCTTTTATCTTACCATTTTCAATTTCGACAACAACCAATTCGCACATTTCACAGGCGGTACAATTCTCAGGGTCATCTTCACATTCCGTGCATGTATCACATTGGTCAAATCCGTTTCTATCAACAACCTTGTTGTCAAACTCTGCTTTATCAAGCAAGTGACTAATCGGACACGAAGTTGCAAAACACAGTCCTTTGCCGTTTTCGTCGGCTTCCTCTGCATCTAGATGCTCACAGTTATAATTTTCAAGATTATTAAAATAACCGCAGATATTAGTTAATTCATCAATGTGATATATCCTTCTCGTCATTTTATATTCCCTCCTTATTCATCCCAACACTCCTTGCATATCTTTGCGTAATCATCTTGTGGGTCTGTACCGCCTATGCAATCCTCACATATAGTCTGACCACATTCGTCACATATTATGCTATCATCTAACCTTCCTGCATTGCCTGTTGGTTCATCACATATCATACAATATTCTAAACTCACAACCCAACCACCTTCAGATAATAAACATCATTGACACACTGCAGCGTGATTTCATTATCAATGATTATCGTATTAACCACTAATCCTGTAGTAATCCTTGTATGTGGCTGATCAATTCTGCAAAATGATGCAATTTCATTTTTCATAAAATCATATACACCCTCGTATGATATGTCTTTGTTTACTTTGCCGTATCTGTCAGTTACTTTTGTTATTCTTACTTTCATGTTTGTTCTCCTGTTCCTTCTTAATCTTCGCCCGATACCATCTGAAATAAGCGATATGTGTTGAGTATGCCGGGATAGCCTTTACCTCTGCTAATTCTTTTTTAGTCATATCTAATCCCTCCACTTCGATTTATTCAGCTTGAAATAATCATATAAAGTTCCTGTGTATTCTTCGTCTATTATTTCCCATGCTATTTTATATCTTTTGCCACCGTCAAGATGGTATCTAAATCCATCCTCATCAACGATATAAAGACCTGTCATTTTACCGTTTATATATTCTGCCATTGAATAGACTTCATATAACTTGTCTTTTATAAAATTGCCATACTTAGTATTTAACCTTCGTGCTTTCATAATACCACCCCAAATAAGTACTTTTTGATGCGTTCGCTGCCGATGGATTGTACGCATTGTTCTGCTTTTTTTTGTGATGAAAAAGATTCACAATCTTGATTGAGTTGATATTTAGCACTAAAATCTGCTATAACAGTATGTGTATAGTAGCTATATTCAATAAAATACTTAGCCTGAGTATCATCCTCCCAATCCGGCACAAACTTATCATGCTCAAACTGCCATGCTGCAATTTCCTGTGTAAGCTTTAATTTTTCAACTTCAAATTCCGCTGCCGCTTCCGTTAGGTAGATGTTGCCGATTGAGCGTCGTTTCCCATTAATAGGATGTAAACCCCAATCTGAATAACATACAAAGCCATCACTATCTATATACCAATACATCTGCCCTTCCTTCATATTAAAAATACTATCAGGTTCATCAGGTAGTAGTGCTTCAACTATTTTGCTAACATCAGCAATTTGTATATGCACTCTATTTTTTAATGCAATAAGTTCGTTTTTAACATCTGAATTAGCAACTGAATTTTTTTTATTTAAATTGATTATTGACATTGAAAAGTCATTTGACATTTTTTCAAGTTCCTGCTGTAATTCTCCTTTTGATTTATCCATTATTGCCCTCCAGTTTTTCGATTTTCTTATTTGCATCTCTTAGTTTTTTCATCAATCCTAATATTTCAGAATTTAAGTCATCTTGGTTTTCCAATAATTGCTCGACAACATCATTGTCGCTTGCTTTTAACACTATGTCTTCTAAACGGCTCACGACTCCCTCAATGGATTTAATTTCGGGTGGAGTGTTTACCCCTGCATGATACTTAATCGCATTCAGCACACCAGAAAGGCTGGTTAGGTAGCCTATCTCGTCATAAGCGTACTTATCCTTAGCTTTGTTACCTTGAAAACTTCCTGCATCTCTCCGATAACAGAGTATATAGTTTAATGGTTTGAAGTCCAAGTAATATGGTCCAACTAATTTAATCATTCTTTTCATCCCTCCATGTATTATGCTTGGTACTTTTCCTGTGCTTTTTATCTTCCAGGTTTCCGAATCGTGTCTGCTTATATTCCTTTTCTTTATCTTTTATTTCTTTTCGCCTTTTACATGCTGCGATGTATTCCGGCTTCTGACATGTATCCTGACAGGCTTCATATCTGTCGTCTGTGCAATGCAGACATGGTAAATTGACATTGCCATATCCTGATACTTTGTAAACTGGATCATTTATATTCATTTGGCTTCCCTTCTTTCAATATCTTCATTAATTCTAGTATGGTTTTCCCTGTCTTAGTGCTTAATAATCTAAGCTTTCGTATAAATTCATCTTCTTTAAGTTCTTCTTTTAAATGTTTTTGATCTACGTAATCTAGTTCTTTGAATTTTTCTATATCATTGAGCATATCATCTTCTGTCTGAAATTCGTTTTTCATTGTTCTACCTCCTTCACTCATGATACTTTCCTTCTATCTTCCATTTCGGTATATCGTCAAATTGTTCTACTTCAACTGGTAAATATATAATTTCACCTGTCTTGATATTAGCTGTGCAATCATTGTATTTTTTGACTGCTGTAACCCATTTGCGATAATCTCCCGGTAAATCTATTACCAATTCGCTTAGAGTATCGCCCGGTTCTATTGTGCGTGGCTCATACTGGACTTCTATATCTTCTGTTACGCTTTGCCTGCTCTCAATTTCAGCTTCAATACAGGCAACAGCTATGTACACCACACAGATCATAGCAATTAATATAACCCACGTCATTACAAACCTAACCATATTTACTATCTTGATCTGTTTGATTTTCATTATTGCCATGTCAATCCATGACGGTTTTTTATGTTTCATTGCTTGCCTCCTTGATGTATTTTCTAAATAACAATACCGCATCGGCTGCCATATAAGCTTCGGATATAAATTCTCTATCCTTTAACATTTCAGCTAATTGCTTTTCACCTAATCCGCCAATTAACCAAGCGTTATTATGTCTGTACTTTTCGCCCAAATCAACATATATTGCATAACCATATGTGTAATCATCGTCCGAATCACTTTGTCCACTTATAAATATATTACAGTCAGGTATTTTAAATTTTACTATATATATTTCTTCTTCTGCGTCTTCAATCTCAACTTCATAGCCGAACAACTTTGATAATCTTGCTTGTTCTTTTTCCATCAATTTATTATCCATTTCATATCTCCAAATTATAGGCTGCTGTTACACAGCCTGTGTTATGCGATTAGTTCCATGTAGTTTCTAATCCTTGCTTTTTTAACCGTCTTGCAATAGCCACATACATCACAATATTCCGGTTCAACTTCTCCGTTTTTAACATCCATGATATGCAGTATATTTTCTTCAATCTCATCAAGTGCCTGTTTCAATAGATAGTTTGGTATCTGGAATATGTCAATATCGGTTACAGTTTCTTTTGTTGCTATTGATAGATAGAATGGTAATAATTTAGATACATTCTGCTTAGTTACTGCCTGATATACCGCTCCCTGAATGTCATATCTCCATCTATCAATGAACCTCATATCTTTTAAGATTTTCAAATCAGTGATGCATTTATCCGGTATGTAACTATCTATCTTAATTTTCCAGTCAATACCGAATAACTGACCTGTGAATATTGTTTGCTTCTCACCTGATAGAAACTGCATGAATAATTCATCACGTTCGATGCGTTCTATAATTGCATTAGCCTTTTTATATTCTGACCGCAATGTACCCTTTTGTGTAAATATCAAAGGATTTCTGGTTATAAATTCATCAATACTGCCTTCAAAGTGTGCATCAACATAGCTGCCGACTAACATCGAGATTGAGGAAGGATATATGTATTCACCTTTCAGCATTGCCATTGCCATAGCTTCACATTCAGTAAATCGTTTATATTGAGATACTGACATGTATTTCATGTTCATTTCAGGATCAAAATAATTATCTTTATTCAGCATTATCTTCTATATCCATCTGTCGGCTATCGGTTTCTGTGAAAGGGTCTTTTATCTCATCCTCAATATCAGCGTTTAATATTTCCTTTTCACGTTCAATTTCTGCCGATACTGCATATTGCATTTCTGTTGACATGTAACCGAATACCGATATCAATTGACGCAAGCAAGTTTTTTCTGCCATCTTATCAAATTCATTCTGCCATGGACTATAACTTGATCCATAAGAAGGAGAATACTTTTTGCCGTATTTTTCGCATTCATCTTTTGTCATATATACCGACTTTTTAAAACCGTTTAGCAATTCGATATAAGCAAAATAGCCGACTATTACATCACTTGTCTTTTCGCCTTTTATATCAATCAGCCCTGTCAATCGGTTTTCTGCATCATCAATCAACATACCTTCATATACTTTGCCTGAGTTGATAAAGCGATACTTGCCTGTCCTCTGTGCCAATTGAATATATCCCTTGTAACCGATCATAAATGTTGGTTTATTTTTGAATGGTACTACATAGGCAAATCCGAGATTTTTAACAATAGGTAATTTCAAAGCACATGCTTTTAATGCTTCAACCATGACTGCGTGAGGATCACATTTCTGCAAACTTGAATCTGTGCTATATAAATCCAATAACGATGATGCGAATGCACCTGCATTTTCCTTCATGCTGTTTTTCATCTGCGCTCTAAATGTTGGATCGTTCAGCAAGCCTTTAAATTGACTTATATTTACTATTGCATTACTCATAATATATCCTTTTCCCTTTCACGCCACAAAGCAGCTTCATCTTCGATGGCTCGCTCTGTGCATCGATCCCTTAGTTTTGCCATCCTGCTTTCGTTCTTTTCTGCTATCTGCATTACATCAGATATGTAATCGTCAACATTTTCAGACAATACCTGAAATACAAATGCATCTCCTTCTCTATTAAATAATTCATCTTCCGGCTCAAGTCCTTCATTCTTGCCATTTCCGATTAATTCATCATATCCTGCATAATGAATCATCGTCCTGATTCGATATTCAAGGTCAGTCATTCCTGCAGCACATAATATTACCCTGACTTCTTCTAAATCTTCAAGAGTATTGATATCTATAATCCTGTCCATTCCGAACCCTCCAATATATCGCTCATGCTAACCACAAGCCCTGTGCGCTGACATAAATACAGCCGTATGTTTGATAGCATTTCCATTCTTATATCAGTGTTGCCGTTTATAATCTGGCTGATGGTTGCCGGACTGCATCCGACTGCTTCTGCCAACTCACCTTGTTTTATTTTGTGAGTAAACATGAAGATTGCAAGTTTGTTTTTTAGTTTAAATTTTGCCATTACGCTTTAACCTCCAATACATTCCATTCATTTTTTACAAACATTTCATATGATAACTCTGCATCGTGCAAAGTCATGTGACTTTCGTGCATTTCGTCCATATCCTCATCCTTCCATACACCTTGTGGTACATGGCTTGATAGTGACTCGATGTAGAATCCTCTTAGCGTTTCCATCCTCTGGTGTATACTCATTTTGCTACCTCCGTAATTTATTAACTACCTACATTATACATCTTAATACTAACTTGTCAACCCCTTTTCTAAAAGTATTTTATTTATTTTATAACTATTTTAGATAATTGTTATATAAAGGTTGTTGGCTGTTGATAAAAAAGGACAAATAAAAAAGCCCAATTAAGGGCTTTAATCATATGTTATCCGCTCCGCTATGTTGCTGCAATAATAATATTTAATTAAGTTCTGATATTTGATGTATCTGTCTTAACTTCTCTGCATGATTTAAATTAAGGGTATTGACCTGCTCAATCATGGTTTGATTTAATCTATTAACATTCTCTGCCTTTTCAACTTTGGCTGATGCTACTTTTAACAATAGATCCATTTCTTCAATCTGAGTATTCAGCTTTGCAACTTCTATTGCATAGTCAATATCATCTGCTTTAATCTCCGGACCTATGTATTTAACTTTGAAATATGCACACATACCCTGACAAATTTCCTCTGCTACTTCATTCTGAAATGCATCATCTTTCATTAATAATGCTTCTGCCTTATAATCCATGAACCCACACTCACATAGTATAGCAGGCATTTTAGTATATTTCAATACATAAAAACCGGATTGTTTAATTCCTCTGTTTCTCTGTTTAGTACCTTTGACTAAAAAACCATGAACTGTTTGTGCTAATAACTTACCTTTTTTACTTCCTTTGTAGCTGTATGTACTTATACCCTGTGCTGTGCTGCCCTCTGGCGACCACTTACCCTTGAATGCATTGAAGTGTATACTTACCATAGCATCTGCATCATAGGCGTTAGCACGCTTCACACGCTCGCCAAGGCTTGTATCTCTTGTACCCGGTGATAATAGTATAGTTAAGAATCCACATCTTTGCAATGCTGATACTAATTTATCTGCTGTTGGCATATTAAATTCATTTTCTTTTATAATTGTACCATCAGGAAACTTCGGCGATCTTTTCCCTGCTGTTTTTAATCCATGTCCATCATCAACAGCTATTTTAATCTTTGCCATTACTTATCATCTGCTTTCTTTTTAGTTTGATACCCCAAGAAATATGTAACCGACATTAATATAATAGTAAATGTATCCTTAATCGGTAATACTTCCTTGAGTGCCAATATAACAAATACCAATAAAACGCACATAGTAATTATAGATTTCATGTTTATTAGTTTTGCAAGTTGCACTCTGAACAATGATTTTTTAACTGCCTTATCCCATTCAGTTTGAATTACATCGTCTAATTCTCCATTGTTATTTAGATTCATTCCATCGTACATAATTAAACATCTCCTTTATGATTGTCGTGGACATCAGCCCTTAGTTCATCAATTCGCCTGTGTGCAGACTTAATATCTCTTGTGTTAATAGTTACTTCTTTGCATACATCTTTTTGTATCTCTGATACTTTATCGACTTCCTTTTCTACATATATTAGTTTAACACGCATTACAGCGATTGCCACAATGAACGATAATACATATACCACTAATTGTATTCCTATGCCTACCCAAAAACTTACGTCTAAACCTTCCATAATATCTCCCTACTTCATAAATTCAGTTCTGCTGCCTAATGTATCTATCTGATAATGAACGCCTATCATCTCGACAAATGGATCACTAATAGGTTCCACCCCTGTACCTGCTATCCTTTTAACTCTTAACTTTAATAATGCCCCTACTTTATAATTAGTGCCTGTAATTTCTCCTATATCTATATAGTGGTGAGTTATATCAGGTTCGTTTGCAGGTATATCTTCCTCACCACTAAAATTTGCTTCACCAGCCATTTGTTCACCCATATCGCCGATATCATAAAATATTTGATACTTTACTTTTCGTGCTGTTGCGTTATTGTCTCCATCTGTGATTATATGTACGTGTACATTAATGTCAGTACCTTCCTTCCAATTATGCAAAACCTCTACCGTTGATAAATCCGCATAATCATTTAACCCAAATGTATAAGATTTTAAATTCGAACTATATGTCGACCATGTTGGAGCTTTTGACGCTGGTACTTTTGCCGCTGCTAATGGTATATAGATATCATTCCAACTCGGTGTTTTTAACCCTCCTGCAATATACCAATTAGTACCATTATTTAAGAACAGACACGATTCATCTTGATATAATACTTTCAATGCTACATCTGACGGATTAGTAGCTGTTACTATTCCTGCATTAATATTTGTTAGTCTATACCATAGACCACTTGAAACAGCAGGCATTTTATATGTTTGTGCCGATGCAGAATTACATAATATATCACCCATCTGTGATACTGTTAATGTCGCACCTGATGTTAGTGCTGTTGTATTTCTCTGTTTAATCATATCATCACCTATCCACAAATTTTAATAACTGCCCATTATCCGAAGTACATCCATATAATACGCCATTAAAATCGACTAAATCATTCCCATATCTTTGTGCATTTACTTGGTCTGCTGCTTGAACCCATGTATCGATGCCATTCCATTTTAACAATTTTGCACCTTGAGTATCATTATATCCAGTAAATCCATATAAATTGCTATCAAAATCGATTAAAACACCTATGCTGTGGTATCCATCTAATAATGCTCCTGCTTTTTGTGTCCATGTGGTTGAACCATCCCATTCTAATAATGTGCCATCAGGATATGTTCCTGCAAATAAACTTCCATCAAATGCTGCTAATGAAGTACACCAATCGGAATTATTTGTATCTGCCACAACAAGCCATTCAGCACCTGTGGAATTGAATTCTAATAACTTTACACCACCATCGCCACCAAACGCACCTCCATACACTTTGCTATTATATGAAACTAAAGTATTCAACCAAACTACATTGGCAGCAGTAGTATGATTATCTGCGACCATAACCCATTCAGTACTGCCACTTGTAAATTTAAATAACATTCCATCAGGGTATGTTCCTGCATATAAATCGCCATCATGCACAACTAAGGATCTAATTAATTGCGAATCTAATTGTCCTGCCGCCATCGCCCATATTTCGCCTGTGCTATTCCATTCTAACAATAACCCATTTGGATATGTTCCGCCATAAATCTTGCTATCAAACTCGATAATTCTCATACTCGTTTGAGAACTGAATTGATCGGCTTTTAACACCCATTCAGCACCACCCGACCATTCCAATAAATTGGCATTCGGATATGTACCGCCATATATTTTATTATCAAATTCGATTATTTTTATTACGCTTATTTCATCTTCATACTGTGGCAAAATGGTCTGCCAAGCACTATCAACATAATACCTTTTTATATTTCTAACTCTTTTCCATACACCCATTAAAACCCACCTCTAATAATTAAACATATTAATATAACAATTATACATATTAATATGATATTACATTTTCCTAAATCAGACATTTTAATATCTCCACTCTGTGCCGTCTGTGATTAGATGCACACCCTCATTCGGATATAATAACATTCCACCTGTACTACCATTTACTACGCCAATCAACGTTATAATCCCTGTACCATTGTTATAGATGTCTTTTATTATTCCTTCAACTTCTGCTGTATGCAGAGTAACATCAAATGTGCCTGATGCTGTTAGAAATTCATGGTCTGTGGTTACAAGAACAACATCATCCGTTAATGCAATTTTATCATACCTTGTCATATCATCAATATCAACCCATAATCGGTTGGCAGGTAAATTAGTCGGTTCATCTTCCTGTGCATATACATCAACTTTGTAAACATCATCTTCTTTTGTCGCTCTGACTAAATCAGACATAAAATCCACATCATCAGGTGTTTTCTGTGATGAGAAATTCCCAGAACTTCTTTTAGTGGCCACTACCGTCGAAATAAATGTATTCGCATTCATCCTCTCGATGGTAACCTCCTCAACTAAATAATATGAAATATCATCAATACCATATTTCGGTAATTTTACTTTTAATTTAGTCGATGGTTGCCAATCTGTTTGATAGCTTCTAAACGAAATGCCCTCTGGATACCCATATTGTTTTAAGGCATTATTCGCCACAATTATCGCATCGGCTGTATTGTGTATATTAGCATCATTAATTACATTGACATATATCCCTGATGAATACGATGAGCCACCCTCTAACGCCTGTTGTGCCGCTATTTGAGCGGTGCTATCTACTTCCACCTGTATCATTAAACCGCTATCAGCGTCCGCACCGCCAACCACAACCTGCCTATTACGGTATTCATCTAATTGTTGTGTTACCCTAAAGCTATGAAAATCTTTAAAGCTACCCGTTGACATTATTTCATGTGCCGCATCTGGTGTACTGGAATCTGCCTCAAAATATAAATCCTTGCTATCGTCAATATACCATTTAAAACCTGATGCTTTCGCTAAATCATCATACAAATCTTTTACAGTAGTAATCGGCTTATTAAATCGCTCATAATATGCACCATTTTCAATATTACCTGCCCCAATACCTTCGCTCTCGCCTGCCTTATTTAATATATCAGCTCTTAAATCCTCAACTATAACCCCTGCATAACTGGTTGAATATCCTGCGACCGATGCCCTGCGACCTGCCACATGATTATAACCATCCGAATAAATACGAGTTAATACATTAATTAAATTACCATCACCTGCAGATAACTGTTCAGTACCTAAATTTTTTATATTACCGCCAAATATTAAATTCAAATCATCATCATAAATCTTTATGTCCTGACCAATTCCTGCTATCCAAGAACTGGCAGGTGCAAACAAGGTAATCGAACACGTTCTACGCTGTTTTGATATTCTTGTAATACTCGGCGAACCTGCCTCAATAGCACTCGTTCTATCAATCCCCAAAATCTCAATTTTCATGGTGTACCTACTCCCAATGCTTTCCATCTGTTATAAATTAAATTAGCTAATTTCCGACCATCGTCCATATTGAATAATTTTGCATCGTTTACATTTATAACTATATTTGGACTGCCTCCATTTGCATCATTAACCGCTGTTTTAATATATTGCTGTAATGTCTCTATCGGAGCAACTGCCTCTTTGCCTCTCTCTCCTCCACCCATTAACTCATTGCCATTCATCCCAAATATAGTTGGTCTGTTTAATACCGCACCTTTCGCCTTCCAATTAATCCCTATCTTAGGAACGGACTTACTCATCCAATTAAACGCACCCTTTAGTGTGAATTTTGGCATTTTGGGTAACTTGATTTTTGGCAATTTTAATGAGAATTTAAAGAACCCCTTTATCTTATCTATAACTTTTTTCACAGTATCCCTTGCTGTTTCAATTCTTGTGGTGATACCTGTCTTTACATTATCAAACACTAAATTTGCAGCATCTTTTATCTTTGTCCCAATATCTTTGATACCATCTCTGATATTATAAAACTTAGTTAAAATCCCGCCTCGAATTTGTATAAAAATCTTTTCTACATACCATTTGATTCTATCCCAAACGGCAGCCATTTTAGCTTTCAAATCCTCAATAATGCCCGGAATCTTCGCAGGTAATTCTCTAAACCATTTAACGATATTATCAATTACTGGTTTAACCTTTTTTAACGCATTTAATACTAAAGGAAAAACCTTCTCTGCTATCCATGTCCAATAAGCTATTACTAATGGCAAAACCTTATCAACCATCCATAATAACGCATCAATTAATAGCAACCATATAGGCATCATAATATCTAATAATTCAACTATTATCGGCAATACTGCATCAATCAAAGGCATAAACGCCTCGACTAATTTCAACACTACTGTTATTAATGGAGGTAATAACGCCTCAACCAATGTAAAAAACGCCGCCAATAATGGTTTTAAAATTGGAATAAGCATATCTAATAACTTTATAAATACTGGCATTATTTGTTTTATCAATGGCAATAATAAATCTATTAAAGGTAATAAAGCATTATCTATAAGAAACATAAATATATCAATTATTGGATCTAATACTGGTAAAAACGCATCCAATAACCCTAAGAATACTGGTAATAATTTTGTCGTTATAACTTCTATTACAGGCATTAATTTATCTATTAATGGAACAATGAAATCCATCAACGGAGGAACTATCTTCATTAAGCTTTTCATTAACTTTTCAACTACTGGTAATAATCGCTCGCCGATCTTTACTAAATTGACATTTATTGTTTCCTTCATCCTTGCCATACTTGCCTTGAATGTACCTGATTGTTTGACAAAAGCCTCCTCGGTTGCTCCAACAGCATCACCCATTGCCTTTGTTTTTTCTGTGAAATTCTTTGCCTGTGATCCTGTCAAAGCTATAACCGCTGTACCTGCCTCAACACTACCCCACAACCCCGCTAATTTTATTTGATCATCATCGACTGTATCGCCTAATGCATCTAATGTTCCCTGTAATCCTAATTCCTCAAGTGCCGCCGCTCCTGATTCATAACCTAATTTTTCAAGTGCCTTAGTCATATTTGCCGATGGTTTCATCAATCCTTGTAATGTTCCTCTCAACTGGGTAGATACTTCGGCTGTATTTCCTGTAACTCCTGTAAGTGTAGCCATCGAACCGAATAATTCCTCTTGGCTTACATTCAATGCACCTGCCATCGGAATAACTTTTCCCATTGAACTTGCCAACTCTGGAAATGTTGTCTGTCCTAATTTAACAGTTAAAAATGCTAAATCTGATGCCTTATCAGCAGATTCTTGCGAAACATCTCCGTAACCTTTCATAACAGCAGATAATAAATTAACGGAATCTGTAACCGTCGCATTTCCTGCTGTCGCACCCTTAGATGCTGTTTCCAATATTCCCATACTATCAGCCGTATCACCAAACGCCGATATAGTCTGATATAATCCATCTTGCAATACTTCCGCAGATAATCCTGTGGTCTGCATTAAATCTTGAACATTCCCCTTTAACTCCCCTATCCGTTTAGTTACATCTCCACCTAATAAAGTACTGACATTCGCCATACCTATTTCAAAACTCTCTGCTGCTTTTACTGCCTTGCCACCAACTACAGCACCAAAAGCAACAAACGCTGCCCCTGCAACTGCAACTGTTTTTCCAATACCTTTAAAGAATTTCGCCGTTTTTCCACTCTTTTTATCAATGCCGTCTAACTGCTTATTGACATTCTCGCCACCTCGCAAATCAAACGATCCAAACATCTTAAATGCCTCGAATGCCCCTACTCCCATTCCGAACACCTACCCCCAAAATTTAATTCGTCAATCATCTCTTTATGTTTCAACATCATCTTTTGTAATTGCTCAAATAAATCCATGTTATTTCTATCATCCAATAACTGCTCTCGTATGACTTGCATCCCTTTGTCAAATGCCCTAACCTCAGAATCGGTAAATGCCACATGATAATATTTTTTACAACGAGGACACTCAAAATAAATATCCTGAATGTCCTCGTTTTTCATTATTCTTTTTAACTTTGCAACGAAATTTTTTCCACAACCGCATTTTGCTCTCATTACTTCCACCCTTGTTTTTTACGTATTTCAGCTACATCGGCATAAATTTCCTCTGCTGATTGCTTGCTCAATGTGGGATGTCTCTGTTCACAAAAGACGTCAAAGCCGATAAAAGTCTTTTCATCGAAATGTGGATACATTGAGCAATATAAATCCCAATCATCTTGTTTTATCTTCTGCTTTTTTATTTCACCCAATAATGACAATCCACTATTAAAATCTAAATTCATAATGTAAGACAAATCGCCATAATTGGATGCTAATAAATGGACTACTTCGGACTGACTAAATCCACCACTTTCGCCGTATCTTCTGGCGGTGACATAAAATTTTCTATCGCTTTGTAAATCTCCTTTATAACACCGATTAAATTCATCAAATCCATGTCAGGCACTTCCGCAGGATCAACCCCAACCATACTGCCCACCAAATTATATAAGGAATCTTCACCCTTATGGATTTTCCTTATAACCTCTAAAGCAAGGGTATATCCAAATTCTGTCTGCGTCATATCTTTTCTGAATTTAATCACGATATCCATATCATCAACCAATAGACTGACCATCGAAATATGCTTTGTTTTTAACGTCCTAATATCTGCCATTATTCTGCTCCCTTTATATTTTATGTGGTTGCGTATTCAATATCCCAACTCATAACCGAAGTTGTCGCCTCTAAAGATGTTGCCGTAAATTTCAATTCTGGTACGACCTCCTCTTTATCCAATAAATCCCAATTCAATGGATCTAAATTTATCGCATTATCAACTGTTATCATAATCGCATTTCCACCCTTGGTCTTTCCTGTAAACCTAACCTTTTTATAATCACCATCTGCTATTTCCATTGTCGATGTGATTATCGTCGCTGCCGCCCCTGCCGAACTATTCATTGCCGGATAGAAATCATTAATATTGGCAGGTAACATCTCTAATGCCCTTACCGTCAATATCGTAATTTCCTCATCAATTTCGATTCTGCCTTTTACAGGACCCCTATCACCATCCGCAACCATATTTCTGTAAGCTCTGGTAATATTAAAATTACCGCCACCCCTTGTAACTGCTATATCTGTCAATGATGATGTAGTTGCTGCCTCACCAAAACTGAAAACTCCCGCACCGAGCATAATATCTCTTGGAGAACTCATTATTGCTCACTCCCTTCATTATAAACTATAAACTGTAAACCCTTACTCTATACCGTAATTGACGCCTTAGGAGAGTGCTATCTAATGCAGGTATAGTTAACCTACTAATCCGATAACATCTAAATGACGGCGTCCCACCTGCCCCTGAATCCCAATAGTTTAGACCTGTCGGATTATCTATATCTCCGTCACCATCTAATAAATCGACCATTCCCTCAATCCATGTCGCATCTTCGCCACTATCAGTTATATCAACCTCAATTATAAAATCTTCCATAGTCTCAATAGCATTGGTTGACCTATATACCCAACTGATATATGGTATCGGTGTGTCGGGATCTATTCTGTCACCATAAAAAACCCTCGCACTTGATAATGCTCTTATCTTTACTGTTACTGCCGTTATAAAACTAACCAATGACATTGCCGAACCTCACCGCCTTTGCTACCGTCTTTATACCCTCGACATCTTCGCCAGCAGGTGTCAAAAATGGTCTCGGTCTCATACCATGAGTGAAATGTCCATTTCCCATATCATCAACATAAAACCATCCATCTTTCCGACCGTTACCATCCATTGCATAAATTCCCGTACCCTTTTCAACATAAACCGCATAATCCACATCTGTACCGACATATGTTCTTTTTTTGTTTCTATCTACAAAATGCCTAATCTTACCTTTTAAATGGCCACCTGTCTTGCCACTCGGATACCGACCTGTCGGTGCTAATTCAGTAGCATTACCATCAATATGAATTCCGATAGCCTCTAAAATTCTATACTCTAAATCCTCAACTAATAATTTGCCTTTATCCATATTGGATTCGTATTCTAAAGCCATAATGCCCCCTATGTGGATTTATTATCCGTCTCATTATATTCAAGTAATATTTCGTCGTGATGATCCATCCTCATTATATTATCTGGAGGATGTAATATCCGAAATATTAATCCATCTGAATCTTTTATCCTGTGCTTATTTGTTATCCAACTATTAGTCGATGAGCAACCTATTATATGTGTTGCTTTATCAACATATTGCGAACCGATTAACACTTCACGCCCAGATAAATAATCTATCCAACCATAAAATGTGCCTGTCGAACTCCAGACTGGTTTCCATGAACCCAACGCCGATTGCCCCGATGTGCTTTTCTCAACTATAAATAAATCAATATAGAAATCTTCTATACTCATACAAAACGCACCTGCCTAAATTTATTTAAAGCAGTGATAATCGCTTTCGGGTAACCACTTATCATATTATCAGCCTTGGTATTTGTTTTGCTATACCTTGACGCAGATTCAGATTCAATACTATAATCATAATTTTTCGTCTTGTATTTAACCATCTGTGCCATAATATTTTTCAATGCCGATGGATAATCAACCTGATTAATCTGGATATAAATTGCCTCATCTTCATCAACTAAATTCTGAAAATATGGTCTGTTCCCACTACTATATAATGTTAGTGCTGTACTCGTTACTGTCTCAATATCAAAAAAACCATCGTTATTATATGACCCCTGAACTTGGACAGTATTACCTGCTTTGAAATTCGCCTCGATAAATCCATCTTCATTCGTTCCGATATCTAAATCGATGGTATCAACACCTGTCGATACTCTATCGAAAGAAATATCAGAAGATGAAATTAAAACTTTACTATTTCTGAACCCATTATTGCAATGCTCCCGAATTTCATCCTCAATTATCGGAATGTTTATGCTTATCAATCCATCCTGAGATGTGGTCGAAATTTGTAATAATATTTTAATTTCATCTAATGTTGCAATCATTTTTTTCTACTCCTCGATACTCTGCACTACAGCTTTATAACCGCTTTCGTGCATTAATGTTACGCCAGAAATCTTAGCAATTTCTAATGCATCTGAACATTTAATCCAGCTTTTTTTATGGCTAAGAATACAATACCAATATCCATCAATGAATTTGCCTTTAGTCGTCAGCCAATCTTTTACCTTTATCGGTTCTTCATCTTCTGCATAGGCATATAACCAATCAGGTACATTAACATTGTACTTAGCATCTGTCATTCTCGCAAAAATAGGATAGTTATATATCTCACCACCTGCATTAACGGTATCTGTTACATTCTGCAGGGTAAGATTAACTTTATCTACTGTACTAAACCATTTACCTGTGCTATTAACTAATTTAACCATTATTCAGTTATCCCCTTTCTGCGTTGAATTATTGTGCTATCGTATTCATCTTGTTTCCGATGGTACACTGTCATGCCTTTAGCTGTTTTAGCTGTCTGGTCTTTTGCTGTTGCTATGTCCATACCTAAATATTTTAAGTAATCTCTGTCTAATATATCTTGTGATGGTATCAACATATGCAGACTTTTGAACAAATCTGTTTTATCAAAATATGCTAAATCCTTTACATGCACAGCTTGCCATCCTGTAGAATTAATATCCATAATTCGTGCTAATTGTGCTGTACTGGTTGCCGTAAATACAAAAGATAAATCTTCATATTCACCACCGCCACTATGTGCAATGCCTAATGTTCCTACTTCTGTCGCTAAACCTACATTACTACTATCCGCATCAATACTCGCCCTCATATAATATTCATGTCCCACTATTGTGCCTATGCCTGATGGTACATTAACCTGACCACCTGATGATGTTGCTGTAAATGATAGAACATTATTAATTAATGTTAAACCTGTAGAATTTGCAGCAGTGAACCCATCTGGTAGCCCGTCACCGTTAGTATCGCTCAACATCCCACCATACCTACCAGTCAAATCATTCTGTCCTATCCTTGTAGGGATATTCTGGAATGTGTTTGCTATCGGGTCTGGTGTAGCGTCATACCATAGATTGTCATAATCAGCAGCAATTAAAGCTGTGTTACCTGCTGGCATAGTGAATTTAGTTGAACATCCGTTATGCCCTTGTGGTATATATGGATATTCTATTGCTTGCCCTAATGCGTCTGCACTTCCATCGTTCAATGCTGGAATTTCGCCATAGTCTAAATCTGTTCCTGCATTGGAGAATATTGTTTCTGTTACCAAGTCATACATTTTCCCATCTGATTGTGGTATAAGGTGTTGGACTAATACTCCTGATGCATTGTATATTTTTGAGGAATAGCATGTGAAATTACAAAAGCTTATAGGTACTTCATCATTGCTTAATGCGTGAAGATAAATGCTGTTTGACGAAAAAGCACCAGACGCTGCTGATTTATCAGCTATAAGAATAGTATCTATATAAAATTTACCATTACCAGTAACTTTAAAAGTATGAAAATCAGTATCTGAACTAACAATACTATTATCGGTATCTGTCTTATATCGTAAAGCCCAAACACCTGCTGGGATGCTTCCCCAATAAAATCTTTCGTTGGTTTCAAATGAACCGTTCCAAGAATCAGTCGATAAATCATTGAACCTTCCTTTAACTTCCCAATACCAATTTTCATTATCTACTGGAACAATTCCTGTATCAATATAATCATCCGTACCATTACTGATACTAACCTTGTTATAGCCAGAAGTAATGTTATAGTGATAGAAATTTTGTGTAGCGTCCCATACATTTGACGTAGTACCCTCAATAAGCAGAACACCTGCTGTATCAACGGTATGAAGGTAATTTCCTGCACCTTCTGAACATGGAAATGTCGTTCCATCGTTTAGTATAATGTTGTATATCGGATCAGCAGGTATAAGCCAACCATCCGCATGTACATATGTTGCTGTATCTTTAACGCCACCTGTATAGAAATCAAAATCAGTGCCGTCATATCCTGCACCAAAGAATAATTTAATATCTGCCGCTCCACCTGCATTTCCTGTGATACAAGGACTTTCAACGAACGATGCATCCCAACCTCTTATACAATCTTGCCATGATGTGTCTTCGGGATTAGCAGGTACAGAAGAAAAATTCGCCATTCTCTTTGCACCTGCTCTTGCAGGGTTATCGTAATCTATATTTATTTGATTGTTATATCTCGGCTCATATCTTGGATTAGCCATATAAATTACTCCTTACACACTTTTCAAGCTTAGTGTTGCTGTAAATCCTGCACCCAATACTGTGTCATTACTTGCTACTACGGTCAACGCACCGCCAACAAATAAATCGCTTAACAGTACAATAACCTTGCCTGCTCCTGCCTCTGTGCTTGCTTTGGCAGGTATTACCTCTGACCATAATTCATATGGCGTTGCTGCTGTGCTGAATGCATCAAAAAACGTCATTGTCAAATCCGTTACTGTAGAAGGATTGTCAATATAGGCAACATGTGTTTTAAATATGTTACCTGTTGGCTGTTCTATTGATGCTGAAACTAATGTGCTAACGACTGATGATGTCGGATAAGCGAATGATATTTCACTACCAACAGCAGAGCCGTCAACAAACTTCTGACTGTCTATAGTTTCAATGCTTGTCATTATCCTTGTTATTTTTTTATTCAGATCTGGAGTTTCGCTCATTATCGTTCAACTCCCTTTATGCTGAAAATATTACATAAGGCATTTTAGCCACGCCAATAAAGCCGACTACTCCTGCACCCGATGTAGTAACTGCTATTGATATATTACCTGAACTCTGTGCAAACCTTGATGTTTCAAGCGGACCAACCAATGTTCTATATGCTGTGGTTGCTCCTGTTGAAGATAAGGTTACTGTCAATGCTCCGATTCCTTTACGGAATGCACCTTTTTCTGATGTTAGTTCTCCTGCTGCAACTGTAAATATTAGATCCTGACCATTAGTAGTAGATGTCATTTCCATATATACAAAGAACTTATCATCCACTGGCTGATCAAAAGTATATGTTACAAGTGTAGTAGTTAACGCTGTCGGTGAGAATGCTACCGATCCATCTCTAACCATTGTTGCTGCTGTTAAAGCTGCCATTTATATTCACTCCCTTTGTTAAAAAACTTTTATTAACCTAATTATTCTTAGGTTGTTTCTGCTGCATATGTTAATACTAACTGTACTAATCCCTCAGGCTGTACAACTTTATAACCGTATACATGTAAGCCCTTCATAGCATCAGAGAAACTTGCTTCCGGTCTGAATGCTTCTGTATGGACTATCTGTTCAGCTAATGTGATTGCTTCCTGTACGCCTGCTATACAACGAGTCGTGTAATTCGGTGCTGTACCTGTCTGATATAGGTTATTGCTTTCAAATACATTGAAACCCATTATCTTACCGACAAATCCGCTTACAAATGCTAAGTTTGCATCGACTGAACCTTCTGTATTAAGTATCTTTGATAATACTAATTTAGTTACAGCCCATGGAGGAAGAACTAACCATCTGCCTGTTTTTGGTACTCCTGCTTCTGATAGATACTGTGCCGCCAATGCTATTGTATCAAGTGCCAATGCTGCATCAAATGTTGCATCTGTTACTGTATTAGCTGCTTGGTCATACAATAGACCAATCTTAACATCGAGTGAATCTGACATTGCATAACCTGCATTGCTCATGGCTTTATTCATGACCGATACATTCGCCTGTGCTTTATCAACATCATCAATATAGAATGAAAATGAATCTGCCTGATCTATATTTAATACTGTCTGTGGTGCTGATAGTTCTTCCGGTGTGATTGTGCTTGAATTTTTTACATATGCACTTACGGTAATTGGACCGACTGTGTTAATCTTAACACTATCGCCCATATCTGATATTTCACCCTCGTAGTCGTTATTGCAAAGACCTGCTAATACATGAGAAATTTCAAATGTATTTAGTATCTTAGCACTCCAAATCGTTGGGATAAAATTTTGTAATGACATTTAATTTCACCTACCCTTTATAATTTACCAATGTGGCATTGATTTGTCTATCTTTGCCATATTAGCCTTTGCCTCTTGTGGAGACATTGCTCTTACTTGTTCCTGTGTGAATAATCCTTCTGGTGGTTTCTCATGGTTTGGATTATTCGGATTCCTGCCGTTCTTTTTGAACTCACCTTCAATAGCTGTTTTCAATGTGGTTTTCCATGTTGATTCAAAATCAAGCAATCCTGCCTTTGTGCCTTCTGCATCTTGCCCCACAAAGTATTTAGTCAAGTTTGACGGTAAACCCTTTGATGTAGCTTCTGCTGTAGCACTCATTAGCATCTCGGCTTTTAGCCTTTTGCTTGTCTCGGCTATTAAATCGGATTCCAATTTCTTTAGTCTTTTTTCTCCCGGTGTTTCTTCCGGATATCTTTCGCTTATAGCTTTTTCAACCTCTACATCAGTTAGCTTTTTAAGGTTGTTTGTTTTCCATGTTTCCAATCCCTTAGTGAAGTTACTGTCTATCATAGGCTGAACCAGTTTCATTCCTGCATCTGTACTGATAAAATCTTTTACGCTATCAACTGTAACTAAACCTTTGATATAGCTCTTGACTTCATCTGTTCCTGCATTGTCTTTTAGATACTTCTGTACTTCTTTAAAATCCATTGTGTTTACTCCCTTGCCTGCAAGTGCTTGCCTTGCAGTCATTTATTAATTTTTTCCAAAAATATAAGAGCGTTCCCTCATGCTTTCACACAAAGAACGCTCCAAATGGCATCTTAATCAATTATTAAATTTTTAAGCAGATAGGGATTTGCACCTTATATGATATACAATAGGCGTGTGCTGACGCCTCGTTTTATTCTTCTGGCTAATCTATGGTCTGACCGTTCCATCCACCGTATCTCTTGCATAGAGGTAACACAACTTAGTTGCCAATTAAGGGAGGTCAGTCTCGCTATTTCGTTAGCCTATATCGTTACGCAGTCTCACCGAACGAAGTCTTGTATATCTGATTAGCGTCTACCTATTCCGCCACTACTTATCAATTATTTAAATTTTCAATTATATTATAACACTAATTATTTATTTGTCAATTCTTATTGGTTCTGATACATCCATTTTAATAGAATACACATTTGATGTATGACAGTGACCACAGTTAATATCCATCTTAACAGCTACTATAACCGCTCCTGTTGACTTAATTTCAAACGGTAATTCTATATTAGCATTGAATATAAACCTGCCGCATTTCGGGCATTTCTGTCGTTTATGTATCTTCATGCATCCACCTCTACAACAATCTTTATGCCATTTATTACATAACCACCGTTTAATTTAATTATATATGCAGGTGTAAATACATTGTCATCTTCAACAGGGTTTTCTTTGTTCCATTCTTCAATAGCATCTGCAGGCAATTTGTAATACTGCACCCCTGATAATTTACATTTATGGCAATCAATTAAATATATTTCATCTTTAACATCATGACTGCCAGCACGCCTTATCGTCATTGGTTGTGGTTGTGTACCACATTTTACACATCTATTAATACTATCCATCCTACAGCCCACCCCATACTTTTAGTGTTTGGTCTATATCAGCCAATGAACCTTGATACTGGAATTTAGTAGCTGATAATCGTTGTATCTGGTCTTGATGTTTTGCTACTTCCTGATCTATCTGTTTAACTTGCCCTTGCTGGAATACTTTTCTATCATTCATTTTCAATCTGAATGCATCAGCTTTTCCATTATCTCTGCCATATATAACCATGGTTTTTAATAAATCTGACTGGTCAGGAATAAAGAACTTAATACCTCTGCCCTTGCCGAAACCTACCCAAAATTCACATGATGGTCTTTGTTTCTCAAACTCTGAACCGACCGCCATATCAACACCGTATAAAGCTATCTCATCATATTCCTGATATATTGCTAATGCTATCATGTATGATACTGAATTGGTGAAGTAATCTCTACCACATGAGCCTGTAGCACCGACCATGTCATTTATTTCATCCCATGGATACCTAACTGAATTAGGTATATCGTCATAATGCTCCTGCATATATACCGGCACAGGCGATGTTTTTAACCAATCAACACGCTTCATATTTGGCTGATGTGATACATTGGCTATCCTGCAAGCTGTGTTATTACACTCAAACCATGCTGTATATCTTGGCATGTTGTTCCAATGGTCGTTCAACCCCCATATTTCCCATGTTGGATCGTTGTACGGTGCATCTTTGAATGTCATTGCTGTGCCGACTATTGCTACTTTTTTTAGCTTTACAGCATCCATTTTATACTCTTCTTTGTATTGTGCAAGACCTTCTTCTGTATTTGCTGCTTTTTCTTCATCTGTATATATTGTTTCTGCCTGTACCGCATATCCTGCCTGTTCTGTTATTTTTTCTGCTGCTTGTTCTGTCATAGCCGCCCTAATCTCTGGAATATCAATACCGTCATGTGTTTGCATGACTGGCTTTCCTATTGCCCTTTCCCTATTTGCTTGCTCATCGTCTTCAATCATCTTCTCCCATGCCTTTTTCTGCTCATCGGTTAATGCACTATGTGTGCCATGCCCTATTGGTTCAATAGCTGCCTTTTGTGCTTCGTACTGCTCTTTGTTCATTGTTACTGCTCCTTATGCCTTTTATTCAAAAAATATTCTGCCATTAGTATATCATCTTCTGTGTTAATATCCAATGCTGATATATCATCTATTGCATACCCATACATTTTATTATTATCAACTGCAAATCTTTCACCTGCTCTGAAGTACACAGTATCACACCATTCAAACAAACTATCTTCTGTTATCAGTGCTAAACTATCATAATCAATTACATTGGGATTATATATCCCAAATGCTCCATTTGTTTTTACCATTGGTAACATTGAAATACAAGAAAATAAGCCATCAGTCAAACCTGTTGGGCTTAGCATCCAATGAAAACGCTTATCAATTATAAATATATGTTGCAACTCTGTAGCTTTTATATTCGTAACAGATGTTAGCTGCAGCATTGCATTCTGATTAATAAATTTCTCTATTGCATCATCAACCTGCCATGATTGCACCAATGGAGAAGTACACCATAGATCAATCATATAATCATATTTTGCTTTATGGTTTGAATTAACCCTTATATCATGTATAGCTTTTAATGCGTGTATTTTGGTTGATCCACCGCCTGAATTATGTTGTGCTAATTGCCATGGCCTATCAATTACGATTGCTCCGTTTTCTTCTGCAATTCCTTTTATTAAATCACAATCAGTTGATACATAAACATCATCAATATATTTTGCTTTTGTGCCTATCTCAATAGCCCATTGTATCAAAGGCTTACCTGCTATAACACACCTGTTTTTGCTTGGTACTCTTGTGCTGTTACCCTTTGCACAGATTAACGCTGCTACTCTCATTTAGCACCTCTTGTTATCTGTGTACTGCCATCTTCTGCTGATATCATCTTGCCACAGTTCGGGTTCTCGCAAAATATAAACCCACCTAAAATTGTAGTTTCTTTATGTGTGCATATCATCACATCTTTTTCCAATACTTCAATCTGTGCATTTATAGCTTTCCTTAGAAGTATTAATTTATCGTAATGCCCTTGCATATCCATATTTATGTCTGCATCTAATTTAATGCTTACCATCATTCATTACCTCCACTCGGATCAAAGTCAAACACAGTCTTTTTCGGTATAGGCTTACTCAATAAAGTTGTGTCAAATGTACCGTATTGGATTGCCCCTATGAATATCCATTCAACAACTCTGTTTTTATCATCCTTTACCTCATGGATCATTTTACAGCCTTTATCTTCCATCATCTTTCTAAGATCATTCTTCTGTTTAGTTGAATCGCCACGCTCAAAGTTCATGTATGTCATAGTTTTCATTAGTGCCATTATGCTACCTCCGCAACCTTATGAGCCGCCGCCCAATCGTGATATGTCGTGTATGGTACTACCTCATTCGTACCGTCTGCCCCTCTTGCCCTTCTGAATGATGGTTTAACCCCTGCTACTTCGATTATGAATGTACAGCGACAATTAATATCATCTGCTGCTGTGCCTAAACTGCCCGGATATAATCCTGAACCTCCTGCACTACTATGAAATTCTTCTTGAACTCCGACCGTCTTACCATCTAAACTTTGGTGTGCATCCCTTGTTCTGCTATCCAATGTAGCAACCCATACTTTCTCAGTTTTCACACCCAAATCATCAGCATGTTTCATACCTTCAAATCTGCCTATATTATTGATCCGGTGTGTTTCAGTATTCGCTATCCGTATAGCTTTCTTTGCATCATCACCATATAGCTTTTTAATGTTGTTCATCGTCTTGCCATAGCTTGAGCCATTGATTAATGACCTTGTGATCTCCTGATTAGTCTTGCTAATTATATTCAGCCTATCCCTTGCAAATCGCTGATCTAATGTCAAGCCATCTATTGGGTTCTGTATCGCTGCTGTGATTCGTGCCTCGTCTATCGGGATATAGCTTAGCTTAGCTTGTATGTCTTTCTCTATCGCATAGCCTGTTCTGAAATAGCTGTCCTTGTAGTCTACATTCAGCCCATTGTTAAGCAGCCTTTTATCTTTAGCATATAGTGAAGTCAGTTCCTTCTGCATTTCAATTTCCATCTTTTTAAGCCTGTCATACTTCGCCATCTCCGCAAATGTTAATTTACCACCTACCTCGTATTTAGCTGTTGCCTCTGCAAAGATATTCCGGACCTGCCTATATGACTTTTTGTAGTTATTACGATAACCTTTTTCAATCCTTCTTAATCGCCTTGCTGCTGCTTTATCAGCATCGTTTAAATCCTTCTTTATTGACATTATATCACCTGCCTAATTGAACATACTTAGTTGTCCATATGTATTAGCTGCTATTATTGCAGCCTGTTGTTTTTCGAGTTTCTTTTTGGTTCGGTATCTTCTCATTCTTTCTCTTGCTAACTTTTTTGTTTCTGGTCTTGCTCTATATTCAACATTATATTCCTTGCGTTTTTTTATTTCTTCTGCTGAATAACCTAAATAGCGTTTTCTTTCATATTCCTTTTTACGTTCTTTGATTTCTGGCTTATTTGAATAAGCCTTTATTTGCATCAATATTATACTTTTATTTTCTGTTGGTAAATTTTGATACCTCAAACGCTGTTTTTTCTTGGCTGCTTCTTTTTTTTCAAGTGTCCTGTTTGCTCGCCATTCTCTTCCTTGTTTAGTGATTGCTTTTTTTTGCTCGGATGTCCTGTTTGCTCTTGCAATTCTTTGCATCTTCATTTCATATAAATGTTGTTCTTCAGGTGTTCTTAATTCACCATTTGCAACCCTTCTTTTATATGATTCATTTTTTGCTATTTTTGAATTTTCTATTTGTTCTTTTGTGCGTTTAACACCTAACGAGCTTCCTGCTGTTGGGCTATTATTGTATAGCCACTTCCAATGCTCAACGGTATCGTTATATTTATCGAGATATGTTTGCTCTAATGGCACGCATTCTTTCCTCGTATCACATTTTCCATATATACCGAACTCGAATGCCTTTTCACCATATAATTTAGTATTTTTATTCCATGCGTTTTGTAGGTGTTTATTGCCATGTTCATTTTTTCTTAATTGACGCAAATGTTCATACCATCTATGGTAAAAGCTAATACTTGCACTACCAATATAAAACATTCCACTAACTAAATTCGCTATAAAGTAAACACCCATCTTATCATCATTCAACATTGTTCTATTTACCTCCAAATAAAACTAAATAAGAATTATTGGCAGGGCGGCACTCCTGCATACCTTTTAACCTCGAGGGCGTGTCGGGAACCTTTCCGATCCTCAACAATTCTTATATCTTCTGTCTATTCTTCATCATCACCCTCGCCCTCTAGCGGTGCATTCATATCAATCATACCTTCTTGCTGTTCTGCCATCTGTTCAACAACCTTCTTAGGATCGTCGATAAACGACATTAAGCTATACAGTAATTCATCTGGTATAATCCCCTTCATAAGCTGTGCTGTCTTTGCTTCATCTAATAGATTCAATGGGAAATTACGTGTCCATATGAATACCATCATCAGGTAATCAATATCAGTGCCTTTGATAGCCCATGCAGAACCTAATATCTTATACTGTGTTCTTAGTGCTGCATCAAATTTACGTTCACTGATTATACACTTTGATTCTAATGCAAACATTTTGAACTTCATAGCAATACCTGATACATTACCACCGAATGCCTCATCATTGAAGTTTACCGACTTAGCGAATCGGTATATGTTTTCTTCCAGTCTATCAAGGTGATGTTCAACAACTGCATCATCTAATTTCTTAGTGATAAACTCCATGCGTGAATTTTCCTCTGGGAAACTAAACACACCTGTTTTCTTCGCTTTTTCCAAATCATCATCATCAATCGACACACCATACATTGCCATATATGCAAGCCTGAATTGCTCTATCTCTGATGCTACATCGGATAAGGTAAAGTCATAATCATCAATCAGGTTATACACCTTATCACAATCGCCCTGTATTTCCTCATTGTTCTTGAACTGTATCATCGGTATACCGTCAAACATATGTGACATGGGATTATTGCCTTCTTTGCCCTCATATGGATGGAATGTCATATCCGATGTTGTACTGCCTGATGATTCTGCTGATATATAAAAGGTTATATTCTTATCATCGTACCATTCCACATAAGTGAATGGCTTTTCATTTATTATAATCTCATAGTATCGCATTGCATATTGTGCTTCGTTCAACGAACCATCGTTTATAAATATACATTCCCATGGATTGATATTCTTTACTCTTTCCTTGCCGTCTGTATCGATATATAATAGTCTCGCAGCATAACCACATATCGATGCCATCTTCTCTGTTTCACCGTCAATATCCTCAACATCGTTACGTGTATTAAATTCTTCAATGACCTTAAAATCCATTGCATAACGCTTTTCATCGAATATATCCTCTCCATCTTCGACAACCTCTGTGTAATTCCTTTTATCTAATTCATATATAATCGGATTACCTAGCATATAGCCTATCTTAACATCGATTACATCTGCATCAAAGGCGTTGTTATCTTTTCGGTTTATCTTCTGTGGGCTGTCCTTAAACTCCCGTGTGAATATTGGTACACCGTCGGGATCTAACGATGCCTTATACCGTTTATAGTTGGCTATCATCTTATCTTTTTTCGGTTCATGGTCTTTGATTAGATCATTTAAAATCCCTGATATCGTACTATTGCCATCACGCTTTATCTTCTCAATTACCCATTCCATGTTCAACATATATTATATCACTCTCCCATTACATAAATGCTTTCGCTGCCGTCATTCGCCTGTCTGACATTATATTTTCAAATGCATATCTTATCGCATCTGGTACATGATCATTCTGTTTAACCGGATCTTTCAGCACATTGCCGTCTTTATCTTCTCGCCATTTATATTGTGAAAAGTTGTTCTTTGCATTCTGACAGGTTATATTAATTATAATAGTCTGTGTCTGCATCCAATCAATACCGAAGTTTACACTACCATGACCTTTTTTCGCTGCTAATGCTTTCATACCTAATTGTCGTAATTTGGTTATCCCTCGTTTTTCTTCACTATCACATGTAACATATTCTTTGCCGAATAACTCTGTACCCTCTTTGTATATGTCCTCAAACGACATCTCAGCCCTGTATATCTCATCAAGTATGTATATGGTTTTCTTATCTTTGTTATAATGACATCTTACTATTGCTGATGGTGTGGCATATCCAAAATCTATACCGTTATAGAAGTTATCAAAGTTTTTACGTTCTTCTGCCAGATCACGCATTGTCCAGTTAGTGAATATAACATTACCTAATACGCCCCAATTACCGAGGGTATATACCTGATGATAATAGTAATCTGTTTCATCTTCCAATAATGCAATATCGCCTTTATCCAAGAATCTTAGATTGTCTTTGTATGTTGTTTTTAGAATACTTACTTTATTATCTTTATAAAATTTTTTATCATCATCCCATGATTTAAAATACTCGGTAAATATCCAATGACTTCTTAATATCGGATTGAATGATAACATCAATCGCTTAGATACCGTTGCTCTACCACGTAGGCGTCGCTGTAGCTGTCTTACATCGTTCTGCCCTACCTCTGTTGCCTCTTCTATCCAAATGTCAGTAAGGACGCCCTTAGCAGGTGTGATAGACTTTATCTTCTCAACATCATCAAGTCCAGCAAATAATATCTGATATCCATTATCGCATGTGATCTTCATATCTGACCGATTGACCTTGAATACCTTAGTCAATTTGAACGCTGATATTGCCTTTAGTAATTCATTGAACATACTGTTATGAATAGTCTTTTGAACATTCCTGATACATAAGTAATTATGTCCACCTGCAGCAACATCCATTACGCATCGTTGTGTCATGAATACAGATTTACCCGATGAACTGCCACCGAATAATATTTGTGTCGGCGTTTCATCTTTCAGAAATGGTATATAACATTTATTAAATACTTTGCTGTTTATCGTTAAATTAATCGCCGCCATCATCATCAACTACATCGATATATATTTTAGTTTCGCCGATATTTTCAACCACTTGTTTATCAGTATATCCATGACAAGGTTGCTTTAGTATAAAGATTGACATGGTATTATTAAGCGAACCAGTAAGACCGCCCATCTCTAAATATAAGGATTGTTTAATCAATGCTTTTTCTTTAGTGTTCATTAATTCGGGAATTTCATCGCATAATTGGTAGAACCTTGTACGCCCTATTCCTTCTTGATTATTGAACATCAAACAAAAAGCGTTTATATGTGGATAATCATTATCTCTAACAAATCGCTTAAATTCTTCTATTAATTTACTTGGTTCTATTGATACTGGTCTACCTGCTGGCATATCTATTCACCTACTTTTATTAACTTGTGACGAACCACAACTTTCACATCTAATTACACCTGTATGTTTTCTACTGATTATTGTTTTGCTATCGCAATGCTCACATTTGTATATATTATATTCTTCTTGTTTTAGTGTCGAATCTGCAAGTGTGATTGATCCAAATAACTGGAATATTTCTGGCGATCTCCATGCCGTTGGTATTGTGTTTGTTAGAGCCATATCATCCACCCTCTTAAAACTAAAGGGCAACCATAACAGTTGCCCTCCTATGTTATGTGATTTTACTCGTTATACATATCAACTAATATATGACCGCCCATTTCATCAACCCTTGTTACAAATGCATCGAAATCATCCATGCTCTGTTTACCGTTTATAAAGTTGGTTACATTTTCATTTATGAATGTATTTAATGGTGTTGCAATTTCCTTGAATATCTCACTGTCTGCTTCGTTAAGTACTACAGCAGGGATAGAATAAGTATAAACATTATCGCCGTATACCTTACCTGCCGGAGCCCACAACCTCGCACCATCGAACCATCTGTCATTGTAATACTCTACATCGGTGAATACTTTCATCCAATTACTATTTTCACCTGTGCCGTAAAACTCCATAATGGTATTCTTAAATGCATCGGTTTTCTGTACTCCTACTTCGGTATTGCCAAATTCGCCTGATGCTAACTGTTTACATGTAATTCCTTCTTCACCCCAATATAACAAATCATGCGATGCCTGTAGGTCATATGTCCAGTCTAACATCTGTAATATATTATCGAGTGATTCTGTCTTTGCTGATATTACTGAACCTGTTGTACTGAATCTTGATTTACCTGCCCAGCCATAAAACTTACCGTTATAACTTGGTGGTATGAATGCCTCAAACTGTCCTGAATGCCCTGCTTCTTTCAATCCGTTATTGTGTGTTGGTGCATTCATCATATTATCTACCCAGAACTGCGTTGATCCATCCATGGCATCTGTGTACCATTGTGGTTCGGGATATGCAGCCCATTCAGGTGTTAGTATATCCTCTTCAACTAATTTCTTTAAGAATAACACAGCATCTTTATAGTTCTGTGTTGCAACCGGATTAATGAATACCTCTGCATATTGGTCATAGTATGGAAATTCTATAAGTGATGTTCCGAAACTATAAGACAATAAGTTTAAATCCAGTATGCCGTTTCTGTTAGTCCATATTGGTTCATCTTCTTTATCTCGCATCATTTTCAATGTATTATACAAATCATCAAATGTTTCAAAGTTCATTGTATCTGCTAAATCTGATCTGATAACTCCACCAAGTGAAGATGTTGGATTATAGCTTCTGACTACTGATGCAAAGTATATTTTACCATCTGCTGATGTAATACCGCCTTTGTATTCTTCATATTTATCTAGCCATAATTTATAATGTGGAAGTTTATCAAGATTATCTGATAGTGGTACTAACAGCCCTTTTGCTCCGATATCCTTCACCAGTTCAAAACTTGGTGTATAGGATTCATGGAATATATCTTGATTACCTGCATTGGTAATATCTGCTAAATCTCCACCTGCTACCATGATTGATAGCTTATCCATGTAGACATCTTCCTGCACCATTACCGGCTCGATTACTAAATTACCTGCAGCACCTAACCATTCATATACTTTTAAATCGTTAGTGTATGCCAATGCCCCACGTTCTCGCATCATCCATGTGACTGTTGGTGTTTCGTCTGCTACTTCAACTGGTTCAGCTTCTTTTTCTTTTTCTTCAACTTTGACTTTCTCAACTACTTTTGCAGGTGTTGCCTTTGGCTCTGCTGGCTTTTCTGCCTGTTGTGTGCAACCTGCCATGACTGATAGAATTAGTGTGATTACTAAAATTCCTGTCAATAATTTCTTCAATGTTTGCGTCTCCTTTATACCTTGTGACTGTTTAGCACCTTAACATTCAAAACAATTATAACACTATTGTGTTAATTGTCAACTGTCCATAGGATATTTCAATTTTAGCCTTTGCAATTCTCGCCTTTCTTCGTCTGCTTTTTCCTCAATAATTAGTTTTTCCTCCAATTTGATTAAATAATCTGCATTTGTGGTTTTTTCTTCAGTTCTTATGCATGTGTCTAAGCATATTATAAGTAAGTGAAAAACATTACTCCAATCATTTGGTGACAGAGTTCTACAAACTATATAATCTTTTTTAATATCTACTGTGTATATATTATCCAATTCAATCACACCATCTAAATATAGTTTACCATTATTTCTGCCCCTATGATAATAAGGCTCAACGAGTTTAAATGTCTTATTTGTTATACTTTTAACAGCACCGTAGTATTTATCGTATATTTCTAACAATATTTTATCATTCACTTTATTTCTCCTCCTTATTCTTTATCCTTTGATACTGAATACCATACTGCCAATGTCATTAAGCATACAAATACTGCTGCTATAATTGTTAAAACCTGAACACCTGTCGTCATTCTTTTACACCTCCAATCATAAAACCGCTAATAAAATACTTCTGTAAAAATGGATATATTGTTATTACTGGTAGAATACTAACCAACACTATAGCCATTTTAATTGACCGTTGTAACCCTATGCCATCCTGCTTCTCGCCTAATTCATTTAACGTAACTTCCATCTCCCCTCTAAAATTACCTACCACTACGAATTTTCGTAATACAATCATTAATGGTTGTTTCTCTGCTGATGTTAGATACATTAATGCAGGAAAATAGCTGTTCCAATATCCGACAAATGAGTATATCGCCACGACTGCCAATATAGCTTTTGATAGTGGTATGATCACCTTTGCATATACCCATATATGGTTTGCTCCGTCAATCTTTGCTGCTTCTGTCAAACTATCCGGTATCTGCTTAAAATTCGTTCTAAATAGTATAATGCTCCATGCTGATAATGCAGGCGGTATAACTATTGACCACATTGTATCTAATAACTTCAAATTCCTAATGACTAAGAATAATGGAATTATACCACCGCTGAAAAACATTGTAATTACAAAGAATGTTGTAAATATCTTCTTGTGCTTAAATTCCTTGACTGTTAGCACATAGGCAGGCAATGAACAGATAATTATAGTTAATATTGTGCCTAACCCTGCATATAAAAAGCTGTTCATATACCCTCGCCATATTGTGGTATTCCTGAATACTGCTTTATATGCCTGTAGCTGAAACCCTACAGGATATAACACAACCTCACCTCTTGCGATTGCAAATGTATCAGATATTGACACTGATATCATGTACAAGAATGGATATATGAAAATCAGGAGTAATAGGCAAAGTAGCGATATGTTTATGATGTCAAATAATCCTGTTTTTTGTTTAATCATTTATAGCCTGCCATCTTGCTTTTGCACTTTCACTCATTTTTCTCCTTGTTTCTTCTGTATGTTCTCTGCCGTAAAACGGATTATTCTTCCCAATTCTTGCTTCTCTAAGCTTTTGTTTGGTTTCTTCCGAATGCCTTTTACCTAACCATATTTCATTGCCCATCATTCCTTTACTTATCTTATCTCTTGTTTCTATGGATACGATTTTTCCTTTATGTGCCTTGCCTATCTTATCTCTTGCTTCTTGTGGATAATCCTGCATAGCATTTCTTAATTTTTCTTTCGTTTTTTCCGACGTTTTATGCCCAAGATTGTATTTATTGCCCATAAGGTTCGCACTTATCTTTTGTTTGGTTTCCTCTGTAACTATCCTTTCTGACATTTTCCTTTTAGCTTCATTTGTGTGTTTGTACCCTCTTGCCGATTTAGCAATCTTTAATATATTATATTCGGGTTTCAGTTTATCTAAATATTCCTGCTCTGCCTCTACACATTCTTCCGCTGTTTTTACTGCTTTAAGAACGGTGAATTTTAAAGATTCCTCACCATATTTATCAAAAGCATTCTGTAAATAATTATTAATGTGCATCCCTCTTCTAAGGTCATTAACATGTCTATTCCATCTTTGTTTTATATCTCTTCCGGAACTCCCTATATATAACTTTCCGTTTAGTTCAATTTGATATACACCAATATCCATAATAAAACACTCCCTTTGTATTATTCATAACCATATATTACCACAGACCATAGCCAGCTTTTCTTGCACCATAGTTCGCTAGCATCAATAACATGAAATTAATTATTGAGTTGAAAAGCCCAACCGCTATTCCGTAACTATAATCCATTGATATAATCCCTCGTCTATAAATATATGTTGATATAACATCTGCTGTCTCGTATGTAGCAGGATTATACATCAAGAATACTTTTTCAAATCCTACTGACATTAACCTACCTACTGCTAATATAAACAATATTGCTATTGTTGGCATTAAACATGGTATTGTGATATACCGTATCATCTGAAATCTGCCTGCACCCTCAATGCTTGCGTGTTCGTATAGTTCCGGATTAATACCTGCCAATGCTGCAACATATATTATACTGCTCCAACCAATGCCCTCCCACACAGAAGATCCGACATATAGACTTCTGAACCATGTAGCTTCTTGAAAAAACAATATTGGTTCTATGTCTAACTTCTGCAGCACCTGATTAACAACACCTTTTGATAATAGTAACTCCATCATCAGACCGACAATTATAACTGTTGATAGAAAATGTGGTATATAGCTGATTGATTGTGTTAATCGCTTAAATTTCCTTGATTTCAATTCGTTCAACATCAATGCAAATATTATTGGTGCAGGGAATGCAACAAGTAGCATATACAGATTTAGTAATACTGTATTCCTGATAATTCGGAAGAAATATGGATCATTGAAAAACTGTATAAAATACTTAAATCCTACCCATGAATTGCCATATAGCCCACCGACTATATCATATTTACGAAACGCTAATATCAGCCCTGACATCGGTATATAGCAGAATATTAGAAATAATGTTGCTGATGGAATAATCATCAGGTATAATTCAGTTTGGTTTTTACGCATTTACAACTCCTTTATAGTTTCATTTGTTGGTATTTTTCTCTTTTCGATTGTTCAAATTGGAATCCTACCTGCATTTCATTCAACATTTGTTCTTGTGCCAACTTATAAAAGTTTTTATCAATTTCAAAACCATATGAATGCCTGCTCAATTCTTGTGCTGCTCTCAATGTTGTGCCACTTCCGGCCACCGGATCTATGACTATATCCCCTTCATCTGTAAATATACTTATCAGCTTTTTTAATATCGCTATTGGCTTTTGTGTTGGATGTATTTTCTTAACTCCTTTATCTTTTTCCCAGTTTATCCAGTTAAATACCATCTTCCCATGATTTCTAAATTTCGGTAACTTATCACGATATAATACTATCGCTTGTTCTGTTGCTCCCACTATCCGCATATTAGCTTTTAAGACCTGTGAACTATAGTTCTTAATAAAATATATAGGATATGAGTTCATAAATCCATGTTTTTTGCCGTAATCAATAACCATCTGCATCTGTTCAAAGGCACAAAATACAATCATAGCTGGTGCAAGTCCTGTTCCTTTTGGTTCTTTCTTTAATAGCTTATTACAGAAATGCATATATTCAGCTATATTAAAATTGTTATCTGTATTGAAAAACTGTTTATTCGCCTTGCTACTTTCACCTTTTTTATTATCACCGTCGATATACCATTCTGTACTTGATGCATATGCATTATTCCCCAAGTTGTAAGGAATATCCGCAATTACAAGCTGTGCTTTTTGTATATTGTACCGTTTGAAGTTCTGAAAATGGTCGTTATATAGTTCACATTTTATATTCATATTATTCCTTCTCTTTCTTTGTCAACATCACAATCAAAATAATTATAGTAATACAGATCATCAATGTGTTAATTGTTCCCTCAGTCATTATTCAAATATTCCCTTACTGTCGCTTTTAGCAAATTGTTATATTTATCTTGCTCTTGGCTATCCATTGCATTATAGCCGATCCTGAATGCTTTTCTTTTGTCGCCTGCTATGCTGTCGATTACTGATTGTGTTAATAATTTTAGTGTTGCTGTTGACATATCTCACAACTCCTTTATAATCACTTCCACCCTTGGATTATCGCTATAGAATTTAAGCATTAATATATTTGCCACCTGTGCATCATCGTAAAATGCAATACCATTAAGTGAATCCAGTATAGCTTTGCATATATTATCAAGATCCGGTTTAACTAACGGTAACTTATATTTCGGTCTTTTCGGTCTTTGGTAAAATGCAAATATCTCAGCTTTTACAGGTAAGCCCTTTTCAATCATCACAGCACCTTTACATTGCTGCTTGAAACTATATCCGACAAGGTTTTCGTAATCTACTGTTTTTTGTGGTGTGTATGTATTCCCTACTTTTGTTGTTCTGTGCCTTGCCTTGCCTTGTGGCGTACCTAATACGGTAAATCTGAACTCTCTCTTATCTGGCATCTTCGCTCACCTTCTTTTTTAATTGTAAACATGAATTAATTTGATTACTCATAAGTTTTCCACAGAAATAATTAACATCATACTCCCAGCCATACCCTCTTCCATTAACATCACCATCAGGAATTTTATAAATACAGTCTTCGTCAGGATGGATACATTCAACGTTTATAAAGTTTGTTTGTTTAGGCATCCCTTTTCTCCCTTCGTTAAATCAACTTTATAACTATATCCTTCTCTATCTGAGTTCTCAATGGGACGTTTAGTTTTAAAATATTCTATATTGACTGGATAAATTTCACTTGCTTTTAAATCAAACCCCTTATAACCTTCTATAATCGCTCTATCAAACCGTCTTTCGAGATTTTTTCTCTGCCGTAATATTTTCATCCTTGTCATCCTATATTTTTTCACTCATCTTCTCCCTTCGTTTTCTCTCCTGATATTCGGCTTTCTGCTGCTTAGTGATTACATCTTTTTTCTTCCACATGTGGTATTGTGTGTTGCAATTATCATCAGGACAGAAGAAATACTTACCATTTGTTTCCTTTGCTTTGTGAGTTTTTCCGCACCAAGTACAAACCCTATCTATCACTTTTCTATCTTTTCGTTCAGAAATACCCATTAGGATACATGCCTGAGTTACAGTAACTTTTCTTTTTATCTCTTTGCCACGATCATCAATCCTCGTTACAACACGTTTTTTTATCGCTAATGCTAACGCTAACCAGTTAGTAAGATTTGGTATGTCACAAGTTTTCAGAATCATGGTTGCTCCAATCTTTGTGCTATCTCATAGATAACATTTACTGTTACCGAATTTCCTGCTTGTTTATATCTCTGACTTTCTGATACTCCTGCTTGCTTTGCTCTTTCATGTGTCCAATCAGGAAAACCCTGTAAACGCCAACATTCAAGACTTGTGAATAATCTTATCTTACCTTGATGAAATACCTTCGTACTGTCTCCTGATTCCATACCATAGCTTTTTGTTATTGTATTACTTATACCATTAGGATATTCAATATTTCCTCTAAATGGTCCGAGTTTGCATATTGTTTTATGAGTTCCATTGCTTTTGATTGACAAAGGGAATATTTCTGGCTGACATTCTCCTCTAAGATATCCAACAATGAACACTCTTTCCCTGCTATGTCCAATTCCGTAGTTTTTGCTGTTAAGCACCTGCCATTGTGCATCATACCCACATTCCCATAAACTTCTGAGGATAGTTCCGAAAGTTTTTCCTCCATCGTGTGAAAGAAGTCCTTTGACATTCTCAAGGAAAAGATATGAAGGTTTTCTGATTTTAGCCAACCGCATGATTTCAAAGAAAAGAGTTCCTCTTGTATCCTCGAAACCCCCTCGCTTTCCAGCAATGCTAAAACTCTGGCATGGAAATCCACCACAGTAAATGTCTGCTT
>Ga0307928_10000233_pt1 | contig 39761 bp, 55 predicted proteins | sample AceLakmetagen232_FD_201815 | JGI IMG/M metagenome (GOLD analysis project Ga0307928, IMG submission 201815) | Saline water microbial communities from Ace Lake, Antarctica - #232 | ecosystem: Environmental > Aquatic > Non-marine Saline and Alkaline > Saline | place: Antarctica: Ace Lake...
ATATATTTTCCAAAATATATATTACTATATATATTTTCCAAAATATATATTACTATATATATTTTCCAAAATATATATTACTATATATATTTTCCAAAATATATATTACTATATATATTTTCCAAAATATATATTACTATATATATTTTCCAAAAATATATAATTTTCCCAAAAATATATATATTTTCCCAAAATATATATTTTTCCCAAAAAATATATATATTTTCCAAATATATAACCTGCTATATATATCTAAAAATATATAGGAATATATATATTTCCAAAAATATATATTCCAATTTCAAAAACCTTTTCCAAACATTGCAGCTATCACAACAATCACTAAAAGTAGAATCATTGCTACCACAATACCAAAGGCCACAAACAGAAACTTTGCATCAAGCCAGTCCTCGTCTGACTCCTCAACAACCTGCCCTTCTGATACATTATTCCCTTGTAAAGCAAACTGTAAAGGAAAAGCAAAGGCTGCCCCTATCAACATAGCCAAACCTGCTAAAATTATTGCTACCTTCCTTACATCAATACTTTTTCTTGTGAACATCTTATCACCTTCCTACTCTTCTCTACGTCTTCCCCAGGCCTTATCATTTTTCTTTTTCATCTTAACAACAGCCTCACCCAAGGCCGTCTGATAAATCTTCATAGACTTCTTCTTCCATTTCTTATCATAGTCAACCCAAGCGCTCTCAATAATACCTTTCTCAAACCCAAAATCCTTCATCGGCCTCTTCTCTTTTTTCCAGCGCTCTATAAAATCCTCTCCCTCCTGCTTATGAGCAAACGTAGGAAACCGAGCTGTAAAAGGGAAAGGCTCTTCCTCGTAGTTCAGCCAGAAAAAAGAACCGACGGGCAAACGCATAATCTTTTTTCTTGTATAGTCATCAGCATAAGACCTAAGCTCATCTATGTCCTGTGCTGTAACCCTCCCTACTATTGTATCAGAAAAGCTGTTTCTTACCATATCACTTGTAAGCTTCAGAGACTGCAGGTCTGCCACAATACTTATCTCATGCGTTCTGCAGAGATGCAAAAGCCTTGATATCTCATGGGCTATCTCCTTCTGGAAACTCATAATTGCTGTCGATGGACAAATAGACCTGAGCTCTGGTATTGCTATCAACAAAGGCTTCTTGAGCTTTGGATTAGCAACCTTCCTCTGTATCAGCCTCCTCAAGATATAAAAGTTTACGAAATACCTGAGCTTTGAATCATCTATATATCTGCAGCTGAACAAATGATAATTATCACTATCATCTAAAATCTTATCCAGCTCAATGTTATACCTGAACTTCTCAGGATGCACAAAAGGCCAATACCTGAAAAAACTAAAAACCCTTACTACCTTGCTCATATCCCTTACATCACCACTGGTAATCCTTCTCAAGTAAAAAAAGGCCTCGCTAGGAGCTTCCAGTTCAAGCTTCTTTGCTGTCGCTGACCTCCTGAAATCCTCTTCCATATAATGGAGCAAGTCCCAGAGTGTTGCCTCATCCTCCATGTTTGGTAAAACATTCAAGAGGTGGTCTATACTCCTCTTCTCCTTATCATCACCTATCAGAAAAAAACACTCCTCCCTCTGTATAGATTTCAAAGGGATTGTGTAAATATGAAAACAGCTAGGTAGTTCCTCAGGAACAGCCTTGTGATACGGATGATGTATTATAATTTTTTGCTCCCTTGGCTCCTCTCCCTGTTGCCTAAGAGCAGCAAGGTGCTCAACACCTGGGTCTGTATACTCTTTCTTTCTATAAACCTTTGGCTCAAAAGAGCAGAAAGCTCCCTCTGAAGTCCTCTTGGTATCAGGTATCTCTATTATAACCCCATCAGGATGCTCCTCCTTGAAATTCTCTTTCATTCTATCCATACACTGTGTCTTCCCATGGCCCTGTACGGCACAAAGTATAATTGAGTTTGCCTTACCACCAAGCCTTATCACACCTCCCTTAACCTCAGCCACTCTCAGCACCCTTCTCTGCACTCTCTAGAATCTCCCTTCCAACAGCCTGTTCTGCTGCCTCAAGCTCTCTCTCCTCAAGCTTTACTCTGTCAAGATAGAAATGGGCAATAGACTTATCCTTCAAATCAGTCATATCTAGGAACTGATACAAAAGCCTCAGAGGTGCATCCTCAAAAAGCTCAATATCCTCCATTGCCCTAGCATAACCCAGAAAAGACCTAGAGTTCGCTTTTGCATAAGACTTATTCTTTTTAACAGAAGCCAGCCACGCATTAGCCTTCCCTACCCAAACACAAAATACCTGAAAATCCTCTAGGTCTCTTACATACTCTTTCTTAGCATCCTCCTTAGAGTTTTTCATAAGGTCATCCTCTACAAGAGCCTTTAAGCTCTTCACAGCAGAAGTAAGAGCATCATACTGCTTCCCGTCTGAATGCAAAGCATACTTTGCAAGCTGTATGGAGACTATCTGTCTCATCTGATTAGGGACAGGAATCAGCCTCTCCTTCTTAGTAGAGTCTTTCATCCTCATCACCAAACCCAATTCCCTTATGCCTAACAGCTCCAGCACTAACCATCTCACCCTTGGCCAAAGCCTTTACAATATTGGGATAAAACCTTTCAAGCTCATCCCTTGCAGCCTGTAGATTTGTGTTCCACATGCTAACAAAATGATTCTTGTAATAGACATTTTTCCTAAAACCCCAAAGGGCTTTCCATCTTATATAAAAAGAAGTATAGTCATAGCAGACGCCCAGAACTAGACCAGAAAGCTTTATAGCATCAAGCAGTATAAGCAAGTCAGGCTTGTCAAGAGCTACAGACTCCTCATACTTTCTTACCTTCAGCTCCAGTACCTGATGAAGAATCCTCAATCAACCATCCCCCCCTCTACATCTGTAATAAGGTCTAGCTCCAAAGCTGCAACACTTATAGCCCACACCATTCTCTCATGGTTTTCCTTACAAAGCTCAACAAGCCTATACTTTGCGTATGTCTTCTTAAAAAAAGAGTTATCATATTCCTCTAGAAGACTTGTAAAAAGAAAAGCTGGTAAACCCTCAAACAACTCCTTGTTTTTTCTTACGAGAAGCTGGTGGGCTATACAATAAGCTCTTACAAGGCTCAACGGGTCTCTGTGCATATTATTATAGTAGCTAGTGAACTTCTTCCTAAGCTCCTCACTTATCTCCTTCTCTTTTTTCTTCTCCCTTCCATAAGCAGCGAGCCTCACCGTCATAGTGTTTTCCCCTTTACCTCTGTCTTCTTTGACTTTGAACCCTCAGCTGTCCTGCTCCTTATCTTCTCATAATACTCAAACATACCCAGTACTCTTCCATACAAATCTTCACTTATCTCACCAAATGCACTTGCCTGCATATCTGTTATTAGAGCCTTGTGTTGTGCTACCATCATGTCAACGGCCTCTTTATAAGCAGAAAGCTTTGATTTCTCAGAATAAAAAAGCTTTCCAACAGGAGACTCAGAGAACTCAGGAGCTGTCAAAGAAACATTTGAAGGAGCTATAATTTTATAAGCTCTTTCCCCTAAAACACCTGGAGCTATGTTTGTAAGCTCTGTAGGATTAAAAACAAGCTCTATGGGCTGCTTGAGCTTTTTAGCATCATACCACCAACCAACAGCTGGAACACTACTCTTGAAATAGTCCCATCTATTCACCAACATTTTACCTCTTCCATTTGGTAGCCATTCTGTGTTTATCTCCTCACAGACACAGCACTGCGGGCCTCCATTAAGCTGCTTAAAATTAAATACTATCGCCTTGTTTACTATCTCATCCTCTAGAAAATTCACCATATCACCTACAAAGTTTCCTCATTCTCTTTCTCTAAAACGCTAATTGGCGTCCTCTTAGTAATAACCTTTTCAACAACACCTGTTGGTGTCTCAACAGGAACTCTCTCCTTCCACTCAACAAACTGCTCAGGCGTCTCGGCCATACTATTCACGAACTCGAGTATCGCTGGTTTCTCAAGTTCCCAGCCCCAAGTAACCATACCTGTTTCCCTATTACAAATGCAGACAATCGGCTTTCCTGTCTGTGAATCTGGAAAAGAAAGTATAGAAAAAGGAACTCTTACAAAATTCTCACCAGTACCTCCCCCATAGATATTCCAGTCCCAAAACTTTCTTTGGTCACCAGGCTGTAAATCTGAGACAATCGCATAGTTGTGCCTCATATAATCAATCATAAAAGTAAGAGCCTCCTGATGTGTCATAACAGCCTTTGCCCTAAAACCCTTTACCCTAGCAGCATAAAAATAGAAAAGTGCTAGAGGAAAAGCAAGGAGAAGAAGACCTCCAAAAATCCAGAGCAAAGTGATAAACTCTATCCAGCCAAACAACAACAAAATAGCTACAAACACAATTAGTAAGAAAAAAAGAATTGTGAGCAGTACCCTGTGTTTCCAGAGCAGCTTCTTTGCATCCATTACTGTGTCCTCCTAAGTGCTATATTCTTTGCCTTATTATAAAAAATCATAACTATGACTGATAAAAACATTACTCCCACAAAAATAGCAAAAAAGATAAGGATATTATTCAGCAACGCCCTCTCTGCAGACTCCTCTTCCTCTTTCTGCTTTTCTATAATCTCCTGCTTCTCCTCCCTATCCTTCTTTATCATATCCTCTCTTGTGGTCTCTGCAAGGTCTATTGTATAATTAACAAGCCCTGAGAGCTGCAACATAGCGTCACCGAGCCTATCGTACTTATCACTTGTGTCTGTCTCTATCTTGCTTATGTCCTGTTGTATGGTACTAATATGAGCTCTCTGCAAATCAATACTCTCAACAAGCACGACCATCTCCTCATCAGACATGTTAATTCTATGGGGTTTCTCAACCTCAACTGTTATGTTCCTGTAAACTATCTCCTGCTCTGTAATACAAAAAGGTGAGGCAGGAAAAGTTCTGCAATACTCATCAAGCTCATCCCAAAACTCGTCATAATCAATTGTTTCATTATCAGCATCGTCTTCTTCCTCTATTACCTCATAAGGAACAAAAATTGAGATATTGAAAACAGACTCAGGAAAATTCTCTCCATTCACAACAAGCTCCCGATAATAAGTCTTGTTAGTCTCCTCTGTCTTATCAACAACCGAAGGACACTCAAGCTCAAATTCTACAAGGACTGAATCACCCTTCTCTAAGTCCATTGTATTATCCTCAAAAGTTGCATCAGAAAGTGTATAGGAAACATTATAAGCGATATAGTCTCCTGTGTTCACAATAGTTACTCCACTCTCCGCACTATCATCATAAGGGATTTTGAAATTCACCTCTATCGGAACAGCCTCAACAGTTGTCTCCCTCAGAGATATATCAACCTCAAACGTAAGATTTTTATAAAGGCTCTTGTTTGTCTTGACATAAGTATAGTTTCCTGAGTACTTCAAAAAGTCTAGAGACAACTGGCCCCCATATAGAAAGCTCCCATGCTGTCTAATGTCGCCAGGCTGATAATCCAGCCTAGCGACAACATTTGTTCCATTCCCTTCTAGCTCTGGTATGAAAAGAGGATTGAAATTACCTCCTGGAAAAGAGGTAAACGTAAGGTTGTAAGCCGTTCCTGAATAGACCGTCCCATTATCAGTAGTATCTACACCGTTGTTCAAAATGTTGATATAAGCTGTATAGTTCTCGTCACTGTACAACGTGAGATTTATCTCAGCTGGGTCTATCACTATGCTCGGATACCCTTCCACGATTGGTATAAAGACAAAAGAAAAACAAGCAAGAAAAGACAATACCCTCAGAAACCTAAAAACTTTTCTACTCAAGAACATTCACCTCATCGCCATTTCTCTTCTTATGTATTATCTTCATTCCACCAATTGGGACTATCACAATTAGCTCTCCTTCTTTTACCAAAACCTCACCTTCTTCTTCCATAACCTTTACTGTTATCTGTACACAGTCCTCTCCAGCACTGTGTTTTACATAAGCCCTATTTACTATCTTTGCAAAAGCCTGATTCTGGTTCCTACAGCCCAAAGCCTTTTTGAGCTCATTGAACTGCTCTGAAGATTCAGTAGGTACAGTCAGGTTGAAAGTCCTCATATCCTCATCCATTTCTACACCCTTATAAGCCGCTTACCCAATAATAATAAGTTAAACACCTTTATAAAGCTACCTACAAAAAAACCCTAAAACTAATCCTGCTCGTACCACCTACCACCTATCTTGACCTCTATCCCCATATGAGTAGCGCTGCAGAGAGCACCAACACAATTGTGGTACTCTCTACTCTTCTCCCCTATATAATACTTACCACTATAATAAAGTCTACATTCTTCCCCATACAATTCACAGAGGCACATAGCAGCATGACTTGTTGACTCACAATCGCCCCCGTTCTCGAAAAGCTCTTTCGGTATTGCCGCTCCCCTCCTCTGTTTAAAAGTAGAGTTTCGAATCACGCAGTGTATATCTTGCACAATTCCATTTCCTGTATAGCACCTTTCTATTCCCTCGCAGCTTGTCATCTTATGACTGATAGGCACAAATAGATAGAAAGCAAAGCTGAGTAGGATTAGTGCAAAACAGACTCCACCTATAAATACAAACACATGCTTAACAAGAATTTTTTTATTTTTTTTCTCCATTTTTTCACCTTTTACACCTTGTGGGAAATTCACAAGGTATTCCCACAAGGGGCAGACACAAAAGAGTTAGAAAACCGTTAGAGCTGAGGTGCAGCTTGCCTGGCAAATGACTCTCTTATGTTTTCTGCTTCTAGATAAGTTTTTTGAATACTTTCACACCGTCTTTTATTTCCAGTAGATAGCCTGAGCTTTTGAGCCTAGGAATCCATATCTGGTTTATTGTAGCTTCCGACAGATTTAGTTCCCTTGACATTCTCTTAGAAAATTCTCTTGTTGTCAAAAATCCTCCTTCATTTTTACCTTCTATACTCTTGAATATTCTTCTCATCCTATTTATTGTATGGTCTGTAATCCCTTTCTTCTCCTGGTCTCTTCTTATCAGCTCTAGAGCGTCTTCCTCGACCCATGTTATTATGTAATTAAAGATTTTTTTGAGAAATTTCTTGCTTTTCTCAACATCCTCTTTTGTTGGAACCCTCCTTTTCTCAAGTATAGCATTCTGTACAACAAGCCTGATTAGTAAATTGAAATAGCCAGAGATGAACTCTGAGATAATTATTTTTGTGTTATCAGAACAGGGTTCTATGTACCTGAACATCTCCTCGTTGCACCTATCAAGCTCTTCTCTTAGGGTTTCTGGTAAATATGTTTTCTCTATTTTGTCAGAGTATGATTTTATCCCCTTCAGGTTTTTTACTAGAATCTGTTTTTTTGCTTCATACAGATTTATACTTTCTGTTGAAAAGCTTGTTGACCTTTCTGAATCTAGTATTGCATTCTTGACTCTCTCTTTTGGACTTATTGTTCGAGGAAGAAAAATGAACCTTTGTAAAAAACCTGACCTAGCTGTGTCCTCACTTATCTTACTGTAGAACTGACTTGATAGAACCGCACAGAACTTAGGGCAGAACTTTATCTCTTTCTCTGAGCTGAGCTTCTTAGATATCTGGTTCTCACCGATTGTATCAAGAGAGACATTTATGTAGTTGACAGTGTTTTGTTTCCATTGTATCCTTGTAGGTTTGAATAGCTCATTTGCTTCTGGCTGATAGAAAAGGTCACAGTCCTTAAAAGACCCATAGACTATCTTACTTGTTTTTCTCTGCTCCCACCTATTTGATATTTCATTCTTTACTTTCTCTGTTACTGTCTCTATTTTACCTAACAACCCCGCATCACTCCAGTCTGTAGGCCTGTGAATTTTAAGACCAAACTCTTTTACAATTGATAGAAAAAAGTTACAGGCATTTCCTTTACCAGTCCTAGTTGCTTGCAGATTTATCAGGTGTATCCTAGAATCAAGTTCCAGAACATCCTTCTTTATACGAACACCTCTTAGTAATAAACTGACAAGAACATGAAAAAGTGACTCGTTTAGAACAACATTATTGTAGCTTACACGATTTGCTAAATGCATGTATTGCTCTTTTATCGAGAGTTTTTTGTAATCATCAAGTTCTATCTGCTTTCCATATTGCTGTTTTTCCTCTTCTAGCTGAGCTTTCTGCTCCTCTCTCATATAATGTGAAAACTCGTCATAGCTAATATTTTCATCATTTTGTATAGGCTTATTTACCCTCTGTTCACCAGTATCTTCGTCCATTTTTACCACATCCATTTATTTTGACATATTTTTTTTCCTGTCCGACCTAAAATTCCGGAAGTCGCTCCGTGAGAGAGTCTTACTCTCATTCTTATATATATATACAAATATATATATATACATATATATATATATATCTCTCTCTCTCTCTCTCTCTCTCTCTCTCTCTCTCTCACAGAAAATTGTATAAATATGAAAATATCGCGAAACCTTCATGGATAGAGGCTCTTATTGTTATACATCCATATATCAATGGTAAAAGTATAGGTAAGACAGGCTCTCTACCTACGAAATCACATATATACCACATCAGTGATAAATTTTCAACATTCCACAACCCGCTTCTGGAGCCGGACATCTTCCTTCCTCCCTCAGTTTTTTACACGATGGGAACACAAGACCGTTCCTGAAAATATATTCGACCTGATGCTCCTCTTTCATACAATGATAGAATTTTGCACTTGAAAGTACCTCTTTAAGCACTGCAATTACCTCGTTCATTAACCAACCACTCTCTTTTAGATACAAGATTAGTAAAAAGCGGTCTCTGTAGCCCATATCAGGGTTTTTAGAAGTTTTCGCAAGACAGGGCGGTAACGAGAGACCCCCGAAGTGTATAGATGTATTTTCTTGAGGTAAAAATTCCTCTAGGGTAATTCTTGGTTCTTTGTCAAACCTTTTGATGCTAATCGGTTTTCCTCTTTGCTCTTGTTGAAAATCTATCCTCTGTTCTTTTGCTAGGTCTTTTACAAAATCATATCCCTTGAGTAGCTCGTCATAGTTTAAGTAGATGCAGAACCTCTCTCGTCTTGTGTTGTAGGTATTCGGTAAGCGTACCATTCCAGCCGTATTACCAATCAGGTGTTTGTCCACCTTGAATTTTTCCTTGTCAAAGCTCTCTATTAGGTGCTCCTGGAAGCCTTTCAAGGCATTCTTTGGATATTGTTGTGGCTCTTCTTTTATACCTACGAGGATATGAAATCCAGAGCCTGAGAACCGTATGCTTCTCTCTATGCTGTGCTGGTCTAGGAAATCAGCGAATTTCAGGACGTTCTCTAGAATGTCGTTTTTTGACTCATAGTCTTTCATGTCGAAATCATAGAGCGCCTTGTCTATTATAGCACTACTATAAACAGCTTTTTTGTTTTCGTCTAGTGTTCTGAAGCTGAAGACAGAGGTGAATACCTTGGCTTTGCCATTGTAGAGGTTTATGAACTCTAGCATCTGGTCTAGGCTATGTACAATCTTTCGGTACTTTCCGACCTCACGCGGGAAACCTTTGTATAGGCTAATCATGTTTACTTTTTCCTTTGTTTTTTTCCATAATCTCTAGCGATTTTTCGATTTTTGACTTTGGCTCTGCTAGACCATAGTGCTCTAGAAAAGGTCGTTTGCCCTCGTTTGCTCTGGAGCAGTTTAGTGCTCTCTCTAGTTTTCTTTTTAGTTTGAAGATGGGGTGAACTTTTCTTTCCTGTTCACTGTGCAAACTTTTATACAGAGCAATCCATTCTGTGCTCTCTCTTTCTTCTAGTAGCCTTCTTGTAAGAGCTATTAGGTCTTCGACCTCTTCTTCTTTCAATTTTATTCTCATTTTAATCAACATCCTGCAGATTCTGTTATTACGAAGAGGGCTATGAGAAGGCTTATAGAGGCTATACCAATTAGTAATATAGCCCATATGAGCTTGTCTCTTGTTTTGTGCTCGTATTTATAATCAAAGCCTTTTTTCATTTTATCACCTTGTCACATTCGTCTTTAAACTGGCAGAATCGACACCAGTCATTTGGGCTTGGGTCGTATTCTTCTCTCCTTATGCTATCTTTTACGTGTACAATTATCAGTTCTGTCTCTTCCAAGAGGTCGTCTGTGAACTCCTCGTAGTGGACTGTGTTGTCATAGGGAAAGTATATGTAGAAGCTAGTAAGGGGTTTATCTAGTAGGCCTGACTCATCTAGCAGGATTTTGTAGAAGGCCATCTCGTTTCTGAGAGATTCGATATCCTTTCGGCCTGTGGTTGTCTTGATTTCTCCGACCTCTAGCTTGTCCTTGAGGTTCAGGTCAACACGGTCAACAATTCCGTTCATCTCACGCTCGTGATTGTCTATGCGTTTCTCCCTCAGGACTGGATAGAAGTATTTCTCAGGATTCTCTTTGAGACCCTCTATGATTTGTAAACGAAGGTATTCTATGGCTCTTACGTTTTCGAGGTAGCGCTCAAGGTTTTGCCCTGGCACTAGGTCTATTATCTCACATTCTTCCATGAACTTTTTGTGGTATCTGTCTGTTTTTTCTTTCCAGGTCTCATTCTTGTCAGCTATGTCTATGTTGTCATATAGTTGCTCGATGTACTTGTGGACTATTGAGCCTCTTCTCATTGCTGGTGTGGGATAGGTTGGGACTTTGTCTACATAAACACGCTTGAACTTGTAAGGACAGCTAAGGTACTGGAATAGTTTACTTTTTGATAACATCATAGATAAAACCCCACCTTGCCTTCTTTGTAACTTTTCAGATTTTTGTAGAGACCATTGAACAACTTCTTTAGGTTTTTGTTTTCTTCAACAATCCTTTTTGACTCTTTGGCAGTTTTGATTTCATCTTCCCAGAAGAACTTTACTTTTTTCCAGTTAGAGAGGTGTTTTTCCCAGAAATGCCAGGAATCAAATTCTTTAGGATATTTGAAAATCTTTTCTTCGTTATTCAGAGCAAAAAGGCCATAGGGGTTCTGCTTTGGATATTCACTGATTTCTTTTGTAACACGTCCATGTTCTTCTCTCCATTCTTTTTCTAGCTTGGCAGATTCCCAGTCTATCTTTTTTTCATAGGCTTTTATGAAGTCTTTTTTTGTGTAAAAAGCACCATATAGGTGGTTCCTACCATCACAGAATCCATATATCTTGTATTTTTTCATCCACTCTAGTTCCTCGAAGAGCTCATTTTCCATTTCAACCACCAAAGTCTGTTAGTTTCGTCATATAAATATCAGTCTCAATCCAGTTCCAGCCCATAGCTTCTATGATGCGTACTACTTTCTGTTTTATGAGCCTATCAGTCATTTTTTCCCAGTCAACCTCAAAGCCTTCTGGTATTTGCTCTGGATAGTCAAAGCACACGGATTTGGTTCTGGGATATCCTGGAGGAGTACGTTTTATGTAAACCATCTTGGGCTTGCTACCCATAGCAAAGTGTGTTCCAAGGTTCTGGTTTGCGTATTTGCAGCCGTCAACCCAAGGGTTTCTGACTTTATACTTGTCAAGGTCTTTCTGCAGGCCTTTTGGTATGCCTATCTCATTGAGTTTTAGTTCCTTGATGTTTTTCATTTCCGTATAGAGGTAACGCATCAGTTCTTTTTTTGGCTTGCTGTCAAGTATCATATCTATGACTTTGCGCTGTAGTTTTCTTGAGAAAAAAGGAACGTCTGATTTTTTGGTCTCCAGGCCTGTAATCATTACTACTCTGTCGGGCTTCCCGTTTACCCAGGATGTCCTACCAGCATATTTCTTTTTTGCCACAAGCAGCAGTGATGAGAAGAGCTTCTCGAACTCTATTACAAAGCAGTGTCGTTCTTTTTCTATGTTGAATTGTGCGGCAAAAGCATCCATTGAGTCATTTATTTTTTTCTCTAGATTTTTACTCATCTCAACTTTTTCATTTAGTGTCTTGCCTTTTGGTAGTTGTACAAAAATTGAGTCTGTGTCACCATACAGAACTTTATAGCCTTCACGCTGGATTACACTCTTGACGTTCCTGAGAAGGTTACGGCCTGTCCAGGTCACGGTTCTTCCAACATCAGGGGTATAGAGCCTAAAGCCTTCGTATAACATCATGCCATAGATGCTGTTTATCAGGTCTTTCACGAACTGGCGTTCACGGCCATACTGGTTATACAGCTCAGAGCCTACAGGATACTTGTTTCTCTTTACTTCTTTTTGTCTTCTGAGCTCAAACAGCGTACGAAGCACTTCTGGTAAAAAGGCTTTTTTCTTGTTGAACCTTACACCATTACCCATTATTATCTCACCTTCAGGGTCTAGTGTCTCAGGTGACATATTACAGGATACGATAATAGAGGGATAGATGCGCTTTAGGTCAAGGATTGTAATGTCCTTGAAGAAGCCTATTTTTGGGTCTAGCACGATTGCTCCTTCGACTGTAAAGTGTATTGTTGGTTTTTTTGAGGGAAGGATAATACCTTGTTTTTTAGCGGTTCTTAGCATATACACGTCTGCCATCTTGGAGTTCATCAGGGTATCTTCTAGGGGGCAGCCTATGAATTTTGCTAGGTTCCAGAAGAAGTCAACGACTTCTCTTTTTCTGTCAATTTCCAAGCATAGCTCAACATCAGCAAGGTTGTATTTTAGGAGTGTTTCTGGGTCTCTATCATATAGTCCAAAGATGTCTCCTTTATACTCAAGTTTTTTCACTCCTAGTTCTTCTTTTGCTACATTGTCTAGTTTCCCACTGGAAAGCTGGGTAATGTGAAGTCTTCTGTAGTAGGGAAGAAGGTCAAAGCAGACACGGCCTTTTATCGTCGGGTGGTTTTTCTCGATTCTCTGTGTCTTTAGTTTCATGGAGGGAGGTTTTACATATGCAGTTCCAAGAGGGGATAGTTCCCCTGGGTCTAGGCCGATATTTTTCATGCGGTTGATTATGTAGGGAATGTCAAAGAAATCCAGGTTCCAGCCGAGGAAAAGGTCAGGGTTGGTTTCTCTTACAAATCTTGCAAAAGACGAGAGAAGGTGTCTTTCTGTTCCAACACGGTATATGTCCCAGGGTATTTTCTCGCCTGTGATTCTGCTTTTCCATATACGGCTTTCTTTTTTTTCTTCTCCTTCCTCGACGTTTTTGTCGAGGAAGAAGGTGATGTATTTGTTTAGGTAGTTGTCATAGATTGTGTTGCTGACTATTGGAAATCTTGCCTCGTTCTCTTTTGGAAATTCTCCTGGCGTATTGACTTCTATGTCGAGATAGCATTTTCGTAGGTCGTCATCGCCATAGTCTGGTTCTTTGTCAATAAGATAGCGTATTGGAAAAAGTATGTCGGCTTCGTTGTGCTCTGGAATATCATTTCGAAGGTCAGAGACGCTCCTTGGTATATCACAGTAAACCCTGTTGTATTTTTCACCTTTGATGTTTGTATAGCCTTTCTCTATGCGTTTTATGCGCTCGTCCTCGAGAACTTTGTGCCAGGTAGGAGCATAGAAGTAGGGTTCAAAGGAGCGGTCTATTGTGTGTATTTTCTTTCGGTTCTCCCGACGCCAGTGATGTATTACTGGCTTGTTGTGCTCTATTGTGTACTCACATAACATTTACTTTTAACACCTTATTTTTCTTTTACTTAGTTCTCTTTCTATTGCACCAACGCTTTGTTTGTACCAGCCTTTGAAGAAGCCTTTGGCGTGTCTTAGATGGCATTTGTATTTTTTCAGTTTTTCACAAGAGGCTATTTCACCTGACATTTTTACACCTTCCATGATTAACGATGTTAATTTTCATATGAGGTTCCAGGGATTTGTCTCTTCTTTCATACAGTTGCAGGGTTCAAGTCCACATTCCTCTATTATTTTCTTTACATTCTCGTCTAGGGTTCCACTGAGCCTCATCTTTTTCTCGGCTTTGAGGTTTCCATAGACAGAGGTAAAGGTTTTTATTTTTTCTTCTATGTTTGGCTTGTTTACTTTGCCTCCTCTCAGTACTCCTATTCTGTAGGCACATTCTTCAACATCATAGTCTAGTAGGACAGGATACATCTCGGTTATCTCGTTGAGCTGGTTTTGTATATTGGAGCTTGCTGTCATTATACCGTCCTCGAATATTACTTTTCCTTTTATTGAGTTGTAGTTTCTCTTGAACCTCTCTACAAGCCCGTATTTTTTTGCACCAGTAATAGCGTCTGTTCCGCAGCACTTGTTCTCTTTTTTCCAGTTTCCTAGTGCTGTGTATTTTCCACATTTGCAAGTAAAATGAGGGAGAGGGTGTATCTCACTTGATTTTATCCAGTCGTCACAGGGCTTTCCTGTTAGATACTTAGAGAGTTTTCTTATCATTGCAGTCTTGCCTGAGCCGAAAGTACCAAAGAACTTGATGTATTTTTTACTTTTGTCTGGGGGGTTTGGAGCTGGTTTACCTAGTTTTTCCAGGATTTCTCTTACTTTTTCTCTTGTGTTTTTATCCAGTCTTGTTAGGTTGTAGGTTTTCTCTAGTTCATAATCGAATTTTTTTGTATTGGGAAATCTCATTTTGCTGTTTTCTTTTAGTATATCATCAGGGAGTTTGCCTGTGTTGAGTCCAGCATTTACAAATTCTCTACTCCAGGTCAGGCAATTTTCTATTTCTTTTAGTTTTAGGGTGCCATTGAAGTGCCTGAACTCTATCGTGTGTGTTTCCTCAAATAGTTGTCTCATGTTTATGGCTGGTCTTGGTGATATGTGCCAGAGCCTGTTATTTGTTTTACCGACAGGTGCGTGTTCTTCATAGAACTCTTTTGTTGTTTTAGCTTCTAGTATTTTGTCAAATCTTTTTTCAGGAAGTTTGTAGAACCAGACGTTCTTTTTTTGTCTGTATCTTCTTAGTTTTGCGTTGTATATTTCTTCACTTTCACTATCTTCTCTTTTTGGATATTCAGGAATCTCATTTGTTATCTCTGTCGCTCTTTTGAGATTTTCTTGTGAGTACCTAAAGAATTTCTTGCAGTTCTCAAGGTCATCTTTTAGTCCAGGAACTCCTATGTGAACATGAAGAGCACATCTGTAATTTATTACTGGCTTTGGTCTTAGGTGCTTTTTTATTTCTTTTATTACCTCGAGTTGCTCCTTGATTGTTGTTGTAGGTTTTGTGTTTATTTCTCCTCCGTTTACATTGAGCTCTCCTAGAGGGTCGTTTGCTGTTCCATCTGAGTTTACGAGTGTGTAGTCTTTTGAGTTCCAAGTAGTGCCTTCAGGAAGATAGTTGAATCTGTAAACGTCAGCGTACTCAAGTTCTATACCGTATGTAAATTTTTCAGGGTCATACATTAAATCATCGTCCAGGGGTCTCTGTCTTTTGTTTGTTTTCTTCTAAGGTGTGGTATTAGATTTTCACTTGTAAAAAGTGGAGGTTCTTCATCAGGCTTGTAGAGAGTGCCGTGTTCTGTTACGAGCTTGAGTCTGTCTTCTCTTATTTTGTAGTCGCCTGTTTTCTCTATGTTGAAGAGGGGATGCAAGTATTTTTTTCTGAACTCCCAGAATAGCGAGAAGTCAAAGTCTTCATTGTGGTCTTCCATCCATTTTATTCCTTCACAGTGCCTATCAATGTAGTATCCTAGATATCTTGTGTTCCAGAATAGTTTTTTATAGCCACATAGGGCTGTCTCTATGTTGTAGTATGTCACTTCTATCTCAGGGTTTTCTTCTTGAAGTTCTTTTTTGAGGAGTTTGAGCTTTTTGTTTAGGTATTCATAGTCTGTTGGCTCTTTTGAGGGTTTGTGGTGTAGGGTTATCTGGTTAGGTACACTTGCTGCATAGCAGAGGCCATTCTTGCAGCTCTCGGCTTCTTTTAGGTTTATTGTATCAGGTACGACGTTAAGGGGAGTTATCTCGTTGAGCGTCTCTAGGTAGTTGAAGAGTGTGAACCTGCCAAAGTAGTATATTTTGTTTCCAAGCTCATATACTTTCTTGTATCTTTCCTGGGGTGTTGAGCCGTCCTCTATGAAGGGCTTGAAGGTTTCTACTTGGTTATCTTTTACTATTTTTTTATATGAATCAAATATTTTTGTGAAGGCATTAAAGTTTTTTACTTTGGCTTTGTCTGATACAAATAACAGGTTTGGCTTGTTCTCGAGCCAGAATTTCTCGACTTCTTTTGTTGTTGTTTCCTCAAAGTCTGGAAGTTTTTTCATTATATAATAGGCTGTTGCATCACAGTAGGTACAGCCATAGAGCATTGATATCCAGTATCTTTGTGACAGGCTGAACTTTTCTTTTTCTGCTATGAAGCTTAGTAAAGAATAGGCAGGGTCACAGCCTCCGCAGTAGAGGTAATCTACATAGTATTGCTTTAGGCCGTTCCACATCTCTTTTCTGAAGTCTTGTACTTTATAGTCTTTCATGTTCACCATCATATTTATTTCTAACACGTCCTTGTCCTAGTCTGATTCTCTCGTACTTGTCAAACTCACATAGTGAGTGCTCTATTTCTCGCATTTCAAGTTCAGGAAACCTTTTAGGGAGATAAATATTTGATTCTGCAAGAAGCATTTCCATTTCTCTTACAAAGATTTTTTCGTTTTGTGTAAATTTTATATTTCTTTTGTGTATTCTGTTGAGGCCTCTTTTAGCTCCGTTTCCAGGGTTTGCCCAGGTCATTATGTCCTCAGCATCATTTAGGAAGGTTGTATATCTTAGGTCTGTAGCTATTTCGTAGGCCATGAATTTTCCGAGGCAGGGAAAGGCTGTGAGGTAGTTTGTCACTTCTTCTAGAGTGTTCGAGTGTATTATAGCACTGATAACAAGGTGCTCTTTAGAGTTGACTTTGTTTATGCAATCACAGATTCCCCTGAGTTTTGTAAAGCCTGTTGGTGATTTTATTATGTATGCTCCTGTGAAGATTTTTTCTTCATCTTGTAGGATAGCTTCAGCCTCGTATGAGTTCCAGTTTGTGAGTAGTCCTGCTTTCAGAAGTTTTCTTCCTGTTGGTATGTAATTGAACCAGCGAAAGATTATTGTTCCAAGGACAACACTAGGGTCGCTCCTGTATGGACTTCTGAAGTGTTTCTTGAACCATTTTGTTGTCTTGTCGTTTTCCCGGAAGGGATTACAGAACTTGTAGTTCTTGAAGATGGGGTCGTCTGTCCAGGGCTTAGGCAGACCTGCTTCTTTTTTCTTGTAGATTTCGTGTCGGTCGGATATCCATTGGAAGAATTGTTGTTCTAGCATTTTAGTCCTCCTTGAAGCACAGTGGGTCTTTCCTTCTCATATCTCCATAAGCTATTAGCCTTTGTGCAGGACAACCACCTTTGCACTGCTCTAGAAATTCACAATTTTTACATTCGGGAATTGTTGTATGGTCAAACTCTCTAAACATTTTGTAGACAGGAGAGTTGTTCCAGATGTCGTCAACACTTGTTACTCGAATGTTTCCTGCAGATAGGGTCTCAAGCTCTTTCCACGCTGCACATGTTGCTACAAGCCCGTTTGGGCGTATCAGTATCCTATCAAGTCCCCCGCCACAGCTTGTCAACTTTGGCTTGTTGTTGATAAGAAAGTTAAAGTCTATTGGGTTTCCAAACCTGAACACTATACCTTTTGTTTCTTCCTTTAGTTTTATCATCATTTTATTGAGCTCTTTGAACTCCTCTTTGTTAAGTAGAAGCTTTTCTTTGTTTACCGCAGTTCTCCCTTGTGGAACTAGCCTCAGCAAGCTAACTTTTTTCACACCTTTGTTTTTACAGAACTCCACCATCTCAGGTATCTGCTTCCAGTTTATTTTCTCAGGTACTATGTGGCACTCAACATACGCACCGCTTGCAACAAAGTTGTCTAGTGCCTCGTTGAATAGTTCCCACGAGCCTTTGACATTTGTAACTGTCTCAAATGTCTCTTTGTCTGCTCCCTCGATACTGAGTATGGCCTTGTCAATATACTTGGCTATTTCATTTGCAAGTTCCTTGCTTACGGCTCTTGGTTTTTCTCTTCCGTAGGGGTCACATATCATTCCACTTGTGTATAGTATAACATTCAGGCTTAGTTCTTCTTTAGCGTATCGCATTGTATCTATTGCGTGCTCTACAACAAGTGGTTCTCCTCCTGAGAGGCTGTAGGTTGTAACACCTAGTTTTTCCTTGCCGTCTTTCAGGATTTTGAATATTTCTTCTTTTGTTAGTTCTTCTTGTTTTTCTTCTGGGGTTATCTCACCTGATTTTGAGGAGCAGTGTATGCACCTCATAGGACAGGCGTTTGTTAGTTCTATGCTTATCTCTAAATCTTTTTGCATTTAATCACCTTTTCAAGATTTCTAACAGGGTTTCTACAGTCTTGCATTCTTTCATGATTGCCATTTTTATCATTCTGTCATCTGCTGGTATCTCACCAAGGGAATACAGGGGTTTGTCAGATTTGTAAAAGTAGCCTATCTCGAAACTAGAGCCTGTTCCATAGGATTCTCCTATTACTAATCCAGCTTCTGAGTTGTTCATTGCTTTAATGTTTGTGTTGAACATCTCGATTGCTTTTGCTTGAGGTGTGTCACGTTGTGGAAGATGGACTATGATTCCGGTTTCCTCGAGTTGCTTTGCTACTTCAAGGTTTTTTTCTGCGTTTTTTAGCTTTGATATTATATAGATTTGCATTTTTTCACCAGCTTATGACATTGTTTTTCTTTCGTGCTTCGAAAAAGCTTGCTTAATATAAAGCCTAAGTAAAAATTTTACTTTAAGCTGCAGTCTCGTTGGTTTATTCTAAGAGACTAGCAAAACTTTTTTGGCTATTTTTTAGCGACGCTCTAAGGGTTATCAGACCCCATTTCCGAAAGGCTCTTCTGAAGCCTTTCTTAGCACCTCCTCAAAATGCTTGTTTTTTGCTGCTTGCAGGTCTATGAAATCCTCTATTTTTTTCTGGCGATTCTCTTTTGTATCAAAGGATATCCGTTTGTACGCTGTCTGTTTTTCAGGAAGCCTTAGACGGTTTGTCTCAATGTCAATCAATCGGTCTATTCTTGTCCAGAACTTTATGTCGTTGTCTCTTATGTTGTCCATGTAGAGCTTGTCGAGACGGTCTATCTTGAATAGTATATCGTAGGAGGGAAGCCATTCTTCAGCTATTGTTGCCATTATCCGTTTCTTGCCTATGTAGTCTTCCCTCTCTTTTATCGTTAGATTGTTGAAGTGAGTTTCCTCCCATCTTTGTAAATAGCAGTATTCATCAAGGGTAGTACGCTCGCAGATAAGGAGCTTGTTTTTCTCAGTTTTTAGCATCTCCTGTTTTATTCTCTCTAGTTGAATCCAGAGCATTGTATCAAGTGTTGCTTTCTGGTTTATTGGAAGAGGACAGTCTCTTGCTATGCTGCCTATTGTTTCAGCATTAGGGTATTTTTCCAGGAGAGCTTTTGCTATTGTTGTCTTTCCTGAGCTGTGGGTTCCTGTCAAACCAATTTTCATTTTTATACACCTAGTGGGATACGACATATGCAACATTATGTTTTTTGAGCCATTCTATTATTCCATAAGTTTCTGCTGAGTATTCAGTGGTAATCCAATAGTATTCTTTGCCTTCTATCGTAGCATCTGCTTCAGTTTGCTCTTTACCCATTTTGTTGTAGATTGCACATCTTGGGTGGTCTTCTGCAATGTTGTCTATCTTTTTATTAAGCTCCTCCTGCTCCTCAAGCAATTTTTGTCTGTCTTTTGCTTTCTCTAGTCTCTTCTTCTTTAACAGAAAGAGCTCATCTCTTGTTATACTTTTGTTTTTGTTGAGTTCTCTTACTATTTCCTCTTCTTGCTTCTCAAGCTTTTTTGTTATTGCATATACTATCCTTAGTCCTTCGTTCTTTTTCTCTTTCAGAACTTTTGTTCTTGCTTCCGAGAGGACTTCATCAAAATCATATACATCTTTGAAGTCTTCCTTGAAAGCCTTGTCAAACTCGTCTTTTCGGATTAGTATATCGGGGTCATAACTCATTTAACCACCTTCAAACCCAAATCTTTTTTGCCTTGCTTGTCAAGAATCTCTTGCATTTTTCTCAGACGTTCTTTTGTACAGTTTATTTTTCCTGATTCAGAAAAGCGGTTCATGTTATCTTTGAAAACTCTCTTTCCTCTGGAGTCAAAGCATTTTTTCTTGTAGAGCTCATCTAGAGCTTCATTCAGGATATGATACATCCAGAAGTCTAGTCCTCTTTTACCGCTGATTTGTTCTTCATAGAGTGTCATTTTTTAACAACCGCTTTTTTATCAATAGATTTTCCACCAATCTAGTAGGGCATTTTTTATTCACCAACATATTTTTTGAGTTCTTGTTGTATCGTCTCAAACTTCAGGTCTTTATAGATTTTTCCCATTAGGTCTTTTGTAAGACGACATTTCTCAATTTCACTCTCGAAGTGGGATTCTCCTTTTTCTATTGTGCGTTTGTTTCGTATTAGTAGGTCAACGTAGTAGGCCGTGTTTTTTTGCCAATAGGGTTGGAACTTGCCTGTTGGATTTGCTCCTTGATAGACTTGCTGTGTCTTTGCTGTTAGTATCAGATTGCAGGGTATTGACAGGAGATTGACAATCATTTTTTGGTATAGATTGTTTATTACTCCCCAGTCGAACTGGTATCGTAGCCTGTCTGTTGGTGATAGCCCAAAAATCTTGACTTTTCCATAGCTCTGGGTTAGTTTCCAGAGGTCAGTGACAGAATCAACAACAACAGTACCGTTTTTTGGAGGGTGTTTTTGTAGCCAGTCTATATGCTCACGTATCTCTATGAAGCTATCAACCTCGTCTTGCTCTATACGTTCTTCCTCTGGCTTGAATAGTTCCCTTACATATATTTCTTTGTCAGAAAAGTTGTGTGCTAGAGGTGCAGCACCTAGCTCAGTATCTATTACAAATACGGGAGGTGGTGCTGTTAGAGCAAAATGAGTTTTTCCGGTTCCATAGTCTCCGTATATGCCGAGCTTGATACCGCGTTTTTTCTTGGCTTCTTTGATTGGTGTGAATGGATTGGAGATTGGAGGTTTTGGGGTTTGCTGTTGTACTACAGGTTTTTTTGTAGCAGCTTTTTTAGGAGTAGGAGGGGTTTTGCTTAGTGTTTCCCAACCAGCCATTTTATTCACTCCCTTGTACAATGCTTGCTTTTCCTAGACAGAGATTGTAGATTTCTTTGGCTACCTCATCATCTTTTAGAGGAAAACGCATTGTTATAACAACCGAGTCAACAATTTCGTTGCAATCGCTTTCTTGTATTGCTTCTATGTGACCATTTACTTTTGTCATTTCACCATGCTCCTTCTTCTTTTTCTACCTTTTCCTCAGGTTTAGAGGAGGAGGGAGTTTCCTCTTTCTCCTCATCAGGCTGGGTGGCCTTTTCTTTGGGAAGGCTAGATTTGTCAATTTTTTTTATCTCAGGCTTTATTAGGTATTCATCAATAGGGAAGATACCATAGGCATTTATCATCATATCTCCTCCTTTAGAGCCTGGAACGAACCTTCTTGTTTCCTCGTCATATTTTGCTCCCTCGGATGATTGGCCAGCTACTATTATCCTGGAGTTTTCAGCAAAGTCTATCGTTAGGTATTCAGGAACCCAGCAGGTGATTCCACGTTTTGGCTTACCGTTTTTGTCTAGCATTGGTAGGGTTACATCGTCTAGAATCACACGTCTGTTTCCAGTAGAGACGTTTGGAGTGAGGTCTATGGCAACAACGTCTCCTTCGACTATTGCTAGTCTTCGTGGGTCTTTGAAGTTTTTCCTGTGGTATTCTCTTAGTTTTGAGATGTCAACTTTTTTGTCAGAGAACAGGGTTTCGACTATTTGACGGGCTTCTGGTATTTCCTTGTCTATTTTTTCAAAAGTAGTCATAGAGCTTCCGTTGAGCTCGTATTTGCCTGTCTCGCCTTCTGGTGTCCTTTCAAGGGCACGGAATTTTACAGATGTGTTCATTGGAATTACCAGATTTGTTTGCGCGTCATTCAGAATTAGGTTGAATGGTCTAGGTTTTTTGTCAGAGTCAAAAGGAGTGCAAGCACCTGTTACGTTTCTCAGGAACCTGTCAATTAGCGGTTTTTTCCAGCCTGGATTTTTTGTTCCTGTAGAGAATAGTTCTCTTCTGTCAAGAGGCGTACCGTCCTCGTCAGTGTAGCCTTCCTCAATTGCTTTGCTAGGGTTTTCTTCGTATTTTAGTTTGGCATCTGCTTGTAGTCTGGCGGTTGTGTTGATTACGCCTCCGAGCATTAGGACTTTGCCTTCGTATGGCTTTGCTGGACTGCTTAGTTGACGTCTGTACTTTATTCTTAGTAGTCGTGCAGCATTGAACTCTTGTTTTTCTTTTGGTAAGTCAGAGTGTCGTTCTTTTTCCTCTTTTAAGAGTTTCTCATACTCGTCTTGGAGGTCTTCTTTTTTTACGGTAATGGATTTGGTTATTTGCTCAATTATCTCATCTAGTTTTGACATTTTTCCACCTCTGTATTTTCGAACATATAGTTGTTCTCTATTCGAGTTGGTTTCAGAACAGCCTCTAGAACAGAGGCTTTGGTAACATGAAGGTTGCGGGTAGTAGATTTGTCTTTTGCAGGTGTTATGCTTATTACGAAGCAGTCTTCTAGTTCACTTATTTCTACTTTGTCACGTTCTGGGTATTTGTTTTCAAGCTCCATTATTCCACTTCCTTTATTACAGTTTTGATTATCACGCTTGTTCCATAGTAGATTTCTTTGGCTTCTCCTTTTCCTATCCAGTAGTAAACATATTGCTTGATTGTCCCAGGATTGATATCTAGTTCTCTAGATAGTGTTGAGTAGTTTAGGGGTTCTTCGTTGTATGAATATTCCCTTATTTTTTTGAGGATTTTCTCTGCTAGTTGTTTATTCATTTTATCACCAGTTTGGAGGCACAAAATGTGTAGTAAGTACCGTCGTTCCAACACGTCGGTTGGCTGCTACTATTAGCAGACTCCTTTTGTTGTAGAACCCATTGATAGCCTACACAGCTATTCTGGGTGGTAAAACTCTAGAAGTTTACCCAACTCAAGATAATCTGCCAAACTTCGCTTCGGGTACTTAAATAATATCTACTTTTGTGTCTCCAGATTGTTTTCACCTAGGAACCGCACCTCGGTTAGAATTATGCACGTTCTACTATATAAATTTAACTAGTCAATTGGCTAGTTTAATTAACTAGGTAAAAGGAGAGTATTTAGTTAGGTTTCCAAACTAAAGAAACAGAAGGCCTCTATTAACTGTAGTCCCAGAGGCCAGAGGACTTTCACAATTCAACGAAGGGACTTTTGTTTTGAAAGTTTCAGGGGGAAACTTTGACAAAACAAGCATCATTTGTAGGCTTCATTCTTTGTGATTTTCCATTTACCAAAGCCTTTTTTTTCAGTTCTCTTGAATGTGATGAGTCTTTGACCTATTCTCTTGTTGTTTACAAGTATGACATGTTCCTCACCAGGCTTGGCGTCTTTCGGCAGTTTTGTTGGATATTCTTTACTAGGCATTTTCAATGACCTCCAATAGTAATAACGGGTATCATGTATTTAAAGCTTTGTGTAGCAAATGACATCATGTCCACTTTAGCATTTTTCCAAGAGCTTTTTTCTTGCTTACAGCACCAACCACGATTAGCAAAAGAAGAATGAAGCCAGCTCCTAGCATGATTAGAAGTGGGTCACTTATCATTCCTCCGAGCCACATGTTAAGCGAGAGGGAGAAGACTATTACGAGTATTGGAACGAGTATCATTCCTGCTGCTAGTAGTATTTTTTTCATTCACATCCTCCCCATTCAATATCTTTTACCAGGACTTGGGCTGTGCCGTTATAATCTGGGCAGGTACAAATCCAGCTTTGTCCGTGTCCTCCAACATTTGCTGTAAACAGGTATCCGTTTGTATTTTCACAGAGTGTTTTGAACTCTTCTATGGTAGTATTGTTTTGTATAGGTTCTGGTGTGTAGTCTGTCCATGATGCAGAAAAGCTGTATATGAGAACTGCCATTATTATTGTAATGGTTATGAGTACCGCAACTGCGAGCAGAGGATTGATTGTTGGAAATTTCATTTTATCCACCCTGCTTTAAGCAATAGGACAACTATGGTAGCTGAGGGAAAAGAGGCGCTTAGTAGCTGTGCAAATGGTATGTTGTCAGCACCTTGGTCACCAAGGAACAGGAGAAGTCCCATTGGTGATTGTGTCATGCCCCAGAGTATCGGTGCGAAAATGGCTACTTGTATGAATGTTATGGCTCCATTTCCTATTACCGAGAGGATATTGCCTATTACTGGAACTGTGTGTGCTCCTGCAGCTAAAAATGTTATTAGCATGTCAGATAGGTCAAAGGCTATGGCTATTATAAGCTTTATACCAAATGGAAGCTTGTAAAGCTTTTTTGTTATTCCTGAAAATATTTTTTCTATTCCCATTTTCTCACCTTATTACTTTTAATTTTTTCAGAGCTATATATGCTCCTATTATCACAAGGATTCCTAGTATGAAAAACCCTCCGATTCCTATTAGGAGTAGCAGATTTATATCAACATATCCACCGTTACAGTGTTTTTCATCTACTATTTGGCCTCTGTCTCTACACACAACAGGGCTTTGTTTCTCGTAGTAGGGTTCTTCCCCACCTGGGGGTATCCAGGTGCCTTCGAGCTTGCAGCACACAAGGCTGCAGTCTCCAGGACAGTTGGCTTCTGTCTCATCGAGTTCTGTCTCGCAGATACCGTCTTCACAGATAGCCACATAGCAGTCCTCTGGGCAGTTCTCAGCTGTCTCACCTAGACTTGTCTCACATTGCTTGTCACCACAGATGGGTACTTGAGGGTTTTCTGTACACACATTGTTTGTACAGGTAAATCCTTCTAGGCAACCACAGTCAGTGCAACAGTTGTTCTTTGTCTCTAGAGGGCCATAGCAGCTGCCATCTCCACAGACCACACAGTCCTCAGGGCAGTTCCTCTCGTTTTCTCCTAGGGTTCTTTCACATGCTCCATTACCGCATGTTGGCTGAGGGTTTCCACAGTCCTTTGGGCAGGAATAGACGGTCTCTCTTAGGTCAGAGTCACAGGTGCCGTCTCCACAGTAGCCTGGATTTCCACAGTCTTCAGGACAAGTGGTTTTGCTCTCGTCGTTTCCACAGTAGTCGTTTCCACAATAGTCTTTGTTTTCACCACCGCCTGGTACGAGGTTAATGCCATATTGTTGTAGGGCTTGGTAGTCATCACTTACTGGGTCTGTCCAGACAATCCAGTTTTTTACTCTGTAGAAAGTGTGTATTCCTGCTGGAAGTAGGAACATTCTGGGGTTTGTAACTGTTGCTGGTTCTCCATCTATCCAAAGTTCTCCATTTCCGCCACTGACGTCAAACTCTGCCAAACCAGAATAGCATCCAGTTACACCTGGGTCTTTGCAGCACCTACAGTCTTTCAGGGTAGCATCAAGCTCTGCTTTCAGAGCCTGAAATCTAGCAAGTAGGTTCTCACAGTCCTCAACAAGCGCTTCTGTCTCTGAATCACTTGCTGGTTCTCCTTCATAGATTATCGGTTCTACTAATCTCCCGAGGCCTACACGCTCAACGACTAGCTGGTGTTGTTCAGAACTCCAGTCATCACGATTTGCCCAATATACTTTTCCAAAGTTTCTACATGGTGTATTGATTTGCCATTGTATGTTTCCAATATCTATACCACACTGTACGTTTGAGTCTAGTGCTGCTGTTGTGATAAGGTTTTCCTCTACAAGTTCCTCATATACGTCTTGTAGGTCATCAATATTGTAGATTGTCTGTCTAGTTTCTATTACTAAGACGGCAGCTATGATGATGATTACGACTATTATTGGAGCCATGATGAGGGGAGGTATCAGTTTCATTTTTATCACCAGATTTAACATACCACCGTTCCTTTCATTCCTGCTTGAGCTTCTAGCCCGTCAAATTCACAGTAACAGCCAAATGGGACACAGTAGTGATTTGGGTGCACTGCCATTTTTCCTAGGATACTTCCAGGTGGGCACTCGCAGGCTTGTTCTATTGTATAGACATAGCAGTATTGGCCACAGAAAGTTGATTCTGTACAATCACACTTGTGTATTCCGTCGTTCCAGTTCCAGTAGTGCTCGCAGTTTGGAGCTGACTGGTCACATGCTCCATAGTCTCTGCAGAAGCCTCCTTTGTCACCTATATCTGTTGGTATATAGAGGTTTTTGCAAGGGGTTTTGTCTGGTTCGTAGCCTTCTTCTTCACACTCACATGTGTGACCTCCTATGTTGTAGAGTTCCATACAGACTTCTCCTTGGGGGCAGGTTCCAAGGCATATATCACCGTGTTCAGTATATTCATCTCCACAAGTATAACCGTCCTGGTCTGGCTGTGAATCGTTTGACCACTGGCTGGGTGGGCTTATGTTGCAAAGGCAGCCTAGATAGTCAGGACGGCAAACATAAGTACCTTCTAGGAAATTGCAGATGAACTCAATGTCCTGGGCCGCCTCTGCGTTACAGTCAACATTGAGTGCTCCATTTACATCGCAGCTGACCTCATTATCCTCACAAGTCCAGCCTCCAGGGTTTGTTGCTTCACAGAATCGTGAGGCAACCAGCATATTTGTGACTCCTGCTATGGTTGTAAATTCTTCACATAGGTTGTAGTCCTCACAGGTATTCGTCAGGTCTTGCTCTGGAAGGTCACTCTCGTTGAAGTCAAATCCGAAGCCAGTATATTTGTTGAATACTTCGTTGTAGATATCTGGGAAATACATTGCTAGGATTACAACTCCTGTTAGCAGAGCAATTGCTATTATGATTGCTGCTATTATTATTGCATGTCCTGGTTTCATTTTTAAAACCTCAATATTTTTTTCTTGTAGAGATACCAGACTATGTACCCGCTCACAAGTAGCCCAAGCGGTAACATAATTAAGTACCCGATTATTCCCAGCAATGGATGTATGAATCCTAGTCCTAGAATAAGGACTACATAGGGAATTGCAACTATTGCTAGTGTTAGGATGCCAGCTAGTAAAAGGACAAGTCCGATTCTGAGATATTTTATCAGGTTTTTCATTTTTAAAACCTCACAGGTTTTCTTTTTTTTCCCCACGGGAACTTTTTTCTATAAATATAAGCTAGTTTCCTTGCTTCCTCAGGACTGTTCATTGTTTTTCTGCTGAGATACTTGATTTCTCCAGTCCTGATATCCTCTATTACAGGTCTGTTTGTAGAGTCTATGAACAGTTTTTTCACACCGTCTTTTGTAACCCATTCTTTCTTGCCTGTTTGTTTCCAGTCTGGTATAGCCATTTTGTTTGTCACCTGTATTTTTCCTTAGACTTATCACCTTTTGGATAGGAACATATATGCAAGGACAGCTATTGTGACGAGCACAAGAACTGCTATTATCATGATAAGCAGTATAACAGGCCATCCAATCTCGAAGCCATTCCCGTTATCACATATCCAGTTGCACTCACCTTGTTCACATTCCCATTCTCCTACACATTCTTCTGTATGAGAGTTTCCTTCACAGTCTGAGGCAATTGTACACTCTGTGGTTCCAGAATGACAGCTACATTCATTGCTAATACATTCCCAGTAGCCATCACAACTACCTGAGCAATCTTCTGTTTTTGTACACTCTATCTGTGAAGCTATTGTAGCTGTTTTTTTGTCTCCACAGTTTCCTTGATTATCACAGGGTGTGTACTCAAGCTTGATTATGTCCTGATATTCATAGACCTCATTTGTAAGAAAGGCCTCAGCACTGTGTGTAAAATCATCATTTACATACCAGAATATTATTGAGTATTCTTCTGGGTCTCCATCTGGGTCGTTGTAGTTTGTGGTTAGTTCTATCCCATTTTGTTTTTCTTCTAGAGAAGGATTGCTTGCTGGGGGTTGATTTTCTTCTCCTTCACACTCGGCATCGTCACCTGTCTGGATACACTCGATGTGGGCTGGGCAATTTGTTATTGGGCTTTCATCCCAGCGGAAATAGCCATCACCGTTTGTGTCTTTACAGGTCATAAAGGCATTTTTTGTTCCATCCATATCTATATCTATGCAGAACTTTTGACCTGCTGCACAGTCGCTTTGGGGTTTTTCTATGACTTCTCTATCACCCCAGTATCCCCAACCAGCAGTTACCCATGACCATTGACCGCTCTGCTCATCAAATCCGTAGCAGGAGAAGAAATAGGATTTCATTTGGCCTGGTGAGTTCTTGAGGGTTACTTCGTGGGTTCCAGGATACCAGCTCTGGTCATAGTTTGTGCAACCTCCGTATCCACATCCGAAATCAACATCATCCCATCTTGCGGTCTGTGGCATCTCAAGCATATAGAGCTGTGTTCCAGTACATTTTACGGTGACTTTTGCATAGGAGTGGAAGGGATTTGTCGAGCATTCTTCACCATAGATTCTAGAGATTTCAATTTTTGCTTCTGCGTGTGCTGCTCCATAGGTTTCATCCTCGTAGTTTGAGCTGATTAGGTCGGTACAGTCTGCAAGGGCTAGAGGAAGCAGAAAAGCGATTAGCAAAAGATGCTTAAATGACATTGCCACCGCCTCCGCTGCTAGCTGCTCCTTGTTCTACTGTATCTGCTATCTCTGGAACGATAGTCATCTGTGTTGTTACGTATAGAGCTATCAGCAGGACTATTACTAGCACGGTTATTGTTACTAGCACGAGTCTTAAATCCAGTTTCATTTTAGTCACTTCCTTTTTTTAATGAACAAGTATGCAGCTCCAATTAGGACTATTACAATGCCTACTAGCACTATCAGAACAGCGCTACTAAGCAGCAGAGTCCCTGTGGCCACCCACCAGTCTGTATCAACCTCGCTTCGTAGGGTTTCCCATTGCTCCTCTGTTACTTCCATGTTTGATATGTCAGGCTGTCCATAATGGGCAACATACCAAGTGCCATCACTGAGGTCTTGCTGCCAGACTCGCTCGTCGTCGTTGTCGTTGTAGTAAGCATGGTCTTTTGCTAAGTCTAGCTGATATGCTGCTACGAAACCGAGTAGCATTAACAATGAGACTGCCACACATGTTGTTTTTAATGCTGTTTTCATTTTAATCACTTCCTCTCTTCTTTTAGTGTGTCATTCATTTTTGGCTCTTCCAAATTTTGTCCATCTACATTTATTTTCTTTTGGTATTTTTATCACCTACTTCATTTTGTTGTATCGTTTTATCAAGTTTCTTCTTCGTTTTTCTAGCAAGGTTATTTTGTGACTTAATTTTGACAGTTCTTTTTTGCTTGCTCCTGCACTTTTTTTAGCATTAAATTTGTGTGAAAGAGCTACTATTGTGCTTAGAGAGTCATCAATGTCATGTTGTAATCGTTGCTTTTCAGTTTTTACAATGAACAGTTTTGTCATTTTCTCGTCTCACAAAGGTTTCCTTATCCTTTCTAGCTTCTCTCCTCAAGCTTCTTTGAAAAGTATTTTGCATCGTTTCTTGCAGCCTTCTCTGTTGGCTTGTCTTGTGTAACATTAGCGAGTGCATTTAGTGCTGAGATTAGTGACCTATATTTGTGCTCAGTTGTCCAGCCTCTTGGTCTAGATGTCAAAGCATGTCTTCTGCGAACCTTTGGTGGCTGTTTCTTCTTCCAGCCAGCAAGGTTGTTTGGTGGATGCTCTTCAACAGCTTTCTGAAACCACTCTTTTCCTGTCATTTTATCGCCTTCTTCCTTTTCCTCTTGGAGGATTACAGCCTCCTCTGCCCCTGTTGTCCCTTCTACCATTGCCACTTCCGTCTCGTTTTGGGTTTCCTTTTTTGGTCATTTTATCACCTATAAATTTACAACAGCTTCTATGCTTTTCATAACTTTTTTTGCATAAGCATTTGCTTGTCCTGCTGACTTAAATCTCTTGTCAAGTCTTCTTAGATTGTTAGAGTGAACACTTACTTGATAGTAGTCATTAATTACAGCAGGATATATTGCTATATAATTGTCTTCACCACTTTTGTAGTAGTAATCAAAGCCATAGGCTCTTTCATGTACTCTCCAGTTTCTTCTTCTTATTGGGGTTAGTTTTTGCATTTTCTCACCTCATGCAACATTTTTCTTTAACACTTCTGGGGGTACATAGTCCCCAAGTGTCTTATTTTTTTTCAACACAAGAGCTTTTGTTCCGCGCATATCCCAGCGCTCTTGTCTGTCTATATCCACACGGTATCCATCGATTTCTAGGTCTTTGATGTCGCGTTTGTCCTGGATTTTTCTTACTAGCAGAACAGTCCTTTTTTTGAGACTTGTTACACGCATTGTGCCATGGTTTGTGTGGAGTTTTAACATTTTGTGTGTCACCTAGGAATATTTTTTGCCTGTCTTGTTTACATATACCATCATTCCACCTCTTGTCTTGAACTCTTCTGCTTCCAGGATTTCACCAGATTCTTTCATTGTATCAATGTGCCATCTTGTTTCTCCGTTTATTCTTTCGTTTAGTTCGGGACTGGCAACATTTATCAGGATTCCTTTTTTCTTGTTGTGCAAGCTAAAAGACCTTTTGTCTGGTCTAAGGTCATAGTCCATAAGGTTTACAAATTTTCCTCTTTTCCAGTTTTTTGCCATTTTCACACCTTCCTTTCTATCCAGTATCCCACTTTGAAGAGATATTTTTTATTCATTTGTAAAGCACCAGCATTGCCTTTCCATACCTTACGGTACTTTTTTTTCGCTTTTTGTATAGCAGCTTCCTTGTTTTTTGCTCGTACGAGCACGTGTTTGAGTATCTTCATTTTTTCACCTGTGGGAGAGGTTACTAGGCCAGAGGAGGGTTTCCTCTGGCCTTATTCGTTTCTCATTTTCTGGGAGTTTCTACCATATGGAATCCCAGAAAATAAGCACTGAGGTTATGACAACAGCTGGAGCAGCAAGTGCTGCTAGTCCTGAGGCTATTACACCGAGGAACTCACCGATGAACGGGACGGCAAGCATTCCTCCAAGTCCAACAACTACTAGACCTATTGATGCTACCAGGAGGGGCATCCTCTCTTTTTGTGTTATGTTGAAGAGGCCTATGGCTGCACCTACAACAGCAACAAATGTTACTGCTAGGTCTTCACCAAGTCCCTGGAATCCTAGATAGTGCGTTGTCAACGGGAGTATTACTGCCACAATCAGACCGAGTATGACAGCGATTCCCATGATGTCAAGTCCTTTTTTCATTTTTTACACCTCCTTTCATATCACTATGGCCATAATGTATGGCAGAGCTATTAACATTGCTATTTGTAGCAACAGCAATGCTCCTAGTATCAGCCAAAATTTGGGGCTTTTCATAGCTCCAGTTGTAAATCCCATTACTGCTACAATGAAGACCGGAGAAAGTATGATTACTAACACCAGTACAGGGAGCTGTATGTTGAACAGTTCCTGGGCTATCTCGAAGCTCGATGCATTTTCTGTGCATATCTGCAGTGCTGTAGTATTCATCTACTTTTTCCTCCGTTTCATGTACAGGTATAGGGAGCCAACAGCTATCAGCAATAGGAAAGCACCTATGACTAATATCAGAAGTATTAGACCGCTGCCACCTAGCAGGAGTATCATGAGAATTGCTAGGGGGTCTTCTGTATCATCTATGTCTTTTAGTGTTTTGGTTCTACAGTCGTCAGAGCAGAAGTAGATAGCGGTTTCACCATCACATACTTCACCTGTCTCAATTATCTTGTCACCACAGAATGGCACATCAGACTTGTTTTTACAGGTTGCTGGTGGTTCTGTGAAAGAGCCTGCAGGACAGTCTGTTCCTGTATGGGTAAATTCTGTGAGTTCCTCATTTACGCATTTATAGCAGGTCATCGGCTCAGGTGTTTCACACTCAGATGGCTCATCAGGTATGTTACCGACTTTTATTTTCTCGTTTCCGCGTATCTCATAGACGGTTGTCCAGCCTGAGGAGCAGGTGTCCTCTTTTTTTATTTCTAGAACACAGTCCACCCACTTATAGCATTCTTCTTGTGTGCAGGAGGGCTGGTCTATATACCAGCCGAGGGGGCATTCCAGATTGCTATCATATACGATAAAGATTGAGGACTCAAGATAGCCGTTTGTCTTACAACGGTAACAGGTTATTTCTTGGCCTTCATCATCCTCGCATTTTGTTCCACCAGAATAGGAGCAGGTTAGGCCAGATGAGCAGTCATAGAGATGCTCAAAAACACCTTCGTCTTTGCACTGCCAGCGTTCTGTAGAGTCTATGCATTTCCAGGTTCCAGGTACACAACCATTATCAACTATGGCATATTCCCAGGGAAGGGTTGTAGAATGAACCATTGTTGGAACACTGGAGGTTCCAGAAAGGCTTACAATGTAGTTAGCAGAGGTGATACCATCATAACTCACAGGCCTTATTTTTACATTTGAATATTCCATATCGTCAAATCTGAGAGTAAAGCCTGATGATGTTGTGAAAACACGTCCATATTCTTTGTTGATAGAGAACCAGCCTTGGTTCTCGTCTCTGTTGAGCGCTTGTAGCTTGACATAGATATCTCTTCCACTGGAGTCCTGGAAGTCTATCCTGAAATTCATTGGACTATGACCTGACAGTACGTATTGCTCACCAGTCGTTACTCCATAATAGTAGAACTTTTGGCCGTATGAGTTATCAGGCACAGCAAAGATAGTCATTTTTGTTGTGATTGCTATTGTAGCAAAGGCTAGTAAGACAAAAAGGATTGCTGCAATATAGAGTTTTGTTGTTTTCATTTTAATCACTTCTTTTTCCTCGCAAACACATATACCAGACCGACTACTACAATCCCTCCTAGTAGTACGGCACCAGCTACTAGCACAACAAGTATTATCAGGATTGCGTTTAGTATTTGTCCTAGGCCCGCTCCAAGTCCAGCTAGCAGATTTGAAAGCCAGTCAGCAGTTCCAGTGAAAGGGTTCATTCCTGGTATTAGCTTGTCAAGACCTTTGAAGATGTCAGATATTATTTTTCCTATATCAAAGTCAAAGGGTATCAGGCTGTTATCCTTACAATAGCCAACATAGCCTCCGTGAGTCTCACAGTACTCATCTGAGCCTGTGCATTTTTTCTCTATCCAGTTGCCTCCAGGCAGACAACATTCTCCAGTACAGGGGACTTCGATGTCTCCTGAGTTCCAGAATGAGCACTCGAAGTAGCTGCACTCAGCTCTGTTGAATTGTGCAGAGATTTTAGCATAGCAATCATTATCGGTTTTGCACTCTCCTTTTTGTGCAATCCAGTCACAGTATCCGCTTTCACACACACCTTTATACCACCAGTAGTTTCCTTGGTCATCATAGTTCCCGAACTTGTCGGGGCATTGTGCATCTACAGTACAGCTTGCTGTCCCACCTTCCTTGCATACGAAGGTATTCATGTCACAGACTTTATTCCCAGAGCATGGAAGGTCTGAGTTCGGACAACAGGATACTCTCTCTAGCTTCTCAGCAGCTACTTTCATCCCGTCTATGTTTTTTACTTCATAGAGCCTGTGACCGTCAACATCATCACACCATAGTTCTGTTCCTGCATATTTACCAGATGTGGGTGTGAAAGAACCCCATTCTTCCCATATCCAGTCTATTACGAATAGTTTGTAGTAGCCTGTTGGGAAGAAATGAATTTTTTCTCCTGTTATGGAATTTGTTTTTGTAAGAACATCTCCTTCTGTGCTCTGTCCTGGTATTGTGCCAGAGAGTTCTGGGTCAAGCTGGTTAGAAACACCATCAAGGTCATAGTTAGGGTTTACAGGGTCTATGTTTGACATTTTGTAATCAGAGACTATGCAGTCTTTTCCACCTTTTAGAGCAAAGGGAGCACCATCTGCCCAGCCTTGCAGATACATTGGGGTATTGTAATCAAATTTTACTATGCCAGTTCCTGGAGAGGTTGCTAGGTCACGACAAAAGTCTGGTATTATTACAGATATTGGAAAGACACCTGTACAGAGGGAAAGCGTTACTATATCTAGGCAGGAGGTCTGTACTTTTATCTCGTCTCCTTGGCCTGCTCTTACTAGGGTTCTGATATCAGATATGTCTCCCCTTATTCTGTCACCATCATTTACTTGAGCTTCTATTACCATGAATGACAATATACCGCTACAGGTTGCACCTCCTACTGAGCCAACAGTGCACATTTTTCCTGCACAGACATGACTTGCTGCAGAGTATTTCCCTTTTTCAACAAGAGTTTCCTCATAGTAGTCTGGCTTAAAGTCCATACCTTCATCTGTGCAGTGTATAGAGCCGTACTTTGGTCTGTAAACGCCTCCTGGAATGGTTGTTTGCTGTGTTGCTATTGCAACGATTCCTGTAATAGCAACGAGGCCTAGAACTAGGAGAACCAGAGCGAGTATTGTGATTGGTACAGGTTTTTTCATTTTAACACCTTTCCGTAGGAACGTATATTACTTTAAAGTATTTAAAAGTTATGGTTTCATTTGAAGCACTCTTGCTGCTATCTTAGGTGGCAAAAGTGTTCCTAGCACAAATAGCCAGACAAGTATAACGACCAGACCTCCGAACAGGAGAAGGGTAAAGGTCTTGTTTTCATCAAGGAAGGCTAGTATTTCCTCATCCTCTAGCTTATCTGTGAAGTTGAAGCCCTCAAAATCTTTGGTAAGACCAGCAAATCTTTCATAGATAAAGTTTGGTGGAATATCTGCCTCATCTGTCTCTTCTTCTTCTTCTTCATCGTCAGGTTGAGGAGGGAGATAGGGTGGTAAATCGGGAGTAGAGCCGCCACCGCTATCTGGAGAGGTTGGTGTATAAAACCTAAAAGCACTTGCATCTGTGAAATTCAAGTTTCCTGCCGTGTCATTACAATACCAGGTATAATTAAAGATACCGATAGCTGTTCCTTCTGCTGTGTGGTAATACTCACGCTGGTTACTACCTAAATCTTTGTATGTCACTACTGTTGTGTTTGTGCCATTCCAGTCAAAGATAACTGTATCAAAGCTAAGGTCTTCCCAAGTAACATTGAATTGTATAAAATCTCCTGTTTCTTGAGGTGAATCTACGTTTCTTTTCTTGTCAGAATAAACTGGAGAAGTGATGTCAACAGTGAAAAAGAATGTTCCGTTACTGCTCATATTACCAGATGTATTGTTAAAATAAATTGTGAAGTTATGCTGACTTTCACTGAGACTACTCTGATTGCTATACCAATCTACCATTGATGTGTTACTCATTGATGTATTCAAGCCTGAACCATCAAGTTCAAAGCCAGCCCAAGATATGTTCTTATTAGCCGTGAAGTTTATCCATGTCCAATTGTTGCTTATAAAGCTGTTGTTTGCTAGTGTAACCGTACATGTAGGAGATGTAGAATCTAAAACAGCAGCTTGCATAGTGAAATTTGCTGTATCTGCTACTGCCATGGCTATAAGGATTAGCATACTTAATATGATTACTTGCTTCATCTCGTTTGTGCTAAGGATGCCCACTTTTGTAGTGGGAGAAATTGGCACTTCCACCTCCATTATTTTTTCGTTCTCCAATAACTTCAGTTTGCTGTTTACTTAATTTTTTATATTTCCCTCTACCACTTTTCTTGCCTCCTTTGTAGAGCATAACAACAACAAACAAAGTTATAGCCTCTAGTATCGTTACTAGAAATATTATCACAGGTATTTTAGAAACTTCTTCTTTTTCTCCATCTATATGGGTTAAATCGTACGAAATATCCTGTGTTTTGTTGGTTATTGTACCTTCTGGTGTAGGTGGTTGAAGCTGTTCTGGTTCTCCTCCTTCCTTAAATTCAAGGAATATTTTTGCCACTTGACCTGTAGTAAAAACCAATTGACCTTCTCTTTTCTCTTCGTCTAGTCTCATTGCTTTTATGAGTATAGTGTGCTTTGCTCCTATTGTCTCATTTTCTGGTACATTGATTTCTATGCACCAAGGTTTTTTGTGTTCTTTCCAAGGAACAAGGAGGTGCATAAGCGTATCGTTTTTGATATCATCATCGTAGTTGGTTTTTATGAACTTGGCCGGATAACCTTCTTTCATTATTTCCATTCTTAGCACTATACTCGCTTGGTGCTCTCCAACCATGTTCTGTGCTGACTCACAAAAAGTTTGTGTTGTTCCTGGAGTCAGAAGCAGAGTGTTGCTTGGGGGAGGTGGGTTGTTGAGTGCCCATGCACTTGCGTTACTAGCTAGGGTTATCAGAGCTACTATTGTCAAAACTGCTGTGACACTTCTTTTTCTCATTTTTACATCTCCTTTTTTTATTGGTTGAAAAGAGAGGCCTAGACCAGACTCTGCTTTCGTAGAGCTGGGATTCTGGCCTCCCTCCTATTTGTTTCTGTTTCTAGCTGTTTTCTTCACTTATCCATTGCCAATCACTACTACTGGTATAACTGGCTGCTGGTAGTCCTAGAGGTGCATCCACAAAATACCATACTGGATGGTCACCGTCCACTGCTAGACTGCCTGCGTTGGGACTGAACTGTTGTGTGCTTGTAGAGATTGTCATGTTCGCGTTGTCGCCTGCATCACTATCTGCTACATTGTCATCGTCCACACTGAAGTTGCCGATGTTCCATTGGTCACCACCATTTGCTAGGTGTGCGCCTGTGATGTTGACATCTACTTCACCGTTGCCTGTGTTATTGATGTTCTGGCAGTCTGTTCCCAGGTTTTCGTTGGTACCTGATACAAACGAGCCGAGACTTATTGATGTGTCATTGAGGCTTATCGAGTAGATGGTGTTGTATGTGAAAGTTTCTGTTGCATCGTTGTCCGAGTCCGCATCGGTCTTGTCATAGATGTATGTTGTAACGGTCTTGACGCCTCCAGTCGCGTTGTAGTTCATCAGCAGGCTTTCATATTTGAGATAGTCTGCTGTAGTGTTTTTGTTTTCTACACTAAATGACTCGTCTGCCGCATGGCTGTTGGTGCAGTTTGCCCAGCCGCTTCCACTAGAGAGTTCTGTTGCATCGTTTGTCCTGTCGTAGTCGAAAACTAGCACGGTGACATTGACTGCCGTGGTCGTGCTTTCTGTTGGATTTGCTGACGCTCCACTATCTTGTTCTTCAATCAACAGGTTCTCGATTGTCGGGTCAGTGTTGGTGATGCCTTTGGTTGTTTCGACATATGTTTCCTCTGTTCCATCTCCGTACAGACCATGGTTATCCTGTGCTCTGACATCAACATAGATTGTATCTGCCTTAGTACAGTAGCCAGCGCCTACGTCTCCGCTGTCTGAGGAACAGTCATAGGTGCTGGTTGTACTCCAATCCTGCAACACAGTGGTATCATCGTCATCAGTGAACTTGTAGTAGTAGGTTGTTGTATCACCAATGTCACCGTCTTCCTTGGTTGCACTTCCAATGTTCACAGTCATAGTTCCATCCGCATAGACCGTTGCTTCATCAATCGCAACTGAACCTCCTACTGTCGGAGCATGGTTGGTATAGGTTGTTGTGCTGTTGAAAGCATTGGAATCTGTTCCATCGTACAAGTACGCACTAGCTGTCCATGATGTTACTGCATCTCCACCGCTAATCGAGTCTGCTGTGTAACTGCATTGTGCTGCTCCTGGTGACGTTGTTGAAGAATTGCATATCCAGTCTGCGGCATTAGTGCAGTTTCCGCCTGTGAATCCTGCTGCCTTGCACACGACAAAGTACACGTCATCATTGTTGCCATCAGTAAGAATTGCATTGAAGTACATTGTCACATCTTCGTCCACTGGGTAGGCGGCAGACACTTCATCAGCTTTGCCTGAATCGTTTGTGCAGTTGAAGCTGCTCATTACTGGTACTGCATTACCTAGAGAGGCTGCTGTTGAAAAAGTTTCAGTATCAGCCAATGCATAGGTTATGCCTAACAGACCCACAGCCAATAGGGCTACGAGTGTGTATCCAGACACTCTTGCTTTTTCCATGATTTTTTCACCTCCTTCTATCTTTTCAAATGAACATAAATTAATGTTGTGAACTTACTATCTCCCAATCACTTGCTGACGAATACTTACCTGCCACAAGATTCGAAGGTATATCAAGGAAATACCACCAGTCTAGAGTGGCTTGTACAGCAACACCTGCCACTGGACTGAAATCCTGTGCATTGGTAGTTAAACACATTTCGTTTTTATTTGTTTCATCACCCTCATCTGCAATGCTATCATCATCCACAGTGCAGTTGCCTATTTCCAAGACACTAGACCCATTTTCCATGTTACTTGCCTTGATAGTTACATCTATTATTCCATTCCCTGTGTTATTGAGTTGGTGAGAGATAGCATTGTTGTCGGTATTCACATCAATTATGCCAAAGTCGATGCTTGATGTATTCAGTGCAATGGTATAGATGATGTTATAAGTGAAACCATGTACATTGTTGCTTGTGCTGCTAGCTGAATTATCTTCTACATATACTTCAAGGCTTTTAACTTCTCCTGTAGTATAATAGTGTAGAGACAACTCGCATTTAATTTCTTTTGTATCTGAATCTGAATAACTACCCCAGATGCAGCTAGTGTTGACAATACTATCAGTAGTATCGTTGGCATATGCACTGGTCAAGTTTATATCGCTTGTTCCATCAGCATCCGTTACATTAAAGGTGATGGTTGCCACGGTGTCTGTTCCTTCTGTAGGGTTGACAGAGGGAGCGTCTTCTCCGTTGGTTTTCACATCATCTATTGTGGGAACAGTGTTTGCGATGGTGATTTCAGTAGTATTATAGTTTGAAGTGTTCACAAGACTGTCTCCGCACAAGAACTGAATCTTGATTTTATCATCCTTAGTGTAATTACCACTACCCAAAGTGTATACCAATGTATTAGTATTATTACCGACAACTTGGGAGCTAGTCAAACTCAAAGAAGAATCATTCAAGAATACATCAGTCACATACACAGTCAAAGTCTCTCCAGCATTTACATCATAACAAGTAACATTCAAAACAACATCATTTACAGTGTAGACTGTTCCAGGTGCAGTCGAATTAGCAGACACCACAGGAGGATTACTGTCAATCGTTATTGCAGAACTGTTAACCTCAGCACCCCTTAGACCCCCTTGGTCCACTGGAATCAATCCAACAATCCAAGAGTCTCCAATTGAAGTCAAAGAAGAAGGCAAACCATGACCATTTCTTGTTGCATTATACGAACTGGAAACTTCAGAATCGGACAACGCCCTATTATAAACTCTCGCATCATCTATTGAACCATTAAGATAATAAGCATCTCCAACAAATCTGCCTATTTGTAAACTGGTTGAAGTTGTTAGGTCTTGAACCGCGCCAATGGTCGTTCCTCTTTTTATTCCATCTATATATATGTATAAAGAAGTTCCATTTCTTACTCCAGTAATATGATGCCATGTATTATCTTGTATTGTGGTATTACTCAATACTGCAATATTAGCTCCACCATTACCCGTATTATCTGTTCTAAGTTCGATTTTGTCGTTTGAATGAATCCTTATTATTGTTTCATTTCTTGTGGCTGCTACTCTTTTATGGATAACATACTGATAATTTGTTCTATCTTCTACATTTATCCATACAGAAACAGTAAAATCATTTGTTTTAAAATAATTTGTTGTTGGACCAAGAATATAATCGTTTACTCCATCAAAACTCACTGCCCTGCCCATCTTGAAATCACTAGCATTGTTATCAGGATAAACATAAACATGAGAATCCTCAACAGTAGTTCCAGAAGCTTCATCCAAACGCCAATAACCTATTAAATCTTCACGAATAAACGAATTGTCACTATAACTGTCTAAGACTTCAGAAGCAGACAACTCCCTGTCATACACTCGCACATCATCAACGGAACCATTAAAATTACTACCACCACCAGTACGACTGCCAATAGTAAACCCAGCAATCGCAGAAGTAGATATACCCGCAGCTCCA
>Ga0307928_10000234_pt1 | contig 39713 bp, 57 predicted proteins | sample AceLakmetagen232_FD_201815 | JGI IMG/M metagenome (GOLD analysis project Ga0307928, IMG submission 201815) | Saline water microbial communities from Ace Lake, Antarctica - #232 | ecosystem: Environmental > Aquatic > Non-marine Saline and Alkaline > Saline | place: Antarctica: Ace Lake...
CCACCAACTCTTACAAGATTCTCGCCGACACGCCGCAAGACTTCCACGTCGCCGGGATATCGTCGATTGTTGCACTCCGCGTTGGGGCCGCCGATGGCGTGCTCCAGATACTGGAGATGCTTCCAGAGGTACCAGCGTGAATCTGGGATTGGGCCTGGGTATGGGCCTCGGGCGAGGCGTCGCGGGGGGTGGCGTGGCGGATAGCTTCTACGGGTTGATATTTGATGGCGATGATATGGCGATATGCCCGGCGTTTCGTGACGCAAACCTGGCAATGACCAAGATGTCAGTATTCTGCTGGGTTAAATCCTCAGCGAACGCAACGTCTAACATCGTATCCAGGTATTTCGGCCCAGCATTTGATAAACGCTCGTATCAGTTCCTGACTAGTTCTTCTGGCGGAACGGTGCGCGTAACTAATGTTGCCAATGGTGCCACGTATAAGCTGTATAATTATTCATCGAATTTCAACGATGGGGCATATCACCACGTCGGTTTTACCTGGGACGCTGGTGTATTGACACTCTGGATTGATGGAGTAGACGCAACCGGAACAAAATCAGTAGACGACGTATTCACAACGATATACGACAACTCCGCAGATATATATCTGATGATTGGAGCCGACAGGCCAGCTGGCGGCGCATACTATACCGGTGAAATGTCTCAGGTGTTGACATCACCTCTCGCCATGACACAAACACAGATACAGGCGTTGATGGTCGGGACACTGCCTGACAGTGTATCATGCTACTACAAATTCATGCCGGGAACCGGCCAGGTCCTCACCGATGACTCAGGAAATAGTCACGATGGGTACAGGGGTAGTGCCCAAACTACTGACGCAAATGACCCAGAGTGGACGACGATATACAAAAGATTAACCACAGGGGGACCACAGTGAAACGCATCATCTTATTACTAGAGGTTGATACATGGAATTGATTCACAAGTCTAGTGCCGCGACAAACTGGCAGACAATATATAGGAACCGCGTGGATGCCCTGTTCGGCGAGGATTTGATTATCGGGCCGGGCGTGCTCTTCACTGACGACGAGGGCAAGTGGTACGAGTGGCATTCGCATAGATTCACCAACGATCAGATTATGTGCGTGCTGTCTTCTGACGAGGACGACGAACTCGGCGTGAAGTTCGGAGAAGGTCTCGCGGTCGGTCTGATCCGTGTCGAGAGTGCCGAAGAGTGATTGAGGCGTATCCGCGTCAGGATGTGATCGTGAACGTTGCCGGATCAGGCACGAACCGCACAGGTGATCCGACGTACACACCACGCACAGTATCGTGCGTAGTTGACGAACGGTCGAAGATGGTCCGCGACAACGAAGGAAACGACGTGATGTCCACCGCAACCGTGTATTTCCCCGGTGGCGACACCGTAAAACAGGTTGACACGGTAGAGATCGGCGGATCCGAGATCAAGTCGCCGATTATCAAGATGGTGAAGGAACCGGCATTCGTACAGCCTTTCGTCGAGGTGATACTTGGCTGAGAAAGATGTCATAAACACGCTAACCCCCGGACTGGAAGCGTTCGCTGTTCGTGCTGACGCGGCGCAAGTCGCCGCCGTTGGTGCTGCAGGAATGCAGATACAGTCTGATTCGATCATGCAGGAACCGACGCCGCCACTGGAAGAGGGCACACTACGCGGATCCAACAGCTTGCACGTCGGGGACGAGTTCGTCCGCACAGTTGACGTGCCAGAGGATACCGAGGACGCCGACCCGAACACCGACGCGTTGGCAGATGGTCACACGGAACACCAGAAGGTCGCAACGGTCGGATTCAACACACCCTACGCGGCAAGACATCACGAGATACCTGCCGATTTCGTGGAGCCAGGATCAGGTAACAAGTATCTGGAAACTCCGATGTCGGAAAACGCGGCTGAATACGGGAAGCTCATGGCAGATACACACAAGAAAGTGATAGACGCATGATATACGCCGTTGCGTCATACATCGCGGGCCTAGTACCTGCTCTCACTGTTGGCGAGAACCTGATTATTGGGAAGTTCCCGACGGTTGCACCTGATCTGTGTGTGGCTCTTCTTCCGCGTGGCGGCGTGCCTGACGGATACCGACTCGACTTTTCGCGTTACAGTATGCAGGTGGTAGTCCGTGGAACTGATTATGAGGCGGCGGACGCGATTGCACAATCTATATTCACAGCGATTCACGGCGTGTCTGGCGATACCATCCCGGCGGTGTCTCCGGACCCGGCGTACCATGTGGCTTCGATTCTAGCGAATCAACAGCCGTATACAATCGGCCAGGACGTCCAGTCGGGGCGTGCGGCAATCACCACGAACTACACACTTACACTCCTGGAGGAATGACAGATGGCAACACCACTGTTTTTCGCGCCTGGCGAAGCCGCACTGTATTGGACCGGTCCCGCCGGTGGTGCGGTAAAGAAACGCATCTACACGCTGGACGGCGTGTGGATTACAATACCGGAGGAGTTCGAGCGCGTCACAGGCGACGAACGGACCGGAAAGGGCACCGTGGAAACGCTTGACGTATCCAACGGGTGCTCGCTCAAATTCAAGTTCTATTACGCCGTGGTCGAAAGCACCGGAGTTGACGACACCGACGTGACTGTCGAGGAAATGTCGCCGTATCTGGTCCTGAATGACACGGCGTCTGAAGCCTCCGGGTACAGTGAAGTCGGTGGAGGCGGTCGCGGATCTGATCGTGCCGGTACGTGGGAAATCACCCCGCTGGATGACGAGGTACCTGATACCGTGTTGGCGCACACATGGCACGTTCCGGCGGGCGTTCCGATGTTGAACGGAACGTGGCAGTACTCCAAGGCTGGACAGCCTGACCAGTTCATCGACGTTGAGGTTGTCGCGTTGCCGTCCGATATCACAATCGGCGCGGTCACGAAATCCGTATACTATCACTACGGAGCCAATCCAGGAGCCTGATCTTAACCGAGGGTGTCAGGTGACCACGGGCACCCTAGACCATGAACACAAACGGACCAACGGAGGAACCTGCCATGAAGCAGTTCACAGTCGAGAATCTGACGTCTTTCGAACCTATCGAATTCGAGATCGAAGGCAAGGCGTACAAGATCGAGCACATTACCGAAGAGATGCTGTACGCCGGACCAGAGGAACACGGGCGACAGGGCGACGTCGCAATTGCTCATTATGCAGGGAAGCAGAAGCGCGACGAGCACAAGGCGATAAACGAGGCCGCGATAGAAGCAGCGCGGAAGGACGGGCGCGAGGTCGCTGTCGATCTACTTCCTATTCCCAAGGTGCCACCGATGACCTACCCGATGCACAGGGCATTCTCGCGTATCACAGGTGCACCGCTCAGCGACTTCACCGGCGTTGACCATCGCGTTCTGTTGGAGGCGTACGAGTATTTCAAGGCGGAAACGTTGCGACAACAGCAGGGCGTCAAGAACCCTACCTCCCCCGAGTCGAAGAGTACGGACTGATAGCGACTGAGTTCCCCGGATGGTTCAGTGCGGTGGAATTCGCCGCGCTGGACGTCAGGGATCAAGGACTGTACGCGAAGGCCGCGAAGATTCGGGAAAAGGAACGCGAACTGATGGCGATGGAATGCTCCAAGGCTGGAAACGCCACACAGGATTCGTACATGACCGTGATACGTCGAATGGAAACCAACATTGCGAGACTCCGCGACGGCGACAAGGCCGTTACACAGCAAAGTTTTCGCGCTCTACCTGGATAGAAACGAGGTTAAACGATGCCTTTTGACGCTGGAGCGGTAATTGGTCAGGCGAAACTAAACACCGCCGAATTCGACAAAGGCGTCGATGATGTCAAGGTCGGCAGCAAGCAAGTAGAAAAGAGCATGGGTGGGTTGACGAAATCCATCCGTGCCGCTGTCGGCAAGATCCGCGACGTGGCGAGGGCCGGAGCCGCCGCGATCAAGCGCAACGAACAGGCAATCCGAACAACCGGCGCAACCGCGACCGCTGTCGGTGCGGCGTTCACCGCCGTATCTGCTGCTCAGTTCAAACTCGCCGCTGATGGTGTCGAATCAGTCAACCGGTTCAATCGCGCGCTCGGCGATCTCCAAGTTGCCGGTAACGATTGGGCGATGCAGTACTCCAGCGATCTACACCTCGCACTGAACGCCGTACAGGATTTCACCGCGAACACGTTTCTCATGACGAAAAACATGGGGTTCACTGAGTCCGCCGCGTTCGATCTATCCAAGCAGGTAACACAGCTCACGTTCGACATGGCATCCTACTACACTCTACCCGTCGAACAGGCATTCAGTAAGATTCAGGCTGGCCTCGTCGGGCAGTCGCGGCCACTGCTCGAACTCGGTATCATCGTCAACGAGGCCACAACGAAGACGTTTGCGTACACAAACGCGATTGCCGAACAAGGCAAGAAGCTCACCGACTTGGAGAAGATACAGGCGCGGTTCGGTCTCATTATGCAGGGCACCGCTGATGCACAAGGTGACCTACGCCGCACGATGGAAAGCTCCGCGAACGAAACGAAGCGCATGGGTGTGGAGATCAAAGAACTTGCGCAGTCGTTCGGGGATCGCCTGTTGCCGTCGATCACACCGATCATCCACGGATTCAACGAGATGCTATCCGGGATACGAGAATGGGTTGACGAGGCGGGCATGGCGGCGAAGATCACGGCGAACCTGACCCTTGCGATCGGAGCGTTCGGTGTAGTTCTTGGTCCTATTCTGATTGCCCTTCCGACGCTGGTCGCTGGCATTGCGGCGATCACGGCGTCTCCGTTCGGCCTTGTGGCGATAGGTGTCGTTGCTCTCGGCGTTGCGTTCACTGCATTAGCCGGAGCAATGCAGGAAGTCGCGCAATCTCAGGAGGAGATCAACGAGGAACGCGCCCAAGCGTTCACGGACATTGAGTCACTAGAAAAGCTGTATGTGAAGCTGAAGGCCACGTCAGGAGACACGAGCCTGGAACAGTCCGAACTAAAGGCCACCACAGCCGCACTCGAAAACGCGTACAAAAAACTTGGACTCGCGGTCAAGGTGTCAGATGGTCGGTTCGCGCACCTGTTCGCGACACTGAAGTCGCCGCAAATCGACGTCCTTCTCGCACAACGCAAGCAAGTAGAGAAGTCACTGGAGGACATCCAGTCGTTTGCAATCACCAGCGGTGGTTCCGCTGTCGGTGTAAGGGTGCGGGCTGTTGAGGCACGACGTGCGGAACTGATCGCCTCCATGAAGCAGATCAACACAGAACTGAAAGACTTGGGATTTGTCGCGAAGGGTTCCGCGAAGGAGACCACGGCGGCGATTGATGATATTATCACGGTATCGAAGTCACTGGCGGACCGCCTGAAGGATGCGGGTATCACCACGTCCAAGCAGTTGCGTGCCGAACTGAAGGAATTGAACGACCTATACAGCACGACATCCGACGAGATCGCGCGCAGTGCTCTGTGGGATCAGATCACTGATCTGGAGGATATCCTGTTTCCTACAGCAGAGAAAACGACCGGACCGAAGTCTCTATCCGAGATGTTCAAGGAAGCGACCAAGGATATCGACGACACCGCCGAAGCGACAGAAGGACTCGACGTTGCGATGGTTGGCCTCATCGAAACATCTACGGAATTATCACGAGCAACCGACGCCACTATCCGTGGTTTCATGACGGCAGAGGAAAGCCTGACCGGGTTGATGGAAGGCGTCACCGGTGGCTGGACATCGGATTTCGAGGAGTTCTTTGACCGCACGGGGAGTATGTTGCTTGAGTGGGAAGGCGGATGGGAGGGCGTGTTCGACTCTATCGACAACCTGTTCAAGAATATGCTGAGATCGATCATCACGGAAATGAACACATTGGTCTCTCGTGACATCGCGCAGTCGCTTATGAGTAGTGTCCGTGGTCAAACCGGCGTGAACACAGCGACCGCCGCACTCAGTTCTAACTTCTTGTCATCATTCAGTACACAGGGATTTGGCGACACTGCGTTGGGATCGTTTTTCGGATTCGCCGACGGTGGTTCGGTGTTCGGAAAACTATCGAAACACGGGATAGTTGACACGCCGACTCCGATGATTGCAGGGGAGAACAACAGGCGAGAACGAATCCTGAACGCCGACGAGACGGCCAACATGGAACGCGGTATATTCTCAGCAGGGAAGGCCGCAGGATCCGTTGTGGTGAATCTCACGAACGCTTCCGGCACGCCTGTCGAAGCTGAGGCCGCACCGCCTCGCCAGACTCCAGACGGAATGGTTGTAGATGTGATTATCAACGCGCTACACGGTAACACGAATCTCCGCAACGCAGTGAAGGGGATCATGTAATGGCAACGCCCGCGTTCCCTACTCTGGATGGATACTTCGATCCGTCGTCGTATGTGATGGAACCAGCGGAGAACCCGTCGGTCCAGAGTGCACTCGAAAACGGCATGGTCTACGCCGCGAAGCGTTTCACGCGCATACGTTACCGGTTCTCACTCGTATATCGCACCGTGACGGAAGCGAACAAGGAGATACTGGAGGCGTTCGTGGAAGCGCGCGGTGTGTCTGCCGAGGTGTTCACATGGACCGCACCTGGCGAGTCGTCCGCACGCACCGTCAGGTTCACGCGGTCGCCGTCGTATCGTGCGGTCTCCGGTCTTCCGTTCTGGAATATCGCCGTTGAAGTAGTGGAGGAATAGACATGATTGGTGCAATACTGACCGCTGTCCGATTGGTGTTCATGGCGAAGACCGTCGTCGAAGAAATCGAACGCCTGAAGAAGTCGAAGAAGCCGGGACGCGTAGTCCTTTCGCTTCTCGAAAAGGCCGTCGAACGGAAGGTCAAGAAGCGTGCCAGCTAGTATCCCCGTTGGATTGATACCCGTCAAGAACGAACTGTCCGGCGCGTCGCCGTTGGTGTTGGTCGAGATCAGCGTACCAGGGGAAGCCACTCCGTTCCGCCTCGTGAGGAACAACGAGGATGTGACGTGGCCGACCGCCGGTGGAGATATTTACACTGCTTACGGTCTCACGGTGACTGGACTACAGCAATCCGCGAACGGCAACATCGAAACGATGGAACTACAGCTCACCAACGCGGCGCGGTTGCTCGAATCCTACGTCCAGGAAGTCAACGGGATCATCGGCGGTACCGTAGTCCTACGCAAGGTGTTCGCTGATCACCTTGACGAGACCGAACCGGCGCAGATCGACACGTTGACAGTGATCAGGACGCGTTCTTCGGTTCGCGAGATGACGCTGTCGCTCGGGCCGTTCAACCCATTTACGCGCCGTTTCCCTGCTCAGTCATACATCCCGAACGCGTGCCGGTGGCAGTTCCGGGGACCAGAATGTGGATTCACCGGGCGGATTGTCACGAGTACGGCGATTTCGTTCCAAGTGGTGGCCGGGCTATCAAACGACACGATCACACGCGGATCCGGTTCATGGATCACCGATGCCTACGCGGACGATATGTCTATCACCGTGTCGGGAAGTACGAGCAACGACGGCACATATCAGATTGTGACCGTTGGCGCGACCACGCTGACAGTCGAACCGGATCTCGTCGCGGAATCCGCCGGTGCGACTATCACCGTTTCGGCGGCGTGTCCCGGTACGATACCAGCGTGTAAAACGAACGGGCAGATTGCGAACTACGGAGGTGCCCCCGGTTCCGCCGAGGGCATATATGCTGGGTGAAAACCTCGGCATTCTCGGGATCCCGTATTGTCCGGGCGGGCGGGATCCCGAGACCGGTCTTGACTGTTGGGGGCTGGCGATGTACTTGTTCCGGGAACACGGCGTGGAATTGCCGGATCTGTCGGACTACCGAAACGCACCGGCGATATCTGACCACATGGACCGCGTCGATGCACCGTATCCGGTCGGTGTGCCGTTGCTGGTTGCGATGCGACTCGAAGGCGGGCCAGTTGACCACGTCGGCACATGTCTGGATGGTGAACGCGTGATCCACACCACTATCGGATCGGGTGTGCATATACAGAAGATGACCGCGCGGACGGTGCGTGTATTTCTCGAAGGGGTATACAAGTGGCGTATGTGACGCTCGTTCGCATGTCCTCGCCGTTCACGCGATCCGCGAAGGAACTCGACCGCACCGTGGAGGCGATCCGCGAAGGATCAACACTCGCCGAATACTTGCCAGAAGGTGACCACATCGCGGCGAAGGTACCGGGTATCTCAGTTGAGGTGTCCAGCTTCATTCCCACCGCTGGTGATATGATCGCGTTCGCGCCCATGCCCGGCGGCGACGCGAAAGAATACCTTCGGCCAATCGGACAGATAGGTATCGCCCTCGGGTCCGTTGCTCTTACGCTGTCGGGGCATCCATACGCCGCCGTTGCCCTCGCGTTTGGTGGCGATCAGCTAATCGACGTATTCCTGCCAGCTCCACAAATGACGAGACCCGATTCGGAAAGCGTCTACGGATGGACGTCTGGTGGCAATCCGCAAGCCGCGAACAACATCCCGATGTACGTCATATACGGCAAGGTGCGGATCAAGCCTGTGCAACTCGAACGCATCGTGCTGACGACGGGCAACACGCAACGGATCGATGTGGTGTATGGTGTCGCCGGGCATCGGATTGACACGGTCCACGAGGTAGAACTAAACGGAACAGACGCGGATACCATCGCCAACGTTGAAGTCACGACGCGAGAGGGCATCGTCGCGCAAACCACGATCCCCGGTTTCGACAGCACGTACGTGGACCATCCGAATGGTCTCGTTCTCTTGTGTAATCTGACCACCGGGTCTCCGCTGTTCTGCACTGAATACACCGTGAACATCCTTGATTCAGATATCACTGGCCTGAAGGTGGATTTTGTGTGTCCCGATGGGCTGTACGCGATTGCAGGTTCTGGCCTGATGCAACCGAACGCAGTCGCGTTCAACATGAAGTACAAGGAGACCAGTTCAGGAACGTGGGTAAATTTCCCGAATCCAGACGGTGCAGCTGGATACTTCAGGATAGAAGAAACGACCACGCGAACGGTCCGCCGTTCTTACGTTGTGTACGATCTTCCCGTCGGCACGTACGATGTGAAAATCCAAAAGGCATCACTGGAAAGCAGTAGCCCGGACACGTCCGATAAATTGACACTGGAGAATATCTCCAGCATCACGACCGACGGTCTACGTTACCCGGGTCAGGCATTGATCGCCGTTCAGGGTGTCGCCACCGAATCACTGTCCGGCGTGTTGACGACGTCCGCCGTTGTTGAACGAACAACCGTCGATGTGTACGACGCTGTCGGCACGGCGTGGACCACGGAGAACGCGAACAATCCAGCGTGGGCGTGTTATGACCTACTCGTCAACGGATGCACTGACCATCCAGCACTCGACACGGTAGGGAACCCGACGACCGCCGACGGTTCACGGTATGGATGTGCAATCGATCCCGACAACATCGATTACGCGGCGTTTCTCGCATGGGCGACGGAATGCGACACTCAGTCGTTTACGGTGAACCTCGCGGTTGATCAGTTCACCACGGCGGCGGAAACGCTGGCGACTATCGCGCAACTCGGCGCGGGTGTCGTGGTCACCGTGGGAAGCATGTTCACCTGTTCGTATGACTCGGCGACGGAACCGACGTACATGTTCACACCGGGGAATATGCTGATCGATAGCTACTCGGCGACGTGGTCCGGGCCTACCGTCAACATGATCGAAACGACGTTCCTTGACGCGACTCGCGACTATGCACAGACCACCCTCGCGGTACGGTCCGACGACTTCGACACAGGCGACGGACTGCACCCGGTACACCTTCGGCTTGATGGATGCACCGACGAGGCGATGGCTTGGAAGATTGCCGGACGCTACATGCGGTCGAAGGAACTCCAGAAACAGACCATTCAGTTCTCCGCACCGCTGGACGCAATGCCGGTGGTGATCGGGGACGTGGTATACGTGCAACACGACTGGCCGTCGTGGACCACTTCTACTGCAGCAGGTCCGAACATCGGCGGGCGCATCCTCAGTATCAATGGACTGGAAATCACGCTGGATAAGGAATTCACCGTTGACTCTGGCGAGACGTTCACACTCGTGTATCGTGCCGCCGCTGATGATACCGTTGTGTTCCGCACGCTCGAACCTGTGTTCACGGAGACCACATCGGATACGGTTATCCTCGCCGCTGGTGGTACCGGCACAGATCCGTCGGTGCTGGATTACTACGCGATAGGCAACACGGGTTCCACGGTCAAGAAGTTCAGGATAACCGACGTACAGCCATCCGAAGATCAATTATACACCCTCTCTGCAATCGAATACGACGCGGCGGTTTATGACCCCGCCGTCACGCCGACGCTGTCGTTATCTGGTATCCCGATCCTCAACACGGCGTCGAACGTTCGTGCACTGGAGAAGACGTCGAAACGCAACACCGGCGAATACTATTCCACGGTGGACATCGACTGGACCGCCAGTTCTGACGCTGTATGGAGTCAGTGGCGCGTGTTCTCTCGTGATGTGACGTCGCAAGAACCGCGATGGATTGGTGACTATGCCGCCGGGACTACCTACGCAATCGGTGACGCTGTGCTGTACGGAGCAGACGCGTTCATATCAAAGCTCGACGGCAACATCGGCAATACTCCGGTGACCGGTGCAAACTGGGATCAGTACCGGGACGGCCTGACGTGGGCGGGTGTCTGGAGTGTAGGGACCACCTACGCAATCGGAGACAGCGTTGTCTACGTGGACGTGTCGGAAGGGGTGTACGCCGCCGTCACCGCCAAGGCGTCAAGCACAGGAGAACAGCCTTACACAGACTTTGGAGAATTGAACGGCTCGTATTGGGAACTATTGACGGGCGCACCGTGGGTATTCGAAGTAGACGCCAGAACGCGGAACGTCGTCGTCAATATCGATTACATCGACGGACATATCTATCAATTCGCGGTGTGCGCCGTGTCGCCAACGGGCGAACAGGAATCACCGGATACCGCACCGTTCGCAACCGTGCGGATCATCGGACGCCTCGTCCCGAGTGATGTCGATTTCAACGTGTCGGCGTGCACATTCCTGGAGGTGGTCCGCCTTTCTTGGACAGCCGCACCGCAACGCGACGTCACCGCATACGAGGTCCGCGACGAGGACGCGAATTTCGGCACGGACGACGAGCACCGAATGCACTACAACACCGGCCAGGTTCTTCAGGCTGTGTTCCCGTGGACAACCAGCGTCAACCCGACGTGGTATATTCGCGCCCGCAACTCCGCGGGGAACTTCTCGTCCGGTTCCGACAGCGTGCAAACGATAAACGCCGTGCCAACCTTACCGGATTCGCCAATCCTCACGGCTCCGGGTATCGCGATCATCCAGGCGAATTGGGATCCGCTGGAGGGTGATCCCACCGATATCGACGTGAAGGAATGGAAAGTCTACATCGACGCCGTGGACGGCTCGACGCTCGTGGCAACGTTGCCGGTCGGAACGCTGGTGTATCCATACATCGGAGAAACATCCACAACATACTACGTTCGGATATCAGCCGTGGATATCGTGGATCAGGAGGGCGCGAAATCCAGCGTCGTGTCGAAGCTGACCGGCAATGTCACAGGCAACGACATAGAAGACCACTCCGTCGAACCGGTCAAGCTGGTACTACCTGCTCCTGAAGTCACAGACGGTATATGGTATAGTGACACAGGCACAGGCGAAGTGACGTGGGAAGATGTGGAGATCGAATTCGACGGCGTGTCGTACACGATCCTCGACGGCGCGGTGTTGTCACTGACTAATCACGGCTTTGAAACCGGCGACTTGACCGGATGGGGTCCGACATTCACCGGTTACCCGGCTACATACGAAGCATCACAAGCACAGGCATACTCGGGACTGTGGAGTTATCACCACGTTGATACTCTCGACGGTCCAGGCATACAGCAGACGGTAGTCCTAGAGGACGGCGATACTTACACGCTGTCGTGTTGGGTATACCCTGTTTCTGGAGTGGCGGATTTGTTCCTGCACGGTGGTGGCGGATTCTCTGCGATGAAAGTCTCATCTGTCGGCACTGGAGCGTGGGAACGGTTGACACTCACGATGGCACTTGACGGAGGCACAGGCTTACCGATAGATGGATACATCCAGCTTCGTGGCATCACAGAAGCGTATTTCGACGGCGTGACATTGCACCACGACGTGGCATCCGGCGGTACTCAAGACGCTACAGCGAACAGATATATCACATGGACCGCTGGCGATACGGTGCTGATCGACTATGCCACCGCGCCTGACCTGCTTGACCGCGAATACTTCATCGGTGTCAACGACGGCGGACAATTAACGGCGTTCGCTTCGCCGTCTCGCTTGCCCACTGGCACCGTGGCAACGCTGCATATCGACGCGTTGGCTATCACAGACGCGAAGGTGGCGACCGGACAGGACGCGTCGAAAATCAACATCGGAACGCTGTCAGAGATAACAGTTGAGACGAGTGCTACGGGTTCGGGCTTACAGCGTGTGGTGATAGATCAGTCAACAGCAAACATGACTTTCTATGACTCAACAGGGACCGCCGTCGTGGTTATCGATGATGATGTTCTTCCAACCCCAGTTATCTCAAGCAACGCAGGGGGAGTAGCAACCGAAGACGGCATTATCGTTGCAGGAACTAGCGATAATACTGGATATGTAGCTCTTACGCCTCGCATGATCGAAGGGTATACTGGTCAAAACCCAACTGGATTCTATAGTCTCTGTGACTTGGTATGGGATATCGTTGGTGTAGCAGGCACAGATAAGATATTCAGGATAAGGCGATACTCAACAACTATTACAACACAAATGAGTATCAGCGCGCAGGGCGACATTGATACGAACGGTGACCTAAACGTAGAAGGTGACACCACACTCGACGACCTGACTGTCGGCGGCGACCTGACCATCACGGGTTCCCACCTGATGCAGAGTAAGGCTGTGGTGGCTACCTACACGGCGTTGACTACAGATAACGTCATACTGTGCACAGGGACGTTCACGGTCACGCTGTACGCTGTCAGTGGCAACTCAGGCCGCAACATGCGGATCAAAAACGTCGGGACCGGTGTGGTAACGGTCACGGGAGACTCAGCACCCGAGACAATCGACGACGAGGTCACACAGGAGCTTTACGAAAACGACAGTATGGCAATTGTCACAAACGGAACAACTTGGAGCATCATCTAAGGGGACAGGCATGAGCGTATTCTCAAGATTGCTTTTGTGGGATGGAACACACACGGCTGGTGTGGATGCGATCACACACTCTCTCCAGGTAATCGACGTGCCCCACCACGAGATTCACGAAGGCGAGTCGTTTCACGCCGACCGGTACGACGACACCGTGGCGAACGCGGCATCGGTCAGCATGATCTTGGAAGCACCGGCAGGTTTCGACCTCCACATGACATGGAGCGCGGAAATCTTCAGTACGTCGAATACCCCGACAGTGTGCAAGTCACAACTATTGATCCTGTCGGGTTACACACACGGTACCGCGCTCACTGAAGAGAATCGGCGCATCGACTTCGGCGCGGGTAATGCCATAGCGAGTTACGACGGGACACTCACGACACTCGGTAGAACGCTTGAGGAATCCATGATCCAGCCCGGCGGCAGGAAAGTCGGCGGTGGTTCACTTGCTCAGTCACGGCCAGAATGGATAGTGCCTGCCGAGACCGCTGTAGTCGTGAGAACTTTCAACTCATCTGGTGCAACCGCCGCTGTACAGATCGACATGGATTGGTACGAGGAGGCGGTATAATGAGCTTGATTATCAGGATACTCGCGGCGTTAGTCATTGCCGGGGGATTCTCCGCAAAGATTCCGTCATGCGAATGGATGAACCCAGACAACGGGACAGGACACTGGATCACGAACACCAGTGAATAACACCAAGGGGAAAACATGGACAAGCGATGCGTACTGGATCTCGTGAGGCTCGAATCATGGAGAGGGGCCACGATCGGATCTCTCAGTGTGGACGGATCCGTTCTGTGCAACACGCTGGAATTGCCGTGGGAGGAGAACGAGAGGAACATTTCCTGCATTCCCGCCGGGCAATACCGGTGCATAATGCAGAAATGCGGATCAGGGATCACCAACGGAAAAAGGGGAACCTGGTGCCTCGAAGGCGTTCCTGGTCGCGACGGTGTCCTTATCCACATCGGGAACACCGTCAAGGATTCTCAGGGGTGCATCCTCGTCGGTACCGCCGTCGGTGAACTGGACGGGAAACGGGCAGTGTTGAGTAGTCGTGTCGCGTTCGAGGCGTTGCACGCGGCGACGGAGGGGGCCGACGAATGCGTAATCAGGATCGCAGACAGGTGAAACAGGAAACGCTCGGGCGCGTCATCGGGAAAGTTGTCCTTGTCGCGTTCTTCACGTCGCTCATGTCGGTAGGAACAACCGCCGGGTTCATGATATTGCAGGTGATCCCGACGCTGGAGGTTCAGATCAAGGACATGGGGCGGCGCATCGATGTACGCGCGGTGAAGTTTGACGAACTCAGCAGGGCCGTGAACGGCGGCGAGGTTCGTCCGGGGCTGAAGTCCGAGGTGGCGACACTGCAAGAGTGTACGCGAGGGCTGAAGCGGGACGTGGCGAAGTTGCAGGGAGATCGGTAACCTAAAATAAGAGGGGCCACTATTTCAAGTTGGCCCCTCTCTGCTTCTCTCGTTCGCGTTTTGATCCACGACCGGTAACCATTATTACGTCAACCCAAGATCGTACTGCTGTTCGGGTGCCTCATCTATCCGCTTGCGTGCCATCTCGCAATATTCTGGGTTCAACTCTATGCCTATGTATCGCCTTCCGTGTGCCTTTGCTACCACCCCTACGGTACCAGACCCGTTGAACGGATCGAGGACGGTGCACGGTTGCGCGAACGGGTTGCCGCATTCACACGTAGGTTCCCACCCGGTTGTGGTTGACGTAACACACGGGCCGCGTCGCACGTCAAGCGTTCCGCCACCACCCTGCAAGTCTTCGCCGTTCTTGCCACTCGGTAGATTGCCAGCCTTGCCACTGCCAGACTCGAACGTCCGTGTTTTCTCGGTTACACGCGAGAACGGTGCGCCACACTTCACGCAACACCCTTTCTCTGACGATCCAGCAAGCAGGCACGGCTCCACCAGCTTCGTCGGGAACGTGGCGAAGTGTGCCTCTGCGTATGGTTGTGTGGCGATGTTCCAGACGGTGCGCTTGTTGCGACCATTTGCGTTTACGGATCGCTTGCCGTCCCATGCGTCTTTATTGTGTGCTCCTTTGTGGTACTCGTCTGGTGTGGCATTTTTTGAACGATCAGCACCCCACAGCCCACCTTTCCCATCCGATGCCATCTGTTCCCGTATCGCATCTGCGTCGTAGAAATACCTGTCACGTTTCGTCAGTAGGAACATGTATTCGTGCGACTTCGTTGGTCGGTCGATCACACTCTCAGGCATGGGGTTAGGCTTCGCCCAGATCACGTCGGAACGCAACCACCACCCGTCGGCCTGCAACGCGAACGCCACACGCCACGGGATACCCACGAGGTCTTTGTGCTTGATCGTATTCCCTGTGTGCTTCTGTGTGCCAGTTGCCTTGTAAGACATTCCACCTGCACGACCATCCGCTCTATGATCCCCGTCGTTTCTACCTGCTGCGGGGTTCCCGTAACTATCACCCAGGTTCAACCAACACACGCCGTCGTCACGCAACACCCGGCGAACCTCGCGGAACACGCCAACCATGCGGGTGACATATTCGTCAGGCGTTGACTCCAACCCGATCTGACCGTCTTCACCGTAGTCACGCAACCCCCAATACGGCGGGCTGGTGATGACACAGTGCACCGACTCGTCAGGTATCTGTGAGAGTCCGTCGAGAACGTCCGCGTTGATGATTGTGGTCATGCTGTCCACTTGAACCTCCATGTGTTAGGACCGATAAGGTACGGTATGTACAATGGGTTACGGGTCGTCCGTCGCCGTCTTCGTATGGAACTCGCCGAGCAGTTCGGCGGACTGAAGTCTGAACGGCTCCAGGTAAGCGACCGTCGCCTTCAGCAGGGCAACGAAGTCGAGTTCGGGCGCGTCAACGTCGAGAGCATTATTGTCGTGGATGACGTAAATGCCGATATCTGCGACTCTCTGAGAGTCGGTGTTGGTGACTACGCGTTGGATGAACAGATTTATGGCTACTCGTAGGCCAACAAAGCCATTATCGCGGGTTTGTGCAAGAGTCCACACAGGGTCAGGTATCGCCATAATGTAGTTCTTGAACGCCTTGTGATCAGAAGTAAACCAGCCCATGCCATTCCCCTATCTCGTCAATTCGATGTGATGATCCAAGTCAACAAAATCACGGCACTGACGCCGCAACACAACAGACCGAACCTCGTTCTCCAGTCCATGACTACCCCCGTGATGTGATCCTGGCAGAGATATAGCCGGAATCATCGTGGATCGATGCGCGATGTTTCCCGCCAACTTTCTTGAAACTGAGGCTGTGGTACCCGAGGAACCCGCGAGAACTGATGCGAATGCACCCGTGGCTGTCGAGTCGGTATCCTCGTTGGTGGACGCCGAACTCGCTGAACTGGACGGCAACCGTTCCGGTGGTGGCGTCATACAGCAACACCAGCGACCCCGACGCGTTACACCCTGATAGCTTCACCGCCGACGTGTTGATGCGTATCTCCGTCTTGGATATCGCGATCGTGGGCGGCGGTGTGTTCGGTTGGAACTCTATCATGTTGGAATCGTGACTCATTGCGCGCCTCGTAAAAAGCCCGCCAGCGTCCGGCGGGCGTCGTGTGTTACTCGTGGATCGGGATATCCTTGATCTGCAGAACGATGTTCATGATCTTCCCGGTGTCTAGCGAACCAAGGGCACACTTGAACTTTTCGTGGACCATGGCTTCAACGTCAACAGACGAGATTTTGCGGGCCTTCGCCTCGGTTTCGAGCGTGTCTAGTGCGGCGTTTCGCTTGGAGTCGTCGCCGGGTTTCTGTGCTGGTTCGCGATTCTGAGGCTGTCCGCCGTCAGGGTTCGTGCTTCCTGGACGGTTGCGGTTCGGCGGTGGTTCGTTGTCGTGGTTCGTTCGCTCCACGTCCTCGCCGCCGCCGTTGATGTTGAACGTCTGGCAGACGCTCACCTTGAACGCCGACGTGTGGCCCTTGTTGCTCTGCTTGTCGCCAGTGTCGGCACCTTGCCCCATGCATATCGTATAGACGTACGAACCGTCGGTGGTGGAAATGTAACGGTGCTCGACGACTATCTCGGTAATCACCATCGATCCAGAAGGGCTTGGATAGTGTGTAGTGAATTCAGGGTGCAGTATCGGCTGGATGAAGATTCCAGCAGTCTTGAGCGGTTCGTGGATCGCCTCCTGGATGTCGTCGATGGAGCGGTACTTGAAACGAGGACCGGATTCGGTCTCCGTTTTCTTACCGAGTGCCTTGATGAGATTGAACGCGACGCCCATTTTCTGGTGTATGTCGCCTTCGGTGCCGTGTCGTGGAGTCGTTGTGAGATCCGGTGGGTTAGCGTTGTCCATGTTCGCCTCGGTGGTTGATGGTGTGTGGCCTGTCCTGACGCCCGCACCTGGCCAAGGGTGCGGAAGCTGGGACAGGTTACCAGCAATGCGTCTCTCCGTTGTGGTCCGCTTCATAGCGTGCACTGGCCAGATTGCCCATGTATCCTTTGATATTACGCGGTGTTGTGGAGACGCCATATGTGAAGTGCGGGTAGTATGGGAACATGCGACGCAATGAGCGTGGAAGACCGTCCGAAATCCATGCGGGGGAAGTATCGCCGAGGGTGTGGGTGTTCGTTGCTTCAATAGCTTCCGGGGTAGGACGTGCGAAGCGTCGGATGTTGAATCGGGGGAAGATACCCTGACGTGCGAATAGGACCAGTTCACGTTCCGTAATGGGGTACGAATCATCACACATGCCACTGAGAGGGTATGGTAATTCTCTACGCCGTGATATGGTGCGTGCAAGTTCGTGTTCAATCTTCATACCGCATAGTTCGCTGTATGCGTTGCTTGCGCCGATGCCGTCTATACGGATGTATGCCGTGTAGATTTTGCGGATCGTCGTCATGCTCGTCATCTTCTCGTCCTCGGTTGGTGTCGTTGCTCCGTCGTTCGTTACCTAGAATATAGAGGCGGGTATACATCACGTCAACACCAATACGCAAGAAACAGAGAAAGTATTCCATAAATACGAAAGCGTGCGCCAGACTCAACCGGCGCACGCGTGATGTGGTCTCGTTGTGTCAGGATTCCAGAATCGTGACCGGCAGCGGTCCGTCGGGACCGAAGCCTGGCTTGTATTCGGCGGCGTTCGTGCCTCTGATCGTGTACGTGCGCGTGTGTGTGATCAGTTCCTCCAGCTCCGGCGCAAGGGCGCGGTCCTTGTCGAGCATTCCCTTGACGTACTTCTGAAGTGCCGACCGGTTGACGGTTGTCGCGATCTCGCCGTCGATGCCCATGTCGCGTAGTTGTTCAATGACGCGGAGTGGGTCGATCAGAGATTCGTCGTATCCGTCCTTCAAACCAGCCTTACGCACCCATTCGAGCAGTCTGTCGGCGTTCTCGGGATCGAAAGCGACGGATGTCTCGCACCGCACTTTCATGTTCATCTCGACCCGCTCGTCGGAATCACATCCGGTTTCGAGATAGTATTCGACGACTTCGTGCTCTATCCCTCGTCGTCGCTTCTTGAGGGTGTCGATCTCCGTGAGCCTGACAGCGACAGCGCGGTCGATCGCTGCTATCTCGTCGGACTTATTTTCCTTGTCCGCTATGTATTCCTCGGTGTAAGGCAGAGTGTAGTCGATGCTGGGGGCCTTATCTGCTTCTGACATGCGTTCCTCCGTTCGGATGATGGTCAGTGGCGACGAATTGCCGCCACGCTCTCGGTCTCACTGTACGATGAAGTGCGGGACTGATTCAACGGTCCATGCCTTGCACATCGATGGATGCGCACCTGACGGGAAAGTCACCCCGGTACCGAGCATACACGATTGCAGTAATTCGACCGTGACGGTACAGTCGAGTGCATTCCCATAGCACTGATCAGGGTCCGCGATCACAACGCCGTGATTCCACAGTCGCCCGTGTTCCTGGATGACTCTGAGCGCATCGTGTGCGAATTCCCACGGTGTGCGCCCGGTGACGCCACCCTCGCGATCTCCGCCAATGGACAGGGTCATCTCGTCGCCGTACGTGGTGTGTATGTCGAGCGATTCATGCTCGGGATACACCGTGGAGAAATCGCCGTCGTTGTCCTGTTCCCCGTCCGCCTCCTTGTTTGCGATCGTAATATCGGCGTCAAGGACGTGAATCCACGGTGTCGCCTTGTATACCTTGATTGCTTGAATTGCGATGGAAAGGTCGCCGGTAAAGCTCCCACGGATGATAGTTCCAGCGTCGTTGGTTACGAGATCTTCGCCAAGGTCGGTAAACCCATCTGGCACGATCCATCGCTCTGTGGTATACGCCACACCGTTTATCTCTGTCCTGCCGACCATCCGAGGAAATATCCGCATGGTAACGCGGACAGATCCGGGAATTGTCGCGACGTAAACAGGACGCCCGTCGGCCTGTCGTGTGGTGGTGATGTCAACGGTTCCGATTGTCGCGTCAGGTGGGTTCTCACGTTGACCCTCAGCGAATGGCGCGATCGCGTCCAGGTATCCGCCGATCAGCGTAGTTTCTTCGTATCGTGGCATGCCGTCTCCGTTCGTGTGGGTTCGTCGGTCTCTCGTCGGTCAGTGGTGTATATAGTACGTGCCGGTGTATACCATGTCAACACTACGCCGTGAAATGATTCCGATAATATTCCATAGTGATACACACGGGGCGGTATTGACATGATGTATACCAGTCCATACATTCTATACAGCAGATAAAGAAATACCAACACGAACGAGAAAGGAACACAAGATGAACTGGCATAGTCGATACGACCCTGAAACACGAGGGACGATCTACACGCTCACGTTGACACTACCAGGGACTGAGCCGATGAAAGAAGGCGAACGGGACGGCGCGTGCGGTGGGGAGTATGATTGCGAGCTAGAGCCGGATACCGGTTCCTCCGTTGTGTTGATTGTCGAAAAGCTGTGCGTGGCCGAACGCCGGGCATTGTTTACCGTGAGGCTACAGAACGAAAAGGATTCGCAATTCGACGGGATGGATATATGGGCATTCCGTATGTTCCTCGCTGGATGGTATCTCGCGGTTGCGATGAAATCCGAGGTTCCGTCTACTAAAGAACTGGACGTGTGGTTTAATGAATCCCGCGTGCTGGTTTTCGACGAATTCGGCAATATGGCAGACAAGACTCCATATCGTGGCGATTATCTGATCGTGTCCTCGTCCGGCGGCGCACTCGCGGAAGGATACCCGGAGATCAGATGGGAGATCAGCGAAGCCCTCTGCGTTGACGACGATGAAGCAAAGCACCTGATGGACAATCCAGGGTACGGAGTGCCCACATCTGACTCTACGCGAATGAAGAACGGCGCGTGGATCAACTACTGGAGGATCCGCGCGACCGAGGCGCAGCTTGTGAACATGCAGGAACGAGACCCGAAGTGGACGCGGTGGCTCGTTGTCGATGCTGACTGGAAAGGATCAGACCATGAATGGTGACAGAACGGTACACAAATCCACGTCAGCAACGGCGAGGCAGTGGATGAAGCGCGGCGACCACGACCACCCGAAATCGCTTGATGAACTGGTTGGCATCCACTGCACCGATCACGACGATATGATAGAACTCGCTGAGAAACGAGGCGTCGATCCTTCGCTGTGCGCTTACGTGTTCCTGACATGGAGAGACGCCGGATTCGGGTGGTATCTCATCGCTCCCGGTGACTGGCTCATTTGTCGCGGCGTGGGATGGGGTGGAACGCCCTACATCCGGCAGGTTCTCACGGACGCCGAGTTCCGCAAGGAGTGGAGCGAGACGCCGCTGGTGGACGGTGCCCTGTTCGCGAAGATGGCGGCGTTCTGTGCATGGGCCAGCGACCACGGAGTGATCGAAACGGCGATGGATGACCACATTGGTAGTTACCTGGAAACAAACACAGATGAGGAATACCAGGATATCCTGAACGGTATTGAAAAAGAAATAAGCAATATGCCAACATTGCCAGAACTCGTCGAAGAGAAGTGTCCGAGGTGCAAAACAAGCACGCGCCGTCTGTTTCTGAAACCTGCTGATATTGACAAGCTCTCGTGGATGGATTGCGAGTTGCCGCCGTCGCCGGATTCGCGTCCGGTGTGCGAGGATTGCCGTAGTCGGATCATTGATGAGGTCCGCAAGACGTTGAAATATGGGGGTAAGTCGAGATGAGCGGTGAATACGAAGGACTCGTGAAGGTGATTCAGGACTACGCGGACACCATCGGGCACGATGCGTACGCGGTACTAGCCAAGGACTTCATGCGGATACACACAGAGCACACGGGCCGCGAGACTAAGACTACGCTCGTCGAGATACTAAAACTCCGCACGCGCGCCGTAGAGAAATACGGAGCGTTCGCCAGCCCACACGAGGCGTACGGTGTGCTTGCCGAGGAAGTCGCGGAACTCCTGGACGAGATCCGCAAGAACGACAGAGCAGGGACGCGCCGCGAGGCGTTGGATGTCGCCGCCGTTGCGTTAAGGTTGGCCGAGGAATTGGAATAGTCCAGCGATCACGCCTCGCCACGCTTGACCTATGTATACACGAGATGTATACTAATATCACGCACAACAACAAGGAGGCGACGATATGGCACTCAGGTCGAAACAGGTAAAGATGGACGAGCATACGCGTTCCGTCTTGCAGGTTCTCGCGAAACGTATGCCGATCCCGAACGAGTCGGAGTTAATCAGGGACATGATCCACGCTCAGGCGAAGCGGGAGGGCGTAACGCGCATCGAAACAGAACTGCACGCTTCCGGGCGGTGAAACGAAGAAGCCCGCCGAGGTGCCGAGAAACACCAGGCGGGCCAGAACTGGAGTGCATGTTCCGTGAATGATACACCCATACCAGAAATAAGTCAACCACGCGCGTTCGTATACAGCAAGGCACCCGATATGATATTCGGTACTCCAGAATACGATAACCTCTCGGAGACTGGCGGGTTCGTGTATCTATACTTGATTTACAGACTTGACAAAAACAGCCTCGCGGATCCTCCGATTATGGAGATAGCACGGGACACAAAGAAGTCGGTCCGCGAAGTGAAGCGTGGCATCCAGGAGCTAACCGCGTCCGGGTTGATTGACGTGCAAAAGAACGGTCGGAGGAATGTCTACACCGTTATGTTCCCAGATGAGACCACGAAGCAAATAGGTGCCACACTGGCCTCTATTGCAAACACAACAGAGGCCACACCGGCACCTATTACACAAACAGGTGCCACACAGTCCTCAGTTGATATTACAACAGAGGCCACACCGGCACCTATCGCGGAAATAGGTGCCACACAGTCACCTATTAATCCCGAACAGGTGCCACACCGGCACCTATCAGGACAGCAGGAGCTAGGACTAGGATTAGAACTAGAGCAAGGAGAGGAAGAGGACCGTAGCTCAGAGCACGGCCCATACGACGACGACATGTCAAGTAATCGATACCGGACGTTTGGAGAGGACACGCCCGAGGAGTCACTGTCGAAACTGGTGTTGACCGAAGGCATGCAGAAGTTTTGCCGCAAGCACTTCGGCGAGTCTTCCGCCGCCGTCGAAAACTACTGGATTCAGTGCATGTTGTACGAGGCGAACGTTGACTCACGGTACAGGCCGTACAAAGAGACCGGCGTGATGATCTCGCGAATTATGCGTGCCTGGTTCAGGAAGGGCCACACGCCAGAGCGGTGCGTCGAGGTTATCCAGATCCACGTCGAGCGCATGAATGATCCGGCGAAACGTCTCACGAAAAACCTCTCGTTCGTGGATGATTTTTTCAAGGGCGAGAAGCGACGCGCGAAGAACTCGAAAGGCATAGCGACCGAACCACAACAGCAGGGCGAATACGCAACCGAAGCAGAGAAGTACGGCGGATCAGGCGGAACTGTTTCAACAGGCGGGTTCAGATGATGACAAAGAGACGCGGAAAGACTACCAACACCGAGGAGTTATTCGGGAATACTGAGAGTATCCTGGATGCGATCAAGAACCACGTCGGCGGACCGCTGGATATCATCGATCGCGAGGAGAACCCGGAGGAGTATGAGAGACACCGGAACGCTCCGTCGGAATCGGATCAGACGTGGGTGAAGAGTTACCCGGAACGGGCGATGGTGGCCAGGTTGAAAAACGGGCGCGTGCCGGACGACTATCTGCACTCCAGACTTTCTAAGATGGTGTATCCTCCGGGGCCGAAATATATGATCCTCCGCCAGTGCCACGAAACACTCATGAGATACGCGAAAAATCGCGAGTGGGAAAAACGCTGGTTGATCCTGCTCGGCGGAACAGGTACCGGTAAAACGAAAAGTGCCGTCGGGATCCTTCGTGCGTTTCTGCACTATGCGAACCCGAAGAATCGCGCACTGTTCGTGCCGGTGCGGACCTACCTCGACAACTGCAACAAGTGGAGCAACCACGCCACAACAGCACCGCGGGGATTCGACGAGATATCGAACGCGTCCGCCGTCCTCCTGGATGATCTCGGCGCGGAATCTGTAGACGAGAAGAACCGGTCACACATCGCTGAGGTTGTCAACGTGTGCTCTGCGTATCGTCGTCCGCTGATCATCACCAGTAACGCAAGTATCGGGCATTTTCTCGGCGATGAATCGGAGGGATGGCTGGACGCCCGCACACGGTCCAGGTTACGCGAGGCGTCGTTGATCCTGACGCTCGACGGACCAGACTACCGAACACAAGAAACGGAGGAATCAACGTGATCAGATTCGAGAGAATCGCACGCATGGAGGCGAACAACGCGCGGATGTATCTGTATATCGAAAAACACATGAATCAACACGGGTATTTTCCATCTGTCGAGAAGATGGTCGCCGGTCTGGACCTGAGCGCGAGATCTGTTCGCCGAACTCTGAAGGCGATGCACGACGCCGGGTTGATAGTGCGAGATCTTCGCGGGAACTTTACCAGCCTTCATGAGTTGAAAGTCTGAGAGACCACACGAACAGAGGAACGCATGTCAGAACACGCCGAGGAATACACCGTCACCGACACCGTTATCACAATACGGCGCAGGGTGGCGACAATCTACGGGAACGACCTACCGATCACCAGCGCGTCAGTAGAACGATGCGCCTCCCATCCTGATCTCGTCACCGGACCGGGTCCGCGTCCGCTGCGTATCTCGCTTTGTTTCAAGAATGGCACCGTTATACCTGCAAATGTTCGCGCGATAACATGGTCTGATCCGTCGTCAGTGGCGGAAGGATTCGGGCACATGGAGTTCTGTTTGCGGATGGCGTCGCACCGTGTCCGCATTGAGATAGACGAGAGCAAGGGCGAGCACTACGATATCGCGTCGCACGATGGCGAGTCAGTGATTGATAGCCTAATGATCGATTACCGATTCCGCCTGTCCGGGACGTATTGGGACTAAACGACAAGCGCGTGAGCGTGCGGGACACGGCTACCGATCAACGGCTGTGGATACACCGACGCGGAAACATTCACGGAAAGGACCAGACCATGAAGCATCGAATGATCATATGGTTTATCATCCTCGGCGCGGCGGCAATTGTCGCGAGTTCGCCCGGGTGTGATGACGGATACGGACGGACCGACGGTCGGCCCGCTCGCGTAGTGCGGAGGTAACGAAGGATGTTCGAGAATATGAACAACGAGGAATACGCGAAGTTGACGAGCCAGGAACGGGCGGAACATCTTATGCGGGCGTTCGCGGATTCAGTCGGGACTTATTGCCCTGATACTCACGAGGGTGGACCAGAGGACGAGGAATGTATCTCGTGTGCGTTTGACGGATTCGCACAGAAACACGAATCAGATTGTGAATACGAACGAGCTGTCGCGTGGAAAACACGCGATCACCTGCACACACTCTCCGTTCGCGGCGAATTGCCGGTGGTAGAGGACACCCGCGAGTCGATGGGCTGGATAAACGTAAAGAAATGCGACGAGTCGAGGTGCCTCAGCAAGGCCGACGCGGACATGATCAACAGCGTCTCGCACATCGCGTGTTACCTGTTCATGCAGGAACAACCGGAGGAACTGAAGTGGAGGCGTGATTGCGACGCATGGAACGCCGCGAATATCAAGGTCAAGGTTTGGGGTTGTTGCCCGGTGCACAACGTTGACAACGATCCTGAATGGACACTGGACGATGCTCTGGACTGGAACATGCACACGGCGCACCGCGTCAAGTCTCTTCGTGTCGAAGTCAACCAGGAATTCGGGGCAACTACTTTCACCGCTGATTCCGGGATGGGAAAGGCGTTAGAAACCGCGCGGGCAATGCGCGACCAGCTCCACGAACACGGCACGCCGGAGCAGAAACGACGCGCCGCGAAGGTCTTGCGCTACTGAGGTGAACATGAGGAACCGGACGCGGTCAATCGAATTCAGAGGCCAGAACACGAAAGAGACGCGGAAACGGATATTGCGTCACTTCCGGGCCGCATTCGGTCGCCGCCTTGGGCGTGAAATCTTCGACAGGAACACGAACCGGTCTTACTGGGTCAACGGGGTCGCTGTGTGTCGTTTCGCGGTCACTGTGAGCGAACGCGCGACGTGGAAACTCTACTGGAGAAACAAGAAGATGATTGATGGATGGGACATTTGGCATGCACACGGCGACAAAAACATGACGGCGTTGTCGCGCGAAGGCGAACACACCATCGACGACGGCCTCGCGATTGCACGTCACCACAAGGGATCTGATCCTAGAGATGATTCAGACGGCGAGACGCCGTTCACCGAATGGCAGACGGAACGTGTCAAGTTGTTGAAGTTCGAGCCGACGCCGGAGGAATACAAGATCGCCGCCGTAGGCGCCGGGCCGGTGTTCGTGCAACATGACAGCGGCGCCGTCTATACCGTCGTGTACGATCCGAGATACCCGTTTCGTGGGTACGTGTCTGGCGCTGTCATTGCGTGCCTAACGTGGAACGGCGTGAACAAGACGGCGGAACGTGGCGGCGGCCTTCTGTCGGCACGCGCGGCGTTGACCAAACTCCACAACGAGGCAACCGAAGGCTGGACGCTGTTCGCGTGGGAACAGGCGGAAATCTACGCGCTAGTGAAGCCGGGCACGTTCGACCGAGAGGACGGTATCGCGGCACTGGAGGAACGGCACGGGTACGACGTGATCGGTAGCGATCAGACATACGATGTGTGGAAACATGAGGTGATGAATCTCGTCACGTTCTCAATTCCGCCAGCGGACAAGAACGGCGAACCGGTTCTCCGGTATGCAGCCGACGACGAACACGGGACGCCGCACACGCTCCTATTCCATACCGACGGAGTGAACCCGATCATCAAGGACGTGAGGTCGGCGGTCGGTATGTGGTGTCGTACGCAAGACTACATGTTGCCGCCTGAACTCGGGCGCATCATGCCGTACGTTCTGAAGATCCGCGAGGCGAAAGGGATACCGAGCCTTACCCGTCGCGAAGAGATCGCCACGGGAGAGCTTTCGACGCTTACCGGAATTGGTGACTCAGAGGCGAAACGGATAATCCATTCATGCGAAGTTATGAGCCTTGACGGCGGCCAGGTGTATGTTGTCCCGATCACGAAGGAACAAGCGGACCGCGCAAGAACATACGCGTGGGCAAGCGTTCGCCAGGTGTTCGCGGAGCCGCAACAGTGAAGTTGACAAGTGAGATCAGCGCGATAGCTCGCGATGTGTATGTCGCAATATACGGGGCAAACGTCGTGGTGCTCGTCAACGAGGACACCGTGGGGAAAGTCCACTGCTTCGTGAAGATCGAAACTGACGATTACCGCATGGACACAGGCGCCGAGGCCGATACTGCCCGCGAACTGTACGACGATCTAAAGCTGGAGATAGAGATCGGTGTGTCGCGTGCCGATCCCGGAGCTGTCTTCGATCTCATGAGCAGACTGAACGCATGGTATCACGAGACATACGGCGAACTTCAACAACAACTGCTCGAAATTGGTGGTGATTCATGACTCGCGCAACGATTGAGAATGCGGTATTCCTCGCGTCCGTCGTCGGGCTGTGGATCGCCAGGACGTGCGCGGCGTGTGGGATTATCGTCGCGTGGTCGTATGTCGTCGTTCACGGCGCAGCACCTGTCGCGGATCGGATCATCGACGAATTCACAAGGTGGTATAGATCATGACTGACGAGAAAAAGCCTGTTGATACGCCGGGTATATGCGAGCCTCGGTACGGTGTCGTGTTCGGGAAGCTCCCGACAATGCAGGAACGGCTCGACCAACTAGATAAGACTCGAATCCCTTACCGGTACAAGCTCGTGAAGATCGCCGAAGAGGGTGACGAGTCCTAAAACGAACGGAGGAGCGCATGTCAACGAGAATATCCTGGACGAACGAGACATGGAACCCGGTGACCGGGTGCACGCCCGTTTCCGAAGGGTGCAAGAACTGTTACGCCGAACGCATGTCGAAGCGGTTGGCCGGTCGGTGCGGGTATCCTGCAGGTGATCACGCATTCGACGTGCACGTTCACATGAACAGGATGTGGGATCCACTCGGGTGGAAGAATCCGCGAATGGTGTTCGTGTGTTCAATGGGTGATCTATTCCACAAGCGCGTCCCTGACCACACGCGGGACATGGTCTTTACCGTGATGGCTGGATCGCGGCGGCACACGTTCCAGGTGCTCACGAAACGCCCGGAAATCATGGCGGAATGGATCAGCAAGAGCGCGTTCGCCGGGGAAAACTTCCCGAGCAATGTATGGCTCGGTGTGTCGGTGGAGTCTCGCGCGACTCTTGCGCACCGCGTCGGCCAACTGAGTGGCATTGAGAATGTGAGTGTTCGATTTATGTCCGCCGAACCACTTCTTGAATCGCTCGACGAGATCGATCTGCACATAGACAGCCTTGATTGGATCATCGCCGGGTGTGAATCGATCAATGCACGGCCCGGGACCAGCGAAAGAGGAATGGTTCCGTGATATCCGCGACGAGTGTTCGTATTGCAACGTGCCGTTTTTCCTGAAACAGATGGTCGTTGATGGGAAGTTGGTCAAGGAACCGCACTTGGACGGCAATAAGCACCTCGAATTCCCCGAAAGGTTGTGATGAATGATGCGATATGTGAACTACTTCAGGTACGTGAACCGGCACAAGGGATGGGTTCTGTATTACGCGATCCAGGCTGTGTGCGGCGACATACCGGAATTCGGGCATACTCAGCTGTCGATCGCGCGTCGGTTGCTCTGGCGTGCGCTGGTCCACGATCTATCCAAGTTCAGGCCGTCGGAATTCATCGCGTACGCACGTCACTTCTACAACGCAGACGGGACACTCGCAGATCGGAACCGCGACGACCCTGCATACGACGAGGCATGGGGCAAGCATCTGGAACGGAACGAGCATCACTTCTGGTGTGAGGGTTCGCCGTGGTGCGACGCTGGTGTCGTGGTCAGGCTCACGGATGAGGACACGGTCGATTACCTTGCCATTCTGGAGGCTGTGTGCGACTGGTGCGCCGCTGGTCGCGCACAAGGAAAGGGCAACGACACGAAACAGTGGTACCTTGACAATCAGGATCGGATCAAGGTCAGCAGGTGGACGCGGGCATACCTGGAGGTGCTGATCAGGGGTCATGTGTGGAAATGGAATGGCGAGAAATGAAAAGCGAACACAGACTCGTGCCGGTCGGTGGCGGTTGGTTTGAGTACCAAATTCTATACGATTTGTTGCCGCGTTTTGTGGACATGTGCATGAATGCCTCAACCACGGCCTTGTTAGCCGAAGAGTCGATGAAGGCATATAGGAAGCGACGCCGCGACACGAAGGGCTACGTCCGCGCGGTCCGCAAGGCCGCACGGCACCGGGTCAGGAAAGCGAACAACCGGCGACGCGCCGAACGGAGGTACGGAGCATGAATATCACGGCAAGCGGACTATACCTGGAGATACTGTTGACGATCTTCATATTCACATACGTTGTTAGGATACTCGTAGATGCGGCAGGTATCGTCAAAACAAGCATGGATATCCGCGAGAAGAAACGCCTATTGAAGTTGAAGCAGAAACGCGCGGAAGACGTGGCGAAGCTATACGGGAAAACTCGCGTAGACCCAGCAGACGGGGATAACCCTGCAGATGAATCCGGGCATTTCATTCAAAACTACGGCACGGTGCCCAAATGACAGCAACGAGCAGACGCGAACGGAAGATCATCGGGATGTTCGCCGGGGCACAAGGTCAAGAGATGCACCAGAATGTGAAGAAAAGCGCGCGAAAACGGATTCGGAAGATGTGGCACCGCGAAGCACGGCGCGAGTCTGGCGACTGGAACAACGCGGCGCGAAACGATAGGATGAGATGATATGGGAATGTTTTTCTCTGGCTCGATCGCGTCGCACAAGAGATACCGAAGGCGCGAGGCTAGGTGCAAGCAATGCGGCAAGCCATTCGAGAAGCTCTGCGGGAACCACCTGTTCTGTTCCGAGGAATGCAAGCTGAAGGCAAGGAACGGGACGTGCACGTGCGAGGAATGCAGGAAGGTGTTTGTCGCGACGAAGCCAGGTTCTCGGTTCTGTTCGCGGAAATGCTACATGGATAACGTTGCAAGGTAGTTACAGGGGAGAATCAGACATGAGCCAGCGTAACGGGCACACGGGAAAGATTTGCTCCCCGTTCACAGGAAAGGGCGGTCGATCATGGAAGAAGCTGTGGAAAACGCGGGACGTTAGGAAGGTTCGCAAGGCGGACAGGCGCGAAGCTGACGAGAGACACACTAGGGGCATCTGACACGAGAGGGCCAACCGATGGGAATGAAAGTGCGGACCGCACGGAAGGGTCATGTGTGTTCATTATGCCAGTATCGCATCCCGAAGGGGACGCTACATCATTCGGGCACATTGACACCATGGGACCACGAGGACAACGACAGGTTCATCAATGTCCATATACACACGGATTGCATGCACGGGGCGACAGAGTGGTGGGGCGATGGCGATACCGGATTCCTCATTGATGCGCCGACGCCTGAATGGCTTGACGATGAGATCAGATTTGACGGCCTACCCGATCCAGGCATCCACACCGACGCGATAAACGAGGCTGGCGATGGCCTCGTCGCTTGGTATAATCGAGTGACGGCATAACATGCAGAAGCGCACGCCGAAGGAGATAGAAAGCGATCTGGTTGACGTCGCGAAGATGTACGTCGCCGGTTGGTCCCTTCGGCAGATGGCAGACGCGGCAGGGCGTTCGTTCAAGACCATGCACCGGGACGTCCAGCGGGTCCGCGAGGCGTGGATCGAACAATACACCGGTACGTATCACGAGCACGTCGCCGCACAACTCGCGAAGATTGACAACCTCGAACGCGAGGCGTGGACAGCGTGGGAGAACGACCGCACGTCCGACGGTGTATCCGTTGACATGAGCGAGGGCGGTGAGTTGTCGCACATCCCCGGCAACCTCCGGCACGACGCGTCGTTGCTTGGGAACGTTCGTTGGTGTATCGAAGCGCGGTTGAAAATACTCGGCGCGTTCGGTCCGCATGCGAAGGCACCGGAATTCATCGATGTGGGTATCACGGACAAGCACGAGGCGGAACGGTCCATATTCGAGAATCAGGAGGCGTCATTCGCGGCGACTCAATACCTCGTTGCGATAGAGAAGGCACAGGAGCGGGAAGCAGAATCAGAACCGGAACCAGTCGAAGAAGGTGATGATGAGATCGCACGCACTGACTGACCCTGGATCACCTGCCAGGAGAGAACCGGATTATTCTCCGACGGATGCACGGTGGAGTCCGGTCCACTTCGCGCGGCGCGTGGCGGAGATGGAAGGTCGTCAGTATTTCATCCCGCCGCACATCGCACTGTTGAACGACGTAATCCTCCGTGTGGCGTTCGGCGAACTCGAACATGTGATCATCTGCCTACCGCCACGTCATGGCAAGAGCGAACTCGCGTCGGCAAGTTTGCCACCATGGCTGTTGGGACGTTGGCCTGACCGTCGTGTGATCCTCGCGGGATACAACAGTGAATTCGCTACCGGGTTCGGTCGCATCTGTCGGGATTACATGGAGCAGTACGGCGAACAGCTATTCGGTGTCACTGTGGACCCGGCAAGCAGTGCCGCGAACAGATGGGGGATTCGCGGTCACCGTGGCGGTATGCTGGCGTCTGGAGTCGGTGGAACAATTACCGGGTTTGGTGCGGATCTCATGATTGTTGACGACGCGATCAAGAACCCTGTAGAAGCCATGTCGAAGGCTCGGCGGGATGCTGTATGGGAATGGTTTACCCAGGCGGCGTATACTCGCGTTCATGAGGGCGGCGGTACCATCGTGATTGCGACGCGGTGGCACGAGGACGACCTGATCGGGCGACTGCTTAGTCCTGAGTACGTAGAGGATAAGGCGATGCGCGACATGTGGACCGTCGTCAATCTTCCCGCAATCGCTGGCGACGACGACATCCTCGGGCGCGAACCCGGCGAACTGCTCTGGCCTTCGCAATTCGGACAGCTCTATATGGACCGCCGCAAGGCACTGATCGGCGAACGGATGTTCAACAGCCTGTATCAGCAGAAGCCGATGAAGAAATCCGAGGGTGCGTTGTGGTTGCCGGAATGGATCATCGACGGGCGCGTGCCGAAGACCGACCTTGCACACATACGAGAGCAATGCACACGGGTGGTGGTCGCTGTTGACCCTGCCGATTCACCATCGGGAGAAACCGGGATCGTCGTCGCGGGGTTGGCTGGAAACGACGTCTATATTATCGCGGACTACACGGTATCAGGACGCCCGGAGATTTGGGTACCTCGCGTCGTTCAGGCGTACGAGCGGTTCAACGCGAACACGGTCGTCGCCGAAGCGAACTATGGCGGCGGGATGGTTCAGGATCTGTTGCGACGTGAGACGCGAGACGCCGCAAGGCTTGTACCGGTGAAGATGGTTCGTGCGAAGTACGGCAAGGAGATACGCGCCGAACCGGTCACGTTGCTGTATGCTCGTGGCATCGTGCACCACGTCGGCGAACATGAGGCACTGGAGGGTCAGCTTTGCACATGGGTTCCGGGTTCCGGCCAGAAGTCACCGGATAGACTGGACGCGTGCGTGTACGCCGTGATTGAACTCGTTCCCAGTGCGGGAACGGGCAACGCGGCTGTGATCAAACGGTATCAGAGGTAGATGATGGAGCGCAAGACAGGATACGAAGACCCTCTAACCGACCGTGTGGCATGGAATGACATTCTCGGTGCGGTAATCCACATCGCGATCATCGACGAATACGAGGGTGAAGATGATGTCCCGTGTGTCGAACTTGGGTTTGTGCACCATGAAGACCCGGTGAATAAACCAAACTCATTTTTCATCATGGTCCCGCGTGGAATCACAACCGAAGATGAGTTCATTACAGCGGATACTCCAGTAGAAGCAGCAGCAGGGCTGATGATGATACTATTCGGCAGCGCAAAGCCGGTTCACCAGTCTATGGCAGAATATCTCAGGGTGCTGATCAGCTTATACAAGCAAGATGAGCAGGATGGCTAGTGAAGCCTCCTGAAGTTGCACAAACCCTGTTCGCGGTGTAGATTGGAAAATATACGCAGAGTGCCACGCATGACGCGCACCGCCTCACCAATCGGAGAATCGTGTGCTTAAATCACGCCGAGAAATCCAAGCACTCGAACGCCGCCTGATCGAAACCAACGAAGCGCACACCGCACAACTTCAGCAATTCCAGGCCACCACAGCTGAACAACTCCAGCAATTCGAGAGCGACGCCGCGTCTCAACTCCAGACCATGAGCGCGGTCTACTCCCGGCGGTACGCGGCGATTCAGAACGCCGAGGTCGGGATCTGCACGTCATACGATAGCATGGTCGAGGCAGTCGGAAAGGCATACAACGGATACGCGACGTACGGTTCTCACATCATGTACAACCTCATAAACACCCGTGCCGCGTTCACCGTTGGCGAGGGTGTTGTCTTTCGTGCCCGCGAAGGCATGAACGCCGACAGAGAACTCGCGTACATGGAACGGCTACTCGTGAACAACGGTCTCGACTACGCCGGGCCGCATGAACTCGCGTGCGAGGCGGAGATCACTGGAAAGTGTGCTGTCGGTCTCTGGATGAAGAACGGGCAGGTAGAGGTTCGATTCCTGCCTTACGAGGTGTTGGGATACGAGGTCGAGATCGATGGCGTGGACTACCTGACTTACACCGGCATGTCATTCAACAAGAAGGACAGCAGCGGCAAGAAAATGCCGTCGTTGAAACCTGAACAGTTCGTATACGGTCGCTTCGGTGGTCGATACTTCTATGTGAACAACACGCCGCCACGCCTCGGTAAGGTCTTGCGGTACATCCAGAACCTTGACCGCGTGATTCGAGACTGGCGTGATATCAACTCTGTCTCTGCACATCCCACTCCGACCATTACGCCGAACGAAGGCATCGGAGCGACGGCGATAAAGGACGATCTCAAGGACAGCGACGGGAAACTGTTGTGGGAACCCGGCGACATGGTGATCGTCGATGGGAAATTCGCATGGGAAACGCCGCCGACATCGGCAGGTATCGACAGCCTTCGTCAGGAGATGGAGGCCCTTGTCAAGTCGATTTCCGCGAACTCTGGCATTCCGCCGCACTTCCTCGGACACCCGGACCTCATGTCGAACCGATCGGTTGCCGATAATCTCATTGATATGATTCTCATGACCACGTCGAAGGAAACGCAGACATGGGAAGGCTGGTGGCAGGAACTAGTATTTAAGTCTATCACCATGCAGAACGAACGCGGCGCACCCGGCACAGGCGGCATGAAAACCGATGTGATCGAAGTATCTATCCAGCAGATTGCCGCCGCGAAGATATCAGAACTGCAGGAAACGTGGTTGCCGCTGCACATGTCGGGCGCGTTGTCGCTTGATTCGCTCCTATCGAAGATCCCCGGCATTGACGCCACCGAAGAGCGATTACGAATCGAAAACGACCAACTGAGGCTATTGCCGGGCGGAGCGTTAGATGGAACACTTGATACAGCGTCTGCAATGTGAACTTCAGCAGATGGAAGCCGTTGACATAGAGGGGATGATCGATCCCGAACGACTCGCGTCGATTCAGTCACGCGACGACCATCCGCAATTCCGAGCGTATTCGATTGCACACGAGGGCGTGTCGAAGAACAGCAACCTCGTCGGCAAGGGTGCTGTCGCACTCAAATGGGTGCGCGATAAGGTTATCGCAACGTTCGGCATGCTGAAGGCCGGGACACCGGTGTTCGACGGGCACGGCTCGACCAACTCGACCGCGAACCGCGAATCCATCGGCGAGATCGTCGGTAAGACCATGTCCAACATCGGCGGGGTACTTCATACCATCGCGGCGGTCTGGTTGAAACCGGAACACAGGGACAAGAAGCTGGATGGAGCTTCGATAGAGGCTGGCATATCGGTAAACAACACGGCGACGTCGGATAGGTCACCAATCACCGATTGGGCCATTACTGCACTCACGGGCCTTGGGTTGGCGGATAAGGACCAAACGCCACCAGCTCTGGCAGGTACTACCATGCTCGGACAAATACAGCAGTTCGAGACAGGAAACAACGACAGCGGAGGAAATAACGTGGAACCTACAGCGACACCAATCAACTTGCAGACTATCAGGGCATTTATCTCGGAGCAGGGTACAGCACCCTCTGCGCTTTTCGGGGCCGATGTGCTCGCGAAGGACGAGACCGTGGTCGGTCTCGTTAATGCAACGAAGGAAGAATCCGGAAAACTGGTCACCGCCGAGAAGGAAAAGAACACCGCCGCCGTCGGGACCATGAAGGCCGACCGCGACAAGTGGCGCGTCGATGCCAGCATGAACACCGCGAAGACGGCACTCGACACGCTGTCCAAGGAACGCAAGGTCACCGACATGCAGAAGGCGTTCGTCGAGAAGCGGTTCGCATCGTTCAAGCCGGATATTCCCGAGGACAAGAACGGGAACATTCCCGAAGGCACCGACATGTCCGCCGTGATCTCGACACAGGTCGGCAAGCACCTGGACGGTGAAATTGCGGAATTCACGGAGTTCGGGAAGATCTACGGCGTCGAAGATCCCGGCACCGTGACCGGAGAGGACGACCCGAAGCCCGAAATGGGCGGCGGTGACAAGTCGGCGAAGGGTAGCGATAAGAATTACACGGACAAGAAAGACAATGACTTCATTGCCTGAAGACCGTAACCCGTAGGAGGACGCATGGTCGAGTCCATTACTGATCTCATGACGAACCCGGTACTATCAGGGTTCGGCGGAATGGCTTCTGTGTACGTGGTGAGTCTGATAAAACGGATTGCACCGTCGAAGCAGATGCGGTTCCTCATTTCCGTTGCGGTGGCGGCACTGGCTGGTGTCGTTGTTCCGGCGTGTCGCGGCGTTCCTCTCGAATGGGGACAGATCATTCAGTATGCAACAGTTGGATTTGCGACCGCCCAAGCGACATACAACTCGGTCAAGTTTCTTAGAAAAGCATGAACGCGCGGCGGGTACCCGACTGGTTGCCCGCCGCATGACTGACCATCCTTAATACGGGGATATTAACATGGCCGTTGACGTCTACACGTTCCAACTCAGGAACACGCCCTACCGGATCGCAGAGGGGGCTGTTGCCGCCGCCACGCTGACAGCGGGCACGCTCATTGCACACGAGGACTTGATCGGTATTGTCAACCAGGACACCGCGATCACCGAAACGTTCGGGTTGATCTATCAGGCCGACAAGATCGTTCTGCCGATTGCCACCGTCAGTGGTTCTGCGGTCGTTGCTGGTGATCGTCTGTACTTCGACGAAGCGAACAACCAGTTGACGCAGACAGCTACCACGGACATCTGGTGTGCAATCGCCCTCGAACCCGCCGCGCTCACCGAAGTTGAGGTTACGTGTTATCTGGACTCCACGATGGAAGACAGCGACATGTTGGCCGCACTCGCCACGAACACGGCTGGTATCGCTACCAACGTGACCGACATTGGCGACAATGTTACCGACATTGCGACTAACGTGTCGGACATCCTGGCCAACACAGCACTCGCGAACGACGTGTCGAAGTTGCACGTTCACACGCAGGTTGTCACCACGTCCGAACTGAACGCGAACGAAGTGCTCGTTGCTGGTGTCGTCGGTAGGACGTACACCATCCACGGATTCCGTCTGGCATTCGCCGGTGCGTTTGCGACGTTGACCGACGTTCGTATCTCTGATACGTTCAGCACCGAAGTTGATGCGGTGACGGTCGCTGTCGCTGCTATCGGTTCCGGTGGTGAGATCATTTCTGACGCTCTGGTGATTGCCAACGTTACCATCGGTGCTGGTTTCGACGCGGCCCTGACCGTAGATGAGGGTATCCAGCTTCGCAAGACCGGAAGCGATGGAACTGTCGGAACAGCGGTCACGGTCTCGGTTTTCTACACGTACACTGACGCCTAAGCAGACATCACGCCCGGATGTTTGCCGGACGTATAGACACGAATACACACAAGGAGACAGACATGGGGCGTGTAATCAAGGACTGGTCAGTGGTCGATTTCAAGAACCCGGAGCATTTCAAGAAGGTTGTCGGCGCGGTGAATGCGTTCCTGCATGAGCCGAGTAACCCGACGATCAGCAAGGAGAAGCTCGAACAGTTCTCCGTTGTTGACGATCTGACCGAAGCACAGCGCAAGGTCGTGGCGCGTTTCTGGCAGACCGAAGCCTTCGATATGGGGTACGAGAAGATCTACCAGATCGACGACTACATCGGTCAGGGTCTCGCTGGGTTCACCGTCGAGGACGTCACCGCTGCTATCGTGTTCAAGAAGATGCAGGACTTCAACAAGAGCGAAACGTACCAGATCGCCGCTGGCGACGCGTTCGTTCCGTTCTACACGATGTCCGCTGGTCTCGCGTGGACTGCTCAGATGATCCGTCAGCGGCAGTGGGTGAACATCGAATCCAACATTGCGATGTTGAGGAATCAGGGATACCACGACCGCGCACAGGACTTCTACGACGGCCTCACTATCGCCATGACCGCCGCGTCTGGTCAGGATATCGCGTGGGGTGGCACTACCGACGACACTCAGGCACAGCGAGACGCGTACACGGCGAACAATGCTGTCGTGAAGATCATTCGCGGCACGAAGGATCTCGGCCTCGGTATCACGCCTATGTCTCAGTTCACGGCCGTGGTCCCGCTGGAACTCGTTGACCGCGTCGCGAAGGCGTTGTCCTCGAATCAGCAGGAGTTCGACAGCTCCCGGAAGCTGACCAACTACAACATCGAATTGGTACCGACCGCGATGTTGCGGGACGCCAGCGGAGACCCGATCACGGATCAGTGGTACATCGTCGCACCTGGCCGCAAACTTCGCGGTGGCATTGAGGAAGAGTTCGAGCTGACAGCCTTCTTCGATCCATCGAACCGGAATCAGGCAAATTACGCGTTCATGAGCTACGGTTTGACGTTCGGCCAGTCCAAGCAGGGTACCACGCTGGCGATCGCCTGATCTTTCTGATTCCTCCGCGAGCTGGTCCGCTCGTGTTCGACGGGGCCGGGTGCACACACGGCTCGGCTCCGTCTTTCTCTTTACGCGATAGGTAAAGAATTATGGCTCTGATACCCGGAACGAATACGTGGTGCACGTTGGTCGAAGCTGATGCCTACATGGTCTACCGTCTCGGTTCCGATGCGTGGGATGATAGCGACGCACAGGAGGCCGCGCTGGTTACCGCGTTCAACGACTTGAACCGGGCCGGGTTGTATTCATTGCCGGGTGTCCCAACAGCGGGCACCGACGACGATGTGTGTGGTGCACAATGCGAACAGGCACTGTTCCGCCTCCAGAACCTCAGCGGGCGCGACCAACGCGCCTCAACCTCCGCGATGGGAGTCAAATCGGCAGGATTGATACAGGAGACGTACATCGAACCGCGCCCCGGTATTTACATTTCGATGGACGCGGACGCCGCACTGCACGACCGCAAGACGCTGAAGAAGTCGGCGGTTATTCTACCGCTACGTACCAAGGATGTGCACACGTCGTACGACGACGATGCCATACAGTACCAACCGTAGGGGACCCGATGCCGAAGCCTCGAATGTTCGGGATGACCGACATCGAAGCCGCAAATCTCGCGGAATCGTCACTGACAGCTATCGACGACGCGTACCGGCGTGCCGACGTGCGGTTGACCCGTATCGTTGCGAAGGCGGGCACTGAGTCGAGCAGGGTTCGCGCGACCGAACTACAGCGTCAGGTCCGGATCATTCGTGGGCGTCTGAACAAAGCCGTCAAAGACCACTCGTCAAACCTCATTCGTGGCGACTACGCAAATGCCGCACTCACGACACGCGGCGCACTCGCGAACCTCGGCAACGACATAGCTCGGACGCCGTTCGCACGAATACACACCGCCGCCGTCAACGTGGTAACCGAACAGATGTCAGTTGAACTTCTTGCGGCGAACAACAGCATCGCGAAGCGTGTCGGATCGTATATCCGCCTGACTCAACAGCAACTCGTCGCCGAGGAAGCTATCAATCGTTCTATCGCCGCCGGACTGATCGAAGGGCAGACGCGCCGCGCGACGAGCAGCGAGTTTCACAAGCTGTTGCAGACTCAACTACAGGACGGCAAGTTTATGTCCGTGAACGGGCGAAGCTACCGCCCGGACAAGTACGCGGAACTAGTGACACGCACACGCACGCGCGAGGCGGTGACCGGTGGCGCGATCGACACGAACCTCGAATATGGCAACGACTTGATACAGGTGTCGGTCCACGTCCACGGGATCGATCCATGCACACCGTTCGCGGGGCGCGTGTTCTCTATCTCGGGAACGGACCCGGTGTTTCCGGCGTTGACTGAACGCCCGCCGTACCACCCGAACTGCAAACACGTCCTTGTTCCGGTGAATGATGCTATCCTGAAATCTCGCGGGCAGTACGAAGCACTCGCGGAACTGAGCAACGACCCGGACGCGGTGTTCGACAACCATTCCGATTTTGTTTCACAGCGTAACGCGCTGGAGGGGACCACAGTATGACGTACGTGCAATACCTGGACGCGATCCAGTCTGGCCTACCCGTAGCACTGACGAACGGCACAACGGCGAACATCTCCGTCAAGCTACCGCAAACAACGCGGTATATCACATTCCTCCCGAGTATTGCCGTCGATCTCGGGAAGTTCTATTCGACGAAACAGGCAAACGACTCGTTCGAGTTGCGCGCCTTCGTCGAGTCTGGCGATCTGGTCGCGTCCACGGGAACCATCCCGATGCACGACGACAGCCCTGCATTCGCGCGGTCAGTGGCATTGATCAACCACGCGGTGACCGACGCGTCAACCGCCGCAACGTTGACCGGTAGAGCGTTCGAGGTTCGCTTGCAGTGCGACATCGACGCTTACATTGGGTTCGACGTGGCAGCCGCCGCCACCAACTCTTACAAGATTCTCGCCGACACGCCGCAAGACTTCCACGTCGCCGGGATATCGTCGATTGTTGCACTCCGCGTTGGGGCCGCCGATGGCGTGCTCCAGATACTGGAGATGCTTCCAGA
>Ga0307928_10000235_pt1 | contig 39630 bp, 63 predicted proteins | sample AceLakmetagen232_FD_201815 | JGI IMG/M metagenome (GOLD analysis project Ga0307928, IMG submission 201815) | Saline water microbial communities from Ace Lake, Antarctica - #232 | ecosystem: Environmental > Aquatic > Non-marine Saline and Alkaline > Saline | place: Antarctica: Ace Lake...
TGCAACCTACTTCGTTCATTAAACTTGGCTCGATTATCCCAGTAATACTTCTTTCTATACTCTGCATCCTTCAGAAGAATACATTCCTTGTGATACTTAGCATGTTTGGCCCGGTTAGTAATAGGTTCATCAGGTCTAACACACTTCTTATACTTACAGTAATTTAAGATTTTGTTACTCATTTCATACCCCAAATATACTTCCTACCTGAACACACATTATCAGACTCTTTAACCTCAAGAAACACCAAATCACGTTCATATAATTTTTTACAATCTCTGCGAACAGTCTTTAAACTACACAGAATGCCCGCATTATACAAATTATATTTAATCCTATACGTACTAAGTTTAGATTTTTCTTTTAAGATTTTAAGGATTATTTTCTGCCGCATTTCAGAACTTTTATTGGATCTAAACGTATCAATCTTATCTTGAACAGAACTTGTCACCTTAACATAAACTTTAGATGAATCCATGCGATCTACAAACTCACACAATTCTTCCATGTTTTCAAAATTTAAATTAACTTTAATCACTTTCTTTTTCCCCACTTTTTAGTTTCATAAACTATTTTCTTCCCACACTTCTCACACACAAAAACTTTTATTACCTGCGTATCTGTAATCTTTATTGAATCCTCATCCAACTTCATCGTCATACCCTGACATTCATTACAATATTCATAATTTCCAAGCAAGTCTTTATTCCTTTTTGGCTTTCCATACTCAAAAATTTTAAACACACACGAACTACACATGATGTGACTCTTATTGTCATCCTCGGTTACAAAACATAAACAGTGATCGGACTTCCCACAATTCTCACAATTCCTTGGAATACTTCCACTGATCTTAATCTTTGTTTTAGTCATAAATACTGCCTTTCATTCTGAATCCTTTTTTTCAGCCATCATTTCATCATGATGTTGTCTGGAATCTTCTATCTTCCTAAGATTTGCACTTGACAACCTTATCTGCTGCATACTCTGATCCGCCCACATTTCTATTAATTTCTTACCATAAGCATACGCTTGGTCTATACATTCCATTAATTCCTTTTTTAACATCGTATCACCTCTATTTTTATCCCATCAGGGTACTCTTGCGCTTTCTTTAAAATACTATTATTACTCTCCGTATTAACTACTTCTATCACAGTAAAAGTATCCAGGCAAAGTATATCGGCACGCCCCCCCTCTTTAAAGATAGCCTCTGTAATGAAATGTTTACCTTCAGACTGGAGGTGTTTACATATTTCTTCTTTTTTGGCTCGGTGTCTTGGACTTTCTGCTGAAGATACTTTTATCTCATTTAGTTGGCGATTGGCCGGTCTCACAAGATTCATACACGTGTTCCGCTTTGCCTGGATCATTTGTTTGCTATCAGACTGGATTCTTATATTTCCTTTATCAAGAATTTCTTCAAAAACTGCGAGAATGTGACTACATATTTTGTTGTTTGCAATTCCTTGCACGCTCATATATCTGCAATCACAACTTACTTGAACACTCACATCATGTTTTTCTCCGCTCACTGATTCCACATTAAAAAAGTGGGTTTTACCACTGAATTCGTGAATGACTTTATGTTGTTTAGCTCTTTTTTTCAGGTATTTTCCCATTCGTATCATCTCTTTTCCATTGGAACTTCAAAGGTTTTCCTTCCAATTGAATCACTACTTTATCCTGATTAATTAAATAATCCAAGTTATCCAAAATTGTAGGATAATTTTGTTTTAATTCATCTCTGAGTTCAGTCCTGGAGAATGCTTTGTCTGCATTCTGTTCCAGGTAGTCTCTGAGTTCTGTTAAGTGTTTAACTCCCATTTTTTATTGCCCCCTTATAATCTTGTACTTCCTTTTAGATAACTCATCAATCAACTCTTTATCAGAAGAAAGTCTGATAGTATCTTTTTTTAACTGATTGTTATGCAAAATCATATGCTCTTTTTTATTTTTTAAAAGCAATAAATTCTTTATATCATTGTTTTGTCTGTTGCCATCAATGTGATGTACTATTTCTTCTTTTTTAAGAATTCTACCTATCAACTCCTCAACTCTTACACGATGTTCCAGGACATAACCATTTTTTGTGGCATTTGGATGATTAGGTTTCTTCAACATAATGTATCCAGTACCATGCTTAACCTTTCCGCCTTTCCAGTTAGGATTATCATTAAGAACGTTATTAGAAACTCCTTTTTTGAATTCGGTATTTGGAGAATTGTGCACTCCTTTTCTTCCTTTCATGGGAGATGTGTTTCCAATCATAAAACGTCCTTTTAAATCTCTTTTATTATTCATCTTCGAATTCCTTTCCTTTGAACACATAAAGTCCAAGACCATGGTAAGCTATAGCTTTCACAAGAGCTCTCTGTATGTTCTTATTAATTAAAACCACATCAAGTTCTGTTCCTTTTGCTGCCTGGTTTTTATTATTCATAACTGGCAAATATACTGTATGTGATAATCCCAATATTTTCACTGAGACCTTTACAAACGCTCCCAGTTTTTCATCATTAATAAAAGGCATTCCTGTCTTTTCATCAGTATGCACATGATATTCTGCAGTTGGATGAATTTTCTTTAATGCTCCCCATGCTTCAGCCCAAGATGCATATGTCAATTTAAGTGATCCTTTTTTTGCAGTCTCAAGCTCTGTTTTCGCCATCTCTTCGAATGTCTCCGAAGTGTATTTTTTCGTTTCCAGACTACTCAATATCTTTGTTGCACTTGCCAAATCAGTCAGCGGCCCTGAAACTTGCGGTTCTACAGAATTTGTTTCTTCTTCTTTTGGAGGGGTCTGGGGAACCTTTTCTTCTTCAGACTCTTCTGGCCCATCAGATTCTTCCTTTTCTTTGGATGTGTCTAATAACACCATACTTGCGAACTTAGTCTTTTCTCCCTTCACCAACATAATCTCCACTTCCTTACCAATATACTCTTCATCAATCATTTCCTTCGCTTCATCAGTTGCCGGATTAAACCAAGTATCAGGCTCATCCTCAAACTTACAACCTTTTGCTCCAGTCTGTGCTATATACTTCAGAATTCCTATTTTGCTTTCCTTTTCAGTTGCCATTCGTATCATCTCCATTTTTTTTGGGTTTGTTCCCATAGTTCTTATTAAAACCTCTATCCTTTATAAAAGTTTCTATTTGTACCACTCTATTCTTGTTCAATGCTCCACATTTTGTTTAAAACATCCTTCCACACATGTTTAATAAGATTACAAGCAGGTCCGCCTACCTTTCCTGCCTGTATCTCTTGCTTCTTAGCATGCTCTCTCAACTGCTCCCACTTATCTTCATTCGTCATGATCTTCGATCCTCCCAGCTTCCACCAACTCAGTATGCTGATTGCAGAACTTCCTTGCTGCACAGTATCTACATCTTGCTACTTTGCCTGGCCTGTGAACTATTTCATAGTCTTCACTTAAAGTTGCGCAGTGTGTTTTAGCTTCAATTTCGACTTTAAACACTTTTGTTGCTCGTTTTGCGCCCTTCTTCTGAACAGCCCATGCTTCTCCACTTGTCCACAATTCTTCATCAGTACATTCTGGCATGTCATTCTGGTCTTGTTTTGCGGTCTCTTCCAGTATTGTTATTCTGTCTCCAATGTATTTAATCGTTTTCTCATCAGTCCACAAGTCTAAGGTCTTAATCATGATCCTGGTTTGTGGATATTCAGGATCCTCTCTTGCCTTCTTTGCACTCCAATCAGTAAAAATAAACCATATCTTTCCTTCCTGAGACACATCATACCCATTTGCCGCTGCAAGATATCTATAAATGCTCAACTGTTTTCTGTAGTCCTCATCTCGACTTCCGAAAATAATTGTCCACACACTGGTTGTTTTAACATCTATAAGTTGCCACTTCTTTTCTGCGATCTCTTTCAAAATATCATACTTTCCGGTTATGATCTTATTCTTCACTGCCTTCTTGAGTCTCTCTTCTTGTTTGCATCCGGTCAAATTGACCTTTTCTACTGAGTCATGGATTGCGGTTCCATACCGGCTTGCTATTAAGTCCTCAACATCTATTTCCAGTTCTTCCCAATTCTGTTTTTTTAATGCATATGATCTTGGTGGTTGCATCAATGTTGTTGCACTCAGTGCGTTCTCATCGTAGTCGTATTCGTCATGTTCCAGCCATTGTACTACAAAGTCCGGGAAATCTCTTTTGTTTGTGTATTTCATTTCAAATCCCCCTCAGTTAAATTAAACCTTTCCATCCATCTTTTAACATCTGGATGATTGGTACAAGCCAGGGCAATAACTTGAAGGTTTGATTCTTTTGTTGGACAAAACTGATTTATCTTAATTGAAATCTCTTCTTTTATCCACTTAATCACTTCCAACCTTAACTCATCAGAATCTACTACGCTAAACGAATCAATACTACAAGCATCAACACATAAATCCTTTAAAGTTTTTAGTTTCATTTTGATTTCCTCACTACCTTAGGAACCATTCCCTCCAGCTCATAATCAAGAAACTCATCAATCAGTTCTCCCTTCTTTGCATGCTTGCTTGCTTCAATGAAACTTTCTTCCATTTTAAGCTCTTTCGCCAATGTTATCAGTTGATCCTTGCTATGTAATTCCAGGAACTCTTTTGTTATCACTGTCTCTTTATCATATTTGAAACCTTCCGCAGTCATCAACATTTCCAGCTCAGCATTCTGATAACTTGACAGATAGGCCTTGTTTAATGCCATAATTGCTTCATCCAATTTCTTTGGTGTACATGCAAGAATTTTCTTGACCTGATTAAAATCTTTAATTCCAAGTATCTTCATTGCTTCCCGGCCATAAATGTTTGCATTAACTCCCCATCCTATTTGCGCTGCCAGTTGTCCAATTGTTACTACTCTTTGCGCCTTCGTGTTCAACTTCAGAATGCTTGGTGCTCTCTCCACTAAAAAATCATGTTTGTATATTTTGACTTTTTCCTGCAACCTTTCTTCTCTGTTCAGTTCAAGCATTTTGTCTGCTTCAGCCCTATTTTCTTCAGTTGTTTCTTTGTTTGCTTCTTTCTGGACTGCCTTCTGTTCTGCTTCAGGTATGAGACAATACACTTCTTTTTCTATATCTCCCCAATTGCTTATGTCTATCGTTACTGCATAATTTGTGTTATTGGGTAATTTTTTAACTATTTTGTTGTATTGTTCTGTCTCCCATGCGTGCACTTCATATGCTCCTGGATGCTTCTTGATTAATTCATTCCTACTATTGAATACTGTTATTCCTTTCTTTTTCAGAATCTTACGCTGCGATTCAATGTAAGCTCCCAGTTCTGCTTTGAACTTATTATTGTTCTTCAGGGTATCAGCTACTTCATTTTTTGGATTAGTTTCGATTCCTATATCATCCAATAAAGTCTTTTGTTTAGACCCGTCACTTTCTTCAGGCCTGAATTGAATGTCCATGAAATCTATTCCCATCCATCTGATCTGATCTGCAAAATTCTGCACTGTCAAGTCATACTCTTGGATAAACTCCAGACTCTCTTTCTGCATTACTTTTGTCATTTGATTCAGTAGTAATGCATGCCCCAATTCTATCTTCTTGTTTTGAAGTGCTTTTTCTACTTCTGGCGTCAACTCCTTCAGGTTAACTCTTCGTTTCACATAATCAGCAGTTTTTCCAATTGCCTTTGCTAACTGAGGAATTGTTGCATTATTCTTATTCAGATAGTCTCCGTATGCTTGTGACTCTTCAATTGGATCCAAGTCTTTCCTTTGAATGTTTTCTATCAATTGTATTTCCATCACACTTCCTTCTTTGGTTGTGTCTATTACATGCACCGGAACCTCTGTGATTCCTATCTCTTTTGCTGCCTGCAGTCTTCTATGTCCTGCTATTAACAAGTTATCTTTGTCAACCAGTAATGGTTGAAGAATCCCTTTTTCCTGTATGCTCGCTTTTAATTCTGTTAAGTCACCCAAGTCCTTTCGCACCTGGCCATTTGTTTGTATCTTTTCTGTTTTCATTTGATTTACCTCGTTAGTTTTTTTGTTCGATTCTTAGTTTCAGTGTATTTATTGTTTTTTCAATATCCTTGTTGTTATGGCACTTCCAATCATTTAAAATACTTAAAACTTCTTTAAGCATTTCAGCTCTACCACATTTCACTCCACCATCAAACGCATCACTCTGAATGTCTCCTGCCATTTCCGAATCTGCCATCCTATTGTCCATTGTTTTCCCTCTGCTCTCTCTGGTAGTCCAATTCTGCTTTAAAAGCCTCAATATGCTTGCATTGAGCCCCTGCCTTTGCATGATGAGGACAAGTGCACGTTATTACCCCATTTTCATAAATAACCTTGTAGAAGGCTCCAGGGTTGCTCTCACTCTCAACCAGGCCTGATGTTCTAAATTCCTTCTTAATGTCAGTTACTTTCATTTTTACCCCACGCTAAATCATCGAATTCTTTGTCAACAAAAACTACTTTCTTGTCTGTAAGTTTTAATCCAGCTATCGTTATAAACCGCTCTATTTGCTCTTTGTTTGCACGAGCCAGGAGCTCATCGTATTCTTTCCATTGTTTTGTTGTTAATCCCATCACACATACTTTTTTTTCTTGTTCCATTCGTATCATCTCCGTTCTTTTTTATTCCCAGTACCCACATTTTGAGCATACTTTGATTTCGATTTCTCTTCCTTCTTCTTGCATTGTACTTTCTTCCCAGTCATGTGAGTCCTTTCCATCAAGACAGACTGTTGGACTTGTGTATCCTTTCTTTGATTTCATTGTACCTTTACCCCCATCGTGTAGGCTATTGATGTGATCATTTTAATTGTTCCATTAAAGATTGGTGGTATTCCCATCCATGCGGTTCCGATTGGTAATGCTATAATAACTATAAGTATTGCCTTCAGGACGTTCTTGTTTAAGATCTTCCAGTAGTTTGGTTCGTAAACCATAGAATTCCACTTGATTCTTTCTTTCCAGTTTGGTTGTTTGTGTTCGTTTCGTTTCATTCGTATCATCTCCTTTTTGGGCTTTTTGTTCCCATTATCCTTAGTCAAGGCGTTCACCTTTAAAAAAGTTTCTATTTGTACTGCCATTTATGGCTAATTATGCGACTATTTAGTCATTACATCCCACACTTCTTACATTCTCCCCTGCATGCCTTCCTTCTTGTTTTTAATGATTTTAGCCACTTACCCCTGCCATAATTTCGACTTGTGCTCTTAGTACCTTCCAAAAATTTTACTTTATCCTCTAAAAAATTATTTCTTACTTTAAGGCTCCTGATCTTTCCTTCAGCCATCTCACATTTGTCCTTCCAGTATTTATGCAGGCCTTTATGTCCATACTTATTAATAATATCTAATCCTTTACTCATTTCAACTCCAACTTTTTGCCTGTTAAACGCTCTATTATCAACCTGAATTGCTTCCTGTTAATTTCATGCTTGTTATAAGTATTCACAAAAGATTTATAGACTCCTTCAAACGTTGTTCTCTTGATCCTTCCTGGTGCTTCGTTCTTAAGCCAGCTTATCTCATGAGGTAGTAACCCTGCGATATCTACACCTTTTGCTTTTTCCTTCTTTAATTCTTTAATCCGATCCTTGCAGTCATTTCCCATCTGGAAGTAAGCATCCATTTTTGCTGCGAGAGTTTCCACATCCATAAACTCTTTCTTATAACGATCACATGCCCATTCAGCAAATGACGGAATTAAAGGATTCTCTTCAGCATGCTTGATGACTTTCGTCTCAAACCTATAAGTTTTTGTTTCCTTCTTTGCTTCTTTCATTCGTATCATCTCCATTCGTATCTACAGTTCTTCGCTGCATGATTTGTTCTTTCCTAAATTTAAGATTTTCTCCCCTGGTAGTTTTAATAATTACCCAGCCTGGATCGGTCTCATCTGTTTGTAGAATTCCTGTGTAGTAAAAGGATCCATTGTTCTTGGCAACTTCAATCTTTTCTACTGTTGTTTTTTCGGTCATATCGTATCATCTCCTCTTGTTTTGAGTTATTGCGCCCTTATTTAATTGACAATAAGTCCTATCCTTTAAAAAAGTTTCTATTTGTACCATTGTTTTGCCTTGTTTGTTGTGAATTAAGTAAGCTTTAATTATTCTACAACTTTTTAAATGTTTCTTTGTTCTCCCTTTTAGTTGTTAAATAAATAATACATAAATAATAGACATTCATCTATATATATTTATATATGGAAAAGTTGACGATTACTTAACTTCTAAATAACCCACAACTTTCTCCTCTATCTTTTCGTGATATTCTTGTTTTCCTTAAATGCAGACAATATCATATCAAAGATTACTGCGCTTGCTGCACTCCCAATAACTGTCACATTAATCCCCAATCCTTCCGCTCCGAAGAATATCATTGATCCAATTATTGCAGTTCTTAAGACAGTCTTTCCAAGTTGCTGAGCCTCAAAACTACTAACTTTCCCATCTGCTAATGCTTTAGTTGCCCAACCCCCAACACTTCTTAATACTGGAATTCCTACTGCTACTCCGATTTGTACCCAATCTATCATTTTATCATCTCCTAAGCACTGGGATCTTGCCCTGATGCTTATTTATTGTTATATTTATTCTTGCTTCTTGCAGATGAGCTTCCGGACTTACGAATGATTTCTGACATATTTCACATTCAAGTCCATGCGTCCATCTTGGCAATTGTTTCTTATTACAAATTACCGCCATTATTGCATTTATCCAATTCATGTTTTCCCCCTCTTTAAATCTTTTCCAAATCTATTATTTTCCCTACAAAAGGATCATCAATATCTTTCTCAGTTGCAAGTTGTTTATCGTATTTACTTTCAAGCAAACTCTTAACTTCAGCCAAATATCTTGGTTTATCAGTTACTGGATCCAAATACTTCTGTCTTAATGAAAGTCCAAGATTATCCTTTCCGTACTTACATTCTGTCTCTACACGAAAAATACCATTCTTCTCATATATTCTTAATATTTTTATTTTCATGGTTACCCCTTAATTATCAATTTTGAATTTTAATCTCACTTTTGCATTCACAAAGTCAGATGTTGCACTATTTGGTATTACTCTTATTCTCCAGTATCCATCCGCATCAGGATAAGTTCCGCTATCTGTCATATCAACATTTGTTTTTAATGTATCTGAACCGAATACTCTTGAATGTTTATTGTCCCAAGCACTCGTTCCAGTATTCCAAAAATCCAAGTATATTGTTGCTCCTGTTGCATTAACACTTGCCGCATCTGAAACTGCATCCCCTATCGATATATAACTAAGATCTGCCGCATTAATATCATAACCTCCAGGAGGGTGATCATGATCAACTGTTGCATAGTTTCCATCATCATGATCATGATCGACTGCCGCATAATTTCCATCACCATGCGTATGTGTTTCGTCAGTTCCATAAACGGTCATGCTTCCCTGGTAATCCTGATTTCCTACACTATACATTGCAACATCCACCGTTCCTGTTGAAGTTCCAAAAAAAGGAATAGCATAAGTTTTTTTGAATGGTGACTGTGTGGTAATAAATGATAATTGAATGTCTTGAACATAAACTGTAGAAGCCACTCTTATTCGAATTCCAATCGTGTCTGTTCCACTCCATGAATCCTCCTCAATTTCTAAATCTACATAAAGAAAAGAAAAACTACCATCTATAGCTTCATCCAGGACTAAATCCCAGGTTGTTGCAACATTTTCTGAAAAAGTATCCGATCCTTGATTACTTGTTAAAAGTTGAGATGAACTTGTTCCTGTTACCAGTGGACTGTCTTCTCCCGATAATCCCGTTATTAATGCACTTTCATCTCCTGAACTATTTTGTACTTGTGGATCCGTTCCTGTAAAACTTGCAGTTCCGAACTGAGAATTGTATGGATCAATATCATAATCAACCTTCATCCATATAGTATCAAGACTTCCTGCTTCAGTATCAAATTCTGGAGGCACATAAAATCCTACCTTTGCTGCATGACTCGAATCCGCGTTTATTCCAGTTCCCCACTCATTTGTTACTGTGTTTCCTTGCATATAAGTATTATCATCTGTCTGGTCCTTTTTTATTTGAGCCATGATTTTGTTCTTTGTTCTCATCAAAGTCTTTAATTCCGGATTTGTTGTTTGTAACGTAATATACGCTTGACTCTTGTTTTCTCCTTCTTCAATTCCCACAATTCTCACATCAGTATTTATGACATCCTGATCTAATGCGTTTAATGTGATCACATCTCCAAGTACGAACCCAGTCATTTCCGGATTTGTCAAATCAAAATCATAAATGTTAGGAGGATCCTTATTAAGTGCAAGCTCTGCAGTTGCAAGCTTATTTGCTTCTGCTGTAGTCATAACACTTCTATCAGTTACTATTTTTGTGATTGTTCCATATTCTGCAATACTTGTTGCATCTGAATCACTTCCTGTAATCTGATTGTCCCCATCTCCTTTTCCAAAAACTTTTATAGAATTCCCTCTCGGATAACCTTCCGATCTTCGAAGATTTGTGATCTCTTTTCCTTCATTCAAAACCATGACACTTGTTGCACTTCCCACATGATCTAACACACTTATTTCAATTGGGCTCGCAGTATAATCTATGCTTATGTCTTGAGTTGTTTTATTCGCAAGATTGCTGATTGCATTAAATAAGCTTTGACTTGTAGAAAGTCTATAATCAGTATCAAATCCGGTATTAATTGTTCCTGCACTTAAATATGAACTCTCTGTAATTATTGCTGCGAAGATTGTTGCACTTGCCGTACTGGTCCATGGACTATTTGTATAAGCTCCATTTTCTTTTGCCAACCATACTTCATATCCGCTTGCATGAAACACTACCGTTCCACCCACGAAATAGTCAGTATTATCTATTAATCCAATAAAGTCTATTGTTCCATTTTTATAAATTGTAACTGTTGCGCCTATCTTTAGAAGTGCTCTGTTTGTTTCTCCTGTTGCACTGAATTTAAGTTCTGCTTCGTTTACTTGGTTTAATTGTTTAGTATATCTCCAAGACACATCTGGAACTACAGTTCCAGTATTTGTTCCCTTTGTTACGTCTATTCTATAAGTTGCCATTTAATCCACATATCCATCTCTGAATGTTTTTACTGGATTTGTCAAGTTTGTTGTTGTGACTGTTGTAATATTTGCTGCCGGATCTAATTGTATTATTCCGAATCCATCTATTGTTTGAACATTCTTTGTTTCAGCTCCATCCAGTGTGCAATAAGCATATTCTGTCACATAAATTCCAGATCCTGAATTTACCATTTTAACCAGGGCATATGTGAATGCATGTCCAGTGGTTAGTTTTGCGGCTGCAATTGTGATCTCATTGCCAACATCGTCTTTAATAACCAGGTCCGCCGATCCATCCGTTATTGTTCCAGTAATTGATGTGATAAACGTCCTTACATTTCCACCATTTGTTCCACTTGTTTTTGCCGTATCACCAAATAATACTGGAATAAAACTCTGAAATGTGGCCACATAATCAATGAAGTTTGTTCTTCCACCTACTTCAGTTCGTTTGATTTGTTTTCCTATTCCTATATGAAACTTGTCCGATTCAAAATATAATTTTTTGATCTTAATTGTTTCCATAAAATGTTTACTGCAGTCTTTCCAATGCGTTCTTTTGCTTGCCCCACTAAAGTGCCCAGTTAATAATATACTCTTTGGTGCTACTCCACCACCTGTAACTACTATATGATGTCTTTGAAATCTTATGTTTGTCACTTCATGATTGCTGTCAGTTGTGTCATCAAATGCTTGAGGATTATAAGGCCAGGTAAACGTATCTGCTGTCCCTGTATAATTTTGTATTTTCATTGTCATTTATTTAACCCCATGTTGCATCCCACCATTGAAGGAACCATCCTCTTCTATCTTCAGCTGCACTGTATGTTCCGCCTGGAGTAGCATTTAATCCCGCGCTTTTAATCTTTTGAAGTGCATTAATATTAGCCGGACTATTTGAAACCAACTCATCTTCCCAAGGTGCCTGGTTTCCTGTAATACTCGACCACGCCTTTTGTGGAAGTCTATTCAACATAGTATCCCCTGAACCATCACCACCACCTTCCATTAACGGTTTATCTATTCCAGTATATTTTTGTAATGCCTCAATCATTGCAGTAATTGCTTGATAAGACACATATGCTGCAGCACCAATTAATACGAAATATCCTAAAGCTGTTAATAAACTTGCTCCAACTGTAACACCACCCATCAATGTGACCAAACTTGCAACTGACGCAATCCCAGCAAGCACTGCCGGCGCAAGTGCTAACCCTGCAAGAATTCCCACAAATAAGCCAGGATGTTCTCCTGCCCATTTTCCTATCTTTTCAAGCCAAGGCCACACTTTCTTTCCAAGTGCGATTCCCCAATCAAGAAATTTCATTGCTAATTCTCCAATTTTCTCTTTATTACTATCAACCCATACTGCGAGTTTGTCAAGTAATCCAGCCACTTTCTCAAATGCTGGAGCCAATGCCTCCCCAAGCGATCTCTGAATTTTACCAAATGAAACAGACATTTTTGCCATTGCCGGCGCAACTGCCGGGGCCTTACTTGCAATTCCAACCAGTGCTGCAACTCCTGCAACACCCATAAACAATAATTTCTTAGCAAGTTTTCCAACTGTACCTGCTACTCGCATCATATCTGAACCGAAGGACTTTCCTTGACCTTTAGTCTTTTCAAAACCTTGATTAACTCTGGAAAATCCTCGATCTATATTGCCAGTATCTAAAGTTCCTTTAATCTTCATAGAATTACTTGCTGCTCCTGCGACTCCTGCTGCTGCTACCATTATTTAAACCTCACTTGATTCATCAAATCCTGAACTTTTTTATTTCTATCTTTTTTCATACTTACCGCACTCTTTACATGCATGATCTCTCTAAGATCACTTATTCTGCAATTATTAAATTCTCTTGGGCTGATTCCACATTCAAATGCTATGACTTTCCACCATATGAGTTGTTGCTTAGGATCACTTATTAAAAACCCTTCCGCATTACTATACTCAATCAGCCTTGCAAGTTTTTTGTCGACTTATTATCCGGCTCATCAATTGCCTTCATTGCATTGATAAGTTTATCAAACAATCCAGGCGTCAATTTACTCAAAAACAGGTATCTTTGATCTGTTGTCAAGTCATCCCATTCTTTTTCGACGCCAATGACCTTATTAATTATTACTATCTCGTATGGTACTGATGTAATGTTTTCAAGTTTCTTCTTATTGTACATACTCCAATTAACTTGCGGAACTTTCTTCTCCTGGTCTATTGTCATAATGTCCTTCAGCCACTCATTCTCATCTCCACCAGTTGTTGGTTTATACTTAAATTTTCTTCCATCAACATCGATTTCTATTGGTTTTTCATCGACGAAGTCTGTTTCATATCCCATTTTTTCCCCCTAATATGTTGTTATATCATCTCGTGCCACTGCGCTTGTGAATCCATCTGCTGCCCAGACTACATCCACATTTGTGACTCCTTCAAGATTTGTACTTGCAACTGCTCCAAGCACATAAAACCCTGATGCAAAAGTGAAAAGCATTTGATCGTCTCCACTTCCATCTTTATCAAATAATAAAGTGTTTGAACCTGCAACTACGGTTCCTGCATTCCAATGATCAAAGAATGTTTTATCTTTAATATTTACATTCATCCTTCCTGTAATTCTGAATGTCTTTGGAATCGGTTCTCCCAATAAGTCATCATACGAAGTATTGCAATACCTGGAGTCGTTTTCATCGATTCCATTATCTATTGTGAATTCTCCATTATTAACTTCTTTAATTTCTGTTCCACCAAGTACCCATTTAACTGACCTATACTGAAATGGTTCTTTAGTAATGTTTCCTGCACTAATTGTTGTTACACTACTTCCTTGACTTACATCTTGTCCAACACATGAAAGTGCTATTGTTATAAATCCTTCAGTCCCTTCCCCTGTTGCTTTCTGAAAGTTGATCGTTGCTGATTTAACTGCATTTCCAATCACTGTCAAAACATTCGAAGTAGTTGCTCGTTTTGCCCATTCAAGTTTATAAGATAGAATAGTGTTTCTCATTGCGAATGTATGAATTTTAGGCGTTGTTCCAGTATCTGTTGATGCCATTAAATATTTAAACCATCTCCAATTAACTGGCACAAAAGTCATACTATATGGTAATGTTTGCGGTCCAACCACTCTTCCCTGAATTAATCTGTTATCCGCACCTGCAGTTAATTTTTCTTGCCAACCTTTAGCCCAATCCGGTTCTATTGTACAATTAAGTCCTACAATTTCTCCACCAGTCATGGTTCCACCAGTTGCCCAAGCTGTTTCAACTATCCAACTCATTCGCTCTCTTTTTCCTAAAAGGAATTCTGAAAAAACTATTTTAATCACCTCTCCATATTTTTTCCCCATTTACCATCTGGGAAGTGTATTTTATTATGACACTTGTCGCAGATAGCAATGAGATTGTTTGTTTGATTATTTTTTCTATTTTTGTCTTTATGATGAATGAGTATCCTTTTTTCAGACTCTCCACACATTTCGCATTTATTTGTTTTAATTTTTCCATAGTATCCTCCATCAATGTAATTATACGGTTTTTTGCTACTTTCTGACATCTGCTTTTTAGTTTTTTCACTATGCTTTTTTCCGAGCATACCTTTGTGGTTTGCTTTAATTCCTGCGATTCTTTTTTGTTCTGTTTCTTCATTGTGTTTATGTCCTTTTTCAAATTGTCCAGCTTTATTGTGCAGTCCTTTGCACTTTTTTGAACAATATTTTCTTTTTCTCCAGTCTTGAGCTTCAAACTCAATTCCACATCCTTTACATTCGTATTTTTGTATCATACGATTGATATAATTTCAATCTTTTTAAAACTTCTCTTTTTCCCATCATAATTAGCTTATTCTCCCTATTGATATGCCCCTGCATAAGAACTCCACGATCTTGTGATGACATTGAAGTTCGTCATCAAACGGCATGTCAGGAGGCATTCCTACTGGATCATAACCATAAAGAGCAGGGAATAATTCACTCTCACTATTTTCAAATGCTTCTGTAATTTGATATGCCAAATATTCTGCTAAGTCTCCACCTGTATACTTATTTCCATCAATTGTAAAAATTTGACCATCTTGTTTTTCTTTAGTCCATATATCTATTTGAACTCTTGGAACTGCTTCCACTGGCGCTTCATAATTTCCAAGCCTGGTTCCTGGTGATCCAATAATCATGACGTTCATTCTTGGGAAAGATACTGCATTTAATTTAGCATTTGGCTTGTCTGGATATATCCAATCAGTTGCACCTTCCCCATAAGTTATAATTACAGCATCTGCCAATGATAAACCAGTAAAAAATACTATTTTCTCATTCTTAAAATCTATATAATAATCCTGCCACTTAACACTCGCTACCGCATTTACTGTGATTGATGTAATATAACTTAAACTCTTTCCTGTTGTAGGTGTTAATGAGAAATCTGTTTGTCCTGCTGTCGCAGCAAAGTTTTCCGAATTTGTGGTTATTCTTACTCTGGGATCTGATATGTTCTTTCTTAGAAAGTCTACAAGTATTGTTTTTGGACTTAAGTATACCATATTCTTTTCGCCTCTTGGCTGATACTCCTGCAATAAAGTTTGTGCCTCTTGGCCCTTATCACAGGCTATCTATTCCTATTGTTGTATTTAAATGTTTTTATGGTTCAGCAATTATTAGAATTATTTAAAAACGCCATGCGTAAAGATTGGAATCCACTTCTGTTCTACTTCATGCAATGCTGGTCTAAAAAAAGGTTGAGCAGGCGTGCCAAACTTAGAAATGTTTGCTCTTATAGCATAAGCTGCGTTTTTATCGCCTATGACACGGCCTGCCCACTCTAAAAGGGGGGAAATTGGAACATGATGAGGTTTTGTACCATACTCAACATAAACCCCATATTCTACTCCATCTGACAATATGTACTCTCTTGCTCCAAGTTGCATCGGTTCTAGATGAATTCTATTCTTTAAATTTCCTGTATCAACTGGAGCTTTCATCTTAGCAAGTTCTTCCATCTTAACCATAGCCTTCCATAGAACTAGTTTCATTCCCTTATCTACATTCGTCTTCATGTTATTCATTCTAGGTGTCTGAATACTAAAACCCATTTTCATTTTTAAGAACCATCTAAGTTTATACTTTTTACAATAGCAACCCTGAACACTTCTGTTCCTGGAAGCCACCACTGTTTCGGAATCTTAACAATACGATATTGTCCAGTACTTGTACCTGCAGAGAACAGTTTTGCATCCTTAATAATGTCTCCTTCTTTAATCTCATAAGTAGTCGTAACTCCACCGGTTTGACTTGAATAACTTGGCTTAAAATAAAATTTTCTGTTTCCTGGAATTGCAAGGCCCATTTCATGAATTTGACGATCCTTTATTGTGATATCTTGAAACATTCCATAAAGCACTGCATTTGTTGCAGATATGTTTGTAGTATTTCCCATTCCATCAACAGTGTCTGTTTCAGTATATACTGTATAAATGTCCCCATGTGCAAGAAGTATTTCTTGAAAGTCAGCTGCGGCATCTGCAGGGAACGTGTCACTATCATATCCGTAGTCAAACGGACTTACATCGAATGTTATATCTTCATATTTGGTGAATTCTATTCCCATCTTTTTCCCCTGTTTTAATCAATGTTTATAATGCATGCTGCATCAATTTGTAAGGTTCCAGTTGCTCCTGGATCCCCAAGATCACTTGTGTCTATTGTTGCTCCACACCTGGTTGTGCCTATTCCTGTAAAACTTAGTTTTCCTGTTCCAAGATCGCAATTATCTATAATATTGCAAGCATCAGCATGATCTATTTCCCAGTCCTGGTTTAATCCTGCGCAAGTACATGTGTCTGTTATTACATCACTTAAAACTAAATTAATATTATGTGCGTCTGGAGCAGTATAACCAGTATCTAAAACTAAATTAACTTGATGAGAAGTTGGTGGTGTGTAAGCTGAAACTAAACTTATAGTTATCAAAATTGTAATAACTAAAAAAAGAATTAAGTATTTCATTAGGATACCTCAACAAAAGGCGTACAATCTCCTCTCAATGTTATATTATTAGGATCGTATGCACAAATAGTATATAATCCATAATCAACTAAAACTCTCCATCCACCAGTTGAGTTAGTTGTAACATTAGCAACAACTGTATTCGGAGTATTATTTTTCATAATAGACAATAAAGCTCCACTTAATAAGTTATCATCACTATCAGTAACATTGCCTTCCAAATATGTTTCTTCCCAAGTATACAAAGTTCTGTTAGAACTCGCATTACAATTTCCACTTGTATCACAAGCTTCTACACTCCAATTATACTCTGATCTACGTTCTGAAAAAGTAAAAGGCAACGTATAACTTCCATTTATTAATCCTGTTGAATTCGTAAAATTATAAAATCCACCCAATAATAAAGAAACATTATCCAATGCTCCATCATCTGTAATTGTAGCATTAAAAGTAATTGAATAAGGTGCTAAACTTATATTATGATTATCTGGTGGATTAATTATTGTCACATTTGGATTTACAATGTCCGTTATATTCATTTTCCACTCATCATATCCTTTAAGATTCGCAGTTGAATTACACATTGCATATACCGAAGATAATCCATCAGACAATGCTTGTGTTGATGGAAGTGTCCAAATATGACCAGTTGCATTTGTAGTTGTTGCTCCTGCCCAAGTCGTGTTATCATCTGAAATAAAACATTCTGCTATAATATCTGTTGTTCCATTAAAAGTTGGAGTTTTATCCGTAGTCACAAATGGTTGCACACAATCATCCGGATCTGAAGAAAGACTACACACATCTGAAATTACTGGTATAGCACTATATTCTTTATAAATTGCTCCTTTAATAGTATAAACCCTTGAAGGATTATCAGTTTCACTAAATCCTGCTATTACATTAGCAACTAATTCAGTATCGTTTAATGGAAATGTTTTATCTGCATAATAAGAATTACTTCCCCCAGTTCCAGTAAGATAATATTCTTGACCTTCAATTAAAAAAACATTTCCTTCAAAAGTTGTTATTCCACTTGTGATATTTGTTGAACTATCCAAAACCGTCATTGAACCATTTGACAAAAACCCTTCGGTATATGTTGAACCTACTCCATCTATTTGATATAAATAAGCACTTTTTAACATCTTTATCTTTATTCCTCTTTCACTTCCTTCGTGTCCACTATCTAAAGATCCACCAGTCCAATAAGACTCATTCCAATCAGCACTAACTAAACCACTCATTAATACACACATTATTACAATTCCTAATAAAAAAATTTGCTTTTTCATTTTTTCTTAAAATATTGACATTTGGAACAATGAAACTTAATTGCTTCTCCCCCATCAATTCTATGTTTTGTTTTGTTACAATATGATTTATCCAGGTCATAATTATCACAATCGAATGGATTTTGTTTCATCTAATTGCCTCTAATTCACTTCTTGATTCTTTTATATTCTCAAGCGATTCATCCTCATTAATCTTAATTATTTGACAATCATCCTCTCCTGATTGACACTGGCCATCTCCATTTGAATCAGCACCACCACCATTTGAGTCTTTATATAAATCACAATGAATCTCGTTTTCATGAACTCTACAAAATGAATCTTTATAACTTATTATTTCCCCATGAACATTTACTTCTCCTGTATCTTCACATATAACCCTGTTATACTGAGTAATCTCTATTTTATCAAAACAAGTTGAATTATAATATTCAATGATTTCTTTAGACTTACAAGTTGAATTATCTTTTTCATCCATACAATCAAATAATTCAGTCGTTGTATAATTTTTAATACAATCTACATAAATATTCTTTGAAACATTCCAATACTTCGTATTGCACTCCTGAATATTTGAGACTGCTTCTATATGATCTAAAACTTTAACCCAACCACCTTTACAATAATCCCATGATGACTTTTCTTTATTAAGATAACATCTTGATTGCAATCCTGCACTCACACTCATACATTCCATTAGTTTGTCTGGTTCGTTAGCACAATAATAAGTATCAGGAGTTACATTATAGTTTAGTGCAACAATTAATACAATCATTGCTAAACCAATTACACTTCCACCTATTGCTTTATAGTTTGCCATTTTTAACTTCCTGAACAGATTTTACCACCACTTGCGAATATTATGCAGTCCGTTATTGTTTGATTATTAAAAGTTGGATTGCTCGTTGTTGTTAAAGCCTGGCCAGTATCGTACTCAAGTTGTGTGTCCCCAATTGCATCTGCTGTAACACTTAAACCATCAGCATCCTGTGTCAATGCAGTATTTCCTGCTACACTGAATACTGTTGCTGCTTCAGATATTCCATTTCCTGCAGTATACGTTGTATCACTTACTGGTTCAACATTACAATCTATCTCTCCATTTCCACTATTATAAACACACCATTTTGCATCTGTTAAAGTTCCAGTAAAATTCACGATATTATCAAAATAACCCACATCATTGCTAAAAGTAGACACTGGCAATGCATCAACCTCAGTAGTATTATAAACTTCAGTCTTAGTATAAAATCCTAATGCTTGAACAAAAGATTGAACAACCCTGGTATCTATTAAAGCATTAACCCAAGACGTATTTGAATCAGTGATATAACTCGTCAAATTCAAAAATTTTAAGTAACCAAAAGCTTCAATGTTTCCATCAGTTAAATTCTCATAAGATGTCAAATAAGTACCATCATCAGTAATATCCCCCGCACTTATATCGCTTGGACTTCCAAGATCATCCCAATAATCAGAACCATTAACTTTTAAATCAGTTCCTGCCAAAGTTGAATTAAACCCTACTGTTCCTGATGAAGTAATTGGTCCACCAGTAACATACACGTCATCTGTTGCAACACTTGTAACAGTACCAGCTCCCGCCGCAGCCACACATTCAACACCACTTATTGTAGTATTCTGAACTATTTCTCCTGCCGGACAATCTCCAGGGGTATGTTTTGATTCAGCTGTTGAATTAACAAGACCAAGTTCTACCGTACTCGCAAATCCAGTATGGCCAGAAGATGAATAAGCTAAATTTGCTAAGTTTGCATGATCTGCCGCTTCTGCTGCAGTGAACGTAGTTGTGAAAACACTTTGAATCTCTACTGGAGCATCTGTGTTTTGTTTTATTATAATTCTTCCAATAATAATTCCCCCTTCATACCACATTGTAGGATAAGTATTAGGTATTTCTTCTGCTTCAGCAAGTGCAGAAGTAGCATAAGTATTTTGTGGGAACATTAAAGATATTTCATCAATTGCTACATTACTCCACGCCCAAATAACTGCATACTGATTGTTTCCAATTGTTGCTAATGTTCCACTTCCATCATCATAATGAGTAACATTCCATTGTGACCTATTACTTTGTTTAGTATAATTTCCATCCGCAGTTCTATAATAATAATCAAAATCATCAGCTCCACTTGCATCAAAAGCAGACATTTCATGTTCTGTTAAACGACTCCATAGTGTTCCTTCAGTCATTGTTGGATTTCTTGTTCCAGTATATCCCAAAATTAAACCACCCACGTTATCGTCTCTTTCCAAGTGTCCTTCTGCCTGAAATCTTTCAATAATATTTGTTATTCCATCAGTAACCCACCAAGGATTGTTCAAAACGTATAATTCCCCATTTTGGTTAATTACTGAACCAAGTGGGAATTGTGTATCTAAATCCCAAGTATCAGTAGTCCTGTTTGTTATTATTGGACTTCCACCATTATAATCAACACCATAATACATAATTGTATTTGTTGGCACCGTAAATCCTGTTGAATCACTCCAATCAAAAGACATAAGTTCTGCAGTATCATTATCTGTTGCTTTAATAAATCCTGCTCCTGATGTAATATTAATTGTTGCACCATCAACTGTAATAATTCCTCCTGTTGCTCTTCCTGCTGAACTAAACAAATCCAATACAATTCCAACAGTATTATATGTTGCCCCATTAAGAGACGGAAAACCTATTAAATCTCCCCCTGAATTATAATTTAAAACAGTTGAAGCCAATCTTGTCCTATTCCATAAATTTCCTGCTTGGAGAACATCGTTCCCACCCATATCTAAATCTCCAGACATAGTATCCCCAACAGTTTTAACATAGGTCCCATCATCAGTAATGTCTCCAGCATTAATGTCTCCTGGAGTGTTTAAGTCATCCCAGTAATTACTGCTATTAACATTAAGGTCAGGTTCTGAACTTGTTATTCTTGCATCTACTGAACTATTAAACCAAGTCATCTTAATACTTAATTCGTTTGCTACATTCTCAAAGATTGTACTACTCCATCCAGTAAGCGAAGCCCACCAGGTTGTACTATTTGATACTGATGCTGTCACATCTGTCAATCCACTTCCATCTCCTATGAAGTATGTTGCAGTAATATTTGATGCATTATAAATATTATTTGTTCCCATATCAAGATTTTCATCTACTCTAAAAGGATCCCCAGCCATAACCAGCCCAACGCATAGTAAGACTGCAAGCATAATTCCGATTAAATTAATTGTTAGTTTCATTGTGTGATCACCTTCTTCCAGTCAGTTGACGCCGTAATTCCAGCTGCTAAATAAAATTTTGAGTTTGTTGTATCATAATAAATTGCACCAATCATTGTCGGAGTACTACTTGGCGCGCCTGCTCCACTTGTAACCATGGATCTTGATTCTTGATCTGTAACCATTGAATTCCAATCTGCACTTGTGAAGTCATCATTTGCTTCTTTTGTATCATCCCAACTCATTTTAGTCCACCAATATGGAAGGCCTTATTCTTATTGTTGCCCTTCTCATTTTTCTTTCATTAATCATTCTTTGAATTACTTCTCTCCACTGAGGATAAGGTTCACCCTTGTTCACTGTTAATTCTCCTAATGAATAACTTGTATTAAAAGTGTATGTTCCACCAATCGCATATATTGCAACATAAATTGCTGCTTCGACTTCCATGTATCTTTTTATGTAATAAGGAATTTGAAGTTTTGTAATTGTGCTGTCTGCCGCATGTGTTTGAACCAATTGATCAACTATAATCACTCCACCTGCAGGAGTTCCACTTATTTGTGCTGCTTCTTTCTTTCCATCCATTCCCAATATTTCGATCCAGTCTTCATCTGCAAAACCGGTTATACTTGCAACTGTCATGCTTACTGTTGTTCCTGCTACTGTCGCAGTTGATAATGAAGTATTTGTTGTGCTATCTTCAAGTAATCCAAAAACGTATTTAATAAACGTATTGTTAGTTCCTTGAATAAAACTTCCACCTTCTGCACTATTACTTAATATGATCTTTCCGCTTTCTTTACTCCAATCAATATATGCAGGAGTGATTGTTGTGCTGTCATTAAGTGTTAATGCTCGCACACTCAATAAAGGATTTTTCATTAAGAACATTCTTGGCAAACTATTCCCATCTCGATGTTCAATTCTGGTTGTTGGTACAAAAGACGTATTCATCCATCTTTTCATTTCTGCTTCGATTATAGTAATTGCTTGATTTATTAAAGTATCAGTTATAAGACTGGTTGGAGCTCCACTTGCCCTTCTCACATCATCTGCAGTTATGTATGTCATCTTTTAATTAACTCCTTAACATCTGATTTTATCTCAGTAATATCTTCTTGAATTGAAATAATTTTTTCTTGATACTGAATTATTGTTTTGCTATTAAACTCAATCTTTTCTTCCAACTTATTAATAACTTCTGTATGTCTTGGTCCGGCTTCATCATATGCTGATTTTAAATGATCAACATCACCTTTAATCGTAACACCATATGCAACAACTGTTGTTACACAACTAACCAAAGTTATAAAAATCATAATAAGAGCCATTGCTCCTTTTTGGATTACAAATCCTCCATTTCCGTCTGATTTCATTAATGGCATCTGAATTTATTCCTTAAACTTCTTTTTAACCACTCTATCCACACCATCATTGTTATGAACTTCCTCACCCTTCTTTACTGCTTTAATTAAGAGTTTTTCTGTGGGATAATCTTTGATAATGTCTTCAGCACTCTTCTTACCCACCCCTTTGATGGCGATAAGCTTTTTTTGGTATTCTTTTTTAAGAAACCCCGCATCAACTTTCACATCAGCCTTTTTAGGATTAACTTTTGCATCAACCTTTTTTACATCCTCAAGTACCAATTCGTCTTCAATGATTTCTTTTGGTTCCTCAACTTTAGTCAATTTAAAAGCATCCCCTATATGCTCTGGAATGTCTCTTATTTCTCCTGGTCGAATAGTCTTCCATAAATAATTGTTAGGAGTCCCAATCCTATACTTTTGATTTTTTTCTGTTTCATTCTTAAATTTCATCTTAGTATTCCTCCACCATAATATAAGCAGTTGTTATGTCTCCTGCTGCTGCTGCACTTATTGCAAGGTTTAATGCTCCAAAAATTACGTACTCAGTTGGAACCACTGCAGTATCTGTTGATAAATAAACCAGACTTGCTGCCGCGTTATCTTGACATGCTTGCCTTGGATAATAAACAGCATTATCAGCATCCGGATCAGCCCCAAGACCTCCTATATTAAGAATTTCCTGTAATGCATCCCCTACTACTGTTGGATCTTCAGGATTCATCTCAAAAATGTTGATATCTCTATCACTTGAAGATGAATGCGTTGTGTTAGAATAAATTAGTTTTATTGAGAGAATTTTTCCTCTAATCACTCTTGAAGTAGTGCTTCCTGTAGTTGCTCCTACAGCAATCGTATTCTGAATTTTGTGCATAGTTATTTTGCTTGGCATTTTTACCTCGTTAATTTTTTAGTCCCTGTTATTTTGGGCTGGTTGTTGTTTATGATCATGAAATTAAAAATAAAAAAATAAAAAAATTTGTTTATGCGTTACTGATCTCGGAAGTTTCTCCTGCCGCTCCAGTCAAACCGTAATTAGCCGACAAGTCCATAGTAGTTGGAACTTCTGCTCCTGTACCGCTTGCTTTGAAGGTTATGGTTGTTCCTGTTGCCGAAGTTACACTTCCAAATCTGCAGTTTGTTATCATTCCTACACATCCAGTTAGATACATGTATCTTACAACTGAACCTGAACCTATCGCAGGTAATGCTGGGAATATACAATCATTGATTATTAAACCATTGATTCCTGATCCTGCTCCAGCCAGATATAAGTTACAATCAACACTTGCTGCTGGTCCACTCATATAACAATGCTCAATTACTACATCTTGTGGTACGGTATTGCTTGTTCCTGGAAGTAATACATCACACACATTCTTGTAGAAATGACATCCTGAAATAAGGATTTGCCATGAATTTCCTGTTGAGGACCATTCAATTGCTGCTCCAGTTCTTGCATCGGTCGCTGTTGATCCTTTACAATTCTTGAAGTGACATCCATATATGGTTGTTCCGAATGCACATTTTGTTGAATAATCGTCATCAAATAAGATTCCACCGCCAGTGTTACCTGCGCCATTAAATCCTAAATTTGCAATTAAACATCCAGGAGCTCTCACTCTTAGAATATGTTGTGTAGTATTATCACCATCTTTAAGTTGAGGTAGTCCACCTTGAGTCAATCCCCTACTTACTCCAATGATAGCCAATCCATCATGAGTTGCTGGAATAGTTATATTTTCTTCATAACTGCTTGGATCTCCTGTGAAATCAGTAATATCTTTAGCTGCTACATAGATTATATCCATTCTTCCTGCTGCTGCGATTGCTTCTCCTATCGTTAAGAATGCACCATCCCATGTCTTTCCTTCACCACTTGCTGCCGGATCTGCTTTTGAACCATCAACATACCAAATAGTTGAATCTTTAGGAACTTGTGGTCCGCCTATTCCGCCTGCTCCTTGAGCAAAAGTGCATTGATCTAAAAAATTTAATTTACCTTTAACATCTCCTGATACTTGTCCTAATCTTGGCATTTTATTTTTTCCCTTGGGTCCTTTGCTTTCGCATGCCAATCCAAGCTGACATATTTATTCGACTACTTTGTAACCAAATATTAAAATAAAAAAATAAAAAAAGTGTTCAACCTATAAAGCTGAACTTGGGTTTGGTACTGCGAATCCTTTCACGACATAATACCTTTGTTTGTTATCAGTTGAACCAGTAACCGTCAAGGTTATTGTTCCAGTTGTAACCGAGGTTGTTGGATCTTCTACAGCAACAACACTATTTGCTGTTGTATGTATATATCCTTCAACACCCATTAATCCAGTTGCGTTAATACCATATTTTGTCAAATCGACATCAATTTCATCTGTATCATCAACTGTATTAATTGTCTTGATAACAATCTCGTTGTATACATCTCCTCGCTGTACTCCAACAATCTCATAGTCTGTTCCTTCAATTAGCGCCATCTTTTAGCACCTATAAAGCCGAACTTGGGTTTGGAACCGCAAATCCTTTTACAACAATGTATGTTTGATCATTGGTTGCACCTGTCAAAGTCAACGTAACACTTCCAGATGATACAGTAGTTGATGGATCTCCTTGTGCTACAATTGAGTTTGCAGTTGTTTGCACATCTCCTCGAACTCCCATTAAACCAGTTGCATTAATTCCGTACTTTGTCAAATCAACTACGATTGTGTCACCAGTGTCTACAGTATTGATTGTTTTAATAACAATCTCATTATAAACATCTCCACGTTGGACGCCGGTAATCTCATAATCAGTTCCTTCTACTAATAGTCCCATTTTATTAACCTCACAGGATGTTGTCTATAAAAGCATTAAAACTTGGTGCTCTCATAACCAGCGCTTCATATATTTTTAACATGAATTTGCTGCTGTCGTTAGTCTTTGCCAAATCCTCGTATGTCATATCTTGTAATACCCTCATTTCTATGAAGTCTGTATCCAAGAAAAAGATTTGTTTCGCTCCACTGGTGTTACTCAAGTACATGCTTGGAATAACTGGAATTGCTCCTACCATTGTTTGAAGTACCAATTGTGGTGGTATTCCGAATGGAAGTTCTACTCCACCAACCAAATCACTTGGTCTAAAGTTGAAAGTGTCAATCATGATCTTTCTTAAATCAGTAACTACACTTGAACTTGCAACTGCTAATTTTGGCCTTCCGCCATCATCGAATGCACTTTGCACAGTTTCTTCTACATCATCCCAGGTTAAAGCTGCACTATCAAGATCATTCTGATTTGTAGTAGACTGTAAAGCCACTATTCCATCATATTGAGTTGCATCTGTTGATGTTGAACCATTAATGATTAAGTTTTCTTCCAATTCTTTAAGAGCTCTTGCCTTCATTAACACTTCAAGCTGTTTAGCATTTGGTGCTCCTGCAGGACTAAAAGTTCCTTGTCCCATTCCGTTACCTGTTGGATTGAATCCTTCAACCATATAGCTTGGCATTCCTGCTTGCATTGGTCCAAGTGTTCTTCCGACACTGTATAAGAATTTGATAGCCACTGATTGTCTATCATAGGTATCATCAGTTTCTGGAAGTGCTGCATCAGCAAGTGCTGTGTAAGCTCCACCTTTAGCTGTGATAATATTGTAATCTGCAGTCAATCCTTGATTGGTCACTCTTGGAATTAATTCAACAAGTGGTGTCCACTTTCTTGATTGGTCTGTAATTCTTGCATCTACAAAAATTGGTACAAGTGCATAACCTGCAGTTCCTACGCCGCCTGCTGTTGGTCCAAGTGCTTTAGCTTGAACTTGCTTCATACCATTTTCCATAACACTCTTTAATTCTCCTCTAATATCCGATCCAGTCCAACCATTAACATAAGTTGTACCAGCTTTTAATAAACCGAATGAGGCTTCATAAGCTCCGACATGATCGAAAGCTCCACTTATTTTTCCTGTTCCTGCTCCTTCCATTTTTCATTCACCTCTTTATGCTACCAAGTCAAGTGGACCTTGAGAAGTACTTTCTTCGGTCTTTTGACTTTTAGCTTCTTGATTTTCTGCGCCTTTAGCCTTTTGTAGAGGTTTCTCCACAATTGCTTTAAGGTCTGCATTCTCTTTTCTCAGTTCATCTACACTTTTGGTTAAAGTTTCAACTACTGATTTTAGCTCCATTAGAGTTATACTTTTTCCTTCTGGCGCTTCTGTTGCTTCTGCCGCTTCTGCTGCAGGTGCTTCAGTTGATTCTTCTGTTGATTCTTCTGCAGGTTTAGCTGCTCCTTCTGCTTCATTCTCTTTCCCTTGATCCACTGGGGTTTCAGGGGATTGAGTGTTAGCTTCAGGTTCTTTATCTTTTATTTGTTCCATTGGTTTGCACCCCATATTTTCTTTATCGACATTATTGTCGGATAAGTCTGATTTAATATCAGCCACTGCTGACTCAATTTGTTTAATCCTATCTTTAATTTCAATATTTTGAATTTCATCTCCCTCTTTTGATTTCATAAATTCCAAACTCTTAGCCATAACAGCACTCATCGTTGCCGCAGGATTAATTGGATTTCCTGTTAATGCTACATTTAAAAGATTAAGACTATCAAGCATTCTCACACTCTTTCCTTGCTGTTGCATATTTGTAGTTTTAGTTGGTACATAAGCAATACTGAACGCATCATACATTTCTGTTTCAACATTATCCCAAATGTCTTTAAAATCCATAGTTATATTTCCCTTCTCATCAAACTTCTTCCAATTAGGATTCATCTTCCATCTAATCTTTACACCCTTTGCATCACGATCACGACCAACTGCTTTTCCAAGTGGAATCCTTGATTTGTTCGCTTCTGAATCAAGAGCACTCTTTCCCCTCAATGTTTCATGCTCAAAATCTAATTTTATAGACCGACCATCAAATTGTGTAATCATGTCATCCATACAAGATTTAGTCACCATATCATTTACGAGGTCAAGATCACCAGTACTAATATATCCCTCTACAAAGAATTCTTTTCCCTTAGCGCCTTCTAAAGTCTTATAATTTAATTTATCACTATAAAATACAAATTGTTTAGCATTTTCATTTGCCATTGTTTTTCCCATAGTGTTCATTTAGAATAATCATATATTTAAAGTCTTTTATGGTTCAGCATTAATTCATATCCACCGAATCATCCGGATGAAACACCCAACTACTTCTACAATTCACATGCGCCGGAGGCGTTGGCCCACTCCATTCTCCCTTTGGATCCACAAAATCAGCATTAATATCTACTTGTTGCCCATCTAATCTCTTACACAATAAACTGGTTCGATCATCAAAGTGTGCAGAGTATTCTTTCTTTCCTGGAGTTCCACTCTTTTGAAATCCATGTAATCTTCCCACGTTTGCTGCCCTATTACTTTCAGTCCTGGCAATCATAGTAACTCGATTATTTCCTACATCAAAAACTTTAGTAATCTCTGCCTTCAATTCCTCAAGCGGAGTTCCATCCATGAATCCTCTTTGCATTACACCTCTCAACTTTTCTGCAATGTCATCATTCATTCCCTTGATGTTATCATAAGTATAATTAGACATATAATCGATTGCGTTTGGATCTGCTTTAATATTAATGTTTAATTTCTTCTCTGCCTCATCCCAACCCTTCATATAATTATTTTTTATAATAGCTTGAACTAATGGTTTAATTGCCACAATTCCTAATAATGACTTTAACCTTTTTACGATATCATTAATTCCTTTAACTTCTTGAATTTGGTTCTTACCCATCTCTGATGCCAAAATCGTCTTTATTTCATCCTCGTTTTGTCTATTAATAAACATCATTGCTTTCTCAAGTCGGCTATAACCGGTTGGTCTTTCTCCTGGTTTAAGAATTAAAGGATTATCTGTTGGTTGAGCTTTTTTCTCTTTTTTCTTTTTTTTTTTAACTTCGTCTTCCATTCCTGAACCATCTGCTCTGCCTTTTCCTGGCCCTGCACCCGCCCCCTGTGGTCCAGTCTTATCAGGAACGTGTCCGCCTGGTCCTGCCTTGTTTTCATCCTCATCCTCATCCTCGTCTTCATCCTCATCTTCTTCCGCATCCGGATCCGGTGTTGGTTTTTCAGGAGGTCCACGAAGTGATTTAGTATCTTCTTGAGGTTTTTTAGGATTCTCTGCTGCATCCTCTCGCTCCCCATACCTTTCTTCTTGACTATCCATGTTTGGTTGTCCTGGCATTCCACCCATATTAAAACTATTCTCAGGAGTCATCCAATCCTTTGGCGCATCATCACCCCACTCCAACTCATCCAAGCCCTCATCAATTCTGATTTCATTAATAGTTTTTAATCCGGATTCTGTTTGTAACTTGTATAATTCGTATTTAGCTTTTTCCTCATCAACATCAAACTTTTTAAACTTAAACACATACTTTGGCTTCTCTATTGTCTTACCATCTTTTGTTGCTACAGTTGCAACATACTCAAACTCTGAAATTATGCCCATGTTAAAATTGGCTTCTAAATTTCTTAACATTGGATTAATAGCTTTTTTCCTAAAAACTTTACTTTGAACGATTTGATTTGCTGCTCCAGCTGCATCCTCAGTATAACCAAGTTCTGTTGCAGTTACTCCAAACGAAGCCCACACCATTTTAGTGTACCACTTCTGTTTTTCTATAACTTGCATTTCACTTGAAGAGAATTCTATCCTTTGAAATGTTGGACTCTTATTCACAATTGGAACCTTATTCATGATCTTCTTCCAACTTCCAAACTCATCCTTTTTCCTTTGAGTTTCAAACCATTGATCCTTAAAAGCTTTTAATTCATCCGCATCTGCTTCATCAAGCCCTATAATTCCCTTTGGAACATTATTATCATTATAATATTCCAAATCACTTTCTATCATATACATAAGCATCTGCAAACTCTTTGCAAGTGTTTGTACTGGACTATAACCATAGTGATCATCTGTTCGTTTCATTTGTTCAATCCAGATAATCTCTCGCTTTCCGAATGGTACTGGAATTGGTCCTGCTATCCATCCATATTGGAAATAAGCTGCCTTTTCTCTACTACTCATTGCCGTAATTTCAGTATAAGGATTTACTAATTCAATACCCACATTATCATCCACAATCCTGTTAGGCATAATAATATCATCTCTAACAGTATACATTCCATGAACATCAGGATTCTTAGTAAATGTTGCACCATCCCTGGCCACAATTTCCACCATTTCCTCTTTCATATTAAAAACTTTATTTAATACTCCACTATTCACTTCCAATATATCTCTTACTGGCATTCTAATAAATACTTCCTCAAATGATTCAGCATTAGTATTTGGATTTAGAAAAAAGTTTTTGATATGCTCCATTTCTGCTTCATCAGCTTGCTCTTCCATACCATCATTTGGAATAATATCCCACTCAATGCTTGCAAGCTCGTTTATGATTGTCTTAATGCACATTTCAACATATGGTGTTTGTGCTAAGTATCGCACATATGCCATGTTTGCGAATCTTGGATATCCGAATGGTGGCTTGTATAAGAATTTAGGAATGTATGCTTTATTAATTCCATCTCTTGTTGCTTCATTTATAGTGTCTACAGCTATTACAGACTTTTTTTTAAACCAATTATTTAGTGATGCCATGAATACAAACTTGGGATGGATATTATCTATTTATAACATTATTGTATTTAAAGTCTTTTATGTTACACCATAATTCAAACAAATCCAAACGCCAGGCCCGAATTATCTTCCCATACTAAATAAACCAATGCATCGCCCCAATCAGGACTCTTTTCATCCGGATCAATAACTCTCTTCTTGTTTGAACTGGTTCGCTCCCACGTCTCTGCTATTAACTGATTTCTTATCTTATGATTTTCTGGAATGCTGATCATGTTCTCTCTCATTAAACTTGCTAATCTGAAAAAGTTTTCTGCCTTCTTATTATAAAATATGTCTTTCTTCAATGCCTTCTCCCCATAATGACACCCAGTAACTGTTATATGCTTAAGCTCCTTTTCTCGGATTACTTCCTTCAACCTGCTTAATGGCCCACTTCCTATTCCTATCCGATCTAAGTGAATCTTTCCTTTAACCTCTGGTTCTATAAATTGTTCCGCCACATCTATAATCTTCCCAACCAACCTCATCGGATCACTCTTTGCCTCACTATAAGTTCCAACTACCTGGTACTTGTTTTCCCATTTAATCCCCCACACTATAACTGACTCATCCAATCCCATCTCTGCCGGATCACACGCAACTATCTTCTTAAACGCCCCTACTTTTTGCATTAAATGCTTAAGTTGTACATTGAACTCTGATTCTCCCATCGTATTTCTTTTATTTTTTAACCCCTTGATTTCCTGTAGAATATTGTCTAATTGTTTCTGAAAATTGTACTTTGTTTTCTCAGCCATTTGAATCCATTCAAGACTGAATAAACTATCTTCTGATTGATCAGGAAACTTGCTCTCATATAATACTGTAAATTCCAACGGTGTTAGATTTTTCTTTTGCTGCATTACAAACTTCTTTGTTGTTCTTCCTTCTGCAACAGCTTGTTCCCACCCAATATGAATAACTTCCCATTCAGGATCCAATGTGTGTTCATATGCTTTGTTATCTCTCTTCCAGGGATTATAAGATTCAATCTCAATTGCTTCTTCAGGATTATCCCCAAGCATACGGCTGGACTTAGTATAAGCATCCCTATTAATAAGGCAGGCTTCATCCTTGACTAAAATATCACATCCAAATCCCATTAACCTATCTGCATCTCCTTCCCCACTAAACACTCGGTACTCTGCGCCAGTATTGAATGTCATTCTCTTCCTGCTTGCTTCCTTTCCAATCCTTTCTGCTCCAGTAACAAATATTTGAGCTTTTGCAAGTAGAGACGGATCTGTCACAATCAATTCTGCTAAGTACTGCCTAATAATTCCAGCCTGTTCTTGTTTTGGCCCAAGAAATGCTATCTTCACTGGTACGCCAAAATCTAAAAGTAATGCAAATCCGAATGCGATGCATTGAGTCTTTCCCCACCTAGTCGTGGCTGAAATACTTAACTTTTTAACTTCCATAAAAGCTATTTTACGCACTATCTCAATTTGTCCAGGAGATAATATAAATCCCCATTTGTGTTCTACTAAGATATCCACTCGTTTGTTCTCAATACACCAGTCAATAAGTTCTTGATCTGTTGATTCATTCATATTCAGATATCCTCTTTGGCATTTTAGTGTTGATGTTTGCTTGTTTCATTAACTTCCCCATGTTCCCATTGCACCATTTATTCATGATCACATTGTGCATCCTCGGATTTTCTTCACTCATTCTTTGAAATCTATTCGGTTCTTTTTCCATTTGTACTCCAAATCCACACCCTACACATCCTGTTCTGTCTGCCTTAGTTGTTTTCAACTTTCCTTTTGATGTGATGATGTCCCCATAGGCTTTACAGTAGTCCAACTTGTACTTCTTAATGTATAATAATATGTCTTGTTCAGTCCAGAACCCCAGCGGTATGCAGACCTTCTTCTCAAAGTTGATACATCCGTTCTTAAGATAGCCTTTCTTCCTTTCCATACTGTCTGAAGCCATTGTTCCTATGATTGGAACCTCTCCTGTTTCCTTGTTGTATCTTTGAAATGGTTCTTTCTTAAGATAATAACAGCACTTGTCTGACACTTCAATGTCTGTAGCTATAATGAATTTCCACTTCTCTGCAACCTTGAATCTTGTCTTGGATCCGTCTTTCATGAATCCAGTCATTAATCTATTCCTTAAATAGTCTGATTTTGTATGTTTAACTTGATAAATAAAGTGAGCTTGTTGTTTTGATGGAAATGGCACACCATACTTTTTCCAAACTTGTAACATTGGAATCTTTGGCTTAAGAATAACATCTGCTTTTTTTATGGCATGTCTTCTTGTATCCAACTCTGTTCCTGTGTCTACAAATACTGCCTTAACATCTTTACAAAATCTTCTTACTAAATGCAGAAGGACTTCTGAGTCTTTACCTCCACTATACGCTACATATACTTTTCCTTCAAATGCCTTATAAAATTCTTCTATCCTTCTTCTTGTGAGTTTAATCTTAATATCTAATGATAAACTTTGTTTCTGTTGTAATTGCCACAAGGTTATCTTTGACTTTGATTTCATTTCTTCTTTCATTAATTCCCCTCAACTGTCTTTTCAAACTTTGCGCCCTTAAACACAGAACTAATATGTGAACCTATACTTGATGACTTCTTCATGCTTTGAAATGTACCAGGAGTGCATTCATACTCATAAAACGTTCTTGGTGAACTCTTAAACCATATCCTAATCTTGTTTTGTTCCTGGTTAAATGAATACTTCAAAACATTAGAACTAATTGCTTCAACTGTCTCCCAAGGCTTAATTTCAAGGGGTTGTTTTATTTCTTCAACCTTTTTCTCTTTAAGCAAACCAACTTTGTTTTTATTAAACTTCTCCAAAAGTTCCGGATGTTTTCTCCTAATCGAATCAGCTATTGTTGTAACTCCTTCTATCATATTATTGTTTTGAATCGCTATCTGTGGTGCTTCCGCAGGTAACAAACCAACAATCTGCTTCCTTTTTATACTCATAAGATCTTCCTGTTGCAACAATTGAATTGCTTTATTCCGATCTCCTGTCTTCTTTGTTTCATCAAGTGCAATAGTCCACAACTTCTGACATCGCTTCTTTTGTGAAATCTCCATCTCAGCCATATGCTCGTCTGCTGTTGCATGCATCTCTTTAATTGCCTCAGCTCTTCTTTCCTTTACATAAGAAACAACACTTCTCAAAGCTATTCCAAGATTGTGAGCTGTAGCTCGTTGAGTATATCCTGTCAGTATCATATCCATGACCTGATCCTTCAATTTATCTCTCTCAGCTTTATTCATTTTGTAGCAAAAGCGCAAGTCTAACTTTTTCAGCAACTCTCTCAATCACATGTGTTGTGACTGCATTGCCCATCCTTGCAAATCGTTCCCTCATTGATACTTCATACTTATTTCCATCTTCATCCATTCCATATTTGGTCCAATCTTTTGGGAATCCTTGAAGTTTTTCTGCTTCATTAATTGTGATTGATCTATCTCTTTCACCTATCAATATGTTCTCAGCTGAACTCTTTGTGAGCGTTGGACTCACTCCTGTTTCACTGTAGACCATACTGGTTTGTTGGAACTTTTCATCAGGTTTCTGAACCATTCTAATAGTTCCTTTTGTTTCTTCCCTAATAGGAAAGATCCAGTTATTGGGTGTTCCTCTAAGATGTCCGATAATGATGATTCTTTCTCGATTTTGTGGGATTCCGAAATGTTTGCTGTTAAGCACTTGCCATTCTGCATCATACCCCAATTCATCCAAAGTTTGGAGGATAGTGGTAATTGTTCGCCCTTCCTCATGAGAGAGTAACCCTTTAACGTTCTCAAAGAATAAAATCTTAGGTCTTTTGCATTTAGCAATACGCGCAAGGTCAAAAAAAAGCGTGCCCCTTGTATCTTTAAAGCCCATTCTTTTTCCAGCAATGCTGAAACTTTGGCAAGGAAATCCGCCACATAAGATGTCGAAGTCTGGTAGTTCTTTTTCATTGATTTTTGTAATATCTCCATAGTTTTTTACCCCTTTAAATTTGTATCTTAATATATCACATGCTTGTTTTTGCATTTCTGATTGTCCTACACAGATTGCTCCTGGTATAGCTTTTTGTATGCCTAATTCAAATCCACCAACACCTGAAAAGGTGCTCATGTACTTTATTGATTTATTGCTTGCCATTGTATATCATCTGACTCTCTTACTGGTTGTTTTTCAGTAAAGTTTGCCCATCTTGTCAGTATTACATCAACATACTTTGGATCTATCTCCATTAAGTTACACTTCCTTCCTGAAATTTCACATGCCATCAAAGTAGTTCCTGATCCGCCACACGGTTCCAATACAATCTCATTTGGTCTGCTTGAGTTCTTGATCATCCTTTTGCATAATTCCACTGGTTTCTGTGTTACATGAAGGATGTCCTTACTCTGATCTCTTTTCTCTTTAATTAGATCACTGTCCTTCCTGATCTCTGCAATCATCTGAATCAATTCATCCTTCTTCAAATCATTAAGGTTCTCAATTGTAGCATTTAATATAATGGTTGTATGACTTCTATCTCCGAACCATCCTGGAGCAACTTTCTTTCCGCAATACAATATTGGTTCATGTGATATATGATAATCTGCCATTCCTAAGATATGCCCTTTCTCCCAGATTAATGTTTGTTTTACCTTAAATCCTGCTTCAACAACTTCCAATCCTGCGCTACAAGTATATAATGCTGAATTCTTAATTGTACATTTGAATACATTTGTAAATATTTGCTTTAGATCAGTATCCCCTGGATCAGTCCAACACATAACTGCAAGATCCTTTCCCATTAACTCTTGCATATCTTCTTCTTTAGAACTATCTCCACACATTACTCTATGATCCCCAAGAATATACACTTCCCCTGGTTTACTCTTTGGAACATCTGGTATCTTTGGAGTTCTATCAATATTCTTTTCCTTTTCTACTACAACATTCCTGGCCAGTATTTCATCAAGGATTGGTTCATCAAATCCGCTAAGTGTCAAGTCTATTCCCCTTTCTTCTAACTCTTTTAATAAATCCAGTAATTTGTCATCATCCCATTCACCGCTAATTTCGTTTAATGCAATATTCAAAAGGGACTCTTTCTCCTCAGTCATATCAACATAAGTTACTGGAACTTCCTTTAACTTCAGCTTCTTTGCTGCTTCTACTCTCTGATGCCCACCTACTATAATATTATATCTTTCTTTATTCTTATTTACGATAATAGGATCAACAAAACCAAACTCTTTAATACTCCTGGTTAACTTCTGAAGCTCCCTCTTTGTTATCTTCCTCGGATTCTTCTCGTTCAGTTTCAGGTCCTTTATTGCTATATTTACTATTTCCATCTTTTTTTCCCCCATGTATTAGAAACTCTTCAGCTTGTTCAGAGTCTTCTTTCCTGTTTTTTGTCTCAACCTTAATCATTGATCGCTCTCCTTGTAACAAACAATCTCCCTTGAATTCTTCTTTTGTAAACACGTCATCTGCTGATCTCCCTTAATAACATTCTCCACTCGATTAATCACAGTTGTCTCTTCAGTAATATTATTAATTATTTGCTGCTGCTTGATTACTTCCTTTTGATATATAATTTTTGGTTTATCCGCTGATTTGAAAACAGAATAAGTAATCTCCATTGTTGCTGCTATCATAATAAGTACCAAAAACAGTATTATTATTGCCTTTCCTGCTCTTTTTTGATAGGAAACCGGATTATATAGGAAGTTTCGTGCTTTTTCTCTGTCCGCTCTATTAATTGCTCTTCTTCTTTGTTCTTTGATTCTGTTAATTAAATCTGCTTCAGTCATTGTTTCCTCACCCCTGTTAAATGTAATAAATACTTTTCCCAACTTAGTTTCTTTAATCCAAGGTCTGCTGCCAATCTTTCTTTTGCTTCTTTCATAGCTTGATGATCCTCATCCTTGAATGCTTCATTTAATCTTTTTACCATCTTGTTCACATATTTGCTGTTTTGTTCATTTATTTAGGAACTTCTCTCCGGACTTTTCCATAAAACCACTCACGCCGCTCAGGACACCTCAAAATGTATTCTTCTCCATCTAATTGAGCAATACAACAAGCAATCCCACCAACGTCCTAGAAATAAGTAGGACACACAACACTACCATCTTCCAACCTAATGCCCATTTTATCACCCTGCCTAATCAGAGCTGTGTTAACTAAACTTGTTACATCTTCATTCATTCTAGTTCTCATTTGATCCCTCTTCTATTATATTTGTAAGTCTATCTCCCCATGATCATAAAAACCAACGAATCTCACATCATAAATTAATCCATCTGGTTCTTCATCAACATCTAATTCTGATGCATACATATGTCCTTCAATCAAAAACAAGCGATAAGTTTTATTATAATTTAATTTATTTGGAGAAGCATGATTTGACTCATTCCAGTCAATCCAAAACTCAAGAATTCTAATGCCCTCACTCCATTCATAAACAATAGGTTCTGCAACACATTCTTCTACTTCACTTACATCATTATTAATAATTATTGGTCCTGTAATTAATCCCACACATAAAAGAAGTAGGATAATACCAAGTAATTTCAAATTATATTTTTTTATCTTATCGTTTTTCATCGTATCAATCCATTGACTTATTTAATTATTGGAGCCAAAAGGGGGACTCGAACCTTGCATATTCCAACGTCGTTTTTCTGCCCAACAACAAGCATACTAAACTACAAACAATATCCCATCTTTTCCGATACTCGTTGTCTTTCTCGGATTGTTCTACCATTAAACTATCTCGGCTGTTGAGTATGATTCTTTTTATTGACTTGTTCAGCAATAAGCTAAAATATTCCCAGCCATCGCCTTTTCTATTTTCACGATTGCCCGGAGTTCATTAAATGGTTCTTTGGGTATCAAATTCTTCTCATTATATGCATAACTCTTCTTTTCTCCGTTCCGATAGTCTCTAAATATGCGAATTCCTTTCCCTACATACTTCATCCATAGGTCTTCCGAGACTTCTGCAAATCCCATATCTTCGAGTTGTTTTCTGCATATTACCATTGTTCTTTACCTTATTATTTCCCATATTACTTATTAATAATTAGTAACTATTTAAAGCTTTCTAATTATTACCTCAGTTCTTGGCTTATCAGAAAATGCCTTATTACAACATAATTCTACTATTTGTGCATCATCCTGATAAAAAATTTTATTCATTGCATCCAAAGTAAGCTTTATAAGATTGTCCAGGTCTGGCCTTTTATCCCAATGAATTATTTTCTTTGAATAACTCTTCGGCTTTAATTTAAAAAAAGAAATGCTCACACTCAATGGTCCTTCGAGTGGAGTACTTGGTTTGCTTTTGATAGCTTGTGCTATAAAACTATCTTCTGCATCTCTTGTTTTTTTAGGTGTGTATATTTGAGCAAACCTTCCCATGACTCTGACCTTCGGCCTGCCCTTCGGAACTGGATCCCCATACACTACTATCTTCATCTTTTTTCTCCATAAACTCTGTTAGTTTCTTGCATCTTTTTTGCGCGTTATAACTAACTGCTGGCTTCATTGTATCCCTTTTCTTTTAAGTCTCATAACGCATTTGAGAACTTTCTTCTGTTGTTCCATAGTTAATTCTTTAAAGATTGGATCTCTAACTTCCTTCTTTGTTCTTAACCACACATTTTGAAACCATGCCTCACTCTTCTTTGGATCCTCAATTGCTGCAATCACACTCTTCTTTATTCCTTCATGCCTTTGCTTCTCATACTCCACCTGAGTCTTTCCTTCAGCATCTTTCATAATAGGCTTCATTAACTCAATTTCAGCAATAATAGTTTTTTCCTGCTCATGCATTTTCGCTATAAACTCTTCAGAAGTATTGTACTGCGTGTTCTTTAATGCATCTTCATTCTGTCGCATTAAACTCAAGAAATCTCTTGCCTTCCACCAACTTATTGTTTCAACTATTTGCTTGATCTTAACATCTCCATTCGCAAGCACTTTATACTCAGTTACTGGCGTTTTTGGTTCTGTCTTATATGGCGCTGCCTTATTTTGTTGTTCATTCATCATTTCTTTACCCCTTTTGGCTTATTCACTTTTGTTGATTCATCATCTGTCGTTTCTTGCTCTACTGGATCTACTGGATCCGTTGGATCTTCTGGCACTACTGGCTCTTCTTCCCAATTATCTACCAAACTCATAAGTTCAGCCAACTTAGTTGCTATAGCTTCCCCTTTTTTAGTTAGTTTAATCTGATAATCTCTACCAGGTTTGTTCTTTGTTATTATCTCTTCTTTATGCCATTGATCCAAGACTGTTCTCAAATGTCCTGCATTTGCACCGATACTTCTTGCTAAATCATCTATTTGAGATGTTTTTCCTGCCATTTTTACCAGGAGTTTAGCATACTTTTGGTTGTACACGAATCTTTTCATTTTTTTTTCACGCTCCTTCTTTTTTTGATTTTAATTGATGTATTGGTAAATAGTATTTTTGGCATAGTCCATCTCATTTGCTTTCCTGCACCAGAAAATGCATCCCTTACAATCTTTACTTGTTCCATAGTTGCTTCAGGCATTGAACACAAATATACTTTCTCCTGGTCCAATTCTTCAAGTCTATCCGCCAAATTTTTGCTATGCATATCTATGGCCTTACTTATTCTGATCATCTCATTTACTGTCCTGGTCTTGCTCCAGAACCACATTCTCATTTTTTTAAACATTTTAGTTCCCTCCCGGACCGTCAGGCCTTACTCTTTTATCGCACATTTGACAAAATACTATTCCATCCATAACATTTACTAACAATTCAGCATCACAAACAGGACATTTAAGCCCTGCTTTTCTAATATTGGAATTCATTTTTCACCTCTTTTATTTTCTAACCTTTGCAACCTACTTCGTTCATTAAACTTGGCTCGATTATCCCAGTAATACTTCTTTCTATACTCTGCATCCTTCAGAAGAATACATTCCTTGTGATACTTAGCATGTTTGGCCCGGTTAGTAATAGGTAATGATACGGCGACCACCG